>Ga0207689_10001938_pt1 | contig 19592 bp, 17 predicted proteins | sample KBSMisM52_FD_184312 | JGI IMG/M metagenome (GOLD analysis project Ga0207689, IMG submission 184312) | Miscanthus rhizosphere microbial communities from Kellogg Biological Station, Michigan, USA - KBS Miscanthus M5-2 (SPAdes) (version 2) | ecosystem: Host-associated > Plants > Roots >... | reverse complement strand
CTCCTGGCCTTCCTTGAGCTCGTCGCGCACGTCCTTCACGCGGTGGTTCGCGATCTCGGAGACGTGCAGCAGCCCGTCGGTGCCCGCCATGATCTCGACAAAGGCGCCGAAATCGGTGATGCGCTGCACCTTGCCCTTGTAGGTCTTGTTCAACTCGGGCGTGGCGGTGAGCTCCTGGATGATCGAAATCGCCTTCATGGCCGATTCGCCGTCGGCCGACGCCACGTTCACCGTGCCGTTGTCCTCGACGTCGATCTTCACGCCGGTCCGCTCGATGATGCTGCGGATCATCTTGCCGCCCGGGCCGATGACGTCGCGGATCTTGTCGACCGGGATCTTGATGGTGATGATGCGCGGCGCGTAGTCGGACATGTTGCCGCGCGTGGCGCCGATGGTCTTGGCCATCTCGCCCAGGATGTGCATCCGGCCGGCGCGCGCCTGTTCCAGCGCCTTGGCCATGATCTCGGAGTTGATGCCGGTGACCTTGATGTCCATCTGCAGCGCGGTAATGCCGTCCGCCGTGCCGGTGACCTTGAAGTCCATGTCGCCGTAGTGGTCCTCGGCGCCGGCGATGTCGGACAGGACCGCGTACTTGCCGGTCTTCTCGTCCATGATGAGGCCCATCGCGATACCCGCGACCGGCTTGGCCAGCGGCACGCCGGCGTCCATCATGGCCATCGAGCCGCCGCACACCGACGCCATCGACGACGAGCCGTTCGACTCGAGAATGTCGGAGACGATGCGGATGGTGTAGGCGAACTTGTCGGCGGCGGGCACGAGCGGCGCCAGCGCGCGCTCGGCGAGCGCGCCGTGGCCGACCTCGCGGCGTCCGGGCCCGGTGAAGCGCCCGGTCTCGCCGACCGAGAACGGCGGGAAGTTGTAGTGCAGCATGAAGCGCTTGTAGAACTCGCCGGTGACGTGCTCGATCTTCTGTTCGTCGTCGGCGGTGCCGAGCGTGCAGGTGACCAGCGCCTGGGTTTCGCCGCGCGTGAACACGACCGATCCGTGCACGCGGGGCAGCACGCCGGTCTCGGTCCAGATCGGGCGGATCTCGTCGAACTTGCGGCCGTCGAGGCGGATGCCCTTCTCGAGCGCTTCCACCTTCATCACGTGCTCCTGCAGCTCGTGGAAGATGTGGTCAGCGTCCTTCTTCTGCTGCGCCTCCGGGGAATCTCCCAGCGAGGCCATCATGTCGGCCTTCACCTTGTCCACCTGCGCGTAGCTCTCGAGCTTGGCCTTGATGCGCATCGCGTCGGCGAGCGGGCCGGTGACCGAGCCCTCGATCTTGCTGCGGAAGTCGGCCGGGATCTCGTGCGCCTTGACGGTGAGCTTCGGCTTGCCAATCGCGGCCTTGAGCTCGTCGATCGCGGTGACGAGCTGCTTGATCGCGGCATGCGCGGCTTCGAGCGCGCCGACGACCTGCGCTTCCGGCACCTGCTTGGCGCCGGCTTCCACCATCACGATGCCGTCCTTCGTGCCGGCGACGATCAGGTCGAGCAGGCTCTCCTTGCGCTCGGTGTAGGTCGGGTTGATGACGAACTGGTTGTTGATCAGGCCGACACGCACGCCGGCGACGGTCTTCTCGAACGGGAGCTCCGAGATGGACAGGGCCGCCGAGGCGCCGGTGATGGCGAGGACGTCGGCGTCGTTTTCGGTGTCCGCCGACATGACCATCGCGATGATCTGGGTCTCGAAGCGCCAGCCGGCGGGGAAGAGCGGCCGGATCGGGCGGTCGATCAGCCGGCTGGTGAGCACTTCCTTTTCCGGTGGCTTGCCTTCACGCTTGAAGAAGCCGCCGGGAATGCGTCCCGCAGCATAGGCGTATTCGCGGTAGTCCACCGTGAGCGGCAGAAAGTCCACGTCACGGGGGTTGGCGGCGCGCGACGCTGCCACGAGCACCATCGTGTCGCCGGAACGGACGATCACCGAGCCGTGCGCCTGCTTGGCGAGCTTGCCGGTTTCAATCGAGATGGTGCGGGAGCCGACGCGGACTTCGCGCCGCTGCAAATTCACATTGTGCATATCGATACCTTGGGTTGGAGTGGAATCCAACGCTTACTTGCGAATCCCAAGGCGCTTGATCAGGTCCGCGTAGCGCGCTGAGTCTTTGCTTTTCAGATAGTCGAGCAGGCGCCGGCGTGAGCCGACGAGCTTCAAGAGACCGCGGCGCGAATGGTGATCCTTCGCGTGAGTCTTGAAATGCTCGGTGAGATAGGTGATGCGGTCGGTGAGAAGCGCGACCTGGACTTCCGGGGAGCCTGTATCGCCGTCGTGGGTCTTGTACGTGCTGATGATCTCGGTCTTGCGGTCCTTGGTAAACGCCACTTGAATTCCTCCACGCACGGCCCAGGAACGGTTACCCGCACCAGACCGCCGTATGTGCCGTAGGTAGCTAAACTACTTTCTTCTAAAGACTTACTATCTTACACTGCTGGCGCCTCGGCCCGCAATGGGCGGGAACGTCGGGAGGGTTTGATGAAACGCGGACGGTTCTTGCCCCTCGGCCTCGTCATCTTGCTCGCGGCTCTTCGGCCGGCGGCGGCTCAGACCGCCGGTGTCTGTAACAGCGGGAAGGTCCCGGTCGTGGCGTTTGCGGCTTACCCACAGGGTGTGTTGTCCACGGAATGGGCGGTGTTCAGTACGGCCGTCGCACCGGGGCAATGCCGCGAGGTGTTCCAAGGCCAGTCGACTGAAACCTACCTGGGCATTGCCGTCACGGTGAACGGCCGGCTGGTTGGACAACCCGCCGACGCGCTGCCGGATTGGGGCGTGTATCGTTTCCAGCCCAAACTCGAACGGGCGGTCAAACACATCTGCCTGAACCGTAACGGCGAGACCGACTACGCCGAGCCCGTACTCGAGCCGAACTGTCCGACGCTCGGCACCCCCGGCAGGTACATCAGCGTCGACACGGCCCTGTTTCTCCGGACGGGCGCGAACGTTCGCGACAATTACTCGCGAGTGGCCCGATATTTCGTGGTCGTCTCGCCTACCGCGAGCGATCCCCATCTTCACCTGCGAGACGCCGCTCCGGGCGCTGTCGACGCCGAAAACGATGCGCGCGTGAAGAAGATGCTCGACGATCTGCTCGGGGCGGCCGCCAAGGAGGCCAGCAAGACGCCCGAGCAGCGATCGGCCGAGCGTAACCACGCTGCGGTGGACAACGGCGCGCCGTGGACCTCACCGCGTCTGTCGGCCGCGGGTCCCTTCGACGCGTCGTGGGTTACGAAGACTGTCGTTCTGTCCGGGACCGTGTCGCGCGTCACCGTGAAGAAGGGCTCGTTTCCCGAATGGGTCACGGTGTTCTTCAACGAGTCGCCGCAGGGAGAGCTCGTCGTGTGCTCGCCGTACCCGGACATCTTTTTCGAGCGGCTCGGCGCGAACTGGGCTTCTGCGCTGACCGGGCGGACGATCGAAGTGCAAGGTGTGCTCGGAGGGGCGCTCTGCAATCCGGGCTCGAAAGGCGCCGTGCAAGTGGTGATGAACACCCAGCTCCGCATCCGCTGACGTGGATCCGGCCTTGCCTGAGGGACTCATGCGATACGCGGTTCGGGTGCTTTACAGCGTCTTTTTGTGGCCGTTGGCCGCGATCTGTTTATGGCCTGTGGCCCTACTAGCCCAGACGGCCGACGAGCTGGTGCGCGACGGGCAGAATCCCGCCAACGTCACGACGCAGAGCTTGGGCTATGCCCGGCAGAACTACAGCCCGCTCAAGCAGATCACGCGGTCCACCATCAAGCGGCTCGTACCCGTCTGGAGTACGAGTCTGATGAACGACCTGGGCGAGCTGGCCGCCCCCGCCGTCTACAACGGCGTCCTCTACGCCATCAACGGCAAGTGGACGTTCGCAATCGACGTCGAGACAGGACGGCAGATCTGGCGGACGGCGGCCCTGCTCGAGCCCGGATCGAGGGGGCCGGCGATCAACCGCGGCGCCCCGACGATCTACAACGGCAAGCTCTTTCGCGTGACGATGGACAACCATCTGCTCGCCCTCGACATGAAGACGGGCAAGGAGATCTGGAATCAGAAATTCGCGGACGCAAAAGAGGGGTACTACGCGACGTCCGCCCCGATCGTCGCCAACGGCGTGCTGATTTCCGGCATGGCCGGCGGCGAGTCCACCACACGCGGGTTCCTCGACGGCTGGGATCCCGACACTGGGAAGAAGCTGTGGCGGCGCTACACGATTCCCGCGCCCGGCGAGCCGGGCTCCGAGACGTGGCCGAAAGACGACGCGTGGAAGTTCGGCGGCGGGCCCACGTGGCGCAGCGGCTCGTACGACCCCGAGCTCGATCTCGTCTATTGGGGCGTGGGCAACGCCGAGCCGTACGATCCGCGCCCCCGCGGCGCGCTCGACAGCCTCTACACGTCGAGCGTGCTCGCGATTCGTCCGAAGACCGGCGAAGTCGCCTGCTTCTACCAGTTCACCCCAAACGACGTCTACGACGTCGACGGCACCGACGAGTTCGTGCTGGCGGACCTGCGCGTCGACGGGCGTCTCCGCAAGGTGATGATCCAGGCGAACAAGAACGGCTTTCTCTATGTGCTGGATCGCACCAACTGCGCGCTGATCGCCGCACATCCATACACCAAGGTCAACTGGGCGTCGCACATCGACATGAAGACGGGCCGCCCCGTGTTGACGGATCTCTATCAGCACTTCCTGGCCGGTGAGGAAGTGGCCATCTTCCCGTCGCGTGGGACCAACGCGGTGCCGATCGCGTTCGACCCGCCGAGCGGCCTCGTTTTCGCCAGCACCTGGGACATCCCGCGCGTTCAGAAACTCGCCGAGCCCAGGCCGCCGGTGATCGGCGGCAATTCGGCTGGCGTCACCTCGCGCAACCCACCCGTGACGCCGGGCGAGGTGCTGGGCCACTTCCTCGCGATCAATCCCCTCACCGGAGAGAAGAAGTGGGAGGTGCCGCTCGCGGACTTTCCCGGGTCGGCGGGCATGCTCGCCACCGCCGGCGGGCTGGTCTTCAGCGGCAAGTTGACGGGCGAGTTCGTGGCGCTCGATGCAGCAACCGGCCAGACGGTCTGGCAGTTCCAGACCGGTTCCAGCGTCAACGCCACCGCCATCACCTACATGCACAACGGCCGGCAGTACGTGTCGGTGGCGTCGGGCCGCGGCGGCATTCTGGCCACCCGCTATACCGGTGACAAGGTGCCGACCGGCGGATCGATGTGGACGTTCGCGCTGCTGCCGAACTAGACGGGGGCGTCTTGAGACGGCCCGATCAGCGCAGGTTGAACTGGACCGTCACCGTCATGACGACGGGCACCGGGACGTCGTTGAGCAGCGTTGGCGTGAAGCGCCACTGAAGGACGGCTCGCACCGCGGCCCAGTCGAGCCGGCCATCCACGGCGCGCGTGACGCGGGCGCCAGTGATGCACCCCTCGTGGGAAATCACCGCCTCGAGAATCACGATCCCCTGAATGCGATCGTCGATCGCTGACGGCGGATAGGTCGGGGGCACGTTGACGGTCTTCGTGGGCGGCGTGATCGGCCCAGAGCGACCGAGGTCCCTCGGCCCCGCGTCCCAGGGGCCGCTGTTGCGGGGCGGCTCGGGACGGCGGTGGAACGCTTCCTGACAGGCGAAGAACGCCGGATCGAACGGAACCAGCATCGTCTTCTGGGTCTGGGGTTCGGCCGTGTCGAAGCCTTCGGCGACGGTGGTCGCCAGAAGCGTGTATGCGGCAATCCGGCAGCCGGGTTGCGCGACCCGTGATGCGAACAACGCCACGGAGGCCGGGCTGCCGTCGTCGCGCAGCGTCAGGACGCCGCCGTCGGCGCCGTCGCTCTTCAGGGGGTCTGCCTCGAGGGCGAGCCGGCACCCCGTCACCCTGAAGATGTCCGTTGCAAAATCCGGCGGATACCCCGAGGCCGCTTCGAGCGAGGGCACGACGCGGGCACCCGGCGGCGGCGCCTTCGCTTTGCGTGGAGCGCTGCGCTCCTGCATCTCCTTCAGCAGTTTGCCGGTCATCTTGATGCCCCGGGCCGCCGTATCCAGTTCCCGGTTCGTCAGCACGCTGGTGACGAACGGTCGCTGCAACAGAAAACTCATCGTTCGGTCGGTCGACGTCAACAGCGATTGCCATTCCGGGCCGCTGGCCGCCCGTGCGCCACCAAGCCGCGCGACGATCTCACGAGCCAGGCGCACGCTCGGCGGGGGGCTGGCGCCTTGAGCGGCAAGTGCCGTCTGCATGCCGCCCAGCAGCGCGGGAGACCACGCCTTCTCGCCGTCCCAGCGCTGGGCCAGATACCACGCGCCTTGGATCGAGACGGCGGGCGCTGGATGCGTGACGACCGACAGCAGCAGCGTTTCGGGCAGGTCGGCCACGTCTTGATCGACCGCGGCGTCCAGGACCGCCGCCACGAGCTGATCGTCGCCGGCGGCGAGCACGTCGCGAAGCACGCGTTCGAGCACCGAACGGTCGCCCTTTGCGGCCATCTTTATGACCCTGGAGAGGGTCTCCCTCCCGGCGTCTGACGCCCGGAAGAGGGCGAGTCGCGACAGCACTGCCGGGCCCTCGTTGCGGGCCAGCTCAATTGCCGCGCGTCCGAGCACTCGTGGCCCGAGCCGCGCGATAGCCTCCTCGATCGTCTTTCGATGGTCGACGGTCCCGAAGTGCACCAGGAAGCGGATCTCCTCGACGCCCGCTTCCGGAGAGGTCTCCTTCGCGAGCGCCACCATCACCGGACTGGCCATCCCACGCAGCCCGGCGACGAACATGACCCTCGCAGCTGCTGCCCGGATATTGGCGTCCTCGTGCCGGACGGCGGCGCCGAGCCGTGCGAGCGCCGGTGCCTGCGCCCAGTGGTGGACGAGCAGCGCGACCGACCCGGGGGAGAGCGGCATGCCGAGAATCTCGTCGAGGGAAGGGACGGTCTGCGCGGCAGCTCGAGTCGCTGTCGCGAGCAGCAGCAGGAGGAGTGCCGGCACAAACCTGTGAATGACGGGCCGCACGACCCGGTCAGGATAGCAGGACGAGCGGCTAGAAATTGGGGCTCAACGTCGTGACGTCGATTTCCACGCAGCCGTCGCCGCCACTGCTTTCCAGCCTGAGGGTGTGGCGCCCGGGACCGAGGGTCACCGTGCCTGCGGGGTCGGTCACGAACTCGTTCCATCCGTCGACCGCGTCACCGCTGTCGCGGTTTTGAAACGAGACGACCGGGCGCCCGTCGACGGCGACGCTGAGCATCTCGTTCTCGCCTTCCTTGCCGTTCGAGTAGGCGACCGAGACAGCGAATCGGACCTCCGCCCGGACGTCGAACGTCCACACCCGGTACTCGCCTGGCGCGAGATGGACTGTCAGTCCACCCGACGCGCGCGAACGGCTTCGGACTTGACCCTCGCCCTGTCCCGCCTCCGCTTCGAGTGACATGACGCCAACCGACGGCGTCACCGTTGGAGACGGCTGCGTTGGAAGCGACGCCGCGCTGCAGCCCGCAAGCGTCGGCATGAGAAGCACGGTAGCCAGATAGCGCATGCGCACGGCGCTCACGATAGCAGAACGATCGACGGGTGCAGGACGCCCGACGCGGCGTCCGGCGTGGCCAGCGCCACGAGCGTGCCGCGCGCGTCCATCAGGCGCACCCACGAGGCTGGCGTCGTGTCGGCCGGCAGCCGGCCAGACACCTGCGCCGGGCCCAGATCGCGGCCGTTGGACACATAGGCAAGCCCCTGGTCGTTCAACTGCACGGTGGGGTAGTCCGCCAGCAGTTGATCGCAGGGGATGACGCGCGATGCCAGCGTCGTGGTCGCCTGCGGGGCGGCGAGCACCTCGAGCGGCACCGCCGAGGGCAACGAGAATTCGCCGCTGCGCGTGCGGCGGAGCGCCTCGAGGCACGCGCCGCAGCCGAGACGGCGTCCCAGCTCGTTGGCGAAGCTGCGGACGTAGAACCCCGACGAGCAGGTGATCGACACGGACGCGGTGTCGTCGTCGAACGCCGTCAGCACGGCGCGCGACACCGTCACCGGCGCTGGCTTCAGTTCCACCGGCTCGTCGCGGCGTGCCATCTTGTACGCGCGATGCCCGCCGACTTTCTTCGCGGAATAGGCTGGCGGCATCTGGTCGTAGGTGCCGCTGAGCGCGAGCAGGCCGATTTCGAGAGCCGTGCGCGTCGGACGCTGCGGGCTTTCACTCGTGGTGGTGCCGGTGGCGTCGTAAGTGTCGGTGGTGCGCCCGAAACGGATGACGGCGTCGTAGTCCTTGTCCGAGGCCGTCAGGAACCGCACCAGCCGCGTCGCCTTGCCGATCGCCAGCGGCAGCACGCCGGTGGCCATCGGGTCGAGTGTGCCAGTGTGGCCGATGCCGCGCTCGTTCAGCGCCCGCCGCGCCACCGCGACCACGTCGTGCGACGTGATGCCGGACGGCTTGTCGACGACCAGAACGCCGTTCACGGCCCGACGCGGTTGACGGCGTCGACGAGCTTGGCTTCGAAAAGCGCGACGAGGTGGGCGAGGTCGCCGGTGGCGCCGCAGCCCGACGCATTGGTGTGGCCGCCGCCGCCGAACTCGCGCGCGATGGCGTTGACGTTCACGTTGCCCTTGGAGCGCATGCTGATGCGCCAGTCGCCGGGGCCGCTCTCCTTGAAGAACACCACGGCCTGGATCTCCTTCACCGTGAGCGGGAAGTTGATCAGCCCTTCGGTGTCGTCGTAGGTGGCGCCGCACCGCTCCGCCAGCGCCCGGTCCATGGCCAGCGCCGCGACGCGCCCGTCCGGCGAGAGCCGCATGTCGTTGAGCACCGCGCCCCAGATGCGCACGCGTCCCAGGTTGTTGTTGTCGTAGATCGCGCGCGACACCGCCGTCGGATCCAGGCCGGCCTCGACGCAACGGCGGCAGATGTCGAAGGTGCGCGGCGAGATGTGGGAATAGTGAAAGCCGCCGGTGTCGGTGAGGATGGCCAGGTAGATGTGGGTGGCCATCTCGACGCTGACCGGCACGCCGAGGGCGACGATGAGGTCGAACACCATCTCGCCGCACGCCGCGGCGGTGAGGTCGATGCAGTTCATCGCCCCGTACATGGTGTTGCCGGGATGGTGGTCGATGTTGATGACGAAGCCCTTGTCCAGGCCGCTCACGCCCGGCCGCCGGACGTCGCCGCACTCCATGAAGATCACCGCGTCGCCGGGGTCGTCGAGGTGCTCGAGGAGCTGGATGTCCGCGACGGCGGGGAAGTCGGTCATCTGCTGCGGCGCCGGGTCGTGCGCCACCATCCGCACGTCCTTGCCGAGCGCGCGCAGCGCCAGCGCCATGGCCACCTGCGAGCCGATGGCGTCGCCGTCTGGGCGCGCGTGCGATACCACCACGAAGCGCCGGCGCGCGCGGATGGCGTCGGCGATCTGGGCGATGGTGGCGTCAGCCGACGTCGTCGTCATCGGGCGGCTTCGGCTCCTTATGGAGCTCCTGCAGGATCTGCTCGATCCGGTCCTGGTGCGCAATCGACTCGTCGAACCTGAAATCGATCTCCGGCACGCGCCGCAGCTGGACCCGGCTGCCGATCTGGCGCCGCAGGAACGGCGTCGCGCGGTCGAGCGCCTTCTGCGTGTCCTTGCGCGCGGCGGCGTCGCCGAGCGACGTGTAGTAGACGTGTGCGATCTGCAGGTCCGGAGACACTTGGACGCGGGTCAGCGTGATGAACCCGATCTTCGGATCGTGCACCTCGCCGCGGGTGAGCATGGCGCTCAGCTCCTCGCGGATCTGGTCGCCGACGCGATTCGGTCGAAACCCTTGAGCCATTGGGTGGAAGCCGGCTAGGCGAGAAACTCCACTTCAGTGCGGGTGACGAGCCCCGGTTCGACCCGATCGATCTCGTCGGCGGCGGCCGCGAGCTGCTGCTCCACATGACTGGCCGTGGTGGAGATGGCCACGATGCCGAGCGCGGCGCGCTGCCACACGTCCTGGTGCTCCACTTCCGCCACCGCCACGTTGAACTTGCCGAGACGATCCTTCACGCGGCGCAGCACCATCCGCTTGTCCTTGAGCGACAGCGCGTGCGGGATGAAGAGCTCGACGTGCAGCACGGCCACGCGCATAGATGCGTGCTACGCGGTGGCCGCCGGAATCTGCTCCTGGCTGACGACCTCGATGATGTCGCCGACCTTGATGTCGTTGAACTTGTCGAGGCTGATGCCGCACTCGAAGCCGGACTTCACCTCGCTGACGTCGTCCTTGAAGCGCCGCAGGCCGGCAATCTTGCCCTCGTGTACCACGACGTTGTCGCGGAGCAGCCGCGCCCGCACGTCGCCCTTGCGGGTGATGGTGCCGTCGGTCACCATGCAGCCGGCGATCGCCCCGATCTTGGGCACCTTGAACACTTCGCGCACTTCCGCGGCGCCGAGCCGCACTTCCTTGAAGGTGGGCTCGAGCAGCCCTTCCATCGCCTTCTTGATCTCGTCGGTCACCGCGTAGATGACCGAGTGGAGGCGGATGTCCACCTCCTCGCGCTCGGCCACGTCGGCGGCGTTGCGATCCGGCCGCACGTTGAAGCCGATGATGATGGCGTTCGACGCCGAGGCCAGCAGCACGTCCGATTCGTTGATGGCGCCGACGCCCGAGCTGATGATGCGAATCTTGACCTTCGCGTCGGACAGCTTCGTGAGCGTATCGGCGAGCACCTCGGCCGAGCCCTGCACGTCCGACTTGACGATGATCGGCATCTCTTTCATGCCGCCTTCGGCAATCTTCTCCTGCAGCGACTCGAGCGTGAGGCGGCCGCCTCTGGCGCCCAACGCGCGTTCCTTCGCCTGCGTCTGGCGGAACTGCGCGATCTGCCTGGCCTTGGCCGCGTCGGCCACGGTCTGGAACGAGTCGCCGGGGGAGGGCAGGCTGGTGAGACCGAGCACCTCGACCGGCGTCGCCGGCGTGGCGGCCTTCACGGAGCGGCCCCGATCGTCGATCAGCGCGCGCACCTTGCCCACGACCGAACCGGCGATGAAGTTGTCGCCGACGTTCAGCGTGCCGTCCTGCACGAGCACCGTTGCCACCGGGCCGCGGCCGCGATCGAGCTTGGCTTCGAGCACGGTGCCCGAGGCGCTGCGCTTCGGATTGGCCTTCAGTTCGAGGATGTCGGCCGACAGCAGAATCATCTCGAGCAGCTGATCGAGGTTCTGCCGCTTCTTGGCCGAGACCGGCACCGTCACGACGGTGCCGCCCCAGTCTTCCGGCACGAGGCCGATTTCCGACAGCTCGCGCTTGACGTTGTCGGGGTTGGCGCCCGGCTTGTCGATCTTGTTGATCGCCACCACGATCGGCACGTTCGCCGCCTTGGCGTGATCGGCCGCCTCGCGCGTCTGCGGCATGACGCCGTCGTCGGCCGCGACCACCAGCACCACCACGTCGGTGACCTTGGCGCCGCGGGCACGCATCAGGGTGAACGCTTCGTGACCGGGCGTGTCGAGGAACACCACGCTGCGGCCGCCGACGTCCACATGGTAGGCGCCGATGTGCTGCGTGATGCCCCCGGCCTCGCGCTCGGCCACCTTGGTTTCGCGGATGGCGTCGAGGAGCGACGTCTTGCCGTGGTCCACGTGGCCCATCACCGTGACGACCGGCGCGCGCACGGTCATGTCCTCGGGCTTGCTCTCGTCGCCCTCGGCCGACACGAGCTCCTCTTCGAAGCTTCGCATCTCGATGTCGGCGCCGAATTCACGGGCCAGGTCCTTGGCCGTGTCCATGTCGACGGTGCTGTTGATGTTCATCATCAGGCGACGCATCAGCAGCTTGGCGAGCACGTCCTTGACGCGGACGTCGAGTTTGTCCGCCAGGTCCTTCACCGTCATGCCCTCGGCGAGCGTGATGGTGCGGGTAATGGCGACCGGCGCGGCGGGCGTCACCGGCATCGAGGGCGCCGACGGACGCTCGCGCCGCGAGCCGCCTGACGGGCGCGACCCCATGGGGCGTCCCGGCTGATACGGCGGTCGCGAACCGGGTGCGCCCGGGCGGCTCGGATACATCCCCGGCCGCGGCGGCACTCCAGGCTGGCCGGGCCGTATGGGCTGCGACGGCAGCGGCCGCGGACCACCGAGCATTCCGGGCGTAGTGGGTCGACCAGGCGTCGTGTAACCGGGTCGCGAGCCGGGCACTCCTGGCCGTGCCGCGACGCCGGGTCGTCCCGCGCCGGCCGCGGCTGGTGGCCGTGTCGCCGCGGGCGGCGTGGCCGGCGGCGGCTGCACGATACGCGGCTGCGTCACCGCCGGCCGCTTGGCCGGTGTGGTCGGCCGCGCGGGTTGCGGCATCCGGCCGGGCTCTTCGATGCGCAGGCGCAGCGTCGGGGGCACGAAGCGGCCGGCCGGCTGCGACGGGGCCGCGGGGGGCGGCGCCTCGGCGCTGGCGGCCGCCTGCGGCCGCGATTCCACGCGCGGCTCCTCGATCGGTTCCGGCGCTTCGACCGGCGCGGCGGCGGCCGGCTCCACCGGCTCGGGCGCGGCGTGGACGACCGGCGGTTCCTCGAAGACGGGCTCGGGGATGGAAGGCGGCGGCTCGGGCGGTGCTTCGACTGGCGCGGCTGCGACCGCCGTCGCCGCGGGCGCGTCCTCCGCGGGCGCGTGCGTGACGGGTCTGATGGTCTTGACCAGACGCGGCGGTCCCAGCACCGGCGCCGTCGGCTTCGGCGGCTCGGCCGGCTTCTTGAGGGCGGGCCCCTTTTTGGCGCCGGGCTTCGCGGGCGCGCCGTGCTCGGCGAACATGTCGCCGCCCGGCAGCGTGATGCCGCGTTGCCGCGCCGTCCGCTCGACGAACGAGCGGGCCACGACCTCTTCGACCGTGCTCGATGCGCTCTTGAGCTCGATACCGTGCTCTTTTTTCAGCAAGGCGAGCACTTCCTGGCTCGTCGTGTCGAGCAGCTCGGCGACTTTATAGATGCGGACTGTGGACAATCCGTTTCCTTCGTGTAAAGAGACTGCGTCCTACTGCCCGTCGCCGCCCTCCGGGGCAGCGTCGGCCGTGCCTTCCGCCGGCTCTTCGCCGGCGGGCGTGTCGACGGGTGTCGCATCGGCGTCCGCGGATGCGGCCGCTTCGCCCGCGTCGCCCGCCTCGAGCGCCCCGAACTGGGCCTCGACTTCCTTCCGCTTCTCCTCCTCGCTCTTGATGTCGATCCGCCAGCCGGTCAGCTTGGCTGCCAGGCGGACGTTCTGCCCTTTCTTGCCGATGGCGAGGGAGAGCTGGCTGTCCTCGACCACCACTTCCATCACGCGATCGGCGTCGTCGACGATCGACACGTGCTGCACCTTGGCCGGGCTCAGCGCGTTCATGACGAACTGGATCGCATCCTCCGACCACTCGACGATGTCGATCTTCTCGCCGCGCAGTTCGCGGATGATCGCCTGCACGCGCGTGCCCTTCATGCCGACGCAGGCGCCCACCGGGTCCACGTCGCGCTCGCGCGAGTAGACGGCCACCTTGGCGCGATCGCCCGCTTCGCGCACGGCGCCGCGGATGACCACCGTGCCGTCATAGATCTCCGGCACTTCCTGCTCGAACAGCTTGATGAGCAGCGCCGGGTCGGTGCGCGACAGGACGATCTGGGGGCCCTTGGCGCCGCGGTTGACGCCCTTGATCACGGCCCGGATGCGCTCGCCCGGCGTGTAGCTCTCGGCGCGCGACTGTTCCTTGCGCGGCAGCACCGCCTCGTTGCGCCCGATCTCGACGATCAGATCGCCGCTCTCGAAGCGCTTGACCATCGTGTTGATCACTTCGCCGACGCGGTCGGTGTATTCGGCGTAGATGTGTTCGCGCTCGGCCTCGCGCACCTTCTGGAATATGACCTGCTTGGCCGTCTGCGCGGCGATGCGCCCGAGCACGTCGGTGCGCTTCGGGAACTCGATCTCCATGTCCACTTCGGCTTCTTCGCCGTAGAGGGTCTGCGCTTCCTGGAGCGAGATCTCCGTGGCGTCGTTGGTCACTTCGGCCACGATGTGCTTGATGGCGAAGAGATCCACCTGGCCGGTCTCGGTGTTGAACCGGGTCTTCAGGTTCTCGTTCGTCTTGTAGTACTTCCGGGAGGCGGTGAGCACCGCGTCTTCAATGGCCGCGATGATCTGATCGGCCTCGATGCCCTTTTCCTTGGCGAGCGCTTCGATTGTCTGGAGCAGCGGATTTGCCATAACTTTTCAGAACTCGACGCCTTAAAACTCAACTTCCAGGCGGCCGCGCGTAATCAGCTTGAGCGGCAGCCGGTGCATCCGTCCGTTCGGCGCCTCGAGCAGCACGGCGTCGTTTTCGACCCCGCGCAGCCGGCCCTCGAACGCCTTTTGGTTGTTCACGGCCTCGCTCACCACGATCTTGGCGAGCCGGCCCGCGAATCGCGCGTAGTCGCCGTCATTCCGCAACGGGCGGTCCAGCCCCGGCGACGAAACCTCGAGCGTGTAGGCGAAGGGCAGCGGGTCTTCCACGTCGAGAATCGTGCTCAACTCGCGATTGACCTCCGCACAGTCCTCCACGCTCACGCTTTCGTCCGGCGTCGCCGCCGGACCCGGCCGATCGATGAACACCCGCACCACGTGCCCGGTGGTCTCGCGTCGGCTCTGGATGTCCCACACTTCCAGACCCCGCGCCTGCGCGACGCGCTCGGCAATTGCCCGAATCGTGTCCAGCGGCTGCAACGCGCGAAAAACACCCCAGAAATACAAAAAGTGGGCACGAGCCCACTAGGATTCTTTCCCAGCCTAGGTGACCCGCTAGTGTATCACGCTGATACGGGGACAGAAAGTGGTCTGGCTAGCAGGTCGTACTCACGGCTGGACACGATTTCGGCCTCGAGGAACTGACCAGCCGCCACCTCCGACGGGTCGCAGTCGGTGAGGTAGACCAGCGGGTCGATGTCCGGCGCCTGGCCGGCCGTCCGGGCGCGAAGGACGAGCTCGTGGTCGGTCGACGGCCCGTCCACGAGGAGGCGCACCTGCCGGCCGACCCGGGCGCGGTGGGCGCGCGCCACGATCTTCTTCTGCAGCGACATGAGCGACGACCGGCGCCGCTCTTTCGTTCCTGCCGCAACGTCATCGGCCAGCGCATGGGCGCTCGTGCCTTCCTCGTGCGAGTAGGTGAAGACGCCCAGGTGATCGAACTCGACGCTCTTGACGAAGGCCTGGAGCTCCGCGAAATCCTCGGCGGTTTCACCCGGATACCCGACGATGACCGTCGTGCGCAGCGCGACGTCCGGGACGCGCGTCCGGATGCGGTCGAGCAGCTTTTCGTAGCTGGCGCGCGTGCCCGGCCGTTTCATCCGCTTCAACACGGCGTCGGAGGCGTGCTGCAGCGGCAGGTCGACGTAGCGGCACACCTTGTCGTGGGCCGCCATCGCGTCCAGCACGTCGTCGCCGATCGTGGTCGGGTAGAGATAGAGCAGGCGAATCCACTCGATGCCGTCCACCTGCTGCAGCGCGCCCAGCAACCGGGCCAGTGCGCCACGCTCGCCGCGGTCGATGCCGTAGAACGTGGTGTCCTGGGAGATGAGCAGGAGCTCCTTCACGCCGCGCGCCGCCAGGGCTTCCGCTTCCCGCACGATGGAGTCGTGCGGCCGGCTGCGGTAGTGGCCGCGCAGCTTCGGGATGATGCAGAAGCCGCATTTGTAGTCGCAGCCCTCGGCGATCTTGATGTACGCGTAGTGCCGAGGCGTCGCCAGCAACCGCGGCGTGTCCGCGTCATAGAGATACGTTGGCAGAGCCGCGCCTGGAGGCGGAGTGGGCAGAGAGGGCAGAGAGGGCGGAGAAGGGAGAACGCTCCCCGATTTCGCCGCGACAGCCTCACCACTGTTCCGAAGGATCTGAATCACTCCCCCGGCCGCGCGCGCTGGCGGCGAGGCTACTGGCCCGCCCAGGGCTTCGACGATCGCCGGCACGTCGCCAGTCCCAAGGATGTGGTCGATTTCCGGAATCTGCGCCTTGAGCTCGTCGCGGTAGCGCTCGGCCAGGCAGCCGGCGACGACGAGCGTCTTGCAGCTCCCGGTCTTTTTGAACTCCGCCATCTCGAGGATGGCGTCCACCGACTCTTGTTTGGCCTTGTCGATGAAGGCGCAGGTGTTGACCACCAGCACGTCGGCGCCTTCCGGCTCCCGCGTCAGCTCGTGCCCTGCCTGCTGGGCCAATCCCAGCATCACCTCGGAATCCACGAGGTTCTTGGGGCAGCCCAGCGAGACCATTCCAATTTTCATGCGTCCGATCAGCGTACCACGCCGGCCGGGTTTGTACGGCTGAGCGCCAGCGGGCCCGCGTCTTGCTCAAGGAAGTCGGTGGACGGTCCAGAGGCCGCCCGCGATGGGCTTCAAGCCCGGGAGGTTCTCATGCTGATGGTGCTGGCTGTGATTCTGCTGGTCGCGTGGTTGCTCGGTGTTGTGGGCACGTACACGGTCGGAGCGTTCGTGCACGTCCTGCTGGTGGCGGCGATTGTGCTCTTCCTCGTGGGCATCATCAGCGGCCGCCGGACTGTCGTCTGATCGACCCGCGCGTGCTAGCATCCGGCGCAACGAGGAAATGCTCAGAAGCCTCGCTGCGCTGGGACTCGTTGTTTCACTGTCGATCGCCGGCGTGGCGTTCGCGCAAAGCCGCGCGGTGCGCTACGACGTCGACGTCACGTGGCCGAGGCCGCTCCCGAACCAATGGGTACTCGGCGGCCTCGGCGGCGTGTGCGTGGACGCGCAGGACCACGTCTTCATCCTCAACCGGCAGGACGTGGCCGACGGCGATCTGAACGCGGCGCGCCTGGCGCCGCAGATCATCGAGTTCAATCCGGAGGGCACGGTCGTCAACTCCTGGGGCGACGCGGCCAGACTCGATCCGCGCCTGCATTCGTGTTACGTCGACAAGGACACCAACGTCTGGATTGCCAGCAGCCCGTCGGGGATGGTGCAGAAGTACACGCACGACGGCCGCACGCTGCTCCTGCAGATCGGCAAGAAGGGCAGCCTTGACTCGTCCGACGGCACCGCCAAGGGCACGCCGCTGAACTCGAGCGCCGCCGCCTTCTTCATGCCGTCGAGCATCGCCGTCGATCCGCAGAACGGTGAGGTCTACGTCTCGGACGGCGAGAGCTCCGGCGGCAACCGGCGCGTGGCCGTCCTGGACGCGGCGGGCACGTTCCTTCGACAGTGGCGGCCCGAGGTGGCCGACACAGTGCACTGCCTGGCGATGGCGCGGGACCGTCTGGTTTACGTGTGCGACCGCACCGGCTCGCGCATCCTCGTCTACGACACGATGGGGCGGCTCCAGCGCACGATCGCGGTGCCGTGGACTCCGGTGACGCCGCCGGCCGATGGCAAGCTGGTCCAGATTGGCGGCTCGGCGGTAGCGATCGCCTTCTCGCCCGATCAGCGGCTGCTCTTCGTGATCAACCAGAACAACGCGCGCGTGGAGATCATCGAGCGCGAGAGCGGCGCGGTGGTCGGCAGCTTCGGCCGGGCCGGCGCGTTCCCCGGCGAGTTCAACCAGGCGCACGGCATTGCCGTGGATTCGCGAGGCAATGTTTACATTGCGGAGAATCGCGGACGGCGTGTGCACCGGTTCAAGCCGGTGCGCTGAGCGAAAAAGGAAAGGCAGCCGGGAGGCTCTCGCCTCCCGACCATTGGGATGGGCAGGGTGTCGCACCCTTGAACGGGCGCGAGCGAACTTGACATCACATCAGAGCAATCGTGATGCCATCCTCGCGCCTTGGCTTCGCTCTTGCTCCACCATCCCACATGGATTTCATCATGACGTTGCTGATCGTCGTGTTGTCGATGGTGCTGGGGATTCTGGCCGCGCGCGGCATGCTGGAGCTCATGTTCGCGGCGATGTCGAGGCCGAAGGAGCCCAGTTAGAAGAGGCCCGACGTCAAGGCGCTGCTCCGTGAGCGATGCGCATTGGATCTAGGATACGCATATCCATGTCCACTGCTGATCACCCCGACATCGCTTCACTTCTCAAGGGACGCATGCCTGTCGGGAGCCGGGTGTCCGTCCGAGGCTGGGTGCGGACGCGCCGCGATTCCAAGGCGGGGCTGTCGTTCGTTCACGTGCACGACGGCTCGTGCTTCGACCCGATCCAGGTGGTGGCTCCGGCGGAGCTGCCGAACTACGAGAGCGAGATCAAGAAGCTGACGTCGGGATGCGCGGTGATTGCGAGCGGCGTCCTGGTGCAGAGCCAGGGGCAGGGGCAGTCCGTGGAGGTACAAGCCGACGCGGTCGACGTCGTCGGGTGGGTCGACGACCCCGATACCTACCCGATTCAGCCGAAGAAAGCGTCGTTCGAATATCTGCGCGAGGTCGCGCACCTGCGTCCGCGCACCAACACGCTCGGAGCCGTCGCGCGCGTGCGCCACTGCCTGAGCATGGCGATCCACCGGTACTTCCACGAGCACGGGTTCTTCTGGGTGCATACGCCGATCGTCACCGCGAGCGATGCCGAGGGTGCGGGCGAAATGTTTCGCGTGAGCACGCTCGACCTCGCCAACCGATCGGCGATCCCGTCCACGCCGGACGGACGCACCGACTTCAGCCGCGACTTTTTCGGCCGCGAAGCCTTCCTGACCGTCAGCGGGCAGCTCAACGTCGAGACCTACTGTCTCGCCCTGTCGAAGGTCTACACCTTCGGCCCGACGTTCCGCGCCGAGAACAGCAACACGAGCCGCCACCTCGCCGAGTTCTGGATGGTGGAGCCCGAGATTGCGTTCGCCGATCTGAACGCCGACGCCGACCTGGCGGAATCGTTTCTCAAGTACATCCTGACCGCCGTCCTCACCGAGCGCGGCGACGACTTGAAGTTCTTCGCCGACCGGATCGACAAGGGCTGTGTCGCGCGGGTCGAAGCGTTCGTGAAGTCGCCGTTCGAGCGCATGACGTATACCGACGCGATCGCCGCCCTCGAGAAGAGCGGGAAGACGTTCGAGTTCCCGGTGCACTGGGGCATGGATCTCCAGTCGGAGCACGAACGCTGGCTCACCGAGGAGCACGTCAAGGCGCCCGTCGTCGTCATGAACTATCCCAAGGAGATCAAGGCGTTCTACATGCGGATGAACGACGACGGCAAGACGGTGGCGGCGATGGACGTGCTGGCGCCGGGCATCGGCGAGATCATCGGCGGCTCACAGCGCGAGGAGCGGCTCGACCGCCTCGATCGCCGTCTCGAGGAGCTGCATCTCGATCCGAAGGCCTACTGGTGGTATCGCGACCTGCGCCGCTACGGGACCGTGCCGCACGCCGGGTTCGGACTCGGGCTCGAGCGCACCATCATCTACGCGACCGGGATGGCGAACATCCGCGACGTCATTCCGTTCCCACGCACGCCGGGCCACGCGGCGTTTTAGACGAGTACGTAGGGGCCACCTTCAGGTGGCCCGTCAGAACGTCACGAACGTGCTCGCGAGCCGCTCGCGCGCCTCGGCGCAGCGCCGCAGCGCCGCCATCGCGTCGCCGGTGTCGGCCACCTCGAACATGAGCACGCCGTCGTAGCCGATCTTCTGCGTTTCCATCATCGCCACGTCCCAGTCGATGCTGCCGCTGAACGGCGGCAGGTGGTCGTCGGCGCGGCGCCGGTTGTCGTGCACGTGCGTGGTGAGCAGGTGTCCCGAGACTTCTTCGATCGCCTCGCCCACGTCGCCCATGAGGTGCGCGTG
>Ga0207689_10001937_pt1 | contig 19596 bp, 12 predicted proteins | sample KBSMisM52_FD_184312 | JGI IMG/M metagenome (GOLD analysis project Ga0207689, IMG submission 184312) | Miscanthus rhizosphere microbial communities from Kellogg Biological Station, Michigan, USA - KBS Miscanthus M5-2 (SPAdes) (version 2) | ecosystem: Host-associated > Plants > Roots >... | reverse complement strand
CCATGCTGCTCGTCACCGGCGCGGCGTTGTTCCTGGCCACGCGGCGCGCGTCGTTCTTCATCGCCATCCTCGGTCTCATCGGCGGCTTCGTCATGCCGGCGCTGCTCTCCTTCGACGACAAGCCGCTGGAGCTGTTCGCCTACCTCCTCGTGCTGAATGTCGGGATGTCATGGCTGGCGTATCGGATGCGCTGGCCGCTGCTGATCGCGCTGAGCGTGGGACGGACCACGGTCTACGAATGGACGTGGGTGATGCAGTCGCTCACCTTGTCGCAGCTGCGGTTTGCAGCGCTGATCTTCGCCGCGTTCGCGATCGTGGCGGCTGCTCCGCTCTGGTACCGGCGATGGGATGACTACCCGCCGCGCTTCCGCCACATCGCGGCGGTTTCCATGCTTCTGCCGCTGCTGTTCGCGTTCTACATGGCTGGGAACGCGAACTACGGCGACCAGGTCAACGTCCTTTTCGGCTTCCTGCTGGTGATTGCGATCAGCCTATTTCTCACGGTCTGGCGCGGTGGCCCGGCGTGGCTGCATATCGCCGGCGGCATCGCCACGGTCCTGACGTTTCTGCTCTGGTTCTGGCAGTGGGGAAGGGAGTGGTACGGTGCCGATACTTGGCCTCCGCGGCCGGTGCCGGGACTGATTCTCACGATCGGGATCTGGGTTGGCCTCTTCATCGCGCTGTATCTCGTCAGAACCACGCTCTTCGCATCGCTGCTGTTCTTCGTTTTCATCGGCTTGGCAATCAGGCAACCCGAGGACTACGCGACGCTGGTGGTGGTGATGCTGGCGATGCTGATCACGGTGGTCCAGGCCTTCATCCGGCGCGGGAATCCGATTCTCGCCGCGATCGCGATCGGACTCTCCGCCATCGCTGTGATGGTGCTCAATCCGATGTCGCTGCTCTACGCCACGCGCGTTTCTCACGCGCTCACGCCGCCGCCGATGACGGGGATCATCATCGCCGCGTTTGCGATCCTCTTCGCTGCGCTACTGGCACTGGCTTCGATTCTCGACGTGCCGGTTCTGGCGATCCTGGCGGTTCCGTTTTACGCGGTCATGCTCATCACGGTCTACGCGCCAACGGGCGCCGGACAACTGGCGCTGGCGATCGTGCCGTACGCGCTCTTCGTGGTCTACGCGTTTTTTCCCGGCTGGCGTGCACGAGCCGCCGCGGGGCCGTACCTCGCGGTGATGCTGGCCGGCATCGTCTTTCTGATCAGCGCGGCGGTCACGGTTCGTGCGATGGGTGGCATCGCCGGAATCGTGCCGCTGGTCGAGACGGCGGTGTTGCTGATCCTGCTCTGGTGGACTGCCGGCGTCGAGCCGGTCGAGCCGCGCTCCAGCCTTCTCCTGAGCAGCGCGCTGGCGTTTTTCAACGTCGCCATTCTGCTGTTGCTGCCCGAGGTGTGGATCGTGGTCGCGCTGGGAATCGAGACCGCCGTGTTGGCGTGGATGTTCGCACGATTCGCCTGGCGCGGATTCCTGGCTTGGAGCGTCGGGCTGGCGATCGTCCTTTTCGTCTGGATCACCTTCGACCCGGCGATCTACATGGCCGTCGCTCTCTGCGCCGGCGCCATGTTCGCGGCGGCCTGGTTCGCACCGCGCCAGATGACGCGACTGCGCTTGCTCTTCTCGCTGGCGGGCCTGGTCGAGTCGTGGTACCTGGTCAACATCATCATCGCCAGCGTCTACCACTCCACCGGCGTAGCGCTGAACATCGAATTCATGAACTTCGCGCCGCGCGAAGACGTCACCTTCACCATCGCCTGGGCGCTGATCGCCACCGGCCTGCTGTTCATCGGATATCACTGGGACTGGCAGGGCGCACGCGTCGGCGCGACCGGGCTGCTGATCCTGGCGATCGCGAAGTGCTTCCTGCACGACATCGTGCGCCGCGGCGATCCCTATCGAGTCGCTTCGCTGCTCGGAGTGGCGGTCTCGTTGCTCGTCGTAGGCGTCATCCTGCAGCGCTACGCTGGGCGTCTTCAACAATCACGTCCGCTGCCTTCTCGCTGATCATGTAGATCGGCGTGACGATGAAAAATCCGGGGATGCGCGGAAAGACCGATGCGTCGACGATGCGCAATCCTTTCGTGCCGATGACGCGGAAGCGGCTGTCGACCACGGCCTTGGGATCATCGACCCGGCCGATCTTGCAACTGCACGAGGCGTGATGTCCCCAGGCGTTGTCGCGGATCCATTTGCCGAGGTCTTCGTCATGGACCTGCGGGCCGGGGAGGACTTCGCATGCAATCTTTCTGTTCCCCGCGTTCATGCGCCGGACGAATTTCACGCCCTTGACGACCGATTCGAGGTCGTCGCCGCTCGTGTCGTTGCCTTCCTCAAAGTAATGAAAATCGACCTCGGGCGTTTCGAGCGGATTGCTGCTTCGCAGCCTGACCGTTCCGGCGGTGTTGTTCGTGTGTGCCTTGATGATGGCCCAGGTGAGTGAGTTCTTCCTGGTCGTGATCAGTTCGGAGTAGCCGGGGAAGTAGCCGCGAAAGTCGCCGGGGAGGGCGAAGATGAAGAGGTCGGGATCCGGTTTGCCGCTGTCGGACTTCAGGATCATTGCCGCCATCGCGCCGTTCGAGGTGTAGAGGCCTTTGCCTCGCTGCCACTCCTTGAATGCCGGGTCGGGCGGAGTGTCGGGCCCGGGCGGCTTGAACGTGACGCCCTCGAGCATGGAGAAGGGACGTTTCATCTTCGAGACCACGCCGACCTCGTAGCGGTCCTGCAGATTGCTGCCGACGCCGGGAAGATCGACCAGACACTTGATGCCGATCTTCGGATCTTCGAGATGCGTCTTCGGCCCGATTCCGGAGAGCATCAGAAGCTGCGGCGTGTTGAACGCGCCGCCGGCGAGAATCACTTCTCGCGCGCAGCGATACTCCTTCTTCTCGTACTTCGGCTTTTCCGTGGCGTTCGGCCCAGCTTTATAGAGGTCCTTCCCCTCCCAGCACTCGACGCCGAGCGCCCGCTTGTCGTCGTCCATGATCACGCGCGTGGCCAGATTGCTCATCTTGACGATCAATCGATCGGGATACTTCTCCTGCACACTGCGGATGAACTCGCGCGTTCCATTGCGCTTTCCCTTGACCGTGGCCAGCGGAATGGTGGTGGTGACGCCCTCGTACGCGGCACGGTTGCGCAGGTCGTTCGGGTCGTCGCCGGTGGTCAGGAAGTGAAGGATGCGATGGAAGAACCCGCGGTACCAGAAGCGGCGCGCGGCGCGGGAAAGCGCGGCCACGATGGTCCCCATGACGCCCCTGTCGCCGAGGGCGATGGATGGATCGACCTTGCTGGTGCCCAGCCATCCGTTGAATCCGTGGCCGGCCGGATCAGGCTGGCCCGGCGGCGGCGCCTTTTGATAGAGGCAGCGCTCGACGCGCTGCCAGTACTTCCACATGTTGTCGGCGTGCCACGACTCGTCATTGGTCCGGTGCGCGATGTCGTCCCAGTCGCTGTCGTGCGGCACCACCGTGATCATGGCGTTGTGCGCGGTGCAGCCGCCGAGCGTGCCGGCGCGCGGATAGAGCACCCCGTCGTGCTCCTCCCGGTACTTCGGATCGCGTTTCTCGTCGCTGTCGTAGTGGTGGACGAAAAAGTTCCACGCCATCTCCTTCTCCTCGGTGGAGAGGGTGTGGAAGCAGGGAACCTGATAGTTGTACGACTCCGGATCGGAGCCGGCTTCGATCAGCAAAACGTGGAACCCCCTGACGGCGAGGTTCGCCGCCAGGGGTCCGCCGCCGGCTCCGGAGCCGACGACGATGTAGTCATACGCTTCGGTTTCGATCGCGTCGTCCTCAGAAGGTCTTCAGGAATGCGATGAGCGCCTTCTTGTCGGCATCCGACAGTCCCGGTTCGCCTTCACTGGCCGGCAGATAGTCGGTTCCGAAGTAGTGCCCCTTGTTGACCACGAAGTCCGCGCACTTGGAAACGCCGAGCAATTTCGGAACAAGTGGTTTGAGCACCTTGCGCGCCTCGTCGTCGTCGGCACCTGGCGGAATGGCGTCCAGTTTGTGTTTGATATCCAACAGAAGAGCAAGAAGAACCGCTGGATCCGTCTCAAGGTTGATATTTGCCAGCAGATTGACCGGCGTGCCTTCGGGAATGGGTCCGATCTGGATTCCGTCCGCGCCGACGAGCGGTTTCAGCAGCGGCGGGACATAGCCGCGGGCGATGCTCACATAACTACGCTGTGTCGTCTTGTCGATCCATCCCGGAAGAGATTTCCCCGATTGCGTGGCGAACGTGCCGTTCCCTTTTCTCTTTTCCGGCCAGAGCATCTGGGTGATGCCGTCGTCGAATGACGACATCCGGTCTTTCACCGCGCCGCTTTCCTCGAAGTGACCCACGCTGTTGTTCTGCAGGAAGGGCGCCGTCGACCAGAGACTGATCAGCGAAGCCGGCCGGGTGAATCCCCGCCCGCCGCCCGGCATGTCGTACCACGAAGTCTCACCCGTGTACGGATGGTGGAGCATCACTTTTCCGACCGAAGGGAGGTTCTTGTAGGACTCGGAGGAGAAGTTGTCCCAGATATTGCCGCGAATGGCGTTCGTGGCCAGCGGACTGCAGGCATTCGTCTCCATCAGCGTGACCGGCACGCGGACCTCATTGGAGAGGTAGTTGTTGTCCAGGAAGTCGGGAGCCATGACGATTTGCTTCATCGCGTCCTTGAACTCCGTGGTCTTCGTATAGGCCCAGTAGTCATCCCAGCACTTCAGGTAGTTCGGGCCGATGCAGCCCGGCTTGAAGTAGGTGGAGAAGACCTTCTCCGGCAGCTTGCTGGAGTGACAGCGCGCGCACCGCTCGCCGAAGACTTCCTTCCCGCGCGGAACCAGCGAGGAGTCGGTCATGTAACTCTCTCCACCGGGTGCGACTTTGAGGTAATCGGGCTTCGCCGTGGCCAGGAAGAAGAGGGCCACGTTGGGCGTCTGTGCTTCGTTTGCCTTCCAGTACGACGAATTGCGCTCGGCGTCGGCGATCTGGATCCCGCTGACCTTGGGGCCGCCGACCATGGGGATGAAGTGCAGCAGCCACTCTTCGCTGAACAGGCCGATGTTGAGATAGACGCGATTGAGGGCGCCGAGCGCGCCCACCGAGTCAGAGCCGTCCTTGAGCACGTGCGTCGTATTCGCCATGTGCGTGGCTGGGTCGTAGAACTTCGTGAGCGCCGTTGCGGCCGGGACGTATTCGTTGAATTGTTTATTGTGGTCGCTGCCTCCCGCCAGTTGTTCCTGTCCCCACTTCCGGCCGATCTCCAACCGTGCGCCGAGGTTGTAGATCGCGTTCATCGTGCGCGGGTTGTTGATCTGATCGGAGGAGACCAGCGACGTGTCGAGCGCGCCGGGACGCGACGTGTGGAAGAGCTGCCAGATATAACTGCCCTGATCCTGATCGAACATGAAGATGCGCTCGATCCAGAAGTACTGCGCGCCGGGATTGCTATTGAGGTTCTCCCATTTCGGATTCTCCGGGTCGGCCGGCGGGTTGGATGGGTTCGGTCCGACGTGGCAGAAGCCGCACGACATGCCGACGCGGAAGGGTTTCACCAGCTTCGCATCGTTGTAGTAGCTCTTGTCGTTGTAGTAGCGCTCCGGATCCCATTTCTTCTGGGCGGCCTCGTCGAAGTACGGATTCGGGAAGAGGCGCAGACCGACCACGCCCGTGGCGTAGCCATAGTACGAGCCGGCAGGGATGTTTTTCCCTCGGGCGAGGTACTTCACGCCGGGATATTTCTGTTCGTTCTCGAAGGGGTCGGGACCGCAGCCGGGTCCTTCCACACGCTCGTCGAGCCAGAGACCGAAGCGGTCTTTGCGCGGGCCGGTGGCCTTGCGGAAGCACGGCTCGTTGACCAGGCCGAGATAACGCCAGCGGTTGTCGCGGCTGTTCTTCAAGGCCGGGTGGCTCGAGATCGTCTTCAGCAGATCGAGGTTGCCGAGACTCTTGACGGATAGAACATCCCAGAGCCGGTCATTGCCCGCCGTCCAGACGATCCAGTTGTTCCGGCCGATGGCCACCCGCTTCACCGCTTCGGCGGCCGAGATGCCAGGCAGGTAGGGATCGAGTGAGGCGCGCATCGCCTCCGGGTTTTTGGTGAGGCCGTAATCCATGTCGGCGTAGTAGTCCTCATCAGCGCCGGGCAGGCTGGCCGCGTCTCGGTTGGCAAGAAGAGCCTCGTCCTTGACGTGCCCCTGCTGCGCCGGCGGGCAACCGGTCAGAAGACAGCCAGCGACGAGGATCAGGACAATCACGAAGAGCTTTCGCATGGAAGGTACCTCCTTTGTACGTAGTGGCGTCAGAGCCGTAAGCGTTTCAGGTCGCCAGGTTTGGTTGTGGAAATGGACCCGGTTTTAACGGAACGCGGCGAGGGTTCGGCCCGCCCGTCAGAATGTTTCGTTACTAGGGGAGAGCCGCAGGAAGGAGTTTTCCCTACCCTTACCATTTTATGGCGGTTTTAGACATCGGCAAGGAATGGCGGGTAGGGAAATCCCTCTTCAACAGCACTCCTGTAACGAAACCCCGTCCACGATCACTATCGAACCAGCGAGGGGAAGCACTCGCAAGAATCGTGATAGAATTCATGACTCAACCACTGACAGTCCTTAATTCAAATCAGCATGACGGCTCTATCGAGGAGCCGCAGGTTTGATCGCATCACCTGGCCGCAGAGGAGGGGTAGCCTTTATGCGTAGAGCCGGACTTGTATTCGTCGTCTTCCTGCTGGCGAAGATGGGACTCGGACAGGAGATTCCGAAACTACCGCCCCTGAGCGATCCGCACGCGCGTACGGCGTTTGCCGATAATCTCTATCCATCCGCCAGGGTCTGCGGCGAGTGTCACCCCACGCAGTTCGCCCAGTGGAGCCTCTCGTCGCACGCTTATGCCGCCGTCTCCCCGATGTTCAACAAGTTCGAACAGAGGATCAACGACCTCGCGCGTGGCACGATCAACTCTTTCTGCGTCCGCTGTCACGCCACCGTCGGTACGGCGCTGGGCGAGCGGCGCGACGTCGCGTGGTGGGACCGCGCCGGGGCCGCCCAGGAAGGCATCACCTGCGTCACCTGCCACCGCGTGGGCGAGGCCTACAGCAAGAGCAACGGGGCGCGCAGGATCACGCCGGGCAATATCTCCGAGCCGGTGTTCGGCCCTTTCGACACGACGGGTGTCCTCAAAGCGATCAGCAATGCAGAGCTCTACAAGATCCTGGTGAGCTCCGATCAGCCCGACAGAACCGGCTACGTCCGAATCCATCAGCAGGCCATTCAGTCCACAGTGATCCAGCAGTCGGAGCTCTGCGTCACCTGTCATCAGGTGCAGGTCCACGCCGGCATCAAGCTGGAGACGGTCTGGGAGGAGTATCGGGCGTCTCCGGCATTCAAGGAGGGCACGACCTGCCAGGACTGCCACATGAGCCCCGTTCCGGGGCAGAAGGTCGCGTTCACTCGCGGACCCGCCGCCCTCCTACCCAACGGCGGGACGGTGAACGACGACCGGCCGCTCTCTGACCACACATTCGTCGGTCCCGGCTACCCGATCAGCCACCCCGGCCTCTTCCCGTTCTCCGCGGCCCCGTCCCGCTTCACCCCGCAACAGTGGCTGAAGTTCGACTACCGCGCCAAGTGGGGGAGCGAAGAGTTCGAGAAGAACGCCGCCTCTGTCACGTTCCCGCCCGAGTGGCAGAACGCGGCCGATCGCAAGGAGGCGTGGGACGTCGTCGTCGCCAATCTGGCCAGATGGGAAGAGCGCAAGAAGATGCGCATCGAGCTGCTCGAGAAGGGCTCGAAACTCGACGGCCCGTTCTTCGACAGTCCGCTCAAAGTCGGCCAGGATCTCTCATTCAATTACAAGCTGACCAACCTCAATAAGGGTCACAACCTCCCCTCCGGTTCTCTCGGAGCGCAGCCGGAGTTGTGGCTCAACGTCGCCCTCATCGATCCCGACGGGAAGAGGATCTGGGAGTCGGGCTACGTCGACAGCCAGGGTGATGCCGCCGATCTGCAATCGCACGACGTCCGCAACCGGAAGATCTCCGATCAGGACCCGTTCAAGGGCGAACCCTGGCCATTTGACGCCCAGCTCTTCAGCATGGGAGCCAAGTTCATCACCACGAACGTGAAGGGAACCGATCGCGAGATGTATCTGCCGATCAACCTCGACAACGACCAGCTCCCCTTCATCCGCCCCGGCGGCACACCTTCCTCGGTCAATAACCATCCGCCCAACGTGCGCATGGAGAAACACAGCATCCCGCCGCTGGCCACCCGAACGGCCAACTACAAGGTTCCGGCGTCGAAGCTGACCAAGCCTGGGACGTACCGCCTCGCCGCACGCATTCGCGGCCGGACGGAGCCGATGTACTTCATGGATTTCGTCTTTGCCACGACGGACATGAAGCGTTCCGAGAACGAATGGGTCACCGATACCCATCAATACGCCGTTGCATTCGAGATGCACTGAGGAGAGGGCGAACATGAATCGAAAATCGTCCATCGCGAACCCTTTTCTCGTCGGACTGTTTCTGCTGGCCGCGGGCGTTTCGGGCGCGTTCGCGCAGGAGCCTCCTGACTCGCAGAAACACGACATGTCGCCTGAGGCGAAGCTCCTGCCCGGTCCGCCGGCGGAGGGCTCGTTCATTCCCGACCCCGTGTACCCGGAGCCGTACGACTCCCAGGCCCAGCTCGACGTCTACGGCACCAAGCATATGAACCCGAACCCGACGGGCGTTCCGGCGGTTGAGGTGGGCATTCGCATGTACGACCACGGCGCCTACACGCCGCGTCCCACCTGGCTCTTCGGCCCGAAGGATCCGGTCCAATCCGGCTTCATCACCGGTGGCGATCTTCGGATCGCCGCCGATTCCTACGACAGCGGCACCGGTGGCAAGAAACAGTCGACCATTGCCGCCCGCCTCAACCTCGACATGGACCTCGCGCTCACCGCCACGGAGCGCATCCATGCATTCACGCGGCCGCTCGACAAGGGTGGTCAGTTCACGCGGTACGACATCAGCGGTGCGGTCAAAGACAAATTCACCCACAAGTTCGACTTCGACCTCGACACGCTCTTCTTCGAAGGCGACCTCGGCCAGATTTCCGGCGGCTTGCAGAACCATGCGGCCAGATTCGATCTGCCGATCGCCTTCGGGAGGATGCCGTTCGTCACGCAGAACGGCGTCTGGATCGAGGACGCTTTCGACGGCGCAGCCTTCAGCTTCACGGCCAAGAACATCCCGTCGCTCGACGTCAGCAACACCGACCTCACCTTCTTCGCAGGGTGGGCCCAGCTGACTACAGATGCCGCTCCCAACTCGTCGAGGAACGGCGTCTTCGGTCTGGCCGGATTCGCCGACGCGCGGAAGGGGTACATCGAGTATGGCTATGGCTACGTCAAAGCCGACGACGACAACCTGAGCTACCACAACCTGACCGCCGCCTTCAGCAGGCGGTACCTGGGGCGGCTGGCCAACAGCGTCCGTTTGATCGGCAACTTCGGTCAGAAAGGTGATCCCGGCAAAGAAAAAACGGCCGACGGTGTGCTGGTCCTCGTGGAGAACTCGCTCACGCCGAGGTATCTGAAGTGGGGCGATCAGCAGAATTTCGTCCCTTACCTCAATCTCTTTGCCGGCTTCAACTCGCCGCAGTCGCTCGCGCGCGGGGCCGATTCCGGCGGCGTGCTGCGCAACACCGGCATCACGTTCGAGTCCGACGGCATGACGGCCTATCCGACGCTCGACGCCAAGGCGCACGACTCCTACGGCGGCGCGTTGGGGCTGGAGTACCTGTTCGATCTCGCGCACCAGATCGTGGTCGAAGGGTCCGTCGTCCAGCGCATGAACGGCAACTCGGCGGGCTCGCAGTACGGTATCGGCGTCCGCTATCAGCAGCCGATCAGCCCCGACCTGATCATCCGCTTCGACGCCATGAAGGGCTGGCTGCAGGGACAGAAAGACGTTTACGGCGTACGAGCAGAGCTCCGTCTCAAATTCTGAGGAGGTTTCCGATGCCTGTCTTTCAGCTCAACGTCAACGGCAAGGGGTACGCGGTCGACATCGACGGCAACATGCCTCTGCTTTGGGCCCTGCGCGACATTCTGGGACTCAAGGGCACCAAGCTCGGTTGCGGCGTCTCGCAATGCGGCGCCTGTACCGTTCATCTCGACGGCGTTGCGGCGCGATCCTGCTCTGTCGACGTCGGCGTGGCCTGTCTCTCGAAGATCACCACGATCGAGGGGCTGTCGTACGACGGCGGCGAGCTGCACCCGTGCCAGAAGGCATGGGTCGAGCTGGGCGTGCCGCAATGCGGGTTCTGCCAGCCGGGCCAGATCATGACCGCCGCGGCGCTTCTCAAAGCGAATCCGCATCCCAATGACGAGCAGATCGACGCTGCCATGCGCGGCAACATCTGCCGCTGCGGCACCTATCCACGGATCCGGGCAGCGATCCACAAAGCGGCGGGGGATCCGACATCATGAGCGCCAACGTGAAAGTCACGCGCAGGTCTTTCCTTCAGGCCGCCGGCGTGGGCAGCGGAGCGCTGGTTTTCGGTTCGTACCTCACCCCGACGCTCAAGGCCCAGGGCCTCATCAGCAATTTGATCAACGGGTTCCCGGTGGAGGGCGTTCCGGTCGTCGCTCTCAAGGTGAACGGCGACGTCGTCATCATTACCCATCGACCTGAGATGGGGCAGGGCATCCGCTCCAGCCTCGCCGCGGTGCTGGCCGACGAGATGGAAGCCGACTGGAAACGGGTAACGCTGCACCAGGCCGACGCCGATGCTGTCAAATATGCGGTCATCTTCCCGTCCGAGGTGCCGGCCAGCTACCCGCTCCCGTTCCCCTACGAAAAGATTCCGGGCACGCCACCGAAGGGGCAATACATGATTCCCCCCGAGGGATCGCAGTTCGCCGACAGCTCGCGGAGCATGACCGCGTTCTACACGGTAATGCGGCTCTACGGCGCTGGCGTCCGGCTTGCGATGATTCGCGCGGCGTCGAAGAAATGGGGAGTCAAAGAAGAGGAGTGTCACGCGGAGAAACACCGGGTTTACGGTCCGGGCGGCCGTTCCATCGACTATCGCTGGCTCCTGCTGGGTGCCAAGAAAGAGACACCGTCGTACGAGGACATCAACAAGGCGCTCAAGAAGCCTGAGGAGTTCCGATACATCGGCAACGGCAAGGAAAAGATGCCGTTTGTCGACGCTTCCGACATGGTACGGGGAAAGGCGGTCTACGGCGCCGACGTGGATCTCCCCGGCATGCTGACCGCCATGATCGAACGGTGCCCCGTCGCAAACGGGACGATTAATACCTACGACCCCACCCCGGCGCTCGCCGTGCCGGGGGTCCGCTTCGTCATCCCTGTCCTTCCTCCCGGTTATCCTCCCGGCGGTGTTGGCCAGGGCTTCTTGCCGCATGCGGGGATTGCGGTGATCGCAACGAACACGTGGGCCGCACTTCAGGGCCGGAGGGCTCTCCGGCCGACTATCCGCTGGAACAAAGGTCCCCACGCAACCTACGACTCGGCCGCGTTTCGCGCCGAGCTCGAAGCGGCGACCGCCACCTCCACGAAAGCGAAGAGGGTGCGCAACAAAGGTACCGTCGATGACGCGGCACTCGGCGTGGGCACGCCCGTGAAAGCCACCTATTACGTCCCGCTGCTGGCCCAGACGCCGATGGAGCCTCCGGCCGCGATCGCCGTCTTCAAGGGCGGCCGGATGGAAGTGTGGGCTCCGACTCAGAATCCGGACGCCGCGCAGCAGTTGGCCGGACAGGTTGCGCTCGGCGCCCCTGCGTGCCCGCCCAACGACGAGGCCTGCCAGGAAAAGATGCGAGCGGCCGCCACGGTGCATATGACGCTGCTTGGAGGCGGTTTCGGACGCAAGTCCAAGCCAGACTACATCGTCGAGGCGGCCATGCTGGCCAAGCAGATTCCGGACGTGCCGATCCGCGTGCAGTGGACGCGGGAGGACGACGTCAAGTTCAGCTACTACAACGCGGCCAGCAGCCAGCACTATGAGGCGGCGTTGGGGCCGGACGGACGTCCGACGGCCTTTCTCCAGCGCAGTGCCCTCACCTCCTTCTTCGGCACGCTCTTCCCGAACTCCGATACCCCCGGCCTGAACGCTGCCCAGCTCGCAGGCGCGGCGGTGGTCCGGGCTGGAACGCTCGGCGGTGGTGAGTATCCGTACGCCTCCGGAATCGAGCGCGCCCAAGGGCTGGAGGACATGCCCTTCGACATCCCGAACATCCGCATCGAAAATTGCGAGGCTCGCAACCACATCCGGGTCGGCTGGATGCGCTCCGTGGCAAACATCTACCACGCTTTCGGTATCTGCTCGTTCGCCGACGAGATGGCTCGCGCCGCCAGACGCGATTCGAAGGACTACCTGCTCGAGCTGATCGGCGCGGGCCGCATCCTCCCGCTGTCGGCCGAGGAAGTTGCGCTCTACCGCAACAACGAGCTTCCCGTCGAGATCATCAAAGTGCCCTTCCCGGGCGGAAAAATTACGCAAGTCCTCCCCGGCTTCCCCCCCGACTCGAGGCGGTTGCGCGCGGTGACCGAGCGCGCCGCGGAGGTCTCCGGTTGGGACGAAAAGGTCAAGCGCTACAAGAACATGAAAGGCCGCGGACTCGGCATCGCCGCCCACCGCAGTTTCCTCAGTTATGTGGCCATCGTGGCCGACGTTTCGCTCAACGACCGGAACGAGGTCACGATCAACGACATCTTCGGCGTGATCGACTGCGGCCTCGCAGTCAATCGCGACCGCGTCATGGCGCAGATGGAGGGAGGCATTATCTATGGCCTGAGCTACGCCCTCCTCGGCGAAATCACCGTGAAAAAAGGCGAGGTTGTGCAGAACAACTTCGACGATTACCCGATCCTGCGCATCCACCAGACGCCGAAGATTCACACGTACATTCAGGACCCTCCGGCGGAAGTGGTGAAGGAGTATGGCGGCAACGTACCGCCGACCGGCGTGGGCGAGCCGCCGACGCCGGCGGTGGCTCCCGCTGTCGCCAACGCGATCTTCGCCGCGGGCGGACCCCGCATCCGCGCGATCCCGTTTGCGGCAAAGAACGAAGAGGGATCGAAAGACGAGAAGATCGTTCTCCTTTGACCTATGCAAGCCGGGCGCGGATCATGAAAGGGTCCGCTCCCGGTCGTCTATGCACGAGATCGACAAAATCATCGCCGCCTGCCGTTCGGTGATTGACGCCGGCAGTCGGGGCGTGCTCGTCACCGTCGTCGGCACGCAGGGGTCGACGTACCGGCGGGCGGGGGCGCGGGCGGTGATCGGGGAGGATGGGACCCTGGCCGGTGCCATCAGCGGCGGCTGTCTCGAACGCGACATCTCGGAGCGTGTGTCGATGTGGCTGGCGGATATGACGCCGCGGCTCATCACCTACGACTCCACGCGCGGCGACGATCTGATCTTCGGCCTCGGGCTCGGATGCCGAGGAGTGCTCGACCTGCTGATCGAGCCGTTCGCTGCGGGACGTCTTCCCCGCCTGGTCACGGACTTTCATTGGAACGGCGCCGAGCCGGCGGAGTGGACCACGATCCTTCCCAACGGCGAGACGATGATCGAGATCCTTCGTCCGCCGCGCGTGATCGCCATCTTCGGGGGAGGGGATGCAGAGCCAGTAGCGCAGCTCGGAAGAATGGTCGGGTGGCGGGTGGAGGTGTTCAAGCCGAGGGCGGAGTTCGATCCGCGGAACTTCGATGCCGCGGTGGTGATGACGCACAACTTCGCACGTGACGCCGAGATCCTGCGCCAGCTCCTTGCGTCGCAGATCCAGTACATCGGCCTTCTCGGTCCGAAGTCGCGCGGCGACGAGTTGCTCGCCGAGGTTGGCGCATCGCGCGACTCCCGACTGCATAACCCGATCGGCCTCGACCTCGGCGGCGAGACTCCGGAAGAGATCGCGCTTTCGATCGTCGCCGAGATGCAGGCAGCCTTCGAGCGCCGTTCGGCGCGCTCCCTCCGCGAGCTCAAAACGCCCATCCACGAGACCGCGGACAAACCGGCGTGCGCGTAGTGGCCATCGTCCTCGCCGCCGGCTCGTCGACGCGACTCGGGCGGCCGAAGCAGAACATCGTGGTCGATGGCGAGACGCTTTTGCAGCGGGCCGAGCGCATCGCGCGCTCCGTGACGGACGAAGTCATCGTCGTCACCGAGCTTCTCAATCCTGATGCCGCCGAAGGCATCGCCTCGTCAATCCGGACGGGAGTGCGAATGGCGGGCGATGACGCGCGAATTCTCATCACGCTCTGCGATCAGCCGCTCATCACGGTGGAACATCTTCGCGCCCTTCTCGAAATCGACGCTCCGATCGTCGCCACCGGATATGCAGGGATCGCCGGCGCGCCAGCGGCGTTTGCGCCATCGCTCGTGCCCGATCTGCTGGCCCTGCGCGGCGATCGTGGCGCACGGGTTGTCATCGAGGCTCACCGCGACATCACGACAGTGGTTCCCTTCGAGGATGCGGCGCTCGATATCGATCGTGAAGACGACGTTCGCAAGCTGCTCAAAACCAACTGATCAGACGCGGGCGATGGCCATATGTCCCATCCCGCCGATTTTCAGACGGTCAGTGCGTCCCTTGAAATAGCGCTCGTTCAGTGCGTCGCCATCGAAGTCTTCGGCCGAGGTGAAGCCGAGGCGGTGCAGGTCATCGAGCAGCGACCTCGGATCGAAGAACGTCTTCCATGGCTCGCCGATGGCGGCGACACGCTTCGACATCCGCCGGTAGATCAAGCGTCCAGCCCAGCTCAGCGTCTCCGGCGGGACGGCGTAGTCGAAGGCGACCGCCGTTCCCTTTGGCAACGATGCGATGTAGCGGAAGGTGGCCTCGATCTCCGGCCGCTCCAGATACGGCACGACGCCGAGCCAAGAGAAGAACGCCGATTGCGAGTGGTCGAAGCCCGACGCTTTCAGCGCATCGGCGAGCGCCATGGTGTTGAAGTCGATCGAGACGAAGGTCAGCGATGCCGGGATCTCGATCCCCGCATCCGCGAGGCGCCGCCGCTTGACCGCCTGCGTATCGGGATGGTCAACCTCGAACACGCGCAACTCCGGAAAGGGATTGCGATAGGCAAAGGTGTCGAACCCCGCGCCGAGGACGACGTACTGACTCACGCTATTCGTGACCGCCGTCGCTAACTCATCCTCCGCGAACCTGCTGCGCATGACGAAAAACGCCCGCAGATACGGCCCCGCCAGCGACGTCTCCCGCTCCGGCGGATGCTCGCGCAACGCCCGCGCCACCTCGGGATCGATCACCCGCAACGCAATCGGATCATCCAGCACCAGCGGCCGGTCCCGCACCTGATGCGCCGCCCGCCGCTCCGCGACGCGGTCGGCGGTGCGGCTGGCTTTGCCTTCCTGCATGGGATTGGGAGTTTAGCGGCAGGATGTATCTTCAGCACGGTGATCGTGACAACAAGCAGGATTCTGGCGTTGAAAGCTTTGGAGCGAGTCTGCGGGCAGGAGTGCATAGATTGGGCAATTACGATGCTGGAGCAGGGCGCGGGACAGCGCAGTATCGGAATACTGGCCGGCATGACGCCGCCGTTCAATCACTTCGAGATCGCCAGTTTGCGTGACCGCGCACTTTTCGAAATCGGAGCGAAGGAGCTAACCCATTCGCAGGCGATTCGTGTTTATGCGAGCGAACTTGCTCTCGATGCGGTCACTGGAGACAAGAGTTTCAACCGCGTTCTCGATGAGCTTACCCAGCTTTGTATTGCCGAAGACTATGCCAAGGACCTCTACGATTTTTATCTGCTTCACAATGCGTGGGAGGATCTGCAATATCAAGGGGAGCAGTGGTATTTGCTCGATGCCACGCGCGACAACATCGATCAATTGATCAGAGATCGTGTGACAGCTTATGCGGTGGCGTGGCAACTCGAGGGGCAATCAGGATCTGCGTAACTTCTCTCACTGCCGGTACGGCAACACCGTCAACCGCCCCGACGTCCACGTTTCGCCTCTCGGGATCAACGGCAGCCAGTACCACGTCGGCGATTCGCCGGCCAGGGCCATTCGGGCGAAGAGGCCGGCGGCGTTTCGGGAGAACGGGTTGACGATCGGCGGCGACAGCTCGAGCGTCATCGTGTCGGTGTAGCGGGAGGCGGTGTTGGGGGCGATGCCGCGCCAGGAGCAGGTCGTGGGGATGGCGATCGGGATCTCGGCGGCGGTGGCCGTGGCATTGGCGGCGGCGCGGGAGGAGTCGAGGGAGCCGTGGTAGAAAAAGGAGTCGGACAGCGACTGCATCGACAGCGGTGTGATCAGCGACGGCTGCGCGGTCTTCACCACGTTGATCGTCGTCGACATCGAGATCCCCTCGTCGCGGAAACTCGAACAGAACGAGTCGAGCACTGCCGCCGGCATGGCGCTCCACTGCGGAAGGCGGGGCGGGGGCGGGGCGGTGGGGGCCGAAGCGCAGCTGGTAAGGACAAAAAGCAACGCCGTCACCACGAAGGTCGAAACGGAGCGCTGGCGTCCCGCCGGCTGGCTCGGCGGCGTCCTCGCCGCCGGGTTAGCAGCAAAAGTTGCGAGACCGGCGGGCAGGCGGCGGGACGCTGCCTGGCCAGCCGCCGAGACGACGGCGCTCCGTTGCGCTGTCGCACTAGATTGTTCGACGCGCCTTCGCGCGTCTCGTCGGCTGCGATCGTTCATCACACTAACCTCAACTGTGGCGTCAGTTTCGCTTCGAAAAACGCACGGATCTCGCTGGCCGGCTTTTTCGAGATCAATTCGCGCGGCGACACCTCGTACCAGTCCGACGGGAAAAACTGCGTGTACGGCTGCTGGGTGAATCGCCGGCAGAGCAAGGCGATGATGCCGATGTCGGTCTCGCTGCGGATCACCCGGCCGGCCGACTGCACCACGCGCGTCATCCCCGGGATCAAGTACGCGAACTCGAAGCCGGAGCCGTATTGTTCGTCGTAGTACTGGCGCAGCAGCTCCTGCTCGAAGCTGACCTGCGGCAATGCCGGGCCGATGACCATCACTCCCGAGAGCATGTCGCCACGATAGTCGATCCCCTCGGCGTACATGCCGCCGGAGACAGCCATGATCAGGTTCCCCTTGCGCGAGCGCTCGCGCAGAATGTCCAGCATGGCGTTGCGCTCGTAGTCGGTCATGTCGGTGCGTTGCACCATCACGTGCTTGTGGATCGGCGGCATCCGCTCGCTGATCTCGCGCAGGAAGGCATAGCTGGGAAAGAGCGCCAGAAAGTTGCCCTCGCCCGCCTCGGCGATCGATGCGACGTTGTCGGCGATGCGGTCGTAGGAATCCGCCCGACGCTTGTACGACGTATCGACCTCGGAGATGACCACGATCTTGCGATTGGCGCGCGGGAAGGGTGAGGGAAGCGAAAGCTCCGTGGTGCGGTCGTTGGGAAAGCCGAGGAGCTTGCGGTAGAAATCGAACGGCTCCAACGTCGCTGAGAGCGCGATGGTGGCGTGCGCGGAATCGAAGATCCGCCCGAGGAAGCGGGAGGGGTCCTTGCAGAAAACCTTGAACTTCAGGCCGTCGGGAGTGCGCTCGATCAGATGCGCGAATTCATCCCCTTTTTCGGTCATCAGGTTGGCGACCTTCACCAGCTTGAAGTAGAAATCGATCAGCGGGTCGTCGGTCTCGACGATGCGGTTCTCGATCTTCCAGCCGATGTAATGCATTACCAGCCGTTCCCACTCGGTGCGCTGCTCGATGAACAGCTCGCGGTCCGGCTCGCAGAGCGCCTGCCTGACCTCCGGGTCCTCGCCCATCGATTCGGCGAGTGAATGGAAGTGATCGCGTAGAAGCTCCAGCAACTCCTCCGCCCCCTCCAGCCAGCAATTGCGGCCGGCCAGATGATTGCGGATGCGATCGAACTGCTCCTCGTGCAACTCCGGCGAGTAATAGCCGCGGCCGCGGTCGACCAGATTGTGCGCTTCGTCGACCACGAGCACGCAATCGCCGTAATCGTTCTCCTGCTGGTACGCCTTCAAACCGACGTAGGGATCGAAGATGTAGTTGTAATCGCAGACGATGACGTCAGCCTGCTCGATCAGCTCCAGCGAAACCTCGAACGGGCAGACCTCGTTCGACTTGGCCATCTCGAAAGTGATCTCGGGATTGAAGTAGCTGAACGAGGTGACCAGGTGATTGAGCAGGTCGGTGCGCAGCATCTTCTCGGAGTAGCGCGCCGCATACGGACAGAAATCCTCGTGGCAGATGATCTCCGTGTGCGCGCACATCTTCTGCTTGGCGCGGATGCGCAGCACGCGGAACGAGCCGTCGTTGAGCAGGCCAAGCGCTTCGACCGCCGCATCCTGCTGCATCGTTTTCGAGGTGAGGAAGAAGAGCTTCTTGCCGAGCTTCAACGCCTGCTTCACGGCCGGGTAGAGCACGGCCATGGTCTTGCCGATGCCGGTGGGTGCGGAGACCAGCAGCGCCTCCTTCTGATAGACGGTGCGGGCGACGGAAGAGACCATCTCCTGCTGCCCGGCGCGCATCTCGGAGAAGGGAAAGGTCAGCGTGTCGGCGAAGGCGCGCTTGGCCACGCGGAGCGCGACGGCGGTCTCGAGGTCGGTGATGAGACGTTCCAGCCGCTCGTTCAGCACGTCGATGACGCGCTGCTTGTCGAACTCGGCGTCGATGGTTTTGGCGTCGCCGGAGATTAGATCGATGAGGACGAGCTGCGGGACGAAGGTGAAGCCTTCGAAATCCGGCTGGCCGGACAAAAAGTACGAATACAGCAGCAGTTGCAGCAGGTGCCGCTGCAGTTTGTCGGAGCGATAGAGCGCTTCGAGCTCAAGGTCGAAGTGGATCGACTTCACCTCTTCGATGACGACGCGTTTCCCGGTTTTGTCGACCGAGAGCCCGTCGATGCGCCCGGTGATGGTGACCGTCCACGCCCCCATCTGCGTGCGATGGACGACATGAACCTCGGCGCGATAGTTCGCATCCTCGCCAGTCCGCTGTTCGGCGCGCCTGGTGTGGATGTCCTGGCCGATCCACATCCGCCGGAACCCGTCGCCGCGCTCGACGCCGATACGCCGGTACGTCGATTCGTGAATGAGATCGCCGACGGAACAGACGATCTCCCTCTTCTCATGGTCGACGCGCATTGGGTTATTGATGGTAACAGGAGCGGCGTGTAAGCGTAGCGCTGTCGGCTCGACGGCTGTACCGCCGCCGGCTCGGCGGCAATGAGCGCTGTACCGCCAGCGAGCCGCTGGCGGTACAGCCGTCGAGCCGACGGCGCTACGCTTTACAGCTTCTCCACCACCGTCCCCAGCACGAACGTCGCGTACGTCTCTCGGAAATCGGACAGAGGGACGGCGGGTGATTGCGTGCGGTCGCAGAGGCGGTTGTAGAGGTCGCGCACCGTGTCGCGTCGGGTGGTCAGAAGCTCGGGGGTCAGGTCGCCGCGGAGGTCGAAGAGGCGGACGAAGTCGCCATGCGGGAAGCGGAGGGGGCGGCGGAGATCGTCGGTGCGGGGATCCCATTCGCCGATGACGACGTCGTTCTCGGTGCCGTCGGGCTCGTAGCGGAGGCAGACCAGCATCTCCGGCTCGATAGCCTGCTCGCTGGTGGTA
>Ga0207689_10001935_pt1 | contig 19605 bp, 15 predicted proteins | sample KBSMisM52_FD_184312 | JGI IMG/M metagenome (GOLD analysis project Ga0207689, IMG submission 184312) | Miscanthus rhizosphere microbial communities from Kellogg Biological Station, Michigan, USA - KBS Miscanthus M5-2 (SPAdes) (version 2) | ecosystem: Host-associated > Plants > Roots >... | reverse complement strand
CATGGGCGGCCGCATCACGCCCACCCTGCTCTATGCGACCTCGAAGTTCCACAACGACAATCCGAAGACGTTCAAGGTGTTCTTCGACGCGCTGCAATGGATCGAGAGCCACAAGGCGGAGGCTGCCGAGACCTATTTCCGGGTCGAGCAGTCCAAGCTCGATCCGGCCTTCGTCAAGTCGGTATTCTTTCGTTTCAACGTCGTGTTTGTAGCTCTGATTGCTGTTCCCGGAGCATCATCCAATCGCGACCATAGCGTGGCCGGCCCCGTCGCGACGACCTGAACGCGGCCCACGGGATGCAGGCCAGCCAATTTCCTGCCTTGCTCTCTACAGGGAATCCCTGATGTGCGGACGGGAAAGGTGCCTCTAAGGTCTTGCCGAGGGTTGGCCGGCATCCCGCGATTCCAGCTGCCTGTCGTGCCCGCCTCATCTCCGATTGGAAGGCCATCTTCTGTCATGGCTCCTTCGTCAAACGCGGCCGATCAGAAACTCTCCCGCACCGCGTTCATCGCGCTCGTGATCGGGTCGATGATCGGTTCCGATGACGTTGATCCCCTACTTCCTTCTTGCAGCGTACGGCTTGAAGCTCGCCTGGACCGGCCAGGACTACGCGACCGACGAGCGCGCCCGCATTGTCGACTGGATCCGCGCGGCCGTCGCGACGCTCTACGCGGCCGGCATGATCTACGCAGGCGGCCTCAAATTTCTCTTGCTGTCCGCGATTCTCTATACGCCCGGAACACTGCTGTTCCTTCTCGCAAGACGCGAACGCAAGGAGACGATCTTCAGGCCGTTCGAAGCCATCATCTTTGCGGCGATCACGGTCGCCGCATGCGCCGGCGTCTACGCGCTGGCCGCCGGAGCCATCTCGATTTGAGTCCTTTGTTCTTGGTCACATGGAGGCGAATATGAAGATCCGGACCGTATGTGGCGCTCTGATCCTTGGCGGATTGGTAGCTGGGGCTGCAACTTCAACTCTGTCTCTGGCGCAATCGAAGGACAAGGGCGTGTCCGCGCCAAAGGATGCCGGCGCAGCCGCGCCCAAAAGCGCAACGGAGAGCGCTACGAAGCGCGCGACGCTCAATACGAACACGAACCCGACAAAGCACCGCTACTGGCGTCATCGCGGCGGCAAGCATCCGCATTTTGGCAGCCGTCGTGTTCGGACCCAGGTTCAGACACCACAGTAGATCGTTTCAACCCTGCAGTTGCCGTTCGATGAGCGATACGAGGACAGGACAGAAGCGCGAGATCATGCCGCGCGATGATTCCGCCGATCAGCCCGCCGCGGGGCGGCGCAGCATTCTCGCAACGGGACTCGCTCTGCTCGCCACATGCGTCGCCCTTTTCCTGGTGTGGCAGACGGTATCGAGTCTCCTCATTGTCTTCGCAGGTGTGTTGTTCGCGGCATTTCTGGATGCCTCCGCGAGAGCTCTGGCTCCAGTCCTCCCTCTCAATCGCGCTTGGCGGCTGGCGCTGGTGCTTCTGCTGTTCTCAGCTCTATCGGGATTTGGGCTGGTCTGGGGCATGCGCAAGCTGCCGGAGCAGACGCGCCTGCTGCTGAAGGTGATGGACACCCAGGTCGACATCCTTCAGGGGCATCTTCTGTCGTACGGCGTTGACCTGCTCGGTCCGGAATGGGGCCGAGATTTTGCGCAGTGGCTGTTTTCCGATCAGGGCCGGTTTCTCAGCCACGCCCAAACCTTGCTTGGCGGAGCGTCGAGCCTTCTGGCCGGCGCACTTGTGATCCTGTTCCTCGGAATCCTCTTTGCCTTCGATCCCACCAGCCATCGCGAGAGCCTGGTCATGCTGGTGAAGCAATCATACCGCGCCCGAACACGCGCGGTCCTGGATGAAATGGGCAATGTGATGCGGTTGTGGCTGGTCGGACAGTGGATCCGGATCATCCTCATGACGCTGTGCGTGTGGGTCGCGCTCTACCTCATCGGGCTACCCGGTCCTTTCGTGCTCGGGCTACAAGCGGGTCTTTCTAATTTGATCCCCTATCTCGGGCCGATCATTGCCGCGATTCCGATCGCGCTCGTGGCGATGCCGCTCGGCCCGTCCCTGCTGATTTGGGCCGTGGTCATTTACACGATCATTCAGTCGATCGAAGGCTATGTGATCGGTCCGCTGATCCAGCATCAGGCGGTCGAGACCCCTCCTGCCTGGACATTGGTCGCGATCGTCCTGCTGGGCGCGCTGTTCGGCGTCATCGGCATCGCGTTGGCCATGCCACTGGTCGCGATCGGCCGTGTCGCAATCATCCGATTTTACGTCGAGGACTACCTTGGGGACGACCTCAACCCAACAACAGCCGACAATCGTGAGTGAGTGGCCCATGAGCGAGATCAATGCGCAACGGAACGAGGACACGGAGCCTCCTTCGCCTCAATCCGGGATGGCTCATTTCCTGTGGCAGCAGCTCCCTCATATCGCGGCGCTGGTGCTCGCCATCGCAGGCGGCGCCTATACCAACGTTTCCCACCAGCCCCTCGTCGGCTACTGGGAATTCCTGGCGCTTGCCATCGGGGTCGTCTGTGTCGTCACCAAATGGCCGGAGATCCAAGGCAAGGAGGCCCAGCTGCGATTGATCTGGACACAGGCGCTACACTGGGTTGCCGTCCTGGTCACGATGAACATCATGCTGGTGTCGGGCGTCCAGCAGTTGCTTCCGACACCGGCAACCGGCCTGGTCCTGCTGACGTTACTCGCGCTCGGCACGTTCCTCGCGGGCGTTAGCCTTCTGTCGCTGCAAATCGCTTTCCTCGGCCTTGCGATGGGCGTGGCCGTCCCGGCGATATCCTGGCTGAAGCAGTCTGTCTTCTTCTTCCTGCTGGGCGCGGTGCTGCTGATCGGCCTCGGCATCACGTTCTGGGTACGCCAGGACCGCCGGCCGGCAGCTGCGTCCGCTGCCACGAACAGCAATATGGAGGCTTGAATGCGAATGATGCGGTTCCTTGGAGCCATCGGCGCATTCACCTTGCTTTGCGCCGCCGCCTCAACTGCCCACGCCGAAACGTTCAGGGTCGGCAGGCTATTGTGCTTCAGCACGCCGCGCGTTGGACTGGTCGTCGGATCGGCGCAATCACTGCGCTGCGTGTTCTACGCCAGGAGACCGCCTCGGCAGTACATCTATGAGGGACGGATCAGAAGGGTCGGTCTTGACCTCGGCGTGACCTCCGCAGGCACCTTATCGTGGGCCGTCCTCGCCAAGAACTCGCGGATCGGCTCGGGCACCCTGCGGGGCAACTATGTGGGGGCGAGCGGTAGCGTCGCCTTGGGTCCCGGCCTTGGTGCCAACGTCCTGATTGGTGGTTCTCGCCGCAGCGTCGTCCTGCAACCACTGTCGATCGAGCGATCGATCGGGATCAATCTCGCGGCGGGGGTGACCAACCTGACGCTGGGTCCGCGAGGAAGGCGGTAGGGCCCGCTTCCGCTATCCGGCGACCGGGGCGGCATCTCCATTCGGTCGATGGGAATATTCCCGCCCGGTTGCTCAGGGTTTCGTCGGATGTCGACCTTGTGGGTTCGAGGCTACCTTCCCAAGCATGCCGATCGCCACGCAGATCAGGAGGATGGCGTGACAGTCCATGACGGCCAATCCGGCATCGAAGCTCTGGGCCCTCCTCCGTTGTGGGTCTGCGCTCTCCTTGGCATCGTTATGATCACCGCCGGCGTCCTCGCTCTTGGTGACGTCGTGTTCGCAACCATCATCAGCGTCAAGCTGATCGGGCTGACGGCGATCGCAGCCGGCGGGTTCGAGATCATGCACGCTCTCTGGACCAAAGGTTGGGGCGGCTTCCTGTGGCAGATCCTGCTCGGCGCGCTCTATCTCGCCTTCGGCCTCCTGCTGCTCACGCAGCCGGCGTCCAGCGCCCTGGTCCTGACCTATTTCCTCGGCGCCATGCTTCTCGCATCGGGCGCCATTCGATGCGTGCTGAGCTTCGCCCATTGGCAAGAGAACGGCTGGGTGATGCTGGTCTCCGGCGTCTTTGCAGTGATCGCCGGTGCTCTCATCCTATTCCGTTTCCCAATCATCAGTGTCTGGGCTCTCGGATTCCTGCTTGGCGTCGACCTGATCTCGCACGGTCTGGCATGGCTGCTCTATGCGCTTCAGTCCGCGCGGAGGACCGCGTAACGAAAGAGGAGAAGACGATGAATGCTCCCACCCGCCGTGCTTTCCTTGGCCTTGCGAAGAATGCCGTTGCCGCCGCAGCGGTCGGCGCCATCGGGGTTCGTTTCATCGAGGCCGCGGAAGCGATGCCGGTCGCCCCTCAACTTGGACTGGCCGGCAAACCGTCTGACCTCCTGACTGAAGCGCAGTGGTGGGGACCACCGCGTGCTCCGGGTTGGGGGCCTGCTCCCGGTTGGGGACCTGCCCCGGGCTGGGGTCGGCCGCCACCGCGCACGCGCCGCTGGGTTTGCTGGTGGGATCGCGGTCGTCGCCGTTGCGGATGGCAGTGGGGACCCTCGCCCGCTCCCGGTTGGGGGGCCGCTCCCGGTTGGGGGCCCACTCCGGGCTGGGGACCCACTCCGGGCTGGGGGCCTGCCCCGGGCTGGGGTCGACCACGACCGCGTCCGCGCAGGCGTCGCTGGGTTTGCTGGTGGCATCGCGGTCGTCGCCATTGCGGATGGCGATGGAGCTAGGAGCGCCCATCGCCTTCCATCAGAGATGACGGCCGAAATGCCGACTGTACAAGCCCTCATCAATGCGATGGAGGAAACCGTGCGCACCAAGGGTCATTGGCTCCTCGCGGCAGTGTTGGCGGTTATTCTCGCTGCGGCGACCTGGTACTGCGTGGCGGTATGGAGAGCAATCCCAATGCCGCTTTACGACAATATCATCATGGGAGTGGCCGCAATCCTGGCCCTGGTGGCCGGGTGTGGCCTGATCGCTCTGGTGTTCTACAGCCATCGCAAAGGTTATGACGCGCCTGCGCGCGGCAGTTGGACAAGGCGAGAGTAAGCGAGGCCTTCGTGAAGCACTGATCTTTGCGGACTTTTCTGAACCTTAAGCAAGGAGCAAAGGATGTACCTTGCTGAAGTCTCGATCAGACTGCTGGCGGCGAGCCTCGTTGCGATATTTGCCGCCGGGGCAGCATGGACGCAGCCTGCCCCCGGCGGCCCACCTGCGGTCGGTGTTGTGGAAGCGATCAGACGACCGATCACCGAGAGCAGCGAATTCCTCGGACGGATCGAGGCTATCAATCGTGTCAACGTCGTCGCCCGCGTCACCGCTTTTTTGGAGCAGCGCCTGTTCACCGAGGGCGCCGAGATCAAGAAAGGCGATCAGCTCTATCGGCTCGAACGCGGCCCCTTCGAGGCCGATCTTGCCTCGAAACAGGCGCAGGTAGCTCAGCTCCAGGCGACACTCGAAAATGCCAAGCTGACGACAGAGCGCGCGCGTACGCTGCTCGGAGGGCCGGCCGGGCAACAATCGACCTACGATGCAGCCCTCGCGAACCAACTTAGCCTGGAGGCCCAGGTGCAGGCCGCACAGGCGCAGGTCCAGGCGTCCCAGATCAATCTCGACTACACCGTGATCAGCGCGCCTATCGACGGAAAGATCGGACGCACAGCGGTGACTGAAGGCAACGTCGTCGGTCCAAGCTCGGGCGTACTGACCACGATTGTCAGCCAGGACCCGATGCATGTCACCTTTCCGGTGCCGCTGCGCCAGGGGTTGGAGCTGCGCGAACGATACGGACCGCAAGGCGGCCTCGAAGCCGTGGTGATCAGGCTGCGACTGCCCAATGGCCGCATGTACGGCCCGTCCGGCAAGCTGAATTTCGTCGACAACACCATCGCGCAAAACACCGACACGATCACCGTGCGGGGCGAGATCGCCAATCCGATCCTGAGAGCCCCTTCCGCGGCAGGTGTGACCGTTCACGAGTTGACCGATGGCGAATTCGTCACCGTCGTGCTGGAAGGCGTCCAGCCGGTTGAGGTGCTGGCGATCCCGCGCTCCGCAGTGCTCTCTGATCAGCGGGGCGACTACGTTCTCGCTGTTGGCACCGACAACAAGGCCGAGCAGCGCCGCATCCAGCTCGGGCAATCAACCCCGACCATCGCCGCCGTTATCAGCGGACTTGCGGCCGGCGACACGGTGATCGTCGAGGGCCTGCAGCGGGCTCGTCCTGGCCAAGCCGTTTCGCCGGGGCCGGCAAGCCCGTCGATCCTGTCGAGCATGAAGGCCGCTGCAAGCGACGCGGCTCCGCAAGCGGATCGCGGCACCTCAGGCAAAGCGCCCCCGGCGGACACCAAGCCATGATATCCGGCGTTTTCATCGATCGCCCGCGGCTCTCGATGGTGATCTCCTTCATCATCACGATCGCCGGTGCGCTGGCGCTCATGCAGATCCCGGTGGCGCAATTTCCGGACATCGTGCCGCCGCAGGTCACGGTGAGCGGCACCTTCCCCGGCGCCTCGGCCGAAGTCGTGGAGACCAGCGTTGCACAGCCGCTGGAAGCGCAGGTGATCGGCGTCGACCGGGCGCTCTACATGAAATCGACCAGCGGCAATGACGGCAGCTACACGCTGACGGTTTCGTTCGCGCTCGGCACCAATCCCGACATCAACACCGTCAATGTCAACAACCGCGTGCAAAGCGCGTTGTCACAATTGCCGACAGAAGTGCAGCAACAAGGCGTAACGGTGCAGAAGAGATCCTCCTCGATCCTGCAATTCCTGGTGCTCTACAGCGCCGACGGTCAGCAGGACCCGCTCTTCATCACCAACTACGCCATCATCAACGTGCTCGATGCGCTTGCGAGTACACCGGGGGTCGGCCAGGCGAATCTGTTCGCCAGGATGAATTACTCGATGCGGATCTGGTTCGATACGCAGCGGCTAACCAGCCTCAATCTCACGGCGGCCGATGTCATCGCCGCAATCCGCACGCAAAGCGTCCAGGCGCCCGTCGGCCGCATCGGCGCGCGGCCGATCAGCGATCAGCAGCAATTCCAGTTCAATGTGCAGACCCTCGGCCGGTTGGCAACGGTCGATCAATTCGCCAACATCGTTCTGCGCTCAAATCCCGATGGTTCGTCACTGCTCGTCAAGGACGTCGCCCGCGTCGAGATGGGCGCGCAGAATCTCGACAGCGAAGCGCGGATCGACGGGCGCGCCGCCGTGCCGGTCGCGATCTACCTCGCGCCCGGCGCCAATGCCGTGACCACTGCGCAGGCTGTGGCGGCCACGATACAGCGTCTGTCCACGCGGTTTCCCGCGGGCCTGAACTACCTCGTGCAGTACGACTCCACGACCTTTGTCCGGGATACGATTTCGGAGGTATTGCGGACGCTGGGCGAGGCCTTCGTCCTGGTCGTGATCGTGGTCTACCTGTTTCTCGGCAACCTCCGTGCCACGATGATTCCAGCCATTGCCGTTCCGGTGAGTCTGGTCGGCACCTTCGCCGTCCTGCTCGTGTTCGGCTATTCGGTCAACACGGTGACGCTGCTGGCGATGGTGCTCGCCATCGGCATCGTGGTGGACGACGCCATCGTCGTCGTGGAGAACGTCGAGCGCGTGATGGAGGAGGAGCCAGCCCTTTCCGCCGCGGAGGCCAGCAGGAAAGCCATGACGCAGATCACCGCGCCGATCATCGCGATCACGCTGGTGTTGCTCTCCGTGTTCGTGCCGATCGCGTTCGTCCCCGGCATCTCCGGCACACTGTTTCGCCAGTTTGCGGTGACGATCAGCGCCGCCACGATGATTTCGACGCTCAATGCATTGACGCTGTCACCTGCACTGTGCGCGCTGTTCCTGCGTCACACCGGCCCCCGGCGCGGCATCATGGGCCGCGTCCTCGGCGGCATCGACTGGCTACGCGATCGCTACAGTGGCGGCGTCCGCCGGCTGGTGCGCGTGACCGGACTATCCCTCCTGCTCGTCGCGGTGTTCGCCGCCGGCATCTTTGGTATGTCGCTCGTAACACCAACGGGGTTCCTGCCCGAGGAAGACCAGGGCGCCTTCTTCACCTCGGTGCAACTGCCGGACGGCGCGTCGGTGGCGCGAACCAGCGAAGTCACCCGACAGGTCGAGGAAATCCTCAAGCAGATGCCGGCCGTCGATCATGTCCTTGCCATCATCGGCTTTTCCTTGCTCGACGGTGCCTCCCAACCGAACAGTGCGCTGGTGGTCACGCGCCTGAAACCATTCGCTGATCGCAAGGCGGCCGCGGATTCAGCCCAGGCATTGATCGGCCGCACCTTCGCGGCAGGGGCGCAGATCCGGCAAGCCAACGTGCTGTCGTTCAACCTGCCGCCGATCATCGGCCTCTCCACCGGCGGTGGATTCGAGTACCAGCTGCAGGCGCTGGAGGGACAGAGCCCGGCCGAGATCTCCAGCGTCACAGCTGCGCTGATCGGTGCCGCCAACGCCGATCCACGGCTTGCGCGCGTATTTTCGACCTTCACGGCAACCAATCCGTCCTTGTATCTCGACATCGACCGCCGCAAGGCACAGGCGCTCGGCATCACCATCAACGACATCTTTACCGCCCTGCAGGCGACACTTGGCGGCATCTTCGTCAACAACTTCAACCTGTTCGGCCGCACGTGGCAGGTCAACGTTCAGGGCGAAGCGTTCGACCGCGCCGATATTTCGGACATCTGGCGGATCCACGTTCGCAACAATACAGGCGAGATGGTGCCCTTGAGGTCGCTGGCCGGCATCAAGATCGTGACTGGGCCTCAGGTGATCATCCGCTACAACAACTATCGCTCGGTGACAATAAACGGCAGCCCGGCACCCGGCGTCTCCTCAGGCACCGCGATTGCCGCGATGGCGGAACTCTCCGATGCCGTGCTGCCTGCGGGCTACAGTTTTGCGTGGACCGGCACCGCCTATCAGGAGCAACAAGCCGCCGGCCAGACCGGCATCGTGCTGATGCTCGCCGTGTTGTTCGCGTATTTATTCCTGGTCGCGCTCTATGAGAGCACGGTGATCCCGATCGCAGTGCTGCTTTCGGTCGTCGTCGGCGTGCTCGGGTCCTATCTCGGCATCAAGATCGCCGGCCTCAATCTCGATCTCTATGGCCAGATCGGACTGGTAGTACTGATCGCGCTCGCCGCCAAGAACGGCATCCTGATCGTCGAATTCGCGAAGGAGCGACGTGAGGCCGGCGTGGCCCTCACCGACGCGGCGATCCAGGGGGCCCATATGCGCTTCCGCGCGGTCATGATGACCTCAGTCTCCTTTATCCTTGGTCTCTTGCCGCTCGTGATCGCTACCGGCGCGGCCGAGCTTAGCCGCAGGGCAGTCGGTACCGCCGTGTTCGCCGGCATGCTCGCCGCAAGCTCGATCGGGATCTTCATGGTGCCGATGCTGTACGTGAGCTTCCAGCGCTTGCGCGAGCGCGTGAAGGGGACTTCCAAATTAACCAAACGGCTGACGCCGCCGGTCGATGAACGGTCTAGGCCATGAAGAACAATCGAAAACGCTGGCTGATCGCTCTCCTCGTCGTGGTCCTCGGTGCGGGCGGTTACTTCGCCTGGCGGAAGCTCGGAGTCGACAATCTTCCGCTTGGCTTCGCCAGCGGCAACGGCCGCATCGAGGCGGTCGAAATCGATATTGCCACCAAGACCCCCGGACGCATCCGGGAAATTCTGGTCAGGGAGGGCGATTTCGTCACAGTAGGACAGGTCCTGGCGCGCATGGACACGACGCAGCTGCATGCCCAGCTCCGTCAAGCCGAAGCGCAGTTGCGCCGCGCGATCATCAGCGTCGATACCGCCAAAAGCCTCGTCGCTCAGCGCGAAGCCGAGAGGAAATCCGCCACCGCAGTGATCGCGCAGCGCAATGCGGAATTGGATACAGCATATCGAAAGCTGCAGCGATCCGAGCAACTGATCAGAACCAACGCCGTGCCCCAACAGGTGCTTGACGACGACCGGGCAGCCGCCGAGGGCGCGAAGGCCGCGGTGGCGGCGGCGGAGGCGCAGCATGCGGCCGCGGAGGCCGCTATCAGTTCCGGCCGGGCCCAAGTGGTCGACGCCGAAGCATCGATCGACGCGGCAAGGGCCGCCATCGAGAGCATCAAGGCCGACATCAACGATAGCACCCTGATTACACCGCGCGACGGGCGCGTGCAATTCCGCGTGGCGCAGCCGGGGGAAGTGCTCGCGGCCGGCGGACGCGTGCTCAATCTCGTCGATCTCGGCGAGGTCTACATGACATTCTTTCTTCCAACGGCGCAAGCTGGTCGCGTCGCTATCGGTTCAGAGGTCCGCCTCGTGCTCGACGCCGCGCCGCAATGGGTCATTCCCGCTAAGGCAACGTTTGTGGCAGACGTTGCGCAGTTCACGCCCAAGACGGTCGAGACCGAAGAAGAGCGGCAAAAACTGATGTTCCGCATCAGGGCGCATATTTCACCAGAGCTGCTGCGGAGAAACATCGAACAGGTCAAGACCGGCCTGCCCGGCCGTGCCTTCATCCGCCTTGACCCGAATGCCGAGTGGCCGGCGCAACTGACGGAACCTCTGGTCAAATGAGCAACCCGTCGAACCAGGCTCGATCTGATCCTTCCGCACCAGTGATACGTCTGGAGGCGGTCGGACTGTCCTACGGCAAGACGCGCGCGCTGGATGGCATCACGCTCGATATTCCGTCCGCGCGCATGGTCGGGCTGATCGGACCTGACGGCGTCGGCAAATCCAGCCTGCTCTCGCTCGCCGCTGGCGCTCGCGCGATCCAGGAAGGGCGAGTTCACGTACTCGGCGGCGATATCGCCGATGCCGCCCACCGCAGGCGGACCTGCCCGCAGATCGCCTACATGCCGCAGGGCTTGGGCAAGAACCTCTACCCGACCCTGTCCGTCTTCGAGAACGTCGATTTCTTCGGCCGCCTGTTCGGTCACGACCGGCGCGAGCGCGAGCAGAGAATCCAACAGCTTCTGAAGGATACGGGCCTTGCGCCCTTTGCAGACCGCCCCGCGGGCAAGCTGTCGGGTGGCATGAAGCAGAAGCTCGGCCTTTGCTGCGCGCTGATCCATGATCCAGACTTGCTGATCCTGGACGAGCCGACCACCGGCGTCGACCCGCTCTCGCGCCGCCAGTTCTGGGAACTGATCGACGAAATCCGGGGCAGCCGCCCCGGCATGAGCGTTCTCGTCGCCACCGCCTATATGGAGGAGGCGGCGCGCTTCGACTGGCTGGTTGCCATGGATGAAGGCCGCGTGCTCGCCACCGGCGCGCCCGCGGACCTGCTGCGGCAGACCGGCGCGGACAACCTCGATGCAGCCTTCATTGCCTTGCTTCCGGAAGAGCAGCGTCAGCTTCACAAGGACGTGGTGATCCCGCCTCGAGGAAGCGAGCAAATCGACGACATCGCCATCGAGGCCGAACACCTCACCGTGAGGTTTGGCGATTTCACCGCCGTCGACAATGTCAGCTTCCGCATAGTCCGCGGCGAGATCTTCGGCTTTCTCGGCTCGAACGGCTGCGGCAAAACCACCACCATGAAGGTGCTGACGGGCTTGTTGCCGGCCAGCGAGGGCATCGCCAAATTGTTCGGTCATGAGGTCGATCCCAAGGACATGGATGTCCGCCGCCGCGTCGGCTACATGTCGCAGGCATTCTCCCTCTATTCCGAATTGACGATCCGGCAGAACCTCGAACTGCATGCGCGGCTGTTTCGGCTTGCTCCCGACACCATCGAAGGCCGTGTCCGGGAGATGGCGCAGCGTTTCGATCTCGTCGATGTCATCGATACCCTGCCGGATGCGTTGCCGCTTGGCCTCCGCCAGCGCCTCTCGCTTGCGGTCGCGATGATCCACGGGCCCGACATCCTGATCCTCGACGAGCCGACCTCCGGCGTCGATCCGGTGGCCCGCGACAATTTCTGGCAGAATCTGTCCGACCTCTCCCGCAACGACAACGTCACGATCTTCGTCTCGACCCATTTCATGAACGAGGCCGAGCGGTGCGACCGCATCTCGCTCATGCATGCGGGCAAGGTGCTCGTCAGCGATACGCCGGCCAGGCTCGCCGAACAGCGCGGCGGCGGCAGCCTCGAAGAGGCCTTTGTCGCCTATCTGCAGGACGCAATCGACACGGCAGACGCCACATCGCCGAGCGCCGAGGCGACCGTCGCCATCGAAGCTGCGTCGAGCGAAGGCCACGCGTCGCATGACCTGATGCGCTTCTTCGATCTGCGGCGCATGTTCGCCTATTCCCACCGCGAGACGCTTGAGCTACGGCGCGACCCGATCCGTGCCACGCTGGCCATTCTCGGCAGTGTCATTCTGATGTTCGTGATGGGTTACGGCATCAACATGGACGTCGAGAATCTCGCTTTCGCAGTCATGGATCGCGACGAAACGGGAATAAGTCGCGATTACACCCTGCAGGTCTCCGGATCGCGCTTTTTCACCGAATTGCCGGCGATTACCGACTATGACGATCTCGATCGCCGCATGCGCAGCGGCGAGCTCAGTCTTGCGATCGAGATTCCGCCGGGGTTCGGGCGCGACGTGGCGCGCGGCCGCAACGTCCAGATCGGCGCATGGATCGACGGCGCCATGCCTTCGCGTGCGGAAACCGTGAAGGGTTATGTGCAGGCGATGCACGCACAATGGCTGACGCAGCGCGCCCGGCTGCGCTACGGCAACGCCGCGACCACGGGCGATTTCCAGATCGAGGTCCGTTTCCGCTACAACCCCGACATCAAGAGCATCGTGGCCATGGCTCCCGCCGTGATTCCGATCCTGCTGTTGATCATCCCGGCGATCCTGGCGACGCTGAGCGTCGTGCGCGAGAAGGAGCTGGGGTCGATCATCAATTTCTATGTGACACCCGTAACGCGGCTGGAGTTTCTCGTCGGAAAGCAGATTCCGTATGTCGCGCTCGCCATGCTGAATTTCTTCCTGTTGACCGCCTTTGCCGTGTTCGTCTTCCGCGTTCCATTCACCGGCAGCTTTCTGGCCTTCACCGTCGCCGCGTTACTATACGTCATTATTACGACCGCGATGGGGCTCGTCATCTCGGCGTTCATGGCCAGCCAGATCGCCGCGATCTTCGCGACCGCGCTGCTTACCATGATCCCTGCTACCCAGTATTCGGGGCTGGTCGATCCGGTTTCCTCCCTTCAGGGGGCTGGCGCCATCATCGGACAAATCTACCCGACCGCGCATTTCGTCACCATCACGCGCGGCACTTTCTCGAAGGGACTCGATTTCGGCGATCTATCGGGTCCGTTTATTGCCCTGCTCGTGACCATCCCGGTGTTGCTCGGCCTTGGTGCAGTGCTGTTGCGGAAACAGGCGAGCTAGACATGCGTACCTCCAACATCATCCAGCTCGGTGTCAAGGAACTGTGGGGCCTGCTCCGCGATCCGATGCTGCTGATCCTGATCGCCTATTCCTTCACGGTCTCGATCTACACGGCATCCAGGGCGCAGCCGGAAACCTTGAACCAAGCCGCCCTCGCGATCGTCGATGAAGACAAGTCGCCGGCATCTACCCGCATCATCAAGGCATTCAATCCGCCCTATTTCACGATACCGCCGCTGATCCCGCAATCGGAGGTGAATGGCCGCATGGATGCAGGTCTCGATACCTTCGCGCTCAACATTCCACCCAACTTCCAGCGCAATCTCCTCGCCCAGAGGTCGCCGGCCATCCAGCTCAACGTGGATGCGACCCGCATGTCGCAGGCTTTTACCGGAAGCGGCTATATCCAGACGATCGTGAACGAGGAGGTAAGCGAGTTTCTCGCCCGCTATCGCTCGGCCGCGCCTCCCCCCATCGAGCTCGTCCTGCGCGCGCGCTTCAACCAGGAACTCAACAAGGGTTGGTTCGGCGCCATCAACAACGTCATCTCCTCCATCACGATGCTGTCGATCATCCTGACCGGAGCCGCGCTGATCCGCGAGCGCGAACACGGAACCATCGAACATCTGCTTGTCATGCCGGTGACGCCGTTCGAAATCATGGCAAGCAAGATCTGGTCGATGGGCCTTGTCGTTCTCTCGGCCGCCAGCGTGTCGCTCGTGTTCATCGTGCAGGGATTGCTGGCGGTGCGGATCGGAGGCTCGGTTCCGCTGTTCCTGTTCGGCACCGCGCTCTACCTGTTCGCCATGACCAGCTTGGGCATCTTCCTGGCGACGGTTGGGGGAACCATGCCGCAGTTCGGCCTGTTGATGATGCTCGTGCTGATGCCGCTGGAAATGTTGTCGGGCGCCACGACGCCGCGGGAGAGCATGCCCGAGATCATCCAGAACATCATGCTCGCCGCGCCCAACACCCACTTCGTCATTCTCGCACAAGCCGTGCTGTTCCGCGGCGCTGGGCTTGATGTGGTCTGGCCGCAGCTCGCCGCGCTGTTGGTGATCGGAGCGATTCTGTTCTTCTTCTCTTTGCAACGATTCAGGGAGTTCTTGCGATGACGGACACTTCCCCGATGCCATGCCCCGGCCAAATCAATCGATGGCGCGATAACGACCTTCAATCTGGAACGTATTTCGCGTCATTTGCCTTGCGTCATCGAGGGGCAATTCGTGACTTATCGCTCGGCTCCGTCTTCTCGAGCGCTGATCACCCACGCAGATTCGCACGCGACCGTCGACCTGCTGAATCTAGCGCGCAGGGCCGCTTGGTTGTCTATGCGTCGCGCCTTGCCAGGCCATAGCGAACGGATGGCTTGATCGGGCTGGCTTTATCGAAACTGCAACAACAGGGTGAATCAGATGCCGAAAATGAAAGCCGCCGTCTTTGTCGAGCCCGGCCGGATCGTGCTCGAAGAGAAGCCCATGCCAGATGTTGGTCCGCTCGACGCACTGATTCGGATTACGACAACAACCATCTGCGGAACGGATGTTCATATCCTTAAAGGAGAGTACCCGGTCGCCAAAGGGCTGACGATCGGCCACGAGCCTGTTGGAGTGATCGAGAAGCTCGGTTCGGAGGTCAGAGGATTCCATGAAGGTCAGCGCGTCATCGCTGGCGCCATCACGCCGAGCGGCTACAGCAACGCGTGCCAGTGTGGCCGCTGCTCCCAGGATGGTCCCGATGCCAGACATGGATGGAAGGCGGCGGGAGGATGGCGATTCGGCAACACGATCGACGGCTGCCAGGCTGAATATGTCCTCGTGCCTGACGCGATAGGCAATCTCGCGCCTGTTGCCGACGAACTCACCGACGAGCAGGTCCTGATGTGTCCCGACATCATGTCGACCGGTTTCAGCGGCGCCGAAAGCGGCGGGATCAAGATCGGCGACATGGTGGCGGTGTTCGCGCAGGGGCCGATCGGACTTTGCGCCACCGCTGGTGCAAAGCTCCTCGGCGCCTCGACGATCATCGCGGTCGATCGCCTGCCGGAACGTCTCGATATGGCGCGTCGTCTCGGTGCCGACTATGTCGTGGACTTCAGTAAAGTCGATCCGGTCGCCGAGATCCTGCGCATCACCGACGGACGCGGGGTAGATGTTGCCATCGAGTCGCTGGGCACCCAGTCCACGTTTGAATCGTGTCTCCGGGTGTTGCGACCGGGCGGGACCTTGTCGAGCCTTGGCGTCTATTCGTCCGATCTGAAGATACCCGTCGACGCCTTCGCGACGGGACTCGGCGACCATACGATCGTGACAACGCTCTGCCCCGGCGGGAAGGAGCGCATGCGACGATTGATGGCGGTGATCGAATCAGGACGCGTCGACCTGAGCGCGATGGTGACGCACCGGTTTAAGCTGGATGAGATCGAAGCCGCCTATGAACTCTTCGCAAACCAACGTGATGGTGTGTTCAAGGTCGCGATCGCGCCGTGACCGGAAACGCCGCTTTTCCTGCAGTGGAGGTGGAATCGATGAGAGGTGACATAGCCGGTACTGGCCGAGAACATCTGAAGGGCAGCTTGCTCGGCGCGGAATGCCGGTTGCCGCTCCGCGCACAGAAGGCGCTTTTGGGTGCGGCATCTTGGCAACACAGCCCAAAATTGATTCAGGGAACCGTTCGCTTTCCACTACTTGTCGTTGTGGCAACAAGCAATCTTCTTATGATCGCAGCTAGATTGGTCGAAGAATCTCTTCCTTAGCGACGATTTCATCACCTGAGCTCGTTGGTTTGCTCAAGAACCGGTTGTTCTGGGGATGAACGAATGTTTCGGACCGTGGCCCGCGAGGCACTTCGCGTTTCGCAAACAATGCACTTCGCGCGCAAGGCGGGCGATGGGTGCGACATCCGAGCAATTAGTCCCCGGCGACAACTTCGATGCTGGCTGGCGCGGTCCAAGACGTGGCATTTGCGTTTTCTCTTGACGGTGCTGGCGAGCGAGTGTGTCGCCGCGCAAGCGCCAAGCGGACGGGTAGATCGCTTTCGGCGCATTTCCCATTTTCATCGGGTTGTCGGGGCGCGTTTTGGATTGTGGTTTCCACTTGCGGTCTTCCTGCTTTGCATGGCGCTCGTCGGCGACCCGCAACGCGCCCGCGCCCAATGCACGGTTCCGCCGTTTTCCAATGGCGGAGTTGTTCAAAATGGTCCGCCGCCCTGCACGGTTGGCAACGTGTCCGTTGGTTTTGGGACCGCCATAACCGCGACGAACGGTGCCGATGTCACGGCAAACGGATCAGTTACGGCCCAGGGCTTCGGCACCGGAGTCAGCGCCACCACCAACTCATTGGTCACGGTAAATGGTCCAGTGACGGCCGATGGTCTTGGCTTGAGTGCCAGCAGCGGCGCCACGATCATCGCCAACGGGATCACGCTGGGGAACACCGGCGGCGGTGCGGTCGCGATGATGGCCAACAATGGCACGATCATCGCGAATGGCATCACAGTGACTTGGCCCAATGGCGGCGGCCAGAGTCTCGTGCAGGCGTTGAACGGCGGACTTATTCAATTCACCCCCAATTCCTCGATTAGCATACCCACCGGCGGAGTCCCCGCCGCGCTGTTGGCCGATGGCGCAAACAGCCGCATTATCGCCGATGGCCTGTCTGTTTCGATGGGTAACTCAGGCGGCATGGCGGCGGCCAGGGCGCAGGCAGGCGGGAATATTCAGCTTACCGGCGGTAGCGAGATCGCGTTTTCCGGCGGCGGCGGGAACACCGGTCTGCTGGCAACGGGCACCAACAGCACGATCACAACAACCGGTGTGACCATCCTCGTTGGCAACGGCGGCAATGACGTCGGCGCCAGCGCGGCTTCGGGGGGCCAGGTGGCGCTGGCAGGCGGCAGCGTTTCCGTCCAGGGCGGCGGCGGCGAGACGGGGCTCCGGGCCACGGGTACCGGAAGCACGATCACCGCAACCGATGTGACTGTCAGCGTCACAGGAAGCGGCGGCGACGCGGGGCTGAATGTGGCAAGCGGCGGTGCCGTCGCCACGACAGGCGGCTCGGTCTCCGTCGGGAATGGTGCGGGCGGCCTGCTGCAGAACGGCGGCAACATCACAATGGCCGGCACCAATGTGACGGCTTCGGGGAGTGGTGGCTTCGGCTTCTTGTTCAACAACGGCGGTGCCGCAAACACGTTGCAGTACAGCAATGGGACGGTTACGGCCAGCGAGGCTTCGTTCTCGATACAAGGCGCCACGGCCACCATTGGTCTCGCCAACACGACCACGATCGCAAACAACAACACCCTGCTCGAAACTAGGTCATCCGGAAGCACGCTGTTCAACGCGCAGGGATCGACACTGCGAGGGGTGATCGCGACAGAGACGGGCAGCACCAGCACGGTGAATCTGACGCAAAATACCGTTTGGAGGATGACCGGCAGTTCGACGGCCACCAACCTCGCGAACGACAGCAGCCGGATCCTTTACACCCCGCCCTCCGGGGATCCGACGCTACTGTCGAGCTATAAGACGCTGACGGTGAACAACTACACCGGCGCCGGCGGTCTGATTGGGCTCAACACGTTCCTTGGCACTGACAGTTCGCCATCCGACAAACTCATCATCAACGGCGGCAATGCTTCCGGCGGCTCGCTGCTCAGGATCACCAACACCACCGGCCCCGGCGCTTATACGACCGCAAACGGCATCCTGGTGGTGGAAGCGATCAACAACGGCACGACGCAGGCGGGCTCCTTCACGCTCGCCGGCGAAGCACGCGGCGGCGCCATCGACTATTTTTTATTTCGTGGCGGCCTCAACGGCAGCGCCCCGGAAAACTGGTTCCTGCGTTCGAGCTTTAACGGAGGTAACGGCGGCGACGGCAATGGTAACGGCGACGGCGGCAATGGGCCGATCACGCCGCCGGGCGTGCTACCGCCAGAGGCACTGCCGGAAGAGCTGCCGCCTGTGCTGCCGCCGGGTGTGTATCCAATCATCGGCCCGGAGATTGCGACCTATGGCGTGGTGCAGCCGATTGCCCGGCAGCTTGGGCTCGCCACGCTCGGCACCTTGCACGAGCGCATCGGCGACACGCTCGCAATCGCAAATGCGGGACACAACGGCGGCTGGGCCCGCTCCGGCTGGGCCCGTGGCTTCGGTGAGCAGATCAACAACCGCTACCGTGCCTTCGCCGATCCGCGCACCGACGGCCACCTGGCCGGCTTTCAGAGCGGCATCGATCTGATGCGTGGCGAGTGGCTGCCCGGCCATCGCGACGTCGCCGGCGTCTACTTCGCCTACGCCAATGCCAACGTCGATGTGACCGGCCTCGTCACCAACGAGGCGGCGACCAACTACGTGCTACGCAAGACCGGGAGCCTCAATCTCAATGGTTGGTCGGGCGGGGCCTATTGGACGCACTACGGTCCGAGGGGTTGGTATCTCGACGCGGTATTGCAGGCGACCGCCTATGAAGGCACGGCATCGACGATATTCGCCCGCCTGCCGACCGATGGCGTCGGCTTCGTCTCCTCGCTGGAGGCGGGCTATCCTATTCCGGTGCCGGCGCTCGGGCCGGGCTTTGTGCTGGAGCCGCAGGGCCAGATCGTCTGGCAACATGTGTCCTTTGGCGACGCCAACGATGGCTTGGGCGACGTCGCGCTCGGCTCGACATCGGGAGCGAGCGGGCGACTCGGTCTGCGCGGCCGATGGACCGTCGTCAGCGATGGCGGGCACGTTTGGCAGCCCTATGTCCGCGCCAACCTTTGGCGGGATTGGGGTGCGCAAGCGACGACAACGTTTTCAGAAGTCGATCGGGTTCCGTTGCTGGGGCAAGCGACGCGGCTTGACCTCGCCGGCGGGGTGACCGCCAAGATCAACGCCGGGCTGAGCCTCTACGCTCAGGCGGGCTACCAGTTTGCGGTTGGGGATACCGATGGCCACAAGCGCGATGGCGTGCGGGGAGATCTCGGCCTGCGCTACGCATGGTAAGTTGGCGGGCACCGTCTCTGCTTTGGCCGCTTCAAGCGCTGCTTTTCGCGCGGTTCCGGTGCCTGCAACGCCCCGACGGTCGCCGTGATCAGGGTGCGTGCGGCCTCGTACTCGACGTGGCCGCCGTAGTCCGCCTCGATGCGTTCGAGAAATATCCGGCAGTGGTCGAGCGCAGCCTGCATCACGCAGGCCTCGTCGACGACGGTGCGGCCCAGCGACAGCGGCAGCGTGACGATCTCGCCCTCGGTCGACCGGTGAGCTTTACCGGCTTGTCATCGGGGATGGCGCCGAGCTTCAGCTTTGCCATTTTCAGCCTCTGTATGGTTCGAGCACGAGGTCGCG
>Ga0207689_10001932_pt1 | contig 19612 bp, 20 predicted proteins | sample KBSMisM52_FD_184312 | JGI IMG/M metagenome (GOLD analysis project Ga0207689, IMG submission 184312) | Miscanthus rhizosphere microbial communities from Kellogg Biological Station, Michigan, USA - KBS Miscanthus M5-2 (SPAdes) (version 2) | ecosystem: Host-associated > Plants > Roots >... | reverse complement strand
TGAGGTTCCAGATTAGTAATAACAGATTGATCACCGGATACGAGCATATAGCCCGTGCTTTCTAAAGCATTTGGCGGGCCCATAAATACAGGTGCATGCTGGTAAGTAAACCCTCTTTGTTTCCATTCATCTGTTCTTTGTATAGCACCTTGCCTGGAAGTTGTAGTATGGTCTATAATAACAGCACCGGTTTGAAATCCTGGAGCGGCTTTGTTCAATACTTCATTTACAGATGCGTCATCTTTTAGAGTAAGATGAATTATATCAGCCCCCTTCACTGCATCCGCTGCATTTGCAAATCCAACGGCTCCATATTGTTCCAGTTCTTTCGCCTTTGCATATGTACGGTTCCAAACCTGTACTTTTTCGCCTTTATTAATTAAAGCTTTTACAAAATTTGACCCGAGTAAACCCATCCCTAAGAATGCTTTCATTTTTTTCTTTTTTACAAAGGTAGGCGCCCGGTTGTAAGCTGAGCCGCTTAAGCGTATCAGCGTCAGGTTAAATCGATTTCAGAGCCGGGCAACCTCCTATAGTCTTTTGGCTAAAGCCAACCTCTGTTTATACAAATCTCCATGGCTTGAAAGCCATGGCAATTAATAGGACTCTCCTGGTTGATCCTTATTATTGCCCGGAGTTTTAACTCCGGGATAAAAGATATTCCCATGCATTGGCTTTAGCCAAACTTTGTAAAACAGGTTATGAGCGGTATGCTTACAATAAAATGTTCTTATCTTAAAACCATAAACCATTTTACCGATAAGAGTTTCATAGTCTTCTAATCTAAATTAACCTGGCACCCATGCACCTGAGCTGTACCCAATAACAGGTTATTATTAATCCGGGTTAAGTTTTACAAAAAAAGAGGAGCAACATCCTTTTTAAAACTAAAATATTTAGTAATTTAATGCTAACAAAATTGGAGATATGGGGTTTTTTTGCATAACAGTGCATCTTTATAATAAAAAGACAGCATTGAGAGGAATACGGGAGTACGGTACTACAGATTATAATACCGTGCATAAGATCGCGACGCGAGAAATATTAAAATACTATACAAAAAGTGACATCATGAAAATAGATGTATGGCCAATAACAGAAGACAGTAAAGAGGTGCAGGATTACCTCCGGAGAAGGGAATTAAGAGAACAAAAGAAAGTGTAGTAGTTTTATTCCATTGTAAAGCAATCCGGCTCTGCATAAGAAAAATAGTGGCTTTTTTTGAAGTGAATAAGTCTGTTTGAAATGGAAAACTTATATTTTCTAGCCATCATACCACCTGAACCGGTATATGAAGAGGTTGTTGCGTTTAAAAAAGATTTTGCTACACGCTTTGCAAGTACAAAAGCGTTAAAAGTGATGCCGCATATTACACTGAAGGCACCCTTCAAACTTAATTCCTCAGATCATGCACAGGTAATACAATGGTTCAAAAAGCTAAAAACAGATATTCCGCCTTTCCGTGTAGAATTGGTCGGTTTCGGGTCATTTCCGAAAACAAATAAACCCGTAGTGTTTATTCTTCCGGCTCCAAATACATCGCTTGATTTTCTGCAGAAAGAAATAATTAATGACTTTAAAATTATTTTCAGTAAAAGTGTTTCACCGGTGGATACGGGATTTACCCCTCATATGACAATTGCTTACCGTGATCTTTCTCCCGGAAATTATGCGGTTGCCTGGAAAGAATATAAGACGAAAGAGTATCGGCGGACTTTCGATGTGAACTGTTTTTACCTGCTGCAGCATGATACTCAGAAGTGGAATGTCATTGATACCTGTCGTTTGTAAACCAATTCTGTCATACCGCCTGCTCCGATTCATATCCTATCGTGTGTACACATCTCTTTAAATATAATTTGCTCCGATAGGAGCCTCCTGTTTGTAGAATAATAGATAGAAATATTAGTCAAAGCTCCGTAGGTGCTTCCTGCTTTGTGTATTTCAGGAGGCTCCGATGGAGCCAGAATTCTGGATCGTTCTCTTTTTCTACATACAGGCAGCCCGAAGGGGCTTTATCTATAGTTTTTATCAACCCGGGTTGCATGTTTTCGAATAAGGAAAGCATTGCAAAAGATATGTACACACGATAGGATTTATATCGGGAACAAGTGAGCATGACGGTTCAGTAGCAATTAATCTGGCAACGATTCTACTCTTCATTAAATTAATATGCACGGTGCGTTGCAATAACATTGTGGATTTATTTCAACAAAGACGCGGAATGCAAAAGCCACACTAAAATTGTTACTATAAAATACGGAAATACCTCCTTTTATACCGTTCAGAAACGTGCATCGCCAATAATGTTAATAACAGGTGTGGTGGCAGATTTTTTGTACAGTATCCGGTACAGGCGCCATTTTAATTTTTGTTTACCTAAAATATGATTTTATGAAAAAAGTCAGTGTATTAAATTTTAGCATGCTGATAATATTCTTATCATGCCTTTTATTACCGGGAATGATGAAAGCACAGGAGGATTCCAAAAGAATCATGGATGACAGCAAAGATGCGAAAGCCGCATTTCTAAAATCTGACCCGGCCATGGCTAACCTTTTTAAGAATTCCTATGGGTATGCTATATTTCCAAATGTAGGTAAAGGGGCCGCTGGTGTAGGTGGCGCTGCCGGTAAGGCAACAGTATATGAAAAAGGCAAAGCAATTGGTACTGCACAAATGATACAGGTAACTGTAGGTGCGCAAGCCGGTGGGCAAGCCTATCGCGAAGTAGTCTTTTTTGAAAACAAAGACGCATTGGATCGCTTCAAAGAAAATAAGGTTGAATTCAGTGGCCAGGCATCCGCTATTGCCGCTAAGGAGGGTGCATCTGCAAATGCAAACTACCGTGATGGTGTAGTTGTATTTACACAGGAAAAAAGCGGTTTAATGCTTGAAGCTTCATTAGGCGGACAGAAATTTACTTATAAGCCGTTAATGTAATCAATCAGAAAATGATTCATTAATCCAGGGATTTTAAAAAGGATCGATTTATCGATCCTTTTTTATGAATATTTCTTACCACTATCCCCCTTTTTTATAAACTTTCATCGGGATGTATTGCGCATGGTTTGTAAAAAAATACCTTGCAGCCCTTGTGGTAGTACCATTCAAAAACCATTTTGTAATCTTTTATTCCGGCTCGTTATTTTGCCTCGCTTTTACATCCCTTATATTTTTTTGCACAGCTATCGCAGCAAAGATGCTGAGTACAAAAGCCATCGCGTAAAACCCTTTTTCACTTTTTGTCAATTCTGCATTCCAGAGACCGATCGTAAGCAATACAATGGATAAGAGAATAGCAAACCAGGAAAGACCGTAATAGATATTGGTAACCGGTATTCCTTCCATCTGGTCACGTACCGCTTTCTGTACCGAGACAGCAGAGAATAAACCAAACATTAAAACTGTAAAGTAATAGCCTTTTTCATTGAGCTGCATTTCAGCATTCCACAGGCCAATGAGAAAAGCAATAACGCCGATAAATAATGCTGCCCATGAGGCAGCGATAAAAGCAGGAGAGGGTTGGTGGTTTTGTCGTTGTTCCATATTTGTTGTTTAATGAAACAAACCTATTCATGTCTGCCTGCTGAACTTTTGACATTGATCAAAAAGCAAAATGGTAAATGTTAAAAACGGCTTCTTATGCGGCTTAGAGTTTCCTGGCTGATGCCAAGATAAGAAGCTATATAACCCAGTGGGACCCTTTCCACGATATGAGGTGTTCTTTGTAAAAGATTCTCATAGCGTTCGGCGGCTGTTTTAAAATGGGCATTTACAAATCTTTCTTCCAGCCGGATATAATATTTTTCGTAGGCAATTCTTACCAAACGCTCAATCTCGTGATACTGATTAAACAGCTCTGTTAATGTATCTTTTGAAATCGCCCATAAAACGCTTCCTTCGAGTAATTGTATATTTTCTACTGCCGGTTGCTGGGTAATAAAACTATGAAAAGATGTAACGAAGTCTTTTTCAAAACCAAACCAATGCGTTATTTCTTTACCATCCAAAGTATAGTAACCTCTTAAAGCGCCTTGTTCAAGGAAATATAAATGCCGGCAGGTTTTACCTTCATTCAACAGGTATTCATTTTTATTCAGAATTACCTGTTCAAAACAATCGTTCAGTACCAGTTGTGCTTCGGCACTGAGCTGGTAATAGTTTTTTATATGGTGTAAAAGTTGTTCCATTTAAAATTCAGCACGCTGTATTTTCAGCCGGAATTTATACCTGAAAATACAATTACTGATGTATTTTACTTTCAATTTCCGGGAGATTTACCGGAAGGTTTTTAAATTCTGGTTGCTGCTCTATCCGTTCTTTATCGGTGAATCCAATGGCGATAGCTTGCAGAAGATCTTTTTTTACCGCTTCCGGATTATTACTTCTTGCATTCAATATAGCTGATAGATACCAGGCTTCAGTATTGGACACATCATCTAATTTATAAAGCTCCACAAAATATTGCGCTTCTTTATCCTGGTGATTTGAAATAAGCTGGTTGCTGATTGAATAAAAAGCCAGGGACAGGTAAGCGATCAACCGCTGATACATGGCACCTTCTTCTGTAGCGGATTTAGCTTTTGCCTGCAGGTCATGTATGGTGGTAATCCAGTAATTCATGTCCGCCTGCTGAAATTTCTGCCTGTACTGCTCTTTTATATTTTGTTCTGTTGTCAGTAAATTTTGATTTGCTTCCCATTGTTTTTTATAACCCGGGTTATTTTTTAATGAAGTCTCCATTTCTTTAAACCAGTTGACATCATCACCCAAACCATCTAACTGATTTATAAAAAGACGGCATTCTTCTTCGGCCCTTATATAGTTCTTTGCTTTAAAATAGTCGGTAATTTTTTTCTTTGCATTACTAATATGATTATTGATAAATACATTATTTACCGGTATTATCTTTTTCCGCATTGCGTCAAACTGTATTCCTGCAATAGCCGTGTTCATCGTATTCTCAGGCGCCCATTCATGTTTGCCATCAAAGAAAATAATGGAATGCTTTGTTTGGGTTTTGTCGAGGGCCGAACTGAATAAAACGATATCGGTCATGTTCAAATCCCCCTTGCCGGCAATGGCAGTAAAGCTGAAACGGAAATCACCGGGCGGCGTGGCATCAGGCAATCCTGCACCTCCTGCAATCACCGCTTTTATTTCAGGATGATTCAGGGCAATATAACCGGCAACTTTCGCCCCTCCTGAAAAGCCACATACATACACCCGGTTAACATCTATCGGCAAACGTTTTTTTGAATCGCTGAATAAAGTATTCCAGATACTTTCAGCAGTGTGATAATCATTCCCGTTCTTCGAATTATTGCTTCCGATAAATATAAAATGGTATTGGTCTGCGAGAGTCTTGTATTTGTTTAACGGTAAAGTACCATCACCATGGGGGTCGAAGAAATAAATAACAGGTAATATATCCAGGTGGTTTTTTTCAGGAACATATAACGCATAGGATTGAGAAGGATCTGCATTACAGACAACACGTGTAATCACTTTCCTGGTTTCAAATGTGTCAGACACAGTTACAGAAGCAGCTACAGTTGTGTCTTTTATAGCATCATCACTTACCGGCTTTTTATCCCCTTTTCCGGCACATGAGATTACACAGATGAAAATAATAACAGGCTTGAACAGTTGTAAAACTTTCATATAAATATCAAACTACAAAAATAGTTTTATTAGCGGGATCATACGGACAAGATAACTTTTGAGGATAAAATTACCGGTAAATGTTGTTACAATCATTTTATAGCTATGTTTGGAATAGCTGCAAGACTGTTATCCGGAAAGATTGCGACAATTCATTGCGCGCCGACGGAGAGAAGAGGGATCATTGCCAGAAAGATCACTAAAGTTTTCTTATTGTATATATTTAACCGGGCCCTGGTTAATTTAATCAGGGAAGAAATCCGATTACATGTCCGCTAAAATTTCCCTGGTAAAAAGTATGTTATTGAAAAAAGCTGATTCGCGTGAGAGCTCACGCTTTTTCCCTGAGCCTGTCGTGTTCCTGGGAAAGTTCTTTTAACTTCTCGTGTACTGGTTTCAGATTGTACTCTTTCAAAACATCAGCAATCTTTAGCTTCGCATCGAGGCTTTCGATGATTGTCCATTCCTCTTCACTGAACGTAGTGATCTTTAGTTTTGCACCATATTTCTTTTGCATGTCCGGAAATAAAGTTACCGCAGGCCATGTGAGTATAAACGTCTTTTCAAGGTTTACCGTTGCAGTTGTCCAGTTACGTTGCCATCTTCCGGTTTGTGCGATGGTTTCCCCGGTGATATCGCAGATCTTGCTTGTGTCTTTTCCCGTACTCGTTACAATAAATACCTGGTGTCGCCAGGCGCGGCTGCTGATTTCCTGTCCTGCCGCATATGCCGATGGCCAGAAAATTATTTGTGCGCCTTTTTCTTTCAATGTATTCCAGCCTTCCTCGTATTTAATATCGAAGCAGATCTGGATACCGATGGTTCCAAAATCTGTCTGGAACACAGGCGGATCATACTTTCCCGGCTTGATACCCATTTTCAATTCACTTTCTGCCGGTCGCATTTTGTGATAGGTTCCGACTATCTTTCCCTGTCTGTCTATCAGTACGGCAGCTATATACACATTTCCTTCATGCTGAACATAGGTCGGGCAAATAACATAACAATGATGCATAGCTGCAAAATTCATAAAAGGTGTGACAACTGCTCCCGGAACTTTCTCTGCGGCATCTTTAAGTTCATACTTGCCGCTGATGTTTGCATAAGCAAAGATCTCGGGCAGGCAGATAATATCCGGCTGGTAGGGAACGATTTGTTCCATGATAGCCAGCACCTGTTGAACCATATCCTTACTGTCCGTAGCGGACATATCCATTATAGAAACGGTGCTCAGGTTCACCTGTCGCGCTAGACCAGCGTCATTTTTGTTTTCAGCTTTTAAAAAATTAACCGGTAAACCAATAGCTCCGGCGCTCAAAGAAGCCTTCTCCAAAAATTTTCTGCGGGATATAGATGATTGCATGGCCAGGATTTAATTGTTAATAGTAAAACGCTACGGGATTTCATTATAAATTTAATTATTACTTCCGGAATCAATAGCACGATGATGGCCTGGGTCACTACATAGATGTAATTACGGCATAACGCTCCAAACTCAAAAACTGAAATTGCCTGCTGCAGGATGAAATTTCAGCAGAAAAAATTCACCCGTGATTTTTAGTATTCTTTATACTCAACTATCTCAAGGATGCGGGTTTGCGGGTTAACCATCACTGTCCCTTCCACTTTGCTCCATAATTTTCGCAATGCAACCAGTGCGGATTCCGCCTCTGAAACGGTATTAAAGACCAGGTCAATAATCACATAATTCTTGTCATCGGCGGGGCGATAGATCCGGTAACTTTTTACTCCTGACTTTTTCCGGTCAATAGGATCGCTTTCAAAGGCTTTTTTCCATCCATCGAAGTTGGGAACCCGATGTTCAATTTGAAGAACTATCATAAGCTTTGTTTTAATTACATTAATGAAGGTAAAAGTTTAATGAATGCGCGATTCGGTTTTTTTGACTACTGTAAACGACCGGTTTTGATGGTATTGGTGATGCTTGTGTATTCGTTAACTTTATAAAACAATATTGGCTATAAAGCTAGTGTCTCAGTTTGAAATATATCTGTTCTAAAATGATTTTTGAACCACAGAGGATCATAGGCATATAGAAATTCACATAGAATTTATGTGTTAACCTTATGTTTTCTATGTGACTAAGTGGTTCAAATTTTTCAAAATGAGACACTACCACAATAAACAATTAGTCAAATGATCTTAGGAAAAGGAAAACCAAAAACAATTGACGAGTATATCGAAGCTGCTCCTGAAGAAACACAAGATAAACTGCGACAGTTACACGAATGTATCCGGAAGGCGGCTCCTGGTGCCGCAGAAGGGTTGAAATGGAATATGCCTGCTTACTCTTATGAGAAAATTTTGGTCACGTTTGCAGTATTTAAAAAGCATATCGGTTTTTACCCGATGCCATCAGCGATAAAAACGTTTGCAAAAGATCTTTCAAGCTATAAAACTGCTGAAGGTTCGGTGCAGTTTCCCTTGGATAAAAAATTACCCTTGCCGCTGATCAGTAAAATTGTAAAGTTCCGGGTGAAAGAAAGTCTTGAAGGAAGTATACGGTGGCGATCATAAATTGTGCAGTTTTGTTGTGATAAATTACGGGAGTAGTAAAATAATTTTCGTTCAAACTTTCCAGAAAACAGAGACTATAATATTTTAATAAAATGAAAAAATTGACTGCCCTGATCGTTTTGATAATGCCCGCATTTTTAACGTATGCACAGTTGGAAGAAAAAGGCCCCGGTAACTGGATAATAATTGGTCAACTAAAATTCGGAGGAATTACAAAAGCAAAACTCGAATACAGTGCATCCGGTTCAGATACTACCTATTTTCTTTTTATAAAAGATGTGCGGGATCAGCCAAAGAATAATTATCTCAGTATTACTTTTAAAAACGTCAATGGTACTTTCGAAAAATTTTATACGATTTTAAAAAGTTTTTTCCTCGAAGAAAATAAGAAAAACCGCAATTATTCCCGTACGTTTAAATTGGGAGATAAGGGCGTAAATGTTCAGTACCATCTCCTGATCACAGGCCGGGGGATTAAGTTTACCACAGGCGAGGGGTATACTTACTGGACTGAAAAAGATATTGATAAATTATTCGGGAAAAATTAGCGTTCGCTAAATGAACCCGATAGCGACGATTCCTGCTTTTATTTTCCAGGCACTTTAAAACCCTTTCATTGTTTTAAACAGAGGTTCTTCAATAAATGGCTGATTTCTCAGGCGCTGCCCTGTTGCTTTAAAGATCGCATTCGCAATGGCGCCGCCCGTGGGAGGGAGGGCAGGTTCCCCAAGGCCGGTCGGATCTATTCCATTGTCGACAAAATATGCTTCTATATCCGGTATCTCTTTCATGCGGATAAGACGGTACGTATCAAAATTTGCCTGTTCTGATGCGCCATTTTTAAAACTCAACTTACCATACATAGCATGTCCCATACCATCTACAATCGCACCCATTACCTGCTGAAGGGCGCCACTTTTGTTGATCACTTCACCACAATCAGAAACAGCATATATTTTTTTAACCACCGGTGCCTTACCATTCATTACTACTTCGCATACCTGTGCTACATATGAAGCATGTGAGAAATAAACGCTGAATCCCTGCGATACTCCGCTCTTCTTTCCCCAACCGGATTTCTCAGCCGCCTGCTTAATTACAGTTTCCATTCTGCCAATGTCATATTTTATAGCACCAACAGGCTTCGCTTTTGCTTTTTGTAAAAGGTCTAAGCGGAATTGCACAGGATCTTTTCCCGCAGCAATTGCCACTTCATCAATAAAACTTTGTTCCGCGTAGGCTAAGAAGTTTGTAACCGGTGCCCGCCATGCGCCTGTAGTAATAGGAGAAGTGTGCTCCAATGAATCGATCAATAAATTGTCTACTGCACCCGATGGAAAATTATCTTCACGAACAGGATTACCAAGATTAATGCCTACACCCCTCAGTTTATAACCAATCATATTTCCCTGCTTATCCAGGGCGGCTTCAAAACGGTAACGAACTGCGGGCCGATAACTTCCACCCATCATATCATCTTCCCTTGACCATATCAGCTTAACCGGTTTTTTAATTATACTTGATAACTCAGCGGCTTCCAGTACATAATCATATTTCAGGCGCCTGCCAAAACCTCCCCCTAATCTTGTAATATCAACCGTGATTTTATCTTCAGGAACATTCAGCAATTTTGAAACAGCTTCGCGGGCACTCGCCGGTGTTTGGGTAGGGCCTACTAATTCTATACCATCCGGACGCACATGCGCAAAGAAGTTCATTGGTTCCATGGGGTTATGCGGTACGAATGGACATTGAAATTCACTCTTTATAATTTTATCGGCATTTTTAAATGCAGTGTCCACATCACCATCTTTTCTGCGAACGTTTGGCTTATCACTATTTAACAATGAAGTAAATAACTGGTCATGGTCCGATGTACTTTCAATATTTCCGTCTTTCTCATATTCAACCTTCAATACCTTTCTTGCCTTCATTATTTCCCATGTGGAATTACCAACAATCGCCACATTGTTTTTAAACGTGACTACATCGGTAATACCCGGCATTGATTTGGCAGCAGCAGAATCCACAGATTTAATCTTTGTTCCAAATGCAGGTGGCCGCTGAATCATAGCGAATACCATTCCGGGGCGGTAGAAGTCTAAACCAAATATTCCTTTGCCGGTAATAATTTTTTTATTCTCAATGTTCCGGATTGGCTTGCCGATAATTTTGAAATCCTTCCGGTTTTTTAAAGGAACATCCGTTGGAACAGTCAGCTTTGATGCGTCTTCAACAAGATCGCCATAAGCCAATTTCTTTCCTGTCTTTGTATGTATTACAAAACTATCACCCGTTGTACATTCAGTCGCGGGCACATTCCATTTATTTGCAGCCGCTGTTACTAATAAAGATCTTGCAGTAGCTCCGGCCACACGCAGTCGTTTATAAGAATGTGGAATGGCACCGCTGCCGCCGGTTAACTGACGATCAAACTTTACGGTATCCAGTCTCGCCTGTATCACTTTTACCTTATTCCAATCGGCATCCAGTTCTTCGGCAACAATCATTGGAAAAGAAGTCATAATGTTCTGACCCAGTTCAGGATTGGGCGAGAATATTGTAATGGTGCCATCAGTCGCGATAGACAAATAACTATTCACTCCCAGCTCTCCCGCAAAATTTGCCTCTGTGAGTATCGCTGGTGTCTGCGCTTCTGTAGTAAACCAACTAAAACCAAGCAGCAGGCCGCCACCGGTCATAGATGTTATTTTCAGAAAATCTCTCCGGCTGGATTTATTGAGTGTTGTCATATACATCAGATTTTTTCACTTGCAGATTTTACAGCTTCACGGATGCGGTGATAGGCGCCGCAACGGCATATGTTGCCATGCATAGCATCAGCTATTTCCTGCATAGTTGGTTTTGGTTTTTGTTTCAGGAATGCAGCCGCGGTCATCATTTGTCCCGATTGACAATACCCGCATTGAGGCACATCCACTTCATCCCACGCTATTTGTACAGGATGATCTCCTTTCTCAGATAAACCTTCAATCGTGGTAATTTTTGCAGATTTAATGTCTGATACAGCATATACGCAGGATTTGATGGCTTCACCATCGAGGTGCACAGTGCATGCACCGCATTCCGCTATGCCACATCCGAACTTGGTGCCTACCAGGCCGAGATGATCTCTTAATACCCACAGCAGCGGCGTATCTTCTGCAACATCAACACGGTGCTGTTTTCCATTGATGTTTAAATTGAAAGTAGCCATAGGAGTTTTGATTTTCTCTTTAAAGTTAGAAAAAAGATAGTGGATGAAAAAAATCAATTATATGATACTGCTTTTTCTCCAAACCAATTAAGGGGGCTTTCATCTATTCCGTTGTATTGTTTCTTCCATTCTGTTCTTCCACACTTGCACCTCAACAGCTACATTCGTTTGACTGAAAAAACCTGTAAAAAACTATACGGATCGTCTTGCAATGAAATTTAGTATGACTTACATTTACGATACTCATAAACATCATTCATGAACGTGAATTATATTTTTTACCCTATTGTTAGTTTAGCGGTGGCCGCGACTTTAACTTATTTAAATAAAGCGACGAAAAAAAATGTGACAGCAAATGAAAGCGGCGAATTCATTTTAAGGATGCATAAACTTTATAAGATAACCGGATACATAGCGATTGTTATCGGGTTAATAGTGACTATCGGGCCGATATTTTCCGACAAACCCGGTAAGGAAATATATTTACTAATGTTTCTTATGTTTTTAATATTCATTGGACTGGGAACATTATCCGTTCTATACTATGAAAATCACTACCTGCTATTCGATAATTCAAAGATTGAAGTTCGGAATGCATTGGGTAAAACGAAAACGATAAATTGGAACGACGTTCAAAAAGCAAAATTCAATCCGACATCAGGTTTATTGACATTATCTGACAGCAATGGGATAAAAGTGAGAATACATCAACACCTGGTGGGCCTTGGTAAATTTATAACCTGCCTGGAAAGCAGAACTCATTTTACAGCGGCAAAATTACGGTTACCAATAAAAGGAGATACCGGAGGGTAATATCTTTCTTAAATGGTTCAAAAAGCAATTTGGTGCAATATCCCCCGGCTTATAAAGCTTATATGAAGCAGCCTGTAGGATAATTTAAAAATTGACTCCCTGACTTTTTGAATCAGGGCGTTGGCCGGAAGGGGATTTTACGATAAACAGTCAACGAGGATTGAAAAACGTGATTGATTGTACCATTTCCAAAAAATCAATAGAGAAGTTGATGCAACCACCCTGATATAGAAGAAGTCCTATTGCATACACAGCAGCAATTCAATAATTTTATGCTCCACCTAATTAATTTGTATGCTCAAGTTTATTTCAGCTATCGCATTTTTACTCGTTTTCAATATATGCGGATTCTCTCAGCAATTGAAACAAATCACTTTTTCTAATGCTTCCACTCTTTCGTGGTTTACTTTCTCTACAGACCAGGATATACTGGTGCGGGTTTCGGAAGATGGCAAGATACTGGAATGGGGGACTGAAGTAGCTTCAGAAAGGGCAACTAATTATTATTCTCCCAGACTGCAGCCCTATATGGGTAGGGTTGATTATTACGGTACGGAGGCGGATACCATCAATAAAGGAAAAATAAAAAATATCGGTACCTGCTATATCACCTACTACAATGCTTTTGAAGTAGAAGAAAAAAGAGGGAAGATTAAATCAATCGGCCGGACAATGCTCGATTATTATACCCGCTTCGATAATCCTGCGTACAAAGGCAAGCTACGGTTAGCTGGTTCTTACAACTTAGATTATTATTCATTAACGGAAAATGAAGCCGTAAAAGGCAAATTGAAATCAGTAGGTGTTACACGCATAGTTTACAATTCTTCGTTTGACGATAAAATGATACAGGGAAAAGTAAAAAGTATCGGATCAGTAGCATACAACTGGGGTACTTCGCTTGATGCAAAAGGCTATGGCGGCGCATTGAAATCCGGCTCATACAGGCAGAACGTTGACGGGATCACTTATATATTACGTTAACAAAAAACCCCCCATCCTTGTAATTATTTCTTCAACCGCAGGAATCCTGCCGCGTTATTATAAGATATGTTCTCATTATCTTCTTCAGTCAGAAAATCAAGACTGTTCAGAAAGTCAATTGATTTCTTGATGGCATAGGGCCATGTCACCTGGTGTGCCGAACATTACGCGATCAGGATAACCAGCTTATTTGGCATTTCTTAGAAATTCTTTTGTGTATCGCTGTGTCATTGGGTTCACCCATATTAGTGCCCGGGGATCGGAATATAATTGGGGATAAAAAGTCATCCATAGCAATGCATTTTCCGGAATTCCCGTGTAAGTTTCTTCAAAAAGTTTTTGAAAATTTATTGAGCTTTTATTGCCATAACAATCTACAGCATTTGCATTGAAAGTATTTTCATTGTAAGAATGAATATGCGCATCAAAAATTCTTGCTTGTGCCCGCGACGGATTCAGTTTTACCCGGAAAAAAAGTTGACAACGGAATATAAGAATTTTATCATGCAGTCAATATGCACTAATTTTAATTGCTTGCCCCTAACGATAAATACAACGATATGAAAAATGACATTACTCAAAATGTAACGATGCAGGATACCGATAAGCCTGCAGAAACTCCTCTTAAAAACAATCAGATCAACAGGCGGAAATTCGTAGAAGTAATGGCTTCCTCTGCTGTTGCTTTTACCATTGTACCGAGACATGTACTGGGTGGTAAAGGCTATGTAGCGCCAAGCGATACGATTAATTTGGGATATATAGGAATAGGCACTCAGGGCATCCGCGAAATGTTGCCTATGCTCGGTGTACCGGGGATCCGCGTCGTTGCGGTTTGCGATCCGTGTAAAAACGCCATTGGTTACAAAGACTGGGCAAAGGATTGGCTGAAAAATGAAATCCGTAAAGCGATTCAAAAAGCAGACTGGGAACCCGGTGGCGATAATTCCATTCCCGGTGGAAGAGATAACGGAAAATCAATTGTGGATACCTACTACGCCAATGTTCATCCCGAATATAAATTTAAAGGCTGTACCGCGTATGCGGATGCCCGTGAGCTGATGGATAAGGAAAAGGGGATGGATGCGGTAAAAATCATTACCCCTGATCATCTTCATGGAATACTTTCGATAGCGGCCATGAAAAGGGGCAAACATGTGCTGGTGCACAAACCGCTTTCGAACCGATTAATAGAAGGAAAGAAAGCAATTGATATGGCCCGGAAAGGTAAAACAATCACTCACCTTATACCCTGGGATTCCAATGGTTCAATGGAAGGAGTAATGAACTGGATAAATGGCGGCGCTATCGGTACATTAACAGAAGTGCACAACTGGACTAACAGGCCCGTATGGCCGCAATACCCGGATATCCCTTCTGATAAACCGCCTGTGCCGGATGGCCTGGATTGGAAGCTGTGGCTTGGCCCCGAAGCTGATCGTCCTTATCATCCCAATTATACCAATATGGTGTTCAGAGGCTGGTACGATTTCGGCGGCGGTTCCATGGCTGATATGGGTCATTATAGTTTGTGGTCGGTATTTAATGCATTGCAGTTAACATCACCGATAAGTGTCGAACCGCATCGCAGTCATGTATGCAGCTTCCATGACCCGGTTCCGTACCGGATAGAAAATAATTTTTCGTTCCCCATGGCCAGTACCGTGCGTTTTAAATATCCGGCTAACGGTAACAGGGGTCCGATTGATCTATGCTGGTATGATGGTGGAATGCGACCGCCGATCCCGGAAGAACTGGTGGAACAAAATAAAGAGCTGCCGCAGGAAGGTATGATGTTCGTTGGTGATAAGGGTAAGATACTCGCAGGTTTTAATATACAGAGTCCGCAGATTATTTCCGGTAAAAAAATGGACCCTGTAGGAAATATGAATAGTGATTCACGTGACCAGGTAGCAAAAACAACTGCTGCATTGCAATCGTTTATTGATGCGTGCAAATCGGGGAAACAGTATCCAGGTAATTTCAGAGAAGCTGAATATATAACAGAAGCCATAAATCTTTATGCAGTCGCGCTGCGGACAAACAAATTATTAAAGTACGATGCAGCCAATGTAACCATTACCAATGTGCCGGATGCAAATAAGTATTTAAATCGTGAATACACAGCAGGGTGGGACCCGTCAGGCATTTAACAGTAGCCCATCCGATGCTTTGTCATGCCGACGAAGGAGGCATCTCAGAGAATAAAGACTATTTCATATCCGAAACTTTTGAGATTCCTCGTACCTCGGAATGACAAACACTCCGAAATATGATAAGGTTTTTAAACTATAGTGACGTGATCACGCAGACGAAGGGAGGGGCCAAAACAATCAAATTAATTTATATCAAATAGGCTATCATGAAAAAAATAAACAGAAGAGAATTTATCGGCAAATCAGCAATGGGCACAGCCGGAATATTTGCGTTATTACAAATACCCGGGCAATTGCTTTCGCCATACAATGATATTCCGATCGGGTTTCAAACATTTCCGATACGCGATATACTTGCCAAAGATTTTTCCGGTACGTTGAAAATGATGGCAGGTCTTGGTTATAAGCAAACAGAAATGTGCTCGCCAAAAGGATATGAAAGTATAGGGTATGGTCCATTGGTAAACATAAAGCCCGGCGATATGAAGAAGATGATTAACGACGCTGGTCTTACCTGCATAAGTTGCCATTTTGGTTTTGGTGAGTTTGCAGACAAATTGGATGAACGTATAGAATGGTCGCAAAGTCTCGGACTTACACAAATGATCTGTTCTACATTTTGGTTGCCCAAAACCGCAACATTAAAAGATTACCAGGACAATGCCGACAAACTCAATAAAGCTGCAGAAAAGATTAAAAAAGCGGGCATGCAGGCTGGTTTTCACAATCATGATTTTGAATTTGTGCAACTCGATGGACAACTTATTTATGATGCATTGATGGCCCGTTTTGATCCAGACCTCGTGAAAATGCAATTCCAGACACAAGTGATTACTCTGGGATATAAAGCTGCAGATTATTTTAAGAAATATCCCGGGCGTTTTATTTCTTCTCATTTATCCGACTGGACAACCGATAAAAAAGAAGTACCCGTTGGCGAGGGTGTTATTGACTGGAAAGAATATTTTGCTGCTGCCAAAACAGCCGGCGTAAAGAATTTTTTCGTAGAAATGGCTTTGGATAAGTTTAAGGATAGTGCAAGCTATATTCAAAAACTTTAGAATCGATTTTCAGAAGATTTCAATTTCCGTTTCTATATCCGGCAGTTTTGAAGTTATATATTCCTTGTACTTCATTACATCCTCGATAAATACATTGATGTGTTTATCACCGGCGTCGGATAAGCGGCCGGTTCTGAAGTTGTAATGGAAAGAATAAATATAGTGGAGTGTTTTTACAGAAAAAGGATAAAACCTTCTTTCAGCTTCAATACTTAATATGCCGCTTTCCAGGGATGCACGCCAGTCATACCGGTTGAGACCCTCTTTAGGTTCGCGGATTAATTTCTCATTGTATATCGCAAAACTTACACACCAGCTTTTTGTGGCTTTAAAACTTTCAATGTTTTTAATAATGTCCAGTATTGTATCGGCGTTTTCTCTATGATCTGGCAGCGTAGCCGGGTGATTTTTTACAAAATCAAGAAAGGGTATCAATTCTTTAATAACCGAAAAAACTTTTTGTTCCACTTCTGCGGTTCCGTTTTCGTGCATGTGACGTTTCAGAATTTGTATAATTATAAAGGATGAAGATAAAGAACAGTCAATAAAAAAACAGCCCGGTCATCCAAAAAAATGATGACCGGGCAGCTCAGCAATATTTCAGCAATATTATTAAGTGAAGGTTCTTTTATCTCATCATCGAGAATGGCTTGCTCATCAGTACAAGGCTTACAAAAAACTGGCTGACCCGATCTTCAGGTGCATTTGCCAGCGTCTGATCTTCATTGCTTCTCCATTCATGTTTTTTAAAACTTCCCGTATAGCCGGCTTCTATACCTATTGCTGCCGGGTATTTAGGAGCCTTTACTGAAAACCCCAGGCCAAAACGATACAGCGCAAACGCATTATTAAACTTTACGGAACTGATATTGTTTTGTACGGTTGGAGATTGAAGCACGTCGTTAAAACTTACGGCCGAATTGTCTTTGTAAAAAATAGCCTGGTATTTCTGCAATCCAAGACCAGCCATCGGGTACAACATAAAGCGATCACTTTTGATAACGTCGTAACCAAGATTAAGATTTACACCAATATACCGGATCGTACTGCTTTTTTCATCACGATGACCACTCATACTACTACCCAGATTAATTGCGCCGCTTGATACAAATTGGTTTTTCTCTTTAAGCCATCCGAGACCGATGGTAGCTGCGTAATCTTTTAACTGCTCATATTGGGGTAAATTTGCCACACGTGCGTTTATGGCGTCAAAAGACTGAAAGCTGCCTCCCAATGTTCTTGTCATATAGGGCATAAATTTTTTAAACCGCTCCTTTTTATTGTCTTGATCGTGATCTTTATCGTGTTGGGCAACCGACTTAAGAGAAATGCCGATAACAAGAAGACATATAATAACTCTCATAAAATATAGTTTATGTAGTTATTACAAACAAAGTGCCTGAAATGCCTGCGATTTTTGAATACTCAGATTGCGATCCGGGCAGGCTTTTTATTTCAATTTTAGAAAGTCACCATCAATAATAAGTAGCTTCACTCCATCCCTGGTAATGGAACGATGCGAACTAAGATCATCCGAAACAATGTAGCTCATTCCCTTAGTCAGTATAAATTGTTTACCATCTTCCAATTCACTTATAAACTCACCTTCGAGGCAGTGAACAATATGCCCCTTTTTACACCAATGATTGGCAACATAGCCTTTTGAATATTCAACCATTCTTATTCTTAATCCTTCAAGTTGTAAAGTTCTCCAATAAGCGTTGCCTTCTTCACCGGTATGTTCTGTTTGCGGTATTTTGCTCCAGTCAATTGTTTGAAAATCTATGTTGCTCATAATTTATGATTGTAGTTACTCCATCCGTTTCAGGTTTTTGAGCAACTCTTTTTTAATCTTTGCAGCTACCGCTACTTTCGGGTCGGCAATTTCGGCGATAGTATATTCAACAGAAGTACTTGCGACCTGAACGGCCTCCTGGATACTTAATTTATAATCCTGCTGCAGCCATTTCAGTAATTCTTCGGTAGACATTTTAAATGCATCATCAATAGTTTTAGCAGTACCGATAGCCATGATATGATCAGCATTTTCTACCCGGGGGTGGGTGAGTGGTTGCAGTGGCTTTTTTATCAGCCGTACCGTAAACTCAATATCCATAGATGTTTCCAATGCATTTCCAGCCAGTTCACCATCACCTTGTAATGCATGGCCATCGCCGAAATACAAATAGGCCCCATCATGAAACACAGGTAAATAAATAGTTGCTGATTGTGTTATTGCACTAAAATCAAGATTGCCGCCAAATTCGCCGGGAAAGAAACTGAGGATCTCATTCTTTTTTGATAGCGGTGCCACACCAATACAACCCAGAAAGGGATGCAGAGGGACCTTAAACGATTTAAGGTTATCATAAAGGCTGTCTGTATAAGCGTATCCACGTTCTCTGTCCAGTTGCCATTTTACCAAACGAAATTTTCCAAATTGTTTTGTTATTGTTTTTGTTACAGCCCTGCCTGCAATTGATTCTGAAGTATAGGCATAGTTCCTGTTAAGCGCAACTTTGTTCAAAGTGACAGCAATTATATCGCCGGCTTGTGCATCGTTAATATAAAATGGTCCCGTTAATGGATTGCCTCCCTTCTGTCTTTTTACACTATTCTTATCGTAGCCCATTGCATCGATCGTTTCTGTACTCACGGTATCCCCGGCATTAATGGTAAGTACCGCAGGTATATTCAAAGAAAATGAATTCGAAAAAGAAGATGGAGTAAACCGGATAAATTTGTGTTGAGCTTGTGCTGATTGGGAAAAAATAAGCCCGATTAAAAAGAAATATTTCATATTATTTGATTGGCTATGGAATAAACAAGCCCGTACTTGATTTTAATTCCCGGTAAGATAGAGCAAAACTGTTTCCTGTTATTAATTTCTCTTAAATGCCGCGAAAACCGGTAGTCGCCGGTTTCTCACAGAGGCGGCAGGTTGTCGTAGGTACACTCCTCATTCGGATTTATTTTATTCATAAATTCTTTCGCGACGGGCCATGCCATCATTTCGTCCGAACTATATTGATAATTGGCGAGAGCCGTAATTTCTTTTTCCGATAAGTTTCCTTTCAGCCATTGTATCGCCATTTCTTCGTTAAAAATTACAGGCATCCGTTTTTTGTTATTGTGTACTCTGGCCATTAACTCATTCGCTTCAGTCGTAACAATAG
>Ga0207689_10001931_pt1 | contig 19616 bp, 22 predicted proteins | sample KBSMisM52_FD_184312 | JGI IMG/M metagenome (GOLD analysis project Ga0207689, IMG submission 184312) | Miscanthus rhizosphere microbial communities from Kellogg Biological Station, Michigan, USA - KBS Miscanthus M5-2 (SPAdes) (version 2) | ecosystem: Host-associated > Plants > Roots >... | reverse complement strand
TGAGCATAAATACAATATCAGTTACCGTAGCGCCCAGTATTTTGCGGATGCTGATTTCCTTTGCTCTTTTTTCAGCTGTAAATAGAGCGAGGCCGAAAAGACCGATACAGGAAATGAAAATGGTTATTGCCATAGACACATTCATCAGTGTGCCTGTTTGCCTGTCTTTTTCATATAACATCGCAAGCGATTCATCATAAAACTTATAACTAAATGTTCCGGCAGGATATACTTCCTTCCATGCTTTTTCTATTTGTGAAATGGCTTTCTTTACTATCCCCGCATTCTTTCCTTTGGATGCAATTTTAACAGCAACCGATCCCTCGCGGTTAGCGCGGTTAATGATGCACAGGGGAGTGATAGGATCATGAAATGAAGTGCTGTGAAAATCTGCGACTACGCCCACAACAGGATAATGTTTATCATTCCAATATAAAATTTTACCAATCGCATCCGCGGCTGTTTTATTTCCCATTTTATGGGCTAAGTTTTCATTGATCACGAATTCATTTACCGTGTCCGACTTTACCAGGTTTCTGCCCGCCAATAATCTTATTTGATAAAGCGGAATGAAATCTTCATTACCTGCAACCTGCGTTACACCTACTTCTTTTTCATCGGTACTTTTAAATTTTAATTTCATTCCCCGCGAATTTTCTGTCATAGGAGAAAGCCACTGCAATGCAGTTTTATTTACACCGGCAACCTGTTTTACTTTCTCAGCAAACACATTGATTTTTGAAAGACTGTCACCACGCGGCGTTTCAATAGTAATGATGGCGTCAGCAGTAAAACCGAGGTCTTTTTTCCGGGTATAGTCAAGTTGCTGCGCGATCACAAAGCTGCCGATAATGAAAACGATCGCTACAGTAAACTGGAAAACTATAAGCGACTTTCGTAACAACCATTGTTTGCCGCCTCTTTCTGATCCTTTTCCATTTAAAATGGATACAGGAAGAAATGACGATAACATTTTTGCCGGGTAGAGACCGGCAAGTATAGTTGTTGTGAATGTGGCGGTAATGAGAATGGAGATAGTAGAGGGAGCGAGGATATGAAAAGAAATTGCTTTCGGAATAAACGAACTAAATCCGTAAAGCACCGGTTTAATTAAAGCGATTGCAATCAATGCTGCACAAAAGGTGACCACAAATGTTTCTGTAAGAAAACGGAAAATGAGCGTGATGCTCCCGCTTCCTAATATTTTACGGACACTGGTTTCTTTTGTGCGGTGAGCAGATTGTGCGGTAGAAAGATTTATAAAATTAATAACGGCGAGCGCAAGAATAAATGAGGCGATGGCTATCAAACCATAAAGCGTAGGCTTATGCGCTGTTCTGATGGGGTTTTCAATAACATCACTATTGAAGTGGATATCGGTTAATGGCTCCAGCCATAACGACAATTTTGTTTTTGCATCGCCATTCTTTTTTATCAAAGAAGCCAGTTGCGTACTGATGTCTTTTGTGTTTTTATCCTTGTACAGTTTTGCAAACGTCCAGGTGGTCATATCTCCCTGGCTCCAGCCGGACGTACTGATACTATTTTTTAAAAAACTGCTTTGTATAGTAGGGAATGAAATAAAGTCGGTGAAGACGAGATCGGTGTTTTCAACGGGATCATTTATTATACCTGAAACAGTAACACGCAGCGAATCGTCATAGATAACCTGCCTGCCGATTAGTTTATCCATTGATTCATTACCAAAATATTTTTTTGCCCGCGATGCCGTTAGCACAACTGTAAATGGCGATTCAAGTGTTGTCGCATTTCCCGCCAGCCAGTTATAATTGAAAATTGAAAAATATTGCGGTTCTGCGATGGCGGTAGTTGTAAAATAACTGTCTTCTGCTTTGCTGCTGAATTGCCTGGACGAATTACTGCCCTGCGGCACACTTATTTTTAAGTTGTAAGGAATGATGGCGGCAACCATTTCGATTCCCGGTATTTCTTTCCGCACCGTTTGCGATACGGGCAACGGTATCCTTGCATAGTGCAGCTTGTCACCGGTACTTTCTGTAACGTCGCCCATCACACGATATATCCTTTCATTACCCGGGTGAGAACGATCAAAGCTCAATTCGTAGTTGACGATAATGTATATAACAATGCAGGTGCATATGCCTAAAGAAAGCCCGAGGATATTTATTGCTGTAAATAGTTTATGGCGGCTGATCGTCCGAAGGGCAGTCGTCAGATAGTTTTTAAACATGGGTTGGTTTTCGACGTTAGATTCAGCGACTGCTCATTTCCATACAATAGCACCAGCTTTTTTTTGAACGGTAAACTCCGTGATAGTTGAATTGCCGGTTGCAACACCACGTGCCGGACGCAAACGGCAATGAAGGACCATATTCGTCATGTGAAATCCATTCTTTGTCGAAAAAATTTATCCTGTTGTTGACTGCTTTATAGTTTCGGATTAAAAGTATAGCCATGAATTTTTTTCCCATTGTATCTATTAGCACTAATCGAAAAAAGACAGTACTGTCTCTCTGCTTCTTTATTAGTGTTACAGCAATCTGCCAGGAAATAAAAATTCCCATGCAACCATCCGCATGGGAGTATGACAGCAGTAAGGTTGAGTTTGTAAAAAATCGTGACGTTGCGGCCATAAAGAATAAGAACGGAGCTTATTACCAGGTATTTTTAAAAGACCGCAATTTCTCAAACGGCACTATTGAATTTGATGTTGAGCTGATCGGGAGAGGTTTTCCCGGTATCAGTTTCCGGATGTCGGCCGACAAAAAGAAAGCGGAGAATTTTTATATCCGCTCCTTTGGACCTGTAACGCCGGAGGTGCGAACGACATTACAGTATGCCGCGATCGTGGACGGGATGAGTCTTTGGGATATGGCTGATGAATACCAGGCAGGTGCCACGATTAATCAAAACGGGTGGAATCATGTTAAACTGGTCGTATCGGGTAAGCAAATGAAAGTATATGTAAATGATATGACGAAGGCTGCATTATACGTACCCGAACTGGAAGCTGAAACAGAATCAGGTAGTATTGCATTGAGCGGAAATGTGATCTATGCCAATTTAGTACTAAAGCCAAATGCCACCGAAGGCTTATCGGCACAGGCGGGGCCAATTGCTACGTACAGCGATACCCGTTATATACGAAGCTGGGAGCTTAGCCCGTCAAAAGATTTTCCGTTTGGCAAAGACATCATTATGCCGCTGCCCAGTATGCATGGCAAGCTTTACAATTCGGAATTGCCGGACAGCAGCACGATATGGACACCGGTAAGTGCTGAATCCCGGGGGTTCATAAACGTGAGCAGGAGGTACGGTGCCATCGATAATGACGCCCGCCGGTTATGCTGGCTCAGAACGACTATTAATTCGAACAAGGCACAGGAAAGAACGTTGAATTTAGGGTTTAGCGATGAAGTATGGGTATTTATCAATGGCCAACTGTTGTATGAAGGCAAGAACTACTTCGGCACGCCCAGTCAGAAGAATGACGGCCGCTGCACGATAGAAAACAGCTCTTTCCAATTGCCGCTGAAAGAAGGAAAAAATGAGATTCTGATAGGGCTCGCGAACTATTTTTACGGGTGGGGAATTATAGCTCGATTGGACAAAATGGACGGAATAACCTACAAATAGAACGGTTGGTTAACGTTGCAACGGGGACAAACACGGTTGGATAGGACGACGGGGTTATCTAACGTTTCCGATTAGGGTTTCCCCTTATTGCATTGTTGTAAAACACTTTCTATTTTTGTGACATCCTACCCAACGTTCGGAAGTACTCTATAGCAAAACTCAGTTATCTCAGCCGGATTTGTATTCAGAAAAATAAATGATCAGCGATGCAGTGAACCGGTATAAGCATTGAAATGATAATCTCATTATAAAGGACGGGCGCGAAAAAGTTAGCCACGGGTTTATATGACTCGTGGCTTTCTTATTTCTGTTTCGTTCTGTCCTTTCGTGCTCAACAATTGCCATTCATAATAAAAAGATACCGGAACCGGGCAGTTCAATTATCTTTATATCCCGCTTTTTCGAAGACTCTCCTCAACCACTATTTACCAACATCGTTATTGCAGTTAAAGGTTATCAAACAGAAATTTTATGAAACAATTTTTCTCAGCAAGCGCCATTTGCCTGTTAAGCGTTTTGCTTTTTTGTTGCGGATGCAGGCACCACAATAGGGTGAGCTTAGCCATAAGTGAATCGGACACGAAGTATAAGATAGTTGCGTACTTCCAGGAGAAACAAACCATTAAAGTGGACCGTTGTCTTAATAAATATTTAACCGGGAGAAACAACATGTCGTTTGTCAACACGAGGATTGACGGCCAAATGACACTTGATGACAGAACAACTTTTTATATGAAGAAATATCCGGGAATGCTGAAAATAGATTTCAATAAAGCAAATAATCCGGCACATTCATATAGTGATATAAAGGCGTTTGCTGCGGGATTAAGGGCGGAATTAAAATAGGTGCCGCTATTTATTTCTCTTTAAAAATATCTTTATCCCATTTACGGAAATCGTAGTATTTGCTTTTGGGCTCACCGGTAAAGCCATTGATCCCTTTTTTCCTGGGCAGGTAATATGCATGTATATATAAAAACGGGATCGCAAAGGCGCTGAGTACGATCATTGCTGTCGCTCTTCCAAAATAGACCGAAAGAATAATTACAATAACTATCGTAAGAAAATATTTGCCAACCCTCCGCCATTTGGGTGTTCGTTCTTCAAAATGACCGAAGGTCATATTGCCAATAGCATAGATAATGCTTACAATTGCTACTTCAAACCAGAGTGTATCGGTGGACCACATCGTTTGTTGTTTCAGGTGGTTAAAAAATTATTTTTCGTCAGCCTTTTTCCGGTAAGCATTTTGCAAATCATTTATTGCTTCATCAAAGCCTTTCCGGTCGATAAACGCCTGCGGATTGTATTTGTCGCCCGGCTTGTGTTTATCATGCAATCCAAACTGGCCGGCATGCGAAGAAAGCCAGATATCGAACTGCGATTTTTTCAACGCTCCTAACGTATACGCATAGTCTTTTCCAACAGTTGGATAACCGGGCATACCGGATAGTTTTGTTTGCGACAGAATCGTTGGCATGTTCGCGATCAGCACACGATAGGACCGATGCTCATCTTTAACATCAAATAAAAAACTGCTGGCGCCTTTTGTATGGCCCGGGTGATGAAGAACCACGATATGCATATCACCCAGTGTTACCGTGTCTTTATCATGCAGCAACCGGTCAGCCTTTACCGGTTCAAACAGTCGGCCGTTTCCACCCATCGCATAATCGGAATTGCCGCCATCTGCTAAGACAGGCGCGTCTTTTTCCCCGATCATCATTTTAGCACCGGTTAATTTTTTTATTTCAGCCATTCCGCCGACATGATCATAGTGCGCATGTGTAGCCAATAATATTTTGATATCTGAAAAATGAAAGCCAAGTGCTTCTATATGCGAACGGATCATCGGTACCGACTCACCAACTCCCGTATTGATCAATATGTGTCCATCCGGCGTTGTAATAAGGTAACTGGCGAGATCGTAAGTGCCTACATAATATAAATTACCTGCGATGCGGAAAGGCTCGTAATCTTTTGTCCAGCTTTCCTGGACGGGAGCATTATTTGTTTGTTGTGCAATACTGAAAAGACCTGGTGACAGGAATAAAGATGCGAATGATACAAACTGAATAAACCGTTTCATCGTCGACATGGGTTTGAATTTAAGCGCCGTTAAGGTATAACATTTTGAGCGGGAAGATGCAGTGTAATACACACAGCAGGAGTGTGCTTTTCAGGAGAAAATCAAGAACAGCGGAAGCGGAATTCAATTGGCTCTTTAGACATAGATTACATTGATTAAAATCCGGGGACCAATATATTTACTTAAGCCATTGCTTGTAACAATTTCAGTTTTTTCGTCTTTGCAAAGATTACCCGCCCCAATTTCAGATCAGATCACCCTTAATTTAATTTATAGTTGAAAAAGGAACCAATATCATTCAAAGCGCCATCCATGAATAAAATAGTTATGTTCAATTGATTTTACTTCTTCCGGTTACCCTCATAGGAAACGTTTCTTCATGTCTTACAAGCGGTTAGGTAACTTTAACTTATTTATACGGGAAACCAATTATAATATCTTATCTTCGGCGAGTGATTATAAATTCTTCATCATTCAGTCAGGATCAGTTTTAATTCTTACTTTATCCAGTAAAAATTTTTCCTCCTCTTTTCTCCTTGTTGGGCTTTGAATCACAAAATCATTAATTATTTATTTTAAAACGAATTGTAATGAACATGTACGTTTCAAACCTGGGTTTTCATGTTAGCGAAGAAGATCTTAGGAAACTTTTTGAACCCTTCGGCGAAGTATCTTCAGCAAAGGTAATTACTGACAGGGAAACAGGTCGCAGCCGCGGATTTGGCTTTGTAGAAATGAAATCCAACGATCAGGCAAACAAAGCGATGACAAGTTTGAATAATAAGGAAATTGAAGGCCGGGCCATCTCGGTAACAGTGGCCAGGGAAAAAGAAAAGACGAACGACAGGAGAAGATGGTAATCTTCGCCGGTTGATTTGAATATAAAGTTTATGATCTTCTGATTTTCGTGCGGGCAAACGACGGGAGTGAGACCTTAAATTTTAGTAGAGGGTATTTAGATGATATTTTTTATAAAATTTGACTATGCATTTCAACAGGCAGGATATGGGTTGTGCTCATTATACGTGGGATCAGAATCGCGACAAGGTGAGTAGTGTTTTTGCCGGTCAACCCTCACGAAGATCATTTAACCGGTTTAATGGTGACCAGGTTCTTTTCCTGATCAATTTTTATGGCACCTTGTCGGAAGATTTTACCATAAGGCAGGCAAGAATAATAGAATGGGAAATAGCGCATCACTTACCCGTTGAAATCAAAAGCGAGGTATCTGTTTTTAACTGGATACGTGATACAGCCACGCAACCTGTTTAATTCAGCCAGGATAGTGAGGCAATATTATTTGTCGATTAAACTAAAATGATTACCGTTCAATATGGCCAAGTCGAAAGAAACTTTCAATAAAAAAGATAAGCAGCAAAGAAGACTGAAACAAAGACAGGATAAGCAACAAAAGAAGGAAGAGCGCAGGGCAAGTACAAAGAAAGGAAAGAGCCTTGAAGACATGATGGCCTATGTGGATGAGAATGGTAATATTTCTGACACACCTCCGGATCCGCGATACAAAAAAATATTCAAGGTTGAAGATATTCAGATAAATATTCCTGTCGGAAATGAAAGAGACTTTACACGGACAGGTACGGTTCAATTTTTCAACCAGGAAAAAGGATTTGGATTCATCATTGATGATAATACGCGTGAGAAAATTTTTGTTCACACCAGTAATCTTGCTGAGCCGCTGAAAGAATCCGATAAGGTGAATTTTGAAACTGAATCAGGAAACCGGGGTCTTGCGGCAGTGAACGTGAAAAAAATAGCGTAAAAATTAAAACCACAATGTTCTCTTTTTAAGGATAGTCTTTTCCTTTGAAGAGAACGTTTTTATTTATCGGCTTCAGCAACCTGTACGTTAATATCTCCGGGGCCGAGTCGATAGTGTTCAGCAATCGCATCATACACCAGTTGTTCAATTTCTGTTTCTTCCGGCACCAGGTTGTCTTTTTGCGGATTAAAATAAGCCTGGTGTTTAAATATGGAGGATTCTAACGTTTTTCCTTTTTTATCCAGGAAAGTTAATCCCCGTACAATAGTTGTTCCCGGGTGGAGCCATTCGCTAGGTTCAGAAACAGAGCAACCGAAATCCTTCAGCACATTATCGGCAATCTGCGGTGCATTCTTTCCTGATTTTATCATGATGATGTATCGTCTGGTCATAGTATTATGTTTACTTTCTGGTACTGTTGACATAAAACGCCGGCATAGTTTTTCAAATGCCATGATGTTTGTAACAAAAAACGATCCTTACTTTCCTCCTTTTCATAAACAATACCTGTTCCTGTACTACCGGATCAAATCAGTGTAGATTTCTTTTAGCAAAAAATAAGGTCAGCTATATTGATAAATGCGGTCAATTCTCAAAAAAGGAAATCAATTTCTGTTGGCAGGTTCAATGTATGCTTTATTATAAATATCTTATACAGAACAGACGTTTAAAAGGCAGCTTTCATGCCGGTATTGCTGCTTTATACTTTAAATAGCAGCCAGTATGACCTGTTTCCCATTATAATCACCGGGAATTGCTTTTACCGGGAAATAGTGTTAGCTTTACAGTTCTTAATGTTATTGCTCTCTCATTTAGTGCTGCCAATCACCCAAATGCCATGATGGCTTAACGTAAGGCAGGTAAAGTATCTCTTAATTCAGATAGCCTTACCACATTATTAATCAAAATCTTATTTGTGTCATTTAACAATTTACAGCTCATCGAGCCTGTCCTCAAAGCGCTAACTCATGAAGGTTACGTTACGCCAACCCCTATTCAGGAAAAAGCAATTCCAGCCATATTGCAAAGAAGAGATCTCTTAGGCTGTGCGCAAACGGGTACCGGTAAAACGGCCGCGTTTGTCATTCCCCTGTTGCAGTTGATGCACCAGCAGAATATGTCCCGGCAATCTCGTTCTTTAAACACTTTAATTCTTTCTCCTACCAGGGAACTCGCTGTGCAGATCGGTGAAAGTATAGAAGCATATGGCAGGTACCTGCGGTTGAAGCATGTAGTGATTTATGGAGGTGTTCCTCAATATACCCAGGTACAGGCTGTCCGTCGCGGTGTAGATATTATTGTTGCAACGCCCGGCCGCTTAATGGATCTTGTAAAGCAGGGACATATATCCCTTCGTAATATCGAGTTCTTTGTACTGGATGAAGCTGACCGTATGCTGGATATGGGCTTCGTGCATGATGTAAAACGTATTATCGCAAAATTGCCGGTGCGCAAACAAACGCTTTTTTTCTCGGCCACAATGCCTGCGCAGATAAAGCAACTTGCCGATAGTTTGTTGAACAATCCCGTGAAAGCAGAGGTAACGCCGGTTTCTTCTACGGTGGAGATTATAGATCAATCCGTATATTTTACAGAGAAACAAAACAAGCTTTCGCTGCTGATTCATTTACTGAAAAATCGTGAAATTGAATCGGTGCTTGTATTTACACAAATGAAGCATATGGCGGATAAGCTGGCCCGCAGTTTGAGCAAAGCGGGTATAACAACTGAAGCCATACACGGAAATAAATCGCAGAATCAACGCCAAGCAGCTCTGAACAATTTTAAAAGCAGGAGGACGAGAGTGCTGGTAGCCACCGATATTGCTGCAAGGGGAATCGATATTGACGAGCTTACGCATGTTGTCAATTATGAATTGCCCAATGTGCCTGAAACTTATGTGCACAGGATCGGCAGAACGGGCCGGGCAGGCTCTGCAGGTGTTGCGATCTCTTTTTGCGATTGGAGTGAAAAGATTTTTCTGTCGGATATACAAAAGCTGATAAAGAAAAATATTCCAGTAATAAAAGGACATATGTTTGATATAACGGCCATGCATAGTGTGCCTGCACAAACAGCTTCTGCATCAACTTCCTTTAGCGCGGGAAGAATGAAAAAAAGACATGGAAGGGCTTTTTCCCAACGTGCATAGATCGTAGAAACAAGTCGGTCAGCACCGGTAGCAGGCGGCGTTTATATTCATTCCGGCTCCAACGGATGCAAAAAGAATAATGTCCCCGGAAGATAACCGGTGCGGTTCTAACTTTTCTCTCCGCACGAGGTCAAGCAGGGTAGGAACTGTTGCTACTGAACTGTTGCCCAGCCAATGAATACTCATTGGCATTATATCTTTCGGTGCCGGACTTATATTATACAACTGGTATAAACGCTGTATAATACCTTCATCCATTTTCTCATTGGCCTGGTGAATAAAAATCTTTTTTACATCAAGAATGCCTATACCGCTTTTTTCAAGACAGGTTTTCATGGCTGCAGGTACATAGGTCATAGCATATTCATACACCTTGCGGCCGTTCATTTTTATATAGCGAACTCCCGGATCGCTGCCGGGATAATAGGACATACCCATATTAATGTAATTCACTTCTTCCATCGCATGTGTCTGTGTACTGTACCCGAGAAGGCCCTGGTCCGTCGTTTCAGTTTCTTTAAATTCTGTTACTACTGCACCCGCACCATCGCTGAATATCATACTATCTCTGTCATACGCATCAATAACTCTTGAAAGGGTTTCTGTACCGATGATCAATGCTTTCTTCGCCATTCCGGCTTTAAAAAAAGCATCTGCCTGGATGAGCCCTTGTATCCAGCCGGGACACCCAAACAAAATATCATATGCGGTACAGGCGGGATTCTGTATACCCAGAGCGTGTTTTATAAGACTCGCAAGAGAAGGAACAGCGGCTGTCTGAATTGTATTTTTTATTACGTTGCCAAAATTGTGGGCGACTATTAACTGGTCAATTTCTTCTGCATCGGTTCCGCTGTTTTCCAGCGCGGCCTTTGCCGCAATGCACCCAATGTCTGAAGCATTCAGGTCTTCAGTCGTATACCTCCGTTCCCGGATGCCCGTTATCTGGGTGAACTTACTGACAATTTCTTCCGGCGGTGTAAGGAGCGCCTGCTGTGTTTTTGAATAAAAAACATGTTTTGTAAAGTCGCTATTGGATCGGACAGAAGGAGGAATATAAGAACCGGTACCCGTAATAACAGATCGAAGCATAACTAAAACAAACTGGTTAAGGAGCGATAAAGGATTTCTATTTGATTAATAAAAGACCTTTTACTATAAATTTTCCATTTGCAAAAACGGCCTTAAAGATGGCAATTATTTTTTTATTTATCAGGGCCGTTTGCGATTTCATCTGTAATCGCCAGGGAGGGTGAACTTCGGTTTGCGATGGCTAATTCATAATCCGAATTCATGCTGATCTCATATTTGTTTTCACGGATCAGCTGCCTTGCAATATCATCTTCCTGTAGCGTATCAAACAGCTGTTTTGCAGTTACAGAAGCACTGACTGTCAACATTCTTCCACGTTCGATTTCTATTTTAAATGATGTGGTCGGCTTACTTTTCCGCGTCCCTTTTGTAAAATCCATACTGTCAAGCTTTACGGATTGTGCTCCAGCTACTGATCGTTTTAAAAGCAGGCGGATAAGCGGCAGATATTTTTTCCAGGTATATGTATACATAAATAATTTTTAAATAAATACAGGCGGATACGACTACCGAAGATGAGCATTTATATCAACAAAACCGCCCTGATTGAAAAATAAAAACCATAATCAGGAAAAAACGCCCGAATTTAAGGAAAAACGACAATAATTTATACCGATAACATGTGTAGTTTTAAAATTGGGTAATGACAGAATCTATTCAAGCATTTGATTCAGTCCTTCCTTATCAAACAAAACACGCCCCAATCGCAAATCAGACCAACCTTCCTTTAATTTATATGTGAAATAAGGAACATCATCTTTCAAAGCGCAATCAATAAATAAAGTTGTGATGGCATTTGACTTAATTTCTTCCAGTTCCTTCAACTGGTGAAGGTGCGTAGAAATAAAAAACAATGAATTTGGAAAACGGGGGAGTCCTTTAATCGTAGCGCCGCTAATTTCCAGGGCATCTTCAATGTTGGTACCCCGGAACAATTCGTCAAACACGGCAAAACATTTCATGTTCTGCTGAGCGTCCGTTAATACATTTTTCAATGTCATTATTTCAGACATAAAATGACTATAACCGCTCACAATACTGTCTGTAAGATTGATGGCAACGGATATACTTTGAAAGAAAGGAATGGTTGCCTTTGCCGCGGGAACAGCAAAACCGGTATGAGCGAGATAGACATTCAAACTGATTGCTTTCAGCAATGTTGATTTACCACTCATATTCGGACCTGTCAGGAGTATAACATTTTTGTCAGCTTTTATGTCGTTCTTCACCGGGTTCTTTAACAGTGGATGATATAAACCTTCAATAGAGAAGACCGAATCATCAAAAGAGGGGAAAACAAAACCATGCTTCAGGATAGAATTACTGATGGAAAGGCATGCTTCAAATGAGAACCAGCGGTTCCAGAACAAGGCCGCTTCACCGGTAGTTACCTTTTCGGTGATGATCTTTATCAACTCGATCATGTGCCGGACACGGAACTTATTTTTCCTGAAAACTGACTCGTAATGTTCAAGATTGAACGTTGAGAAGAAGTCGTTAAGGCCTGTCAATTCAGTTGCATATGCCGGAGGAAACTTTGTTTTATCGATCTTACCCAGGTAGGAAGATTGTATTTTGTAAAAAAGACGTACCAGCAAGATCAATCTTCCTTTCTTTTGCGACCGTTCTTTTTCTGAGAATATCAATTTTCGCCTGAGTTTTCTCTCAGAAAGATTGCCCGCAACATATGTTTCAAAGAATTCGTGTATTTCGGTTAAGTTGAAACGGGAGAACGAATAATCTTTTACTATTTCATGATTTTCGATAAAGCCTTTAAATATATGCTGCCTCGACAATGCGGCTTCTTTTGAAGATAAAGATTGCAATAACGTGTCCCGTACAGCCCTGCCGGAATAAAGGTTAAACGTTTGATCGAACAAAGGCAGAATTTCATCTTCGATGTGAAGGTCGCTGACATTGATCATAGCAACTAAATATACAAAAGGAAGCAAACACTTTGCAGTTGCTTTTATAAACGGCTGTAGTTTATTTAAACGTAAGTGTCCGGGAGATTCCGGTTTAATTCTGTAATGAGCTGCTGAATATTTATTTTTGGATGCCGTTAATGGGAATTTAAAATGTTTGAAAAGTTTAAGGACTCTATAAAGAACTTTGGTAATTTTTCTGAGGTGGAATTATTGCAGATTGCAGATCGCCTCCGCGAGATTTATATTAAGAAAGGGTCTTTTTTAGTGAAGGAAGAACAAAACTGCCGGGAGTTTTATTTTGTGGATTACGGATGTTTCCGGCATTACACGATACAGGAAGATGGGAATGAGGCAACACTGAATCTTTATGTTGAAGGTGATTGGATGTTTGATTACAAAAGTGTCATTACGCAAACTCCCTCGCAAAATATTATACAGGCTGAAGAAGATAGTCACGTTTTGGAACTAAGTGCGTGGGATTTTCATGAGCTGGTAAAAACCTCTGATGCTTTTTTCAAAGTCGGGCGCATTTTCGAACAGGCCATACAAAACCAGGACTATCAAAACAATCGAATAACTCCGGAAGAAAAGTATACACTGTTGCTGGCGAGTAAGCCGCGCATCATCCAGAAGTTTCAGTTAAAGCATATCGCATCGTACCTGGGTATTACCCCGGAAACACTGAGCAGGGTGAGACGAAAAATGATTTCTTGATTTTTGTCAAGCCGCATTTGTAATTCGCCTGTTAGGTTTGTTGTTCACAAAATCAACAAACATGAAATCGCAGTTTGAAAAGAATGCAGGCATCGCTCTTCTTCTCTTTGTAATCCTTATGGTTTTTACAATGGTGCTTCATCCTGTTGGAGGCAGCTTTGACTACCTTTTACGAGTAACAAGAAGGATCGTTATCTCTCACAGCATTGCATTAGTATCAATACCCTTTGCAGGTATTGGGTTTTGGGGATTGACCAGGCGTATCGGGAGCGATAACTTCTTTTCTGTTTCTGCATATGCTCTGGCTTGTTTTGCATTGATTGCTGCCACGATTGCAGCTACAACAAACGGCTTGATATTACCTGTATTTATTGAGAAGTATAAAGATGCTTCGGCCGATATGGTAGAATCGCTGAAGCCTATATTAAAGTATAATTTCTCAGTTAATCTTGCCTTCGATTACCTGTATATGGGCGGTTTCTGTCTGGCGATGTTATTCTGGTCTGTTGCCATTCTCAACACAAAGAAATTTCCATTATGGGTCGCTTATTTTGGTATAGGATTATCGCTGCTGGCTGCAATTTTATCGGTCGCGGGTATTGCTTTTTCCGGCCTGAATGGTTTTCGAATGTTCGTGATCGGTATAGTAACCTGGATATTGATGGTGGCATTTGTGCTAATCAGGAAAACCGAATCTCAATGAACTATCTATAATAATACATGATGGTTTCGGAACACATTTCACCCTGGGCTCGCCATAACAATCCGCACTATAATATTCATAAGGTGACCTATAAGCGTTACGCGAATTTGTTTTTACCTGACCGCTTAAAATACCAATGAAACGGAACTGCACTTAGTACCAATAATAACCCGATAAGAGATTGCTTCGGATCAACGATAAAGTTATTTATAACCAATGCCAATGAAAACACTATGACAATTGCAGGCGTAAACGGGTAGCCTATAACCTTTGCCGTTATAACCTTTTTCCGTTTCAATTTTATAAGTCCCCACGCGGTGAGGCCAAAGAAAAAATAACTGGCAAAAACAACGAGATTGGTTAACAGATCAAACGTACCGGTGATGATGAGTATGCAACTCCAGGCGCCGGACCAAACCAGTGCAATGTGGGGTGTACGAAACAAAGAATGAACCGTTGCAGAGCTTTTGAAAAAACGGTTCACTTCCGCCATGCGGAAATAAAGTCTTGCATTTACTATTATTGTCGCATTCAGCGCACCAAATGTGCAAATGATTATCAATGTAGAAATCAGTAATGTGCCTGTTTTTCCCATAATGGCGCCGGCCACTCTCACACCTGCAATTTCGTTTTGCGAGGTAACTGCAAGATCACGTGGTGAAAAAACCTGGAGAAAACTATAATTCAACAGCACATAAAGCAGCATCGCAATACCTACACCGCCAATGATGGCGAGCGGGAGATTTTGCTTGGGCTTTCGTATTTCACCGGAAATAAACGTGATAGAATACCAGCCATCGTAGGCCCACAAGGCACTTAGCATTGCAGCCATGAAGCTGCTGAAGAATGAAGTTTGATTGATTGTAACAGGATCGATGGCGGGTGCAATATGATTACCCGGAGAACCATTGTAAAGTAACCCGGCAAAAATAAGTATGACGATGCCGGCGATTTTAGCGGTAGTTACAATATTGTTCAATACAGCGCCCGGTTTTATACCGCGGCAATTGAGCCATGTGAGAAGAGCGATGACAATCATTGCAAATATTTTTATACCCGAATCTGCGAAAGGATAAATAATGCCGGATATAGAAACATAACGATAATGGTCAAACGGCGTGGGAAAGCTTATAATCGTATTTACCGACTGTGAAAAGATAAATGCCAGCGCAGCGATAGCACCGCTGCCTATAATGGCAAAAAAGCTCCAGCCAAAAAGAAACGAAATAAAATCACCGAAGGAAAGACGCAGGTATTCAAAAATGCCGCCTGTTTTATTGGTCAGCGTTGCAAGCCCGGCATAAGTAAAAGCGCCGAACATTGAGATGATACCGGCAGTGATCCATGCAAGAATAATATATGTGCTGTTTCCAAGCTGTTGCGACATCGGGGCGATTTTTTTAAAAGCCCCTGAACCGATCATGAGACCGGCGACCAAAAGTATGCTGGTACCGAGCCCAAGTGAACGATTCAGCAAATTATCATTGCTTTTATTATCTGCTGTAACGTTGGTAAGTGAAGACATTATTATATATAAAATGAAACGCCATGTGGCAAAAATTATTTAAGGATTATGAGGGCCGCAGTACGGAAAGAAATCTCACGACAAAAAATACATCTTCAATAACCCGCGGTGTTTTACTTCAATTTCTCCACGGTATTCGCAAGGAATCTCATCCTTGATTTCATTATACGTGGTTTCAGATAAATTTACTCTTCCGGGTTTGGACATAGATTCCATACGGGATGCAATGTTTACCGTATCGCCCCAGATATCGTATTGCCACTTTTTTATTCCTACAATACCGGCAACAACAGGACCTGTATGCACACCTATTCTTACTTCAAAATGACTGATATCATCAGTCTGTTGAAATTCATGGCTCACCATATCGCTTATTTCTTTCGCAGCTCTTACCACATCGCGTGCATGCGTTTTATTAATGGTCGGCAAACCGCCGGCGCACATATAAGCATCACCCACCGTTTTAATTTTCTCAAGACCATATTTTGAAGTGATTTGATCAAATGCTTTGAAATAAAAATCAATGCTCTTTACCAGTAGCTCGGGGTCGGTATGCTCGGCCACTTTGGTAAATTGTACAAAATCGGTAAACAATACTGTTACATGATCAAATTTTACCGCATCTACTTTACCGCTTAGTTTTAATTCCTTCGCTGTTTCAGCAGGTAAAATGTTAAGCAGAAGGCTTTCCGATCTTTTCTTTTCACGGGAGATCGTTCTGTAATACCAGTAGAGCGTAGATAAGATGATGATCGTTAGGCCAAGGATAATATAAAGTGAAATCATAACGATCCGCTGGGTTCTCTTTTGCTGGTTCAGCAGATCCACTTCAATTTGTTTTTGCGAAACTTCATAGTCTGTTCGCAGGTCAGCCAGCTTTTGAACGGTTTGGATATCCGTAACGCTGTCCCTGTAAACGACATAGTTTTTATAATGCCTGAGCGATTGATCGATGTTGTTTGATTGCTCATACAAATCCGACAATTTGAGATGAGCATTGGCAATCTGGTCTTTCAATTTATATTGTTGCGCAAGTTCCAGGCTTCTCTGTGCATAGCTTAACCCCGTTTTCTTATCCCCTTTTGCCTGGTAAATATCGCACATAGAAATAAGGTAGACGCAGATAGGGTAGTAGTCTTTTGATGCTTCGAGTATCGCGATGGCTTCATTGATATTTTTTTCAGCCAGTTTATTTTGCCCCGTGTTCGCGTATACCATACCGATATTTCCGAGACTATAGCCTTTGCCGCTCAGGTAATTGACCTGTTCAAAAATTTTTCCCGATTCGGTGAAATATACAATGGCGGAATCATAATCTTTATTATTGAGAAAATTATCGCCTGCATTTGAAATGACCGATGCCAGCGCGATAGAATCGTCTGTCGGTCGCAGCGTAGTGATCGCTTTGCGATAATAAAGCATCGCGTTTGCATGATTTTTAGAAACTGCATAAATATCAGCAATCACGCCATAAGCGCTGCCTTCCCGCGAAACGTATTTTGCTTTTTTTGCTACTTCTGCACTTTTGAAATAAGCATCCAACGCCTCATCCAGGTCGCCCAATAAGCGTTTTTTATTTCCCTTTTGGAAATAACCGTGAAAAAGATAAGTTGAATTATTTTTCTGTCTCGACAGGTTGATAAGCTCTTCAGCATACTGTAACGATAAACGCAGGTCATTTACTTCGTTGAATGAAAGATTCCGGAGCAGTTCCATCTTTGCTTCCTCTTTCAGGGTATCTGCGTGATAAATTTTTACCAGGCTGTCTGCGATACGCTGATCCTGGGCAGAGACTATATAGCCAGCTAAGTAAAAGAAGCCCGTCATTAAGTAACGGGCCATTCTTTTAGATAACATAGTTATTATTTAGGGTTAATCTGAATGATGGGATCAAACCTGTATGTTTGGGTTGAGCCTGTCTTTGTATAATTTATTGAATAGGTCTCTGAAGTCTGCGTAGTAATAGATGGGTTAACGGTGCCTTGCCAGCTCGACGAATTATTTTCTACAGCCGGATCCGGGCTGAAAATATCAACGGTGCTGTTGTCAATAATTCCTGTTATGGATGCTACGCCTGAATTGTTCATGATGTTCCAGGTAACAGTGTCAGATGGATTCGCTGTCGTGCTTCCGTGATCTGATAATATCAGTGTGTTGTCGGGGTTAATCCCTTCGATGTTGATTGGGCGGTTTGCCATGATGTTAAGATTTATTGGTTAACAAATAAATGCAGTTTTAAAAGTAAACATCCCCGGATAGAAATCCACTCAGTCAGAAAACTGTGTCGTTGAATACAACAGGGTATTCGACGTCAATATCACTTGCTTTCATCAAGGAAAAGATTCCGGCTGGAATTTTAGGGATAGTTGACAAAAATTAATGAAGAACAGAAATTTTTTAAGGGGATCAACTTTATGTAATGTAAAGAATTGTTTTCAAACGGCAAGCGGGAAACATAAATTTAAATCGCCCACCGTCCGATGATTGATTGTTGCAAAAGGCGTCTGAAGTTCTTATTTATCATTGATTGTTTCTTTTACCGGTGCCGGCGCATTTTTGAAATGCTTGTACTTTCCCAGTAGTGTCCCTGTGTAGTAAGTGAGAGGAATGATAACTTTTTTAACAAATCCCGGCAACTCCGGTAGATCATACTCTGACGCGTATCGTTTCATAAGATAAGCTCCGTCAAATTTCTCCGGCCGGGCAGTCCCTGATTTATTTTGCGCCGCAAATATGGAACTGAGATAAAAGACAATTGTATTGGCTGGTTTTATCCATCCTTTGCAGTGTAATACATCTTCGCCTGCATTCCAGAAACGATGCGGCGTACCGCGTTTGAACAATACCGTTTCATTTTCACCAGCGTATTGTGGAAGTTGTCCCGATAACTGATAACCGATCTTTCCTTTTATAACGGTGAGACACTCATCCTGCAGCAGGTGTGTATGCATTAAAGGACCACTTCCGGGTATAACAAAGTTTTCAACGATCAACCGGTCACCATCGGGTTCTTTCTGAATCTCTTTGAAAATTATTTTTTCACCGATACAATTTTCGATTGTGTGAGGATAAACAAATTCCATATTCATAAATTTATTGCCTGTGACAATTAGTTGTTTTTAGTTTTGTTTCATTGAATAAATCCTATCCAATGATAAAAAAGAGAAAATAATACCTGTAAAAAGCACGCATGACCGCACCCAGTTCATACTGTTCCATTGCGACCAGGTTTTTTTAAGTAGTTCAACATCGCTGAGCTGTGCATTTCTGAACATTATATCATTGCGGGGATAAAAGTAACCAAAGGTCATGGCTTCAGCCAGGAGATATAACAGCAGCGCAACGCCAAGATAAAGCCGGACCGAAGCAGATGTTCTCCAGAATACAATCACCGTTATGATACCAAGCAATTGATTCACCGGTGAAAATATCCGGAAGAAGTTGCCGGGGTTTACTGTTTTAAAATATTGTCTTGCTACAGCAATTGAACCAGGGATATCACTTCCCCATGATGTTGCATCAACAATGGAGGTATAAATGTTGGCTAAAAGCAAACCCGCAGCGACAGTGATGGAAGCGAACAAGAAAATTTTTTTCATGATTTTTTTCCTGCAAAGATCATCGCCGCTACATGCAGAAAATTGTATTTAACGGACATCTTTATAGAGATGCCCTTTTACATAACCTTTGCCGGCCCTGTATTCGCCCGGTGTCATGCCGGTAAACGTTTTAAACGCCTTAATAAAATGAGACTGATCGGAGAAATGACTTTGGTAGGCGATTTTTGTCAGAGCAAGATCCGTATGATGGATTAAATGAACCGCATGAAGGTATTTTTTGTACAGGAGGATCTCTTCTGTGTTTAGCCCCGTGGCCTCAATCATTTTCCTCGATAAATGACGAGATGAATAACACAACGAATTTGCCAGCTCTTTCACCGTTATGTCGTGTTGATGAATACCGGATAAGAAATTATTTACCATTTTTTCCTGCGATTCAAACCGGGGTAATTTAT
>Ga0207689_10001928_pt1 | contig 19627 bp, 18 predicted proteins | sample KBSMisM52_FD_184312 | JGI IMG/M metagenome (GOLD analysis project Ga0207689, IMG submission 184312) | Miscanthus rhizosphere microbial communities from Kellogg Biological Station, Michigan, USA - KBS Miscanthus M5-2 (SPAdes) (version 2) | ecosystem: Host-associated > Plants > Roots >... | reverse complement strand
CTCGCGCAGCCGCGCCCACAGCCGGCGCAGCCGCGGCACGTCCAGCAGGCTCTCGCTGCGCTCGAAGCAGGTCTCCAGCCAGGCGTCGTGGTCGCGCAGGTCGCCGCCGCGGCCGGTGCCGGCGAACACCCGCCCGCGGGTGTCGATCGCCCGTACGCCCCGGATGAACTCGGCCAGGTCGTGGGCGAACCCGACCGACTCCGATGGGTCGGCGTCGGTCGCGACCGTGCCGGTCAGCCAGGTCTGCACCGACCAGGGCAGCGGGTAGCCGAGGCCCGGCTCGCCGAGCGCGACCGGCTCCGGGGTGCGGAACCGGGTGCGCCCGGCCAGCTCCCGGGCCGCCTCCGCCTCGGCCGCCAGCCACGCCCGCGCCTCGGCCACGTCCCGCGGGACGAGCGGGAACCGGGCCGCGAGCCGCTCGCCGAGCCGGAAGATCGCGTTGACCGTGCCCTGCGCGGCGACCCTGGTGACCGGCAGGTCCCGCCAGGCCGGGAACTGCGCGTCCACCAGCGCGCGCACGGTCGCCACCGGGACGGTCAGCTGGTCGGGATGCACCGCGCTAGCCGCCCCGAGCAGTCTCGCCCGACGCCGTCCCGCCCAGCGCCGTCTGCCCCGGCGCCGTCTGCCCCGGCGCCGTCCCGTCCGACGCCGTCCCGCCCGACGCCGTCCCGCCCAGCGCCGTCTGCCCCGGCGCCGTCCCGTCCGACGCCGTCCCGCCCAACGCCGTCCCGCCGGGCAACGGCAGCGGTCGCGGTGGCACCGGCGTGGACACGACGATGGAGCTGACCGTCTGCCCGTACAGCAGGAAGCGGTCGAGCACCTCCTCCAGGTCCTGGATCCGGGCCACGTGCACCTTGACCAGGAAGCAGTCCTCGCCGGTGATCCGGTGACACTCGCTGACCTGGCCGATCTCCCGGGCCAGGGCGGCGATCCGGTCCAGCTGCCCGGCGGTGGGGCGGATCCGGGCGAACGCCGTGACCGGCAGGCCGAGCGCGGCCGGGTCGACCTCCATCCGGAAGCCGGTGATCACCCCGGACCGCTGCAGCCGCTGCACCCGCTCGGTGACCGCGGGCGCCGACATGCCGACCCGGCGGGCCAGCGCGGACATGGTGATCCGCGGGTCGTCGTGCAGCTCCCGCAGCAGCCGGCTGTTGACCGCGTCCAGCAGCTCGGACCGGCTCTGAAGCTCAGCCATCGATCTCACCTGCACATCCCTGGAAATCGGGCCGTTCGGCCGTTGATCGGCCATGGTGGTACGCGGTTCCGCCTTGGACGATAGGCCAGGTGTCCGTACCGACCGGGCGAGTGGCCGGCGCCGTCGCGGCGCTGCCGCCGAGCTCGTTCTTCCTCACCAGCGCGGTCTTCCACTACCTCGGGCCGTCGCTGGCGGTGCTGCTGTTCGCGCACGTCGGGGTGCTCGGCGTGGCTTGGCTGCGGATCGCCGCCGCGGCCGTGGTGTTCGCGCTCTGGCGCCGACCGTGGCGGGTGCTGCGCGCCGCCCCGCCGGACCGGCGGCGGGTGCTGCTCGCCCTCGGCGCCGTGCTCGCCGCCATGAACTCGCTGTTCTACCTGGCCGTCGACCGGCTGCCGCTCGCCACGGTCGGCGCGGTCGAGTTCCTCGGCACGATCGTGCTCGCCGCGGCCGGCGCCCGCACCCCGCGCAACCTGGTCGCGCTGGCGCTGGCCGTCGGCGGCGTCGCCGTGCTCACCGACGTCCACCTGGCCGGCGAGCCGCTCGGCTTCGCGTTCGCGTTCGCCAACTGCGCCGGCTTCGTGCTCTACGTCGTCCTCGGCCACCGCGTCGCCAGCAGCGGGGCCGGTCCGCTCGCCGGCATCGACCAGCTGGGCGCCGCCATGCTGGTGGCCGCGGTGGTCGCCACCCCCTTCGGCCTGCACCAGGCCGCCGCGGCGTTCGGGCACCCGCTGTGGCTCGCCTGGGGCATCGGGGTCGGCGTGTGCTCGTCGGTCATCCCGTACGTGACCGACCAGCTGGCGATGGCCAGGCTGCCACGGGCGACGTTCGCGCTGATGTTGGCGCTGCTGCCGGCGGCCGCGACCGTGATCGGCCTGCTCGTGCTGGCCCAGGTGCCGACCGGGCGGGACCTGCTCGGCATCGCGCTGGTGATCGCCGGCCTCGCCGCCCACCAGGCTGCCCACCAGGCCGCCGATCCGCCGGTCAGTCGTGGCCGAGCACCGGATGCGGCCGGTACGGCGCCTCCAGCCGGGCGAGTTCGTCCTGGTCGAGCGTGACGGCGACCGACGCGATCGCGTCGGCGACGTGCCCGATCTTCGTCGCGCCCACGATCGGGGCGGTCACACCGGGCCGGCCGGACAGCCAGGCCAGCGCGACCTGCGCCGGCGGCAACCCGCGCGCCGCGGCGACCTCGACCAGCGCGTCGACCACGTCGAAGTCGCCCTCGCCGTACGTCGCGTCGGCCAGCGGGTCGGACCGGCCGCGGACGGTCGTGGTCCGCTCGGAGCGGCTGCGGGTGCCGGCGAGCAGCCCGCGGGCGAGCGGGCTGAACGGCAGCACGCCGACCCCGGTCTCCCGGCAGTACGGCAGCATCTCCCGTTCCTCCTCGCGGTAGGCGAGGTTGTAGTGGTTCTGCATCGACACGAACGGCGTCCAGCCGGCCGCCCGCGCCCGCTCCTGGGCCTGCACGAACTGCCAGGCGTACATGGCCGAGGCGCCGAGGTAGCGCGCCTTGCCGGCGCGCACCACCTCGTCCAGGGCCTGCATCGTCTCCTCGATCGGCGTCAGCGGGTCGTACCGGTGGATCTGGTAGAGGTCGACGTGGTCGACGCCGAGCCGGCGCAGCGAGCCGTCGATCGCGCTGAGCACGTGCTTGCGGGACAGGCCGCCGGCGTTGGTCACGCCCTCCCGCAGCGGGAAGTAGACCTTGGTCGCCAGCACGTAGTCGTCCCGGTGCGCGAACAGCCGGCGCAGCAGGGTGCCGGTCGCCTCCTCGCTGGCACCGCGGTCGTACATGTCCGCGGTGTCGAACAGGGTGACGCCGGCCTCGACGGCGTGCCGGACCAGCGGCTCGGCCTGATCGGCGGTCAGGTGCCAGGCCCGGCGGCTGGTGTCGCCGATGCTCATCATGCCGAGACCGATCCGCGAGACGACGAGCCCGGTCCGGCCGAGCCGTCCGTACTGCATCTTGGGTTTATCTCCTAAACTAAAGACTTTAGGTCATATACTAGCGTCGTGGTCAAGGCCGATTTCCCGGTCGTCTGGCTCTCCCCCGAGCCGGAGGACGGCCGGCGGCTCACCCGGGCCGCGGTCGTGCGGGCCGCGGTGGCGGTCGCCGACGAGGCCGGGACGGCGGGCCTGACGATGACGGCGGTCGCCGGCCGGCTCGGCGAATACAGCCCGATGGCGCTCTACCGGTACGTCGACAGCAAGGACGGGCTCGTCGACCTGATGCTCGACCACGTGGTCGCCGAGATCCCGCTGCCCGACCCTGCCGCCGGCGACTGGCGGGCCCAGCTCCACCGGGTCGCCCTGGACAGCTGGGCGATGGCCCGCCGGCACGTCTGGTATGCGCAACTGGTGCACACCCGCCCGCCACTGGGGCCGAACCTGCTGCGCCGCACCGAGGCACTGCTCGGAACGCTGGTCGCGACCGGCCTCGACCTGCCCGAGGCGCTGAGCTACGTGCAGCTGCTCGACCGGCACGTGTACGCGGCGGCGCTGGCCGACGCCGAGGAGCAGGCGATGCTGCGGACCTACGGCGTCGACGGCGACGGCGAGTTCACCGCCGCGGTCCGCGACCTGCGCGAGACGGTGGCGGCGAGGCACCCGCTGCTCGGCCGGTGGATGGCCGCGCCGACCGGCCCGACCCCCGAGGAACAGCTCACCCGCGGGCTGGACTTCCTGCTCGACGGGATCGCCGGCCGCGTCGCCGGCCGGGTCGCCGCCGGCACGTCGCGACCATGACGACCGCCGCCCCGCGGGCTGCCGGGAGGTAGTTCGGCCGCGTCCGGGACGGCAGACTGGGCGGATGAGCGACGCGCCGGTGTGCTCGGTCGACCCGTTCGACGAGGCCGTGCTGGCCGATCCGTACCCGATGCACGAACAGTTGCGCGAGCTCGGCCCGGTGGTCCGGCTCTCCGCCTACGGGATCTGGGCGATGGCCCGGCACGAGCAGGTGCAGGCGGCGCTGGTCGACCACGACACGTTCTGCTCGTCGGCAGGAGTCGGGCTCAGCGACTTCCGCAAGGAGACGCCGTGGCGGCCGCCGAGCCTGCTGCTGGAGGCCGACCCACCCGCACACACCCGGGCCCGCCGGCCGGTCACCCGGGCGATGTCACCGGGAACCGTGCGCCGGCACGCGGAGTCGCTCGTGACGGAGGCGAGCGCGCTGTTCGACCGGCTCGCCGGTCGGGACGAGATCGACGGGATCGGCGACGTCGCGATCCCCTACCCGCTGACCGTCTTCCCGGACATCGTCGGCATGCCGGCGGAGGGACGGGAGCACCTGCTGCCGTACGGGGACCTGGTGTTCAACGGGTTCGGTCCGCGCAACCGGCTGTTCGTCGAGGCGATGGCCGGGGCGCCGCCGGTGCAGGAATGGGTGGCCAAGGCCTGCCGGGCGGAGAGTCTCGCGCCGGACGGGATGGGCGCGCGGCTGCACGAGTACGCGGCCGAGGACGGGTTCCCGCCGGAGCAGTCGGCCCTGCTGATGCGCTCCTTGCTGTCGGCCGGGCTGGACACGACCGTGCACGCGATCGGCAACGCCTTGTGGTGCCTCGCCACGAACCCCGACCAGTACGCGCTGCTGCGCGCCGATCCGTCCCGGGCCGGGGCGGCGTTCGAGGAGGCGCTGCGGTACGAGTCCGCGGTGCAGACGTTCTTCCGCACGACCACGCGCCCGGTAATGGTCGGCGACGTCGAGATCCCGGCCGGCGAGAAGGTGCTGCTGTTCCTCGGCGCGGCCAACCGGGACCACCGCCGCTGGCCGGACCCGGACCGGTTCGACATCGCCCGCAAGGCCAGCGGCCACGTCGCCTTCGGCGCCGGGATCCACGCCTGCGTCGGCGGTGCTCTGGCCCGGGCCGAGGGCAGCGCGGTGCTCGCCGAGCTGGCCCGCCGGTACGCGACGATCAGCCTGGCGGGGGCTCCGGAACCGCAGCTGAACAACACGCTGCGGGCGCTGCGGCGGCTCCCGCTCGCGGTCGGGCCATGACATCGTCGGCCCGCTGGTGGTGCGGATAACCGCACCGCGATCGGGCGGTCAGCCCTGCTGCCCGCGGTCGTCGCCGAGACGAGGCTCGACGCCATGGACGACGTGCTGGAGCTGACCGGCGTGACCCGGCGATTCGGGCGAGCGGGCCCGGTCGCCCTGCGGGGCGTCTCGCTGCGGGTGCCGGCCGGCTCGTTCGTCTCGGTGATGGGCGCGACCGGCTCGGGCAAGAGCACGCTGCTGCACTGCGCAGCCGGGCTCGACCGGCCGACCGCCGGCACGGTGCGCCTCGCCGGCCGGGACATCTCCCGGATGCGCGAGCGCACGCTCACCCGGCTGCGCCGGGACCGGATCGGGTTCGTCTTCCAGTCCTACAACCTGCTCTCCGAGCTGACCGTCCGGCAGAACGTGCTGCTCCCGTTCCGGTTGGGCGGCCCGCGCGGCCGGCCGCTGGCCGAGGTGCTGGCCCGGGTGGGCCTCGCCGGGCTGGAGCGGCGGCCGGTCGGCGAGCTGTCCGGCGGTCAGCGGCAGCGGGTGGCGATCGCCCGCGCGCTGGTCACCGCGCCGGAGGTGGTGTTCGCCGACGAGCCGACCGGTTCGCTCGACCCGACCACCGGCGGGCAGGTGCTGCGGCTGCTGCGGGACGCGGTCGACCGGGACGGGCTGACCGTGGTGATGGTGACCCACGACCCGCTCGCGGCGGCGGTGAGCGACCGGCTGGTGCTGCTGCGCGACGGCCGGCTCGTCGCCGACTCCCCCACGCCCGACGCCGCCGAGATCGCCGCCCGGTTGCGCGCGGTCTCCACCCCGGCCGTCACGGTGCCGGCATGAGCGCAGGGCTGACCCGGCAGGCATTGCGCAAGCACCCGTGGTCGTTCGCCGGGCCGGTCGCGACGCTGACGCTCGGCGCGGCGGTGGTCAGCGCCGGCGTCGGCGCGCAGGCCTCGTTCGGCGGCGCCGGCCTCGACGCGGCCGGCAGGAGGGCATTGGCCTCGACCGATGCGGCCGACTTCGCGACGGTGCTCGTCCTGCTCGGGATCTATCTGTCGATCCTCATCGTGGCCGTCACGATGGCGGCGACGATCGCGCGGCAGGGCCGCGACATCGCGTTGCTGCGCACGGCCGGCGCGACCCCGGGCCGGGTCCGGCGCGCGGTCGCGATCCAGGCCGCCGTCGTGGCGATCCCGGCGGCGCTCGCCGGCGTCCTGCTCGGCACGCTGGCCTGCCGGGCCTGGGTCGGCAGCCTCGCCGGGCACGGCGTGGTCCCCACCGCGGTGGCCTTCCGGTTCAGCGCCGTCGCGTGGCCGGCGGCGCTGGGTGTCGCGCTCGGCGCCGGCGTGCTCGGCGCGCTCGCCGCGGCCGTGCGGCCGGCCCGGGTGCGCCCGGCGGTGGCGCTGACCGAGACGGCGGTGCCGCGCCGGACCTTCGGGCCGGTGCGGACCGGGCTCGGCGTGCTGCTCGCGGTCGGTGGCACCGTGCTGGCGGTGGCGGCCTCGACGCTGTCGGCGGACCAGGCGGAGGACCTCGGCCTGCTCGTGGTGCTGGCGCTGTGCGTGGGCGCCGGACTGCTCGGGCCGGCGCTGCTGCGGGTCGCCGCGCCGCTGGCGCGGCCGTTCGGCCGGGTCGGCGCGCTGGCCGCCGACAACGTCGCGGTGCGGGCGAGGGCGCTGTCCGCGGCGCTGGTGCCGCTGGTGCTGTCGGTCGGGTTCGCGGCGATCAAGATCACCGCGCACACCACCGCCGCGCACGTGCGGGGCACCGCGGACCCGGCCGCCGACATCTGGCTGGACTACTCGGGAACCGCGGTCTTTGTGGCGTTCGCCGCGGTCGCGGCCGTCAACGCGCTGATCACCATGGTGCTCAGCCGACGCGGAGAGCTGGCCGCGCTCCGGCTCGCCGGCGCCACCCGCGGCCGCGTGCTCGGCGTGCTGACCTGCGAGGCTCTGGTCGTGACCGGGACGGCGCTGCTCGCGGCGGCGTGCGTGGCGGCGGTGACGCTGCTGCCGCTGCTGCACGGCGCGCTGGGCACCTTCCTGCCCTACCTGCCCGCGGGTTGGCTCGCGGCGTTCGTCCTCGGGGTGTTCGGGCTGGTCGCGCTGGGCATGGTGGCGCCGGCGGCAGTGCTGCTGCGCCAGCCGGCGATCGAGGCGGCCGGGGTGGAGCCGTGATCCGCCGGATCCTGCGGGCGCCGGTCGACGGCCGCACCTGGCGCGAGTTCGGCTACGTCCTGGCGAGCCTGCTGCCGGCGGTGCCGGCGTTCGCGCTCGCCCTGCTCGGTGCGGTCGCGTCGGTGCTGTCGCTGTTCACCGTCGGGCTGCCACTGCTGGTCGGCGTGCTGCTGCTGGCCCGGGTGGCCAACCGGGCCTTCCGCTGGCCGGCGCGGATCGTCGGCTGGCACTGGCCGCTGCCGCCACCGGTGCGACGCGACCACGGCCGGCTGCGCTGGGCCCGGGCGGTCCTGCTCGACGGCGCGGGCTGGCGTGCCCTGCTCTACTGCTTCGTCACGCTGCCGGTGACCGCGCTCGCCGCCTACATCGCCGCCGTCTCCCTCGCCGTCGGGCTGGCGTTCCTCACCTCTCCGGTCTGGTGGTGGCTCACCCCGACCGGCTTCGGCGAGATCGACGACCCCGGCTGGGCCGGCACCTGGCTCTACGTGCTGCAGGCGGTCGGCGTCCTGCTGGTCTGGCCGTGGTTCCTGCGCCTGCTGGTCAGCCTCGATCGCGTAATGGTCCGCGCGCTGCTCGAGCCCAGCCCCGACCGGACCCGGATCGCCGAGCTGCAGACGAGCCGGGCCCTGCTGGCCGCCGACGCGGCCACCGTCCTGTCCCGGCTGGAGCGCGACCTGCACGACGGTACCCAGGCCCGGCTGGTCTCGCTCGGCGTGACGCTCGGCCGGATCCGCCACCGGGTCACCGATCCCGAGGTGCGGGCGCTCGTCGCCGGCGCCCAGGAGACGGTGACCGACGCGCTGGGCGAGCTGCGCGACATCGTCCGCGGCATCCACCCACCGGCGCTGGACGCCGGGCTGCCGACCGCGGTCGCGACCCTTGCCGCCCGCAGCCCGGTGCCGGTCGAGACCGCCGTCGAGCTGACCAGCGAGCCGCCGGCGGCCACTGCGAGCACGCTCTACTTCAGCCTTGCCGAGCTGCTGACCAACGTCACCCGGCACGCCGGTGCGACCAGGGCGCGGCTGCGGTTGGCCGAGGAGCCGGGATGCTTCCTGCTCGAGGTGACCGACGACGGCCGCGGCGGGGCGACCCTCGACGGCGGCGGCACCGGGCTGGCCGGCCTGGCCCGCCGCGCGGCCGCCCTCGACGGCACGCTACGCGTGCACAGCCCGCCCGGTGGGCCGACCGCGGTGACGATGACGCTGGCGAAGGAGGGGTGAGCATGCGCGCGGTGATCGCCGAGGACAACCCGCTGCTGCGGGACGGCATCTCGCTGCTGCTCGCCGACCACGGCATCGACGTCGTCGGGGCGGTCGACAACGCCGACGGCGCGGTCGCGGCCGTGCACGAGCACCGGCCGGACGTCGCGGTGCTCGACGTGCGGATGCCGCCCACGCACACCGACGAGGGCGTCCGCGCCGCCATCCGGATCCGGACCGACCGGCCGGAGACCGCGGTGCTCGTCTTCTCCCAGTGGGTCGAGACCAGCTATGCGCGCCAGCTGCTGGCCGACGACACCGCCCGGGTCGGCTACCTGCTCAAGGACCGCATCGTCAGCACGGACGCGTTCATCGAGGCGCTGCACCGGCTGGTCGACGGCGGCACCGTCCTCGACCCCGAGGTGGTCCGGCAGCTGATCTCGGCGGCGGCGATCGACGCGGGGCTGGCCCGGCTCACCGACCGCGAGCGGGAGATCCTCGGCCTCATCGCCGAGGGCCGGTCCAACGTCGCGATCGCCGAGACGCTGCACCTGGCCGGCCGCAGCGTGGAGAAGCACGTGAGTGCGATCTTCACCAAGCTCGACCTCCCGGCCGCCGACGCCGACAACCGCCGGGTCCTCGCCGTACTCCGCTACCTCAACACCCTCCGATGAGCGCCACGCCGGGCTCAGTGCGAGTCGCGGGTCACGATCGAGCCGCTCGACCCGCGGAGGAAGTCAAGGTCGGCCCCGGTGTCGGCCTGCCCGACGTGGTCGATGTAGAGGCGCTCCCAGCCGCGGGTCGGGCGTGCATAGCCCGCCACCGCCGCCTCGCTCGGCGTGCGTGCGGCCAGCTCCTCGTCCGGCAGGTCGACGTCGATGCGACGGGCGGCGACGTCGAGGCTGATCATGTCTCCGGTCCGGATCCGCGCGAGCGGCCCACCGGCGGCCGCCTCCGGCGCCACGTGCAGCACCACCGTGCCATAGGCGGTGCCGCTCATCCGCCCGTCGCAGACCCGCACCATGTCCCGCACGCCCTGCGCAAGCAGCTTGGGCGGCAGGGGCAGGTTCGACACCTCCGGCATGCCGGGATATCCCTTCGGCCCGCAGCCGCGCAGCACGAGCACCGAGTCGGCGTCGACGTCGAGGTCCGGGTCGTCGATCCGGGTGTTGAAGTCCTCGATCGAGTCGAACACCAGCGCCCGGCCGCGGTGCCGGAGCAGGTGCGGCGACGCCGCCGCCGGCTTGACCACCGCGCCGTCCGGCGCGAGGTTGCCGCGGAGCACGGCGATCCCGCCCTCGGCGACCAGCGGCGCCGAGCGGGGACGGATCACCTCGGTGTCCCAGATCGGCGCGTCGTCCAGGTGGTCCACCAGCGGCCGCCCGGTCACCGTGAGCGCGGTCGGGTCGAGCAGGTCGCGGACCTCGCGCAGCACCGCCAGCAGGCCGCCGGCCCGGTGGAAGTCCTCCATCAGGAACCGCCCGGCCGGCAGCAGGTCCACCAGCACCGGCACCCGCGACCCGATCCGGTCGAAGTCGTCGAGCGTGAGGTCGACCCCGAGCCGGCCGGCGATCGCCAGCAGGTGCACCACCGCGTTGGTCGACCCGCCGATCGCCGCCAGCGCCACGATCGCGTTGTGGAACGACGCCCGGGTCAGGAACGAGCGGGGTCGCCGGCCGGACGCGACCAGCTCCACCGCCAGCCGCCCGGTCTCGTGCGCCGCCTCCAACAGCCGGCTGTCCGGCGCCGGCGTCCCGGCGACACCGGGCACGACCGTGCCGAGCGCCTCGGCGACCAGGGCCATCGTCGACGCGGTGCCCATCGTGTTGCAGTGCCCGCGACTGCGAACCATCGCCGACTCGGACCGGGCGAACGCCTCCGGCGCGAGCCTCCCCGCGCGCACCTCCTCCGACAGCCGCCACACGTCGGTGCCGCAGCCGAGCGGCACGCCGCGGAACGTGCCGGTCAGCATCGGCCCGCCCGGCACCACGACCGACGGCAGGTCGACCGACCCGGCCGCCATCAGCAGCGACGGGATCGTCTTGTCGCAGCCGCCGAGCAGCACGACGCCGTCGATCGGGTTCGCCCGCAGCATCTCCTCGGTGGCCATCGCGGCCAGGTTGCGCCAGAGCATCGCGGTCGGCCGCACCTGGGTCTCGCCCAGCGACACGACCGGCAGCTCCAGCGGCACGCCTCCGGCCGACAGCACGCCGTCCCGCACGGAGACGGCCACCTCGGTCAGATGCCGGTTGCACGGGGTCAGATCCGATGCGGTGTTGGCGATCGCGATCTGCGGCCGGCCGAACGCGTCGGCCGGCACGCCACGACGCATCCAGGCCCGATGGATGAAGGCGGACCGTCCATCGCCGGCATACCACTGCGCGCTGCGGAGCTCCACGGGCACCGTCCCTTCCTGTCGTCCCCCTGGATGGTCGAGCCGGCCGGCCGGATCGTCTACATCGGAGTGTCCGGCCGGTCGGGCCGGCTCGAGCCCCGCGCGCTCGTGCTCGAGGATGTCAGGTCGGTCGCGAACCGGTCCGCCTCACCGGGTCTCGACGCCACCATCGCGGCGTGCCCGGCCGGCGCCGTCGGCCGCGCCGGCTCCCGGCCGCGCCGGCTCCCGGCCGCGACCGCCGGCCCCGACCGGGTCGGCGCGATGATGGCCGGCGAGTGGCCCGCCGAGGCCGGTCCGGGGCCGGAGATCCGCGTCGACCAGTGGCTGCGCTGCGCCGCGCCGCAGCGCCAGCCGGACGATGCCCGGCGGAACGAGGAACGCCTCCGCCTCCAGCGCGGCCAGCGCGACCCGGGGCAGCTGCCGGCCGGACTCGTAGCAGAGGTAGCGCGGCTGCCAGCCGGGCTGGAACTTGGCGTTGAAGCGGTGCAGCGTCTCGATCTGCCACCAGCGGGAGGCCAGCAGCAGCATCGAGCGCCACAGTCGCGCCACCGGACCGGCGCCGATCCGCTCGCCGTTCTCCAGCGCCGCCCGCATGACCGCGAAGTTCAGCGACAGCCGGGTGACGCCGAGGCCGCCACATTGGCCCGCCAGCGCCACGACCATGAACTCGTTGATCCCGTTGTCGGCGTCCCGGGCCCGACGCATCAGGTCCAACGACAGCCCGTCCGACCCCCACGGGACGAAGTGCAGCAGGCCGCACAGCGACCCGTCCGGCCGCCGGGCCGTGACCAGCACGCAGTCGGGATCGGTGGGATCGCCGAGCCGGGACAGCGCCATCGAGAAGCCGCGCTCGACCCCGCTGCCGCGCCAGGCGTCCGCGGCCGCGGCCAGCTCGACCAGCTCGGCCGCCGGGACGTCGCGGGCACGCCGGACCGTCGACGTGATCCCGGCGCGCTGCACCCGGGCCACGGCCTGCCGGATACCGCGCATCGGCCGCCCGTCCAGGCTGAACGCCGGCACGTCGAGGACCGCCTCGTCGCCGAGCTCGTACGCGTTGAGGCCGGACCGGGTCCACACGGTCGCGCCGCGCTCGCCGCAGCCGATCACCGCCGGCGTCCAGGCATACCGGCGGGCCAACCGCAGCGTCGCCTCGATCGCCCCCGGCCACGCCTCCGGGTCGCCGACCGGGTCGCCGCTGGCCAGCAGCACCCCGTGCAGCACGCGGTAGGTCACCGCCGCCTTGCCCGACGGCGAGAACACCACGCTCTTGTCCCGGCGCAGCGCGAAGTAGCCGAGCGAGTCGCGCCGGCCGTGCCGGTCGAGCAGGCCGCGCAGCCGCTGCTCGTCGCTCGGGTCCAGCAGCGCGAGGGGCTCGGCCGGGCGCAGTGCGAAATAGGCCGTCACGAACGCGGTGAGCAGCCCGAAGCCGAGCAGCGTCGCCCCGACCAGGTCCGCCGCGCGGTCCGAGGTGAACCCGACCGGGCCGGTGACGCCGACCAGCCCGACCAGCACCTCGGTCAGCTGGGTGCGCAGCGACGGCCGGCCCGCGAGCTGGCCGGAATACGCCTGCAGCAGCAGCATCCCGAGTGCCACGCCCAGCCCGGCCAGCTGGACGAACCGCCGCACCGCCAGCCGCCGCCCGACCGGGTCGGCCTCCGCCCCGAACTCGCGCCGGCAGCCGAGCAGCAGGCCGAGCACCAGCGCCGAGGCGGTCGCCTCCTCGACGTCGAGCCCCTTGGCCAGGTGGGACAGCGCCACCACCGCGGTCACGACGACCGCCGCCACCCAGGCCCGGCGCTTGCGCCGGCGCAGCCCACCGGCCAGGTAGAGCAGCAGCACCCCGAGCGCGGCCGCGACCGCCGCCGCCGCGTCGGCCGCCTGGTAGGGCAGCAGCTCGGTGAGCAGTCGCAGCCGGGCCCGGTCCGGCGGCACCAACGCGCTGGCCACCGTGATGATCCCCAGCAACCACGTCGCAGCCGCCACCACGGACGCCGCCCGCGATGCCACCCCAGGCCACCGCGACACCGGCCAGTGCGACAACCGCCACCGCGACAACGGCCAGCGCGCCGACAGCCGCGAGCGGGTGCGGCGGGTCGCGTCGAGGGTCACGGTCGACCGGGTCACGTCGTGGTCCTCCTGCGGTGCGGGATCGCCGGTGCGACCCGGCCCGGTGTCGGACGACCCAACTGTACGAAAGGCCCGGCCAACGGCCGGGAACTCCTCGGTCAACGGACCGTCAACGCGGGCGCCGACCTGCACAACCCGTGCCACCGTGGACGGCGTGAGCGTGAACGATACCCTGCTCGCCGTCGAGCAGCCGGAGCCCGAGCCCGACCAGGCCAGACCGGCCGCCCCGGCACGCGGCAAGACCGTGCCGGTCCGGCGGGCGGTCGGTTCGGCGATCATGCTGGTCGCGATCCTCGCGGTCACCCTGTTCGCAGTCCCGCTCGCGGTCGCCGCCGCCCGGCTGTACGAGGACGAAGCGTTCGGCCGGCTGTCGGCCGAGGCCAGCCGGGGGGCCGGCTACCTGTCCGGCGACGCGCTGCGGCCCGGCCGCCCGCCCGGCGCCGGTTACGCCCTCCCCCCGGTCCGGCACGCCGGCATCCGGCTGGCCGCATACCGGGCCGACGGCACCCGGCTGATCGGCTCCGGCCCGGAACACAGCGGCCTTGCCGTGCGGGTCGCCGCCAACCGGGACGAGGAGCACGACCTGGCCGGCGGCGACCTCGAGGCCGCGGTGCCGGTGCGGGCCGACGGCCAGGACGTCGTCGTCCGCGCCGCCCTGCCCTACTCGGATGTGCTCGACGACACCTGGCTCACCTTCGCGGTGATGGCCGGGCTCGCCGCCGCCGTGCTCGCGTTCTCCTGGGCACTGGCCCGCCGGCGGGCCGCCCGGATCGCGGCGCCGCTGGAGGAGATGACCAGGGTCGCGCACGCGCTGGGCGCCGGCGACTTCGCGATCGAGCCCCGCCCGGCCGCGATCTACGAGGCGGCCGAGGCCGGCCGCGCGCTGCAGGCGACCGCCCGCCGCCTCGGCGCGCTGCTCGAGCAGGCCCGCTCGGCCGCCGCGGACGCCTCGCACCAGGTCCGGACGCCGCTGACCGCGCTGCGCCTGGGCCTGGAGCGGGTGCTGCTCACCCCGGACGCGGACCGCGACACCGCCATCCGGGAAGCGCTCCGGCGGGCCGAGCGGGTCGAGGCCACCGTCGCCGAGGTGCTCACCCGGTCCCGGGACCCGCTCGCCCCGGTCGAGCCGATCGACGTCGGCGCCGTCATGGTCGCCGCCCGCGCCGGCCGCTGGGGCGAGCTGGCCCGGGCCCGCCGGCGCACCCTCGACCTGGCGATCGACCCGGGCCTGCCGGCCGCTGCCGCCACCACCGCCGTGCTCAACCAGGTGCTCGACGTGCTGGTCAGCAACGCCCTGGAGCACGGCGCGGGCACGGTCACCGTCGCCGCCCGCACGGCCGGCGGCGGCGTGGCGGTGGACGTCCGCGACGAGGGCGGCGGGTTCGACCCGGCCGTGCTCGCCGGCGCGTTCCGGCGGCGCAACCCGCGCGCCCGCGGCAACGGGATCGGCCTTGCCCTGGCCCGCGACCTGGCCGAGTCGATCGGCGCCCGGCTGACCGTCGCCGAACCCGGCCCGGGCCCGACCGTCACGCTGTTGCTGCCGCAGTCGTCGCCGGCGGGATACTCGACCGGTGGCTGAGCTGCTCCTGGTCGAGGACGACCCGGACATCGGCGACCAGCTCGCCGCGGCGCTCGCCGGCCAGGGTCACCAGGTGCGCTGGGCCCGCACCGGACGGGCCGCGCTCGACCACGTCGGCCGGGGCGAGCGGGTCGACCTGGTGCTGCTCGACCTCGGCCTGCCCGACATCGACGGCACCGCGCTGTGCCGGCGGCTGCGCGCCCGCCTGGCCGACACGATCATCGTCATGCTCACCGCCCGCACCGACGAGATCGACGTGGTGCTCGGTCTCGACGCCGGCGCCGACGACTACCTCACCAAGCCGTTCCGGCTGCTCGAGCTGCTGTCCCGGGTCCGCGCCCACCTCCGCCGCGGCGGCGGGTCCGGCTCCGAGCAGCCGACCGTGGTCGGCCCGCTGCGGCTCGACCCGCGCAGCCGGCGGGTGACCGTCGACGGCGCCGAGGTCGCGCTGCGGCCCAAGGAGTTCGACCTGCTGGCGGTGCTCGTCCGCAACGCCGGCGAGGCGCTCACCCGGGACCGGCTGATGGCCGACGTCTGGGACGAGAACTGGTCCGGCTCGACGAAGACGCTGGACATGCACGTGCTCGCGCTGCGCCGCAAGCTCGCCGCCGCCGGCCTGCCCGGCGACCCGATCCACACCCTGCGCGGCTACGGCTACCGGTACGAATCGGCCGGGGCCCAGCCGCCGCACAGCAGACCTGGCTAACGTCCGTCGGGTGACGCGACGGTGGCCGGCAGCCGCGGCGGTGCTGCTCGTCCTCGTGCTGGCCGCGTGCACGTCGTCGAGGCCCGCACCCGCCACACCACCCCCACCCTCCCCCGACGGCATCGGCCGGGTCGCGTCCGAGCAGGCCGCGCGGCACGCCGGGGCGCTGCTGCGGGCCGGCAGCGGCGGCCACTTCTGCTCCGGCACGGTCGTCTCCGGCGGCGCCGCCGACCTGGTCGTCACCGCCGCACACTGCGTCACGTCCGGCCCCGGCCCGGCCGCCTACGCCGACCTGGAGTACGCGCCGGCCTACCGGAACGGGACCGCGCCGTACGGGGTGTGGAAGGCGGCCCGGGTCACCCTCGACCCGCGCTGGACCGGCGGCGCCGACCCCGACCTCGACGTCGCGTTCATCGAGCTCGCACCGCGGGATGGGAAGCGGGTGACCGACGTGGTCGGGGCCGAGCGGATCGCGTTCGGCACGCCGGGCAGCGGCACCGTGCGGCTGACCGGCTACCCGGACGGCGCCGACGACCCGCTCACCTGCCTCGGCACGATGACCCGGCGCGCCGACGGCCAGCTGCGGGTCGCCTGCACCGGCTACGCCCCCGGCACCAGCGGGACGCCGTGGCTCACCGACTTCGACCGTGACGCCCAGACCTGGACGGTGGTCGGCGTGATCGGCGGCTACCAGCTGGGCGGCGACACCGACGACGTGAGCTACAGCCCGTACTTCGGCGCCGACGTGCAACACCTCTACCAGCAGGCGCTGCAGGCCGCCTGACCCCGGACTACGCCGCGCCGGTGAGCGCGCCGACCTCCGCCGGGGTCAGCTCTATCGCGGCGGCCGCGACGTTCTCCTCGAGGTGCGCGACCGAGCCGGTGCCGGGGATCGGCAGCGCCACGGGCGAGCGGGCCAGCAGCCAGGCCAGCACGATCTGCCGCGGGGTGGCGCCGTGCCGGTCGGCGACCTCCTGCACGACCGGGTTGCCGTCGAGGTTCTGGATCGGCGCCCACGGCAGGAACGCCAGCCGCTCCTGCTCGCACAGGTCGACCAGCGACTCGGACTGGCGGTCGTCGAGGTTGTACCGGTTCTGGACGGACACCACCGGCGTCAGCTTCTGCGCCCGGCGCAGCTGCTCCTCGCTGACGTTGGACACCCCGATGTGCCGGATCTTGCCCTGCTCCTTGAGGCCGACCAGCGCGCCGATGGAGTCCTCCAGCGGCACCCGCGGGTCGGGCCGGTGGAACTGGTAGAGCGGGATCTGCTCCAGCCGGAGCCGGCGCAGGCTGCCCTCGCAGGCCTCGACCAGGTGCTCGGGCCGACCGTTGGCCGGCCACCTCCCCGGCCCGGTGCGCTCCAGCCCGCCCTTGGTCGCGATGACGAGGTCCTCCGGGTACGGGTGGAGCGCCTCGGCCAGGATCTCCTCGCTCACGTGCGGCCCGTACGAGTCGGCGGTGTCGATGAAGTTCACGCCGAGCTCGACCGCCCGGCGGACCACCGCCTTCGCCACGTCCCGGTCCGGCGGCGGACCCCAGATGCCGTGCCCGGTGATCCGCATCGCTCCGAAGCCGAGGCGGTTGACCGTCAGGTCGCCGCCGACGTCGATGGTGCCGGCCAGCCCGGCGTTGAGGGGTCGCGACTCGGACATGATCCCGACCCTACCCGCGTCCTGCCGGCCTCTCGGGCGCCGGCCGGTGCCCTCCGTACCATCGGCCGATGTCCAAGGCCTACTGGATCAACATGTTCACCGCGATCCACGACGAGCAGCGGCTGGCCTCGTACGCGCGGCTGGCCGGGCCGGCCATGGAGGCGGCCGGCGGGCGGTTCCTGGCCCGCGGCGTGCCGGGCGCCGCGTTCGAGCACGGCAGCACGCTGCGCACGTCGCTGATCGAGTACCCCAGCGTCGAGGCGGCCGTCGCGGCGTACGAGAGCCCGGCCTACCAGGAGGCGCTGGCGGTGCTCGGCGACGCCGCCGAGCGCGACATCCGCATCATCGAAGCCCTCGACTGACCGCGGCCGACCGGCGGTCAGCCGTGGACGAGTTGCTGGCCGCCGTCGACGTCGAACGTAGCGCCGGTCAGCGCGGTGTTGACCATGACGTGCACGGACAGCGCGGCGACGTCCGCCGGGCCGACCACCCGCCGGATCGGCAGCGTCGAGCGCAGCTGCTCCCGCCGGTCCTCCAGCTGGTCGCCGAGCAGCGACGCGGACAGCGGCGTGTCGACGAACCCCGGCGCGATGAGGTTGACCCGGATCGGGGCGATCTCCAGCGCGAGGCTCCTCGTCAGCGCGGGCAGCCCGGCGGTCAGGGTGGACACCAGCGACAGCCCCACCGCGGTACGCCGGCCGCCGGTGCCGCTGAACAGCAGCAGCGAGCCGCCCGGGCGGACCCGGCCGACCGCGAGCTTGGCCACGTAGACCGGCAGCCACAGGTGCGTGTCGGTGTCCCGGCGCGCCTGCGCGACGTCCATCTCGGACAGCGGCGCGTAGTAGGGACTGCCGGCAGTGACCACCACGTGGTCGACCGGCCCCGGCAGCTCGACGAAGAACCGCTCCAGCCGGTCGAAGTCGGTCGCGTCGAACGCCTCGGTCCGCACCGCCCCGACGTCGGCCGCCGCGCCCCGCAGCCGGTCCGGGTCGCGGCCGGTGAGCACGACCTCGGCCCCTTCCGCCCGGGCCTGCCTGGCGGTCTCCAGCCCGATGCCGGAGCTGCCGCCGATCACCAGGACGGTCTGGCCGGCCAGCGCCGGCTCACCGCTCACCTCGCGGCCCCGGCGGCCGCCGCGATCTTCCCGTGCAGCGCCTTCAGAGCCGCGACGTAGATCTCGGAGAACGTCGGGAACGGCTGGATCGTGTCGCGCAGCACGCCGATCGGGACGCGCGCCCGGATGGCGAGCGTGGCCTGCTGCAGCCACTCCCCGGCCTCCGGCCCCAGCGCGTACGCGCCGGTGAGCCGCTCCCCGTCGCTGAGCAGGGTGAGGAACCCGTTCGACTCCGCGTACGCCCGGGTGTAGGTCGCGGTCCTGGCCACCTCCGAGATCGGCACGGTCGCCGTGAACCGGCCCTCGCCGGACCCGACCACGGCCGCCTCCGGGTCGGTGAAGACCACCCGGGGCACCGCCTCGTAGTTCGCCTCCCGCGACTCGCCGAGGATGTTCGCCGCGACCACCTCGCCCTGGTATTTGCCGACGTGGGTGAGCTGGTAGATCCCGGTGGCGTCGCCGATCGCCCACAGCCGCTCGCCCGCCCGCAGCTGCGCGTCCACCGGGATGCCGTGCGGACCGGCCTCGACGCCGACCGTCTCCAGGCCGAGGCCGGTGATCCGCGGCCGGCGGCCGGTCGCGACCAGCAGCCGGTCGCCGCGCAGCTCCCGCCCGTCGTCCAGGACCAGCACGTAGTCCTCGCCGTCGCGGCGGGCGGCGGTCGCCTTCGCACCGAAGGCCAGCTCGATCCCGTCCCGGCGCAGCACCTCGCCGAGCGCCTCGCCCAGCGGCGCGGGCTCGCGCGGCAGCACCCGGTCGCCGCCGACGACGAGCGTGACCTCGCCGCCGAGCCGGCGGACCGCCTGCGCCATCTCCGTGCCGACCGGCCCGCCGCCGAGCACCAGCAGCCGGCGCGGGACCGCCGTCATGCCGGTCACCTCGCGGTTGGTCCACACCCCGGCCAGCTCCCGCAGCCCCGGTACCGGCGGGATGACCGGGTCGGCTCCGGTGGCCAGGACGACGTGCCCGGCCGTGTGCCGCTCGCCGTCCACCTCGACGGCGCCGGTGCCGGCCAGCCGGCCGCTGCCGCGCAGCAGCCGGATGCCCTTGGTCTTCAGCCAGCCCTCGGCGCCGGCGTCGGAATAGCCGGAGACCATGAAGTCCCGCCAGGCCAGCGCCGCCGGGACGATCACGTCGGCGGTGGCGGCCGCCTCCCTGGCCCCGTGCACGGCCTCGCCGGGGCGCAGCAGGGTCTTCGACGGGATGCAGGCGTAGTAGGAGCACTCGCCGCCCACCAGCTCGCGCTCGACCACCGCGACCCGGAGCCCGCCGTCGACCAGCTCGCCGGCGCAGTGCTCGCCCGGCGAGCCGGCGCCCATCACGATGACGTCGAAGTCGCTCACGTCGGCAGCTCCTGCCCGGCCTGCTCGCGCACCATGTAGTCGGCGTACCAGTCCGGCCAGTCCGGGTCGGCCTTGCCGATCCGCTCCTCGTGCTTGCCGTGCGCCTGCGACGCCCGCCGCATCGCGTCGGCGAGCTCCGCCGCGGACTGGTACGTGGT
>Ga0207689_10001927_pt1 | contig 19632 bp, 18 predicted proteins | sample KBSMisM52_FD_184312 | JGI IMG/M metagenome (GOLD analysis project Ga0207689, IMG submission 184312) | Miscanthus rhizosphere microbial communities from Kellogg Biological Station, Michigan, USA - KBS Miscanthus M5-2 (SPAdes) (version 2) | ecosystem: Host-associated > Plants > Roots >... | reverse complement strand
GCCGTTCATGGCCTCGCGGCCGATCTCGCGGACGATGTACTGCTGGCGCCTGGACACCGGCAAAGATTCGTCGATGCCGTGCAGCAGCACTTCCCAATGCGCATCGCCATCGTCGTTCGCACGGCGCTCGAAGCCGCGGATGAAGTCGCGCGCGACGAGGCAGTTGCGATGCACGCGAACGAATCGCGCACCGAACTCCTGCTCGAGACGCGTCAGCGATTCCTCGAGCAGGTACTCGCGCTGTGCAGTACGAATCGTGATGTACTTGAGTTCCGCTTTGAGATAGATCACCTCGTCGACGGGGACGAGCACGACGCGTGAGCGTTCAGTGACCGACAGGAAGCGTCGCGCGGCGGCGGGCAACTGGGTGAGCTTCTCGATCGTCATTGGCTTCAATCGTGGCACCTTCTGCAATGCAGCGAGCAGTCGCTGTACACGCACCGGTTTGACCAGATAGTCGACGGCATGGACCTCGAATGCGGCGAGCGCATGCTGGTGGAACGCCGTCGTGAAGATAACGACCGGTGGATGCGAAAGCTTGAGCAAATGCCGGGCCAGCTCGATGCCATCCATGCCGGGCATGTGGATGTCCGTCAGGACGAGGTCGGCCGACGCCGTGTGCAGGATGTCGAGGGCTTCGCGCCCGTGTTGTGCCTCGCCGACGATCGCGATCGGCAGCACGGCGGCGCAATCGTCGAGCAGTTCGCGCAGCCGGTGTCGTGCCGGCGCTTCGTCGTCGACGATCAGGACGCGCAGGGGTGGTTCAGCCATGGTTCGATCCTCGTTGCGGTTTTCGCGGGTAGCGGGCGGCCGCGCGGCTGGCGCCGCTTGTGCGTGCCGCGGTCGTTGCCGCGCTCGGGCCGTTCGGACTTCGTCGTCGTCTTGCCGTTCGGCGCCGGCTTCTGCGTGCGGTACGGCATGCGTATGTGAACTTCCCAGCTGTCGCGCGTGATCCTCGACTCGAGGCTTGCCTCGGCGTCGAAATGCAGCGCGAGACGCTCGCGGATGTTGTCGAGCGCCATGTTGTTGCCCACCTGGTGGCGTGCGCCGGAGGCCACGTACGGATTCTTGAGGATCGCGTGCACTTCGTCGCGCGACAGGAATATGTTGATCGACAAGAGGCCGCGCTCGGTCAACGGCTCGATGCCGTGATAGACGGCGTTCTCGAGCAGCGGCTGCAGCACGAGCGGCGGAACGAGCGCATCGCCCGGCATGCTCTTGACGTTCCAGTCGATCTCGAGCCGATCACCCAGGCGAAGCTGCTCGAGCTCGAGATACTGGCGGCACAACTCGACTTCGTCGGCCAGCGGTGCGAGGTCGCGGTTGTCTCGCATCAGCACCCGAAAAAGGTCGGCCAGATCCTCGAGCGCCGCCTCGGCGCGGCGCGGCTCGCTGCGCACCAGTGACAACACCGCGGTGAGACTGTTGAACAGGAAGTGCGGCCGAATGCGCGCCTGCAATGCCTGAAGTCGGGCTTCAGTGATCGCAGGCGAAAGCGCGCGCGCGCGAAGCCGCGAGTAGCCGATCAGCAGAAACTGCGCGACGAGTGCGAACGCGAGGTGACGCGCGAGCGACCCCTGCGCTTCGCCGATGAGCTGCGGCGTCAGCAGATTGAACGCGACCGCGAGCGCGCACGTGATCGCCGTAACGATTGCCACGGCCGTTCGCGGTCCGGCGCGCGTCAGCCACGGCTGCACGAGGAACAGCAGCGCCAGTTCGGCGAACAGGTGCGGCTCGACGAATCCGGTCAGCGACGCCCATTCGACGGAGAGCATGGACAGCCGCGGCTCGCGGCCGAGTGCGACGAGCAGCGTCGCGCCGTTGACGGCGAGCAGGATGCGCAGTATCGAGCCGAGGTTGCGAAAATCCGGCAATGCGGGGGGCTCCGATGGTTGTCTTATAATCCCATGCATAGCGGATGCAAATGCAAGCATCATGCCGGATGTCGGCAGTCGCTGACGCTGCGGGGCAGCCTGGCGCATGCCATGGCGATCCCGTTAGTGAGCGCCGCTCTGGCGGACGTGGTCGTAGACCTGCGTCGTCCGCACGACGCGCTGCTCTCACCCGCGAGAATCATGCCCGACCCCGATCCGTCGCTCCCTCCCGACACTGCACGTATACCGAACGCCGCCAGTGCGCTGCCGTCCGGCGGCACTTGGTCGGGCCGTTTCGGCGAGCCGATGTCCGAGCGGATGCAGCGCTTCAACGCTTCGGTGGATTTCGACCGGCGCCTGGCGAGCGCCGATATCGCGGGGTCCCGCGCGCATGCCCGGATGCTCGCGGCGCAACAAATCCTGACTACGGACGATCTGGCGGCGATCGAGCGCGGACTGGCACTTATCGAACACGAAATCGCGATGGGAGAATTTGTCTGGCAGCGCGCGCTCGAAGATGTGCACTTCAACATCGAGCGCCGGCTGACCACCCTCGTCGGGGACGCCGGCAAGCGGCTGCATACGGCGCGCTCGCGCAACGACCAGGTCGCGACCGATATCCGCTGGTGGCTGCGCGAATCGGTCGATTCACTGTGCGCACAACTGGTCGCACTGCGCCGCGCGCTGCTGGATCTCGCCGAACGCCACGCCGACACGATCATGCCGGGCTTCACCCACATGCAGGTCGCGCAACCGGTGACGTTCGGTCATCACCTGATGGCGTACGACGCGATGCTCGCGCGCGACGTCGAGCGATTCCAGGACGCACGCAAGCGCATCAACCGGCTGCCGCTCGGCAGCGCGGCGCTCGCCGGCACGAGCTTCGCGATCGATCGTGACCGCGTCGCACGCGAGCTTGGCTTCGACGCCGTGTCGACCAACTCGCTCGATGCGGTGTCCGATCGCGATTTCGCCATCGAGTTCGCGGCTGCGGCGGCGCTCGTCATGGTGCATTTGTCGCGATTCGCCGAGGAGCTCGTACTGTGGTCCACGCCGCGGTTCGGCTTCGTGCAACTCGCCGATCGCTTCTGCACGGGCAGCTCGATCATGCCGCAGAAGAAGAATCCCGACGTGCCCGAGCTCGTGCGCGGCAAGTCCGCACGCGTCATCGGGCACGTGACGGCGCTGCTGGTGCTGATGAAAGGCCAGCCACTCGCGTACAACAAGGACAATCAGGAAGACAAGGAGCCGCTGTTCGACACGGTCGACACGCTCGCCGATTCGCTGGCGATCATGACGGACCTCGTCGCGACGGGTCTCGTGCCAAACGTCGAGCGGATGCGCGATGCCGCGCGCGAAGGCCACGCCACGGCGACCGACCTCGCCGACTACCTGGTGCGCAAGGGTCTCGCATTTCGCGACGCGCACGAAGCAGTTGCGCGCGCCGTGCGCATCGCCGAAGCACGCGGGTGCGAGCTGGCCGCGCTGACACTCGACGATCTGCGGGAGTTCTCGGCACTGATCGACGCCGACGTGTTCGACGTGCTGACGCTCGATGGCTCAGTGAAGAGCCGCGATCACCCAGGCGGCACGGCACCGCGGCAGGTCCGCGCGGCGATCGCTGCGGCGCGCCGCGACCTGAACCCGTCCGATCCGCCGTGCTGACGCGCACGCGCCGCTCGACGACAACGCCCGCGCCCGACTTCCGCACGCCTTGCACGGCGCAGCACTCTTCCTGGAGCAGACATGAACGGTAAGAAACTCGCGTTCCTCGGCCTCGGCGTCATGGGCTACCCGATGGCGGGCCATCTTGCGAAAGCGGGCCATAACGTCACCGTGTTCAATCGCACTGCCGCGAAAGCGGCCCAGTGGGTCGGGCAGCACGGCGGGCAATCGGCGCCGTCGCCGGCGGACGCGGCGCGCAACGCCGACATCGTGCTGATGTGCGTCGGCAACGACGACGACGTGCGCGCCGTGGGCACCGAAGCGCTCGCGGCGATGCCGAGCGGTTCGATCCTCGTCGATCACACGACGGCGTCGGCGGAAGTTGCGCGCGAAATGAGTGCCGCTGCGAAGGCGCGCAGCGTCGATTTCCTCGATGCGCCGGTGTCGGGCGGCCAGGCAGGCGCCGAAAACGGAAAGCTGACGATCATGGTCGGTGGCGACGAAGCCGTGTTCGGCAAGGCGCAATCCGTGCTCGAGCACTACGCGCGCGCGGTGACGCTGATGGGTCCGGTGGGCGCCGGCCAGTTGACGAAGATGGTGAACCAGATCTGCATCGCCGGGCTCGTGCAGGCCCTGTCGGAAGGCATCAACTTCGCGCAGCGCGCGGGCCTCGACGCCGAGCGCGTGCTCGACGTGATCAGCAAGGGGGCGGCGCAGTCGTGGCAGATGGAGAATCGCGGCAAGACGATGGTCGCCGACAAGTTCGATTTCGGCTTCGCCGTCGACTGGATGCGCAAGGACCTCGGCATCTGCCTCGACACGGCGCGCGCGAACGGCGCCGCGCTGCCGGTCACCGCAGTCGTCGACCAGTTCTACGCGCGCGTTCAGGCGCGCGGCGGTAGCCGCTGGGACACGTCGAGCCTGATCCGCCTGTTGCGCGACGCGAAGTAGCGCGTCAGCCGTCGACGCGATCGCCGTCGACGACGCGTACCTCGTAGGTGATCTCGACGCTGTGCGCGAGCATGATCGTCGCCGAGCAGTATTTTTCCTTCGACAGCTTGACCGCCCGCTCGACCTGGTGCGGGTCGAGCCCACGGCCCGCAACTGCGTACTTGAGATGGATCCGCTTGAACACCTTCGGCTCGACCGGGGCGCGTTCCGCCTCGGCATCGACGACGCAGTCGGCGACGGGTTGCCGGGCGCGCTTCAGGATCCAGATGACGTCGAACGCCGTGCAGGCGACGGCGCCCCCCAGCATCATTTCCATCGGCCGCATGCCCACGTTGCGGCCCCCGGCCTCCGGGGCGCCGTCGATGACCACCGCGTGGCCGCTGCCGCTTTCGACGACAAAAGATACCTGCTCAGACCATTTGACCCTTGCTTTCATCGCGCTCCCTGAGTTCGTCACACCTGTTGCAGCGTTGCTGACCGCCCATCGCTGATTTCCGGCCCTTCGCGAATATGCGGCTTGCATTGTGCAGCGCAATATGGAATGCTTACGCCTGTTCGCGGTTCAGCCGTCCTCCTCCTTCGGCACCGCGGACGCATTCCTCCATTCTCCTCCTATGGTGGAATCCTCGGCGCGGTCGACTCGACCGCGCCTTTTTTTAGGTTGCGTTGCACTGCACCACGACCGTCGTCTTACCGCCTCCCCGCGGGCAAGTCGACGCTTGAATAGGTCGGCCGGGCCGCGAATTGACGGCCCCGCCACAAGAATAGTACAATCATCGACTTTGCTGAATTTAGCCGCCTCCGGCGCTCGCCCGGGCGGGAACGACAGGATTCTCCGATGAAAACCTTCTCTGCCCGGCCCCGCGACATCACGCGCGCCTGGTACGTCGTCGACGCATCCGACAAGGTGCTCGGCCGGCTCGCGACCGGGATCGCGCTGCGCCTGCGCGGCAAGCACAAGCCGATCTACACGCCGCACATGGACACGGGCGATTTCATCGTCGTGACGAACGTCGACAAGATTCGCGTCACCGGCAACAAGGCCGACGACAAGCTCTATCACCGGCACAGCGGTTATCCGGGCAGCATCCGGACGACCTCGTTCGGCGAGATGCAGGCCAGGTTTCCGGGCCGGGCGCTCGAAAAGGCCGTCAAGGGCATGCTGCCGAAGGGTCCGCTCGGCTACGCGATGATCAAGAAGCTGAAGTGTTACGCGGGCCCGTCGCATCCCCATTCGGCGCAGCAACCGTCCGCGCTCGAGATCTGACCTCCAATTATTCGGCGGTGACGCCCTCGCGGGCGCGCTGACTCCCAAACCTATGATCGGCAACTACCATTACGGCACCGGACGCCGCAAGACGTCCGTCGCGCGGGTCTTCATCAAGCGCGGCGACGGCAAGATCGTCGTCAACGACAAGCCCGTCGACGAGTTCTTCACGCGCGAAACCGGCCGGATGGTGGTGCGCCAGCCGCTGGTGCTGACCAACCACGAGAAGACGTTCGACATCATGGTCAACGTCATCGGCGGGGGCGAGTCGGGGCAGGCGGGCGCCGTACGGCACGGCATCACGCGCGCACTGATCGATTACGATGCGCAACTGAAACCCACGCTGTCGAAGGCAGGGCTCGTCACCCGCGACGCCCGCGAAGTCGAGCGCAAGAAGGTCGGTCTGCACAAGGCGCGGCGGCGCAAGCAGTTCTCGAAGCGCTAGCCGCCCACCCCGGCCGCCCCGGCACACGGACGAAGTGGAGAACAGGGCCGCCCGATGGGGCGGCCTTTTTCATTGCCCGCATCCGGACGGCTCGACATCCGGCGCCATCGGCTAGAATTCGCTACAACCAGCGGAAACGAACATGATCACCGTAGGCATCGTCGGCGGAACGGGGTACACGGGCGTGGAGCTGTTGCGGCTCCTGGCGCAGCACCCCGAGGCCCGCGTGCGGGCTATCACATCGCGCAAGGATGCCGGGACGAGCGTCGCACAGATGTTTCCAAGCCTGCGCGGCCACTACGACCTGACCTTCAGCGACCCGAAGGACGCCGGCCTCGGCGGTTGCGACGTCGTGTTCTTCGCCACGCCGCACGGCGTCGCGATGGCGCAGGCGCACGAGTTGCTCGGGGCCGGTGCGCGGATCATCGATCTCGCCGCCGATTTCCGCCTGCAGGATCCGGCGCTTTTCGAGCGCTGGTACAAGATGCCGCACGCGTGTCCTGACCTGTTGCGCGAGGCGGTCTACGGCATCCCCGAGATCAACCGCGAGGCGATCCGCAAGGCGCGAATCGTCGGCAACCCCGGCTGCTATCCGACGGCTGTCCAGTTGGGCTTCCTGCCGCTCGTCGAGGCGGGCTTGGTCGATACGCGCTATTTGATCGCCGACTGCAAATCCGGCGTGTCGGGCGCGGGACGCAAGGCCGAACTGTCGTTGGCGTTCGCGGAGGCGTCGGACAATTTCGCCGCCTACGCCGTCGCGGGGCATCGTCATCTGCCCGAAATCGTCCAAGGGCTCAACCGGGCGAGCCGCGAGCCGGTGCGCCTGACGTTCACGCCGCACCTGACGCCGATCATCCGCGGCATTCTGGCGACGCTCTACGCGCCGCTGAAGAATACCGATATCGATCTGCAGGCGCTCTACGAGAAGCGCTACGCCGGCGAGCCGTTCATCGACGTCATGCCCGCCGGCTCGCTGCCCGACACGCGAAGCGTCCGCGCGTCGAACATGCTGCGCATCGCCGTCCACCGCCCACCCGACAGCGACCTGGCGCTCGTCATCGCCGTCGAGGACAACCTCGTCAAGGGCGCCGCGGGCCAGGCGATCCAGAACATGAACCTGATGTTCGGGCTGCCGGAGACGGCCGGCCTCATGGCTCCTCCGGTATTGCCGTAGCGCAGCTCACGCTCGCGCGGGGGTTGCCGAAGCCACGACGCGACCCCATGTTAGGCAGGAGTACGCCCGTTGCCACCGGAGTCCGGGCACGGCTGTTGCAGCAGCACGCCCACCGGCCGTTTTGACGCGGACCGCCGTCCGGCCGATAATGACGCAGTTGAAGAAGCGGAGTAGCGAATGAACGCAATGAACGAGATGCCGAGCGCGCTGGTGTTCACCGACGCCGCTGCGGCGAAGGTCAGGACGCTGATCGACGAGGAAGGGAATCCCGACCTCAAGCTGCGGGTATTCGTGTCGGGCGGCGGCTGCTCGGGGTTCCAGTATGGCTTCACGTTCGACGAAGTCGTCAACGAAGACGATACGGCGATGGAAAAGGCCGGCGTCACGCTGTTGATCGACCCGATGAGCTATCAATACCTCGCTGGCGCCGAAATCGACTACCAGGAAGGCCTCGAGGGCGCGCAGTTCGTCATCAAGAATCCGAATGCGACGACGACCTGCGGCTGCGGATCGAGCTTCTCGACCTGATCGACGTCGGCTGAGGGGCTACAAAAGAGAAAGGGCCCGCGGAGGGCCCTTTTGCTTGGGTGGCACGCCGGATCCGACGGCGCCTGGACCACCGTCAGCGCGGATAGATCGCGCCGAGCACTCGCGGCCCCCTGGCACCCGTCACGGCGGGAAGGTTGCCAGGTCGCCCTGCGAGCGCCTCGCGCGCAAGCCAAGCGAATGCCAGCGCTTCGACCTGCTCGACCGCAACACCTGCGTCGGCCGTCGTACCAAGCCGGCGCGGTTTCAGTTCCTGCGCCAGATCGCGCATCAGCGTGGCGTTCTTCGCGCCGCCGCCGCAGATCAGCACCTCGCTGGCATCCCTCGAGTGCAGACGGATCGCGTCGGCAATCGTGCGCGCGGTCAGCGCAACGAGCGTCGCCTGCACGTCCTCCGCTTCCTCCTTCGCGCGCGTCGCGCGGAGCTTTTCCTCGAGCCACTGCAGGTTGAACTTGTCGCGATGCGTGCTCTTCGGCGGCGGCGCCTTGAAGAACGGATCGGCGAGCAGCACGTCGAGCAGTGCGGGAACGACCTTGCCCGTCGCTGCCCACGACCCCTGAACATCGAACGTAGCACCGCGATTGCGCGCGCACCACAGGTCCGATAGCGCGTTCCCCGGCCCCGTGTCGAAGCCGAGCACCGGACCGCCCGGCGGCAGATCGGTCATGTTGGCGATGCCGCCGATGTTGACGATCACGCGATGCCGATCCTTCCGCGCAAACAGCGCCGCGTGGAACGCCGGGACCAGCGGCGCGCCTTGGCCACCGGCGGCGACGTCGCGACTGCGGAAATCCGCCACGACGCTCATGCCGGCCTTTTCCGCGACCCGCGCCGCATTGTTCAACTGAACCGTGATGCCGAGATCGGGACGATGACGCAGTGTCTGGCCGTGCACGCCTGCCGCCTTGATATCGCCCGCCGTCAGCTTCGCCTGGGCGAGCGCCTGCGCGATCGCGTCCGCATAGAGCTCGGCGAGCATGTTGGCGGCGGAACCGGCGCGCGCCAGCTCGTTCTTGCCAGGAAGCTGCAATGCGAGCAGCTCGTCGCGCAGCATCGTCGGCAGGCCGACGTGCGCGGCCCCGAGCGTCTTGCACGGCTTGCCGCCGGACGGCGCGAAATCCGCGACGACGGCATCGACGCCATCAAGACTGGTCCCGGACATCACGCCAGCGAAGCAGTCGCGGGCCATCGAATGCAGCCTCCGCCGCTAGCGCAGGCCGGCGAGCATGCGCCGATCAGTTCGCCGCGACAACGCGTGTGTCCGGCAACGCGCGCACGACGGCGAGCTCGCCGGCGAGCGGCTCGATCTGTGCGCTGAAGGCAGCGCGTTCGTCGTCGGCGACGGGAGTGGCCAGCGGCAACGCGACGGTCAGCGCATCGCGCGGCTCGCCGTCGATGCGCAACTCGTAATGCAGGTGAGGCCCCGTCGCCCACCCGGTCTGGCCCACGTAGCCAATCGTATCGCCCTGGCGCACGCGCGAGCCGCTCCGTACCGCCGACGCGAAGCGCGACAGATGCGCATATACGGTCGAATACGTGTTGTCGTGCTGCAGCATGACGACGTTGCCGTAGCCGTTCTGCTCGCCCGAGAACGTGACGACGCCGTCGGCGGTCGCCCGCACCGGCGTTCCTTCGGGTGCGGCAAAATCGGTACCCTTGTGCGCGCGCATCGAATGCAGGACCGGGTGCAGGCGCGCCTGCGTGAACCCCGACGTGATCCGCGAAAACTCCATCGGCGAGCGCAGGAACGACTTGCGCGCGCTCTGTCCCGTCTCGTCGTAGTAGCCTTCCACGCCATCGGGCCCGCGCCACAGGAATGCGTGGAACGCGATACCGCGGATCACGAATTCCGCCGCGACAATACGTCCGGTGTCGCTGGCCTCGCCATCAACATAGCGCGTCTCGTACAGCACGATGAAACGGTCGCCGCGGCGCAGGTCGTGATAGAAATCGATGTCGCCGTCGAACACGTCCGCGAGCGCGAGCGTGACCACGTCGGGCAACCCGGCATCGTCGGCGGCCGCGAACAGCGACGTTTCGATTTCACCGGCGCGAAGCGTGAGGCGCATGTCCTCGACGGGCTTTTCGCGTTGCGCAACAAAACCGGACGCCGAGCGACCGATCGACAGCATATCGCCGTTGCTCGCGAGGAAGCGCAAGCCCGTCAGGCGACCGTCGTCGTCGGTCGCAACCTTGAGTGCGCCGCCCGGGCGCAACTGGTACAGCGCACGCGCGGAAGGATCGGCACGCAGGAACTGCATCGCTTCGGAATCGTCGACCGCTGCACGCGCGAGCAGGCTGCCGATCGTGTCGCCCCGCTGGACGCGCTCTTCGCGCCAATAGGGGTCATCGACGTCACTGACCTCGACGAACGCCGGCACGGGCAACGCTCGCGAAACGCGCTGCACAGTGACCGTGTCGAGCGCCGTGTCGGGCGTGATGCCGAACGCGGCGACGCCAGCAAGGCACAGCACGGCGACCGCCAGTCCCTGGCCGGGCGACAGCGCATGTGCGACGGCTCGCAATGCCGAGCGAAACGGCTGCGCTAGAATCGGGGATCTGTGCGTGATCAACGAAATGACTTGCGGTAAAGGGGCGCTGCGCTTCGTCGGGCGCCGGGAGGCCACCGCCCGGGCGGATTGTAGCAGGCGTCTGCACGGCCGCAAACCCCGCATCCGCATCGAACGCATGTTCGCCACGTGCGCACTTCCGCTATGACCGCACCGCCGTCGCCGCCGCGATGAGCTTCGACATCGATCATCACATCGCCGTGTTCCGTCGCGGCGCCGACGAGTTGCTCGTCGAAAGCGAATTGCGCACCAAGCTCGCGCGCGGCAAGCCGCTCGTCATCAAGGAAGGGTTCGATCCGACGCGCCCCGACCTCCATCTTGGCCACACCGTGCAGTTCAACAAGCTGCGACAACTGCAGGATCTCGGGCATCACGTCGTATTCCTCATTGGAGATTTCACGTCGCTGATCGGCGATCCGACGGGACGCAACGTCACGCGTCCGGCGCTGTCGGCGGACGAAGTGGCCGTGAACGCGAAGACGTACACGGACCAGGCGTTCCTGATTCTCGACCGCGCCAAAACGGAAGTGGCCTTCAACTCGAAGTGGCTCGCAGCGCTCGGTGCGGACGGAATGATCCGGCTCGCCGCGAAGTACACGGTCGCGCGGATGCTCGAGCGCGACGATTTCGCCAAGCGCTACGAGGCGGAGCAGCCCATCGCCATTCACGAGTTCCTCTACCCGCTGGCGCAGGGCTACGATTCGGTCGCGCTGAAGGCGGACGTCGAGCTTGGCGGCACCGACCAGAAATTCAATTTGCTTGTCGGCCGGGAGCTGCAACGCCACTACGGACAGGAACCGCAGTGCACCCTGACGCTGCCGCTGCTGGAAGGACTCGACGGGGTCAACAAGATGTCGAAGTCCATGGACAACTACGTCGGGATCACCGAACCGCCCGCACAGATGTTCGGCAAGCTGATGTCCATTTCCGACACGCTGATGTGGCGCTATTTCGAGCTCGTGTCGCTGCGGCCGGCGAACGAGATTACCGCGCTGCGCCGCGCGTGCGACGAGGGACGCAATCCGCGCGACGCGAAGGTGATGCTCGCGCTCGAGATCGTCGCCCGTTTCCATTCGCAGCCGGCTGCCGACGCGGCGCGCGACGAATTCGACGCACGCTTTCGTGAAGGTGCGTTGCCTGCCGACATCCGTGACGTGACGCTGCACGCGAACGGCGTGGGGCTGCCGATCGCGCAGCTTGCGAAACAGGCCGGCATCGTCGACTCGACATCGGAGGCGCTGCGGCTCATCGCGCAACGCGGCCTCAAGGTGAACGGCGACGTCGTTGCCGACAAGTCGCTGGTCGTCGCATCGGGATCGACGGTCATCGTGCAGGCCGGCAAGCGCAAGTTCGCGCGCGTGACCGTCAGCTGATCCGGAAGCTGCGTGCAGCGCGCGGCGCGCACGCAGCTATGCGAGACCCGGATCGCGACCGACGCCGTCGAGCGCAGGCAGGTTGGGCGCGCGCGGCGTGATCGTCTTCGTTGCCCGCAGGTAACGCGCGGCGACATCCCACACCGGCTCGCCGCCCGCGGCCTTCGCCTCCTCGGCCACCGGTGCCCAGCCGGCGACCGTGTACTGCTTGTCCGGCTCGATCGGCTTGCCGCGCAGCTCCATCCGCGTGATGCGGCGTCCCGCCGGCTGTGCCGGGTCGATCGCGTAGCGCATGCCGCCGACGCGGACCATGTCGCCGCCCTGCTGATAGTATGGATCGGGATTGAACAGGTTGTCGGCGACGTCTTCGAGGATCGTCTTGATGGTATCGCCGGTGAGCGCGTTCTTCGTCACGTACGGATACGTGATCGCCGTCTGGTCGAGCAGGTCCTCGTAGCGAATCGGATCGCCCGGCAACAGCGTGGGTCCCCAGCGGAAGCCGGGCGAGAACGCGATTTCGGCGTCCTTCTCCGCCATCAGCGCATCCAGCAGCAGCTGGTCGAACGTGCCGTTGAAATTGCCGCGGCGATACAAGAGCTGCTCGGTGACGGCGAGTGTCTCGCCGAGCTTTGCCTTGAACGGTGCGCGGGCGGCCGCGATCAGCGCGTCCATCTCGCGGTCTGGCGCGAGCAGGTTCGCGAACACGGGCACCAATCGATAGCGGTAACCGGCGATGCCGCCCGGCTTCACGTCGAACTCGAGCACGCCGACGAACTTGCCGTTGCTGCCGGCGTTCGTGACGAGCGTCTTGCCGCGCGCATTCGCGACGAGCGTCGGCTGCGGAACGCCGTCGTGCGTATGTCCGCCGAGGATCGCATCGATTCCGGTGACGCGCGACGCGAGCTTGAGGTCGACATCCATCCCGTTGTGCGACAGGAGCACGATGACCTGCGCGCCCTTCGCGCGTGCGTCGTCGACGCTCCTCTGCAGCCCCTCTTCCTGGATGCCGAACGTCCACTCGGGAACGAAGTAGCGCGGATTGGCGATCGGCGTGTACGGAAACGCCTGTCCCACGATGCCGACGCCGACGCCATTGATCCGCTTGACCACGTACGGCGCGAACACCGGGTCGCCGAAGTCCGTGGTGCGAACGTTCTGCGCGATGAAGTCGATGCGTCCGGCGAAGTCCCGGTCGACCACTTCGCGCACGCGCGCGGCGCCGTACGTGAATTCCCAGTGACCCGTCATCACGTCGACGCCGAGCAGCTTCGCCGCGTCGACCATGTCCTGACCGCGCGTCCACAATGACGTCGCCGAGCCCTGCCACGTGTCGCCGCCGTCGAGCAGCAACGCACCTTTGCGCTCGCCGCGCAGCCGCTTGATCAGCGTCGCCAGATGCGCGAAACCGCCCATCGCACCGTACGCACGCGCAGCGCGCTCGAAGTCGAGATAGGTGAACGCGTGCGCGTCACGCGTTCCGGGCGCTATGCCGAACTGCCGCAGCAGCGCCTCGCCGACGACGTGGGGCGGCTTGCCGCGCGCGTCGCCCACGCCGAGGTTCACGCTTGGCTCGCGAAAGCGCATCGGCAGCAGTTGCGCGTGGCAGTCGGTGACGTGCAGCAGCGCGACGTTGCCGAAAGGCTCCAGCGCCGCGTAGAAGCGCCCGCCGTCGGCCTCCTCGGCCGCGTGCGAGGCGTCGACCGGCAGCCCGGCGACCGATGCCGCGGCGATTGCCTGCAGGAATTCGCGACGTCTCATCGGGAAACGCTCATCGCGAGCCGGCCGGCGAACGACGCCGCGCGCCGCGCCGGCCGTCCCACGCCGTCACTGATTGACCGGTGACGCCGGGTCGACGAGCAGCGCGACGACGTCGCGGATCTGCTGCTCGGTCAGGATGCGGCTGTGGCCGAATCGCGGCATGTTCGAGCACGCGGCGAACGCATCGGCGTTGTAGACCTTGCCCCACGCGTACTTGCGCGTCTCGTCGGTGAACCCGCGCACCTTGCCGAAGCGATACAGCGACGGGCCGATCGTGCCGAACGACAACTCCTGCGGCGTCAGTTGGTGACACGCGTAGCAATTGGCGCCCGCCAGAACCTTCGGATCGTCGGAGAACTGGAATCCCTGGCCGCTCTGCGCGATCTTCTCACCGTTCTTCCAGTCGCCGACCAGCGTGCCGTCGGCCGGATAGCGGATCGTCGCGAGATTCACCTGCTGGATTTTTTCCGCGACGGACGCCGGCAGCGGACGGTTCGCATATTCGCTGCAAACCTTCTGCGTCTCGTCCTGGTCGAGCCGGTCGAGCCCCGCCTGTCCGCGCGCATTGAACGACGCCTTGAGCGCAGTGGCCGCGCGCGCGGCCGTCTCGGCGTCGCTTGGCGACGTCGCGCAGCCGTGGAGCCCGCCCGCGACGGCGCCGCAGAGCAGCGCAGCGGTCGCGGCACCCACAATTCTGGTCATTCGCATCGTGTCGACCTTCGTCAGCGCTTGATCGCAGGGCCGTTGTACGGCGCGCCGTTCGCGCGGCCCGCGAGGTAGGTCGTCAGCGCGATCGACGCCTCGGACCCGAACACGAGGTCGGGAAAGCGCTGCTGGCGGAAGCAGTCGTTGAGCCGCCACTGGAACGTCCGCAACTCGCCTTGCGACACGCGATAGGCCGGCCATGTCGTGTACGCCTTCTGCGCACCCTCGGTCTTCGTCAGGTTCGGCAGATCCTGCAGGCGGATACGCTTGCCGTCCTCGCCGTGACACGTCGCGCAGGAGAAATCGTGCGTGCCGCCACGATAGAAGAACATCTGCTCGCCCAGACGATACATGTCGCGCACGTGCGGTTCGTTGACCGGCACCTTCATCTCGACACCGCGGGACTGCGACGTGACATACGCGGCGAGCGCCTCGAGGTCGGAGCGCCGCGCGCTGCCGTCACCGAACTTGATCTTCGTTGCATCGCCTTCGCTGATCCCCTGCTGATTGACCATGCACCAGACGAGACGCGTTTCCAGGTCCATCACCGATTTCGCGTCGGCGAAATAGCGCGGGAGCGCCGCGTAGGCGCCCTTGACCACACCGGGGCCGAGGCCCAGGTCGCAGGTCGCGAACGACACGCGCTTGGGTCCGCGCGGCGTAGTCCACATCTCCTCGCCCCGCGCTTCCCACAACTCCGCCGGATTGCCGTCCTGCAACGCCTCGCGATACTTGGCGATCTCGTCGACGGTCGACGATTGCGCGAACGCGCCGCCGATCGCAACGGCGGTGACGCCAAGCGCAATCGCTGCGGCGATCCGAAGCCGCGCGATCACGCGATAGTCGCTTCGTCGGTGCGCGTGTCGTTGCGGTTGTCGGTCCACGTGATCTTCACCTTGTCGCCCTTGGCACCGCCCTTGAACTTGAACGAGAGAAACGGATTCTTCGCGACGGCAGGACCCCATTGCGCATTCAGCACGACCTTCTCGTTGTGCGTGACCTTGACGTTCTGGATGAACCACGCGGGAATCGTCTTGCCCTGCGCATCCTTGCGCTGGCCCGTTTCCATCTCGTGATTCATCAATACCTTCACCTCCGTCGAATCGCCCACCACGTTCGCCCGGATCTTCATCGGATCTGCCATCGCGTCCTCCTTCGCTGCGTGTGGTCTGCGTTGACTTCAGCCGCCGCAACCGCCGAGCGTGACCTTGATTTCCTTCGATGCGACGTGGTACTTGCCGTCGGCCTTCACCAGCGCATAGACGTTCGACGTCTGGCCCATCTTGATCCGCGTCGACAGCGACGTGTCCGTTCCTGCGGGAATATCGAACACGGCGGCCAGCATGTTGGGGTTCTTTTCGACGAGGATGGCGATCGATTGCGTGTTCGCAATCTTGCTGGTGATGCCGATCGGCACGACCGCACCGTTTTCGGCGATGTCCGGCGTCGAGAAGAAGATGATGTCGGCGCTCGTCGCGGGTGCGCCGCCGCCCAATGCCTTCATCGTCTCGTCCATCGACTTCGTTTCGAATGCCGCCTTGTTCCAGTCTTCTGCGGCCGCTTCGCCGGGTTTGAGCCATCCCGCCGCCGCCAGCAGCGTCAGCAGCGTGACACCGCCTCCGGTCTTGAGCGCGTGCCTGCGTGTCGTATCCATCGGTGGCCTCCGCATCGAGTCTTCCGGCTATTGTAAACGGTCGAGTATCCAGTCGATGATCGCGCGGATATCACGCTCCGGCGCGAGCTGGGGCGGCATCGCGACGCTGCCCCAGTTGCCGGCGCCGCCGGCCTGCACCTTGTGCAGCAGTTTCGCCGCGGCGCCCGGCTCGTTGCGATAGCGGCGTGCGACGTCACCGAACCCGGGACCCACGACGCCCTTCGCGATCCCGTGGCACGCGAGGCATCCGGCGCTTGCCGCCAGTTCGGCTGCGACCGGTGCCGTCGCCGCGGCCGACGCGTCGGCACCACCGGTCGGGGCATCGCCGTGCGTGCGACTCGTCTGCTGGGTGAGGTCGCCGTGCGAATCGCGCGCGTATTCGGGAATCTGCGACAGCAGCTGCACTTCCGCCGCGCAGTTCGTCATGCACGCCTTCGCATGCGTATCGGGCTGGCCGTCCGCGCGCATGAAGCCGTGCTGCGTCGTGAAGCCGTCGCGATTCGGCATCCTCACGGCGACGAGCGAGCGGTGGTCCAGCACCGCACCGGCCGGCAGAATGTCGTTCAGGTTGAGCACATAGGCCGTCAGCGCGTACACCTCGTCGGACGTCAACGACTTCGGCGCGTTGAACGGCATCGCGCGGCGGATATAGTCGAAGAGCGTGGTCGCGTAGTTGAGCTTGCTGCCGGTCGTGCGCATCGGCGAGTCCGACGCCAGCGATCCCACGCCGCCGGCGATCGCCATGTAGTCGGTGCTCTCGCCGAACGTGCCGTGGCACGACGCGCATTTCGCGTCATAGATCGCCTGGCCTTCAGCGACGCTGCCATGCCCTTCCGGCAGTCCGGTACCGTCCGGCCGCACGTCGAGGTCCCAGCCAGCGATCTCGGCTGTGCTCGCCGGCCTGCCGAAGCCGTAGCGAAGCGTCGCTTCCGCGTGCGCGACGTGCGCGAACGAAGCAATGCATGCGGCTGCGACAAGTACGCGCAGGCTAGCCGGTCTGCACATTCGTCACGTCACCGGCAGGATCGACGCGCCACGTTTGAATGGCGTTGTTGTGATAGATCGATCGCGTGCCCCGGACGGCGCGCAACTCGCGGATCGACGGCTGCACGTAGCCGGTTTCGTCGATGACGCGCGACTGCAGCAGCGCGGGGCCGCCCGTCCACGTCCAGTCGATGCGAAAGCGCGTCAGCGCCTTCGGCAGGACCGGGCCTTGCAGCTTCGCGGTGCGCCAGTTGCGGCCGCCGTCGGTCGACACGTCGACACGGCGCACCTTGCCGCGACCCGACCACGCGAGGCCGCGAATCTCGTGATAGCCGCGATCGAGCAGTACCTGTCCGCCGGACGGAGACGTGATGACGCTCTTCGCCTCCTGGATCCACGTGTACTGCCGCTGGATGCCGCCGGGCATCAGGTCGACGTAGTGCAGCGACTCCTCGCGCGTGTTCCACGGCGCGTCGCCCACTTCGAGCCGCCGCAGCCACTTGACGCTCGACACGCCCTGCACGCCGGGAACCAGCAGGCGCAGCGGATAGCCTTGCTCGGGGCGCAGCATCTCGCCGTTCTGGCCGTAAACGACGAGAACGTCATCGAGCGCCATCTCGAGCGGGATCGTCCGCGTCAGCGACGCGCCGTCGGCGCCTTCGGCCAGTACGAAGCGGGCGCGCTTGCGATCGACACCCGCCTCGTCCAGCAGTACGGCAAGCGGAACGCCCGTCCATTCGCTGCAGCCGAGCATCCCGTGCGTGTATTGAACCGTCGGCACGGCGGCATTCGCCCATTCCATGCCGGTATTGGCGCCGCACTCGATGAAGTGGATCCGCGACACCGACGGAAACCGGACGAGGTCGTCGATCGTGTACAGGCGCGGCGCCCGCACGAGGCCGTGGATCATCAGTTGGTGCTGATCAGGGACGACGTCGGGCACTCCGGCGTGATGCCGTTCGTAATGCAGGCCCGACGGCGTGATGATGCCGAACAGGCTCTGCAGCGGCGTGAACGACACGGACGACTGCGCCGTACGCGTGAGCCCGGGGCTTTGCCGGCGCACGACGCCGGCCTCGTAACGGGCGGGAACACCGTAGGGCGACGCGAGGATCGGCGCGCCGAGCGTCCGGGTCCACGGCGGATCAGCAGGTAACTGCGCGTCGGCCGGAGCACCCGCCGGGCGTGCGGCGCTTGCAGCGAGCGAACCCGCGATTGCCGCGCCCTGCACGAGAAACGCGCGACGCTTCGAATCCGCCGCCAAGTGCTGCGGCATGTCCGCCCGCGTTGCGCCGGTGGCCGCGTGTTTACGAATGGCAGGCGAACGGCGCATGGCCGCATGAGCATATGCGCATGCGAATCACCCGGTCAACCCGGGTCGCCTACCGATTACGCCAGGTCACGCCGTTGGACGGCGTTAAAGACTTCAGTGAATGGTCGCGGTCGTCAGGAACCGCAACGTGTGGCCGTCCGCGAGGCGGTAGAAGCCGTCCGAAACGTGCTCGGCATCCTCGAAATCCGCCTGCGTGAAGGCAAGCTCGGTCTCGCCATGGGTCGCCTCGAGAACGACGTCGTCGGCGACGGTGAACTCGTCGGGGATCCGCACGTAGGCGGTCTCGAATACGACGCCGTCGATTACGACGAAATCGGCGTCGTGCATCGTGTCGGATAGCTTGAGCGTCATCGATCGTCACCTTCGTCTTGAACAGCGTTGAACCTCTGGTCTCGAACCGTAGATGCGGGCCATGAGGTTTCCCTTCAAGCGGGCAACGACGCCCTGTAACCGCTTCCTCCTGGCACCCTTGCTATGACGTCTCGATGATCGGGGGAGTGCCATAGGTTGTCGAGTCGACGAACACTGTGAATCGCGTCCGCTTCCGGCCTACGGGTTTGACGTTTTTGACCCTCCGGCTGACCGGATGGGCGACCGGGACTGTCAGGCGAGCAGCGTGCGGACGAAATTCGGCAGTGCAAGCGCCGCCCGATACGTGTCGCCATTGAGATATTGCAGCTTCTCGATGCACCGCTTCGCGATGCGCGCGTCGACCGCGTCGGCCGATTCCAGGCGCGGGTCGAGCGATGCTGCGCAACAGGCCATCATCCACAGGCCGCCGTAGAGCGGGATCGAAGTCAGGTACGGCGTGACGACTGCGAACGCGTCGCGCAGCTCGACGATCGTTTCGCGGACACGGTCGGGGTGCGCGATCGGGCTTCCGACGTGCATCGTCATCGCGCCCTCAGGCGTGAGTCGACTTGCGCACGCCCGATAGAACGCCGGCGTGTACAGCGCCGTGGACGGTCCGCCGGGATCCGTCAGGTCCAGCACGACCAGGTCGTATTCGTCGCGCGTTTCCTGCACGAATCGAAACCCGTCGCCAATCCGCAGCGTCACGCGCGGATCGTCGAGCGCGCCGTGATGGACAGCACCGAAGTGCTCGCGGGAAATGTCGATGACCGCGGCATCGATTTCGGCGATCGTCACGGTGCGCAGTGAAGGATGCTTCAACAGCTCTTCGGCCGAACCCCCATCGCCGCCGCCGACGATCAGCGCGCTCGCCGGCGCCGGATGCGCGAGCGCCGCGATGTGCACGAGGTTCTCGTGATAGAAGAACTCGTCGCGCTCCGACGTCATGAAGTGACCGTCGAGGCGAAAGAGCTTGCCGAAC
>Ga0207689_10001926_pt1 | contig 19634 bp, 10 predicted proteins | sample KBSMisM52_FD_184312 | JGI IMG/M metagenome (GOLD analysis project Ga0207689, IMG submission 184312) | Miscanthus rhizosphere microbial communities from Kellogg Biological Station, Michigan, USA - KBS Miscanthus M5-2 (SPAdes) (version 2) | ecosystem: Host-associated > Plants > Roots >... | reverse complement strand
GAGTCGCAGTCTCGCCGCTTGGGTGTCGGGCTCGGCTACAGCACCGATAATGGCCCGCGAGTGCAGGCCAACTACACAGACTACGATTTTCTACACAAAGCTTGGAAATTCACCACCGACGTCACCGTGGACCGCCAGACGCAGACGGCCGGAATTGGCTTGGATTGGCCGGTCGAGCCCAGCAGCTGGCGCTGGGGCAGCGGCCTCCGATTCAAACACGAGGACATTCAGAATCAGGATACGAGGAGCTACAGCCTGACGGGCGCGCGCATCCGCACCACCGAGGAACGCGAGACCGCCATTTCGCTCCAATATCTCGAGGAATATGCGACCGTCGAGGAGCAGCAAAACAACAACCACGCGCTGTTCCTTAATCAGGGTTGGGTATTCAACACGCTGGACAACATTCTCGCTCCACGTACAGGAACTCTAATCAAACTGCAGGTGGGTGGTGCGACCAAGCTCGTATTGTCGGACCAGAATTTCGCCCGCACCACCGCTAAAGCTCAGTACCTGCACCCGGTGGGCAAGATCGGCACTCTGGTCTTCCGCGTGGAGGGAGGCGTAGTGTTCGCGAAGAGCGTCGACGGAATACCCACTGACTACCTGTTCCGCACCGGCGGCGACACCACTGTACGTGGCTACGAGTTCGACAGTCTCGGCGTCAGACAAGGGAACGCGGTCGTCGGTGGCCGCTACCTGGCCGTGGCAAGCGCCGAGTACATCCACTGGCTCAGTCAATCCTGGGGCACGGCCGTATTCTATGATGCGGGCAATGCGGCTGATGACCTCAAGGCACTCAAACCCAATGTCGGCTACGGGGTTGGTCTACGCTGGAGCAGTCCAGTCGGCGCGTTGAATCTCGATATCGCGCACGGTGTCTCATCGCCGGACAAATGGCGTATCCACATCTTCGCCGGCATCAGCTTCCAGTGATCAGAGCGACCTTTCGATGAAGCTCCGGAAGTTTGCCTGGTTGCTCGCCAGCGCGGTGCTACTGTGCTTCGCTGCCAGTACAGCTGCCCTGTACTGGGCTAGTCACAGCGAAACTGCATTGCGCTGGGGGATCGAGTTTGCCGCACGGCGGCTACCAGGCAAACTAATCGTCTCAGGCATACACGGGGCGCTGCTCGAGCCGATAAAGATTGATGCGCTGACCTACGAGGACAATGTGCTCCGCGTAGAGACGCATTCGCTCGCGCTCGATTGGTTCCCCATGGCGTTGCTGCATGACAAGGTGGATGTCAGCCGCCTGCAGATTGAACGCATGCGGGTATTGATCAAATCGCACTCCGGGAGCAGCAGCGCGTTGCCCAGCGATCTAGGGCTGCCCGTTCAGATTCAGCTCGCATCGATCGAAATCGGTCAGCTGATCGTCGATGGCGCAGGCACTCCAATCGATCTGAAAGACATCGCAGCTGCCTATGAGGGCGGACCTGCATCTCACCGCCTCGATCTACGCAAACTCTCGACAGGTTGGGAAGGGTCCAGCGTACCGACAGATCCCGCCACCCCTCGCGCTGAAGCGCAAGCCCCACCAGAAGTGCAACTACGTCTCGGCGCTCAGCTGCGATTAGGCGCCCAGTCTCCCTTTCCTTTGTCGGGCCACGTGAGCGCCGATGTCGCCTTCGCGCATGCGCCCGCGCTCAACTTGCAAGCCAATCTGAGCGGAACACTGATACGGCTCAGTGCGGCAGTCCATGCGCAGATGAACCAGCTCAGTGTCGAAGCCGTGACGAACGTCAAGCCATTCGATAGCACGCCGATAGAGTCAGTCACCGCACATAGTACGGACATCGACCTTTCTCAATGGATCGAGGGCGCACCGCCTACCACGCTAAGCATACAGATGGAAGGACGTCAAACCGGAACCGAGCAATTCGCCGGTCACATTGCGATCGAAAATGCCAAATCAGGAGCTGTCGACCGCCAGCTCATTCCACTGCGTCGCGCGAGCGGCGAGTTCATTGCCGTGCCACGGCAACTGCGCATGACAACACTCGCGGTCGATCTGGGCGACGCCGGGCAGTTCGCCGGATCGGCAGCGCTCACCGCACAAAGCGCGGAACTGATGTTAACCACCGGCAACCTAAACCTCCGAGGCATCCATGGTGATCTGCGGGCCACCAAGCTGACCGGTTCGCTTCAGGCAAAAGTGGCGGAGGAAAACCAGTCTCTGGTTGCGGACCTGCGCGAGGCCGGCGTCCAGATTCAGGTGGATGCCACCCACCAGTCTGGAACCGTGCATCTACAGCGACTGCTTGCGCGCTCTGGCACGGCCGAGTTGAGCGGAAACGGAACGTTGGCAACGTCAAGCCCAAATACCTTCTCTGCTCAGGGAGCGTTGAAACGCTTCAATCCGGCGCAGTTCGGCGACTTCCCGGCCGCTGTTGTCAACGGCACTTTTTCCGCGCGTGGCCAACTGCGCCCGCAGTGGCTCGCGACAATCGCATACGCAATCGACCACAGTACCTTCCGTCGCCAGCCACTGAGCGGACAAGGCCGCCTGACGCTCGCTCCAGATCACATTCAGAATACCGATGCGCAGCTGATCCTCGGTCGCAACCGCCTGTCGGCCCGGGGTGCTCTGGGCCGACTTGGCGATCAGCTCGCCTTCGAGCTCGATGGACGCGAGCTGGCTGCCTTCGGCCTGGCTGTATCCGGGGCTTTGCAGGCTTCTGGGACAGCATCGGGCACGTTCGCGCGTCCAGCCCTGACCTTCAAGCTCGAGGGACGCGCCCTTGCTATGCCTGATGGCTACAGTATTCAGCATCTCGATGCCCGTGGATCGATTGCTCCCAGGGTCGACCCCGCCGACAACTCGGCCGAAGACGCTGCCTTAGAGTTCCGCGCCGACGCCACGGGGCTTGCGCGCAAGACACTTAAACTCGATACCGCCAGCGTCTCGGCCAGGGGATCTCTGAGCCGGCACATCGTCGATCTTGAGACCACGGCGCCTGACATCAAGCTCACCGCTCGTGTGGACGGAGGATGGCAGCAGCAAACTCGTCTATGGCGCGGAAGCCTTAGCAAGCTCGAGAACCATGGTAAAGCGGACTTCGCACTGACTCAGCCCGCTGCCATGTCGTTCGGAAAGGATCAGTTCTCGCTGAGTGGTGCCCGCATCGCTTACGGTGAGGCTAATCTGTCGATCGTGCACCTGGATCTGCGCAAAGGTACGCTGACGAGCGCGGGAGAGTTCGTTCACCTACCTGCAGCGTTACTGCTATCGTTGAATGAGAAGCTGGCCGGTATCGACTCGTCCGTGTTGCTGGGCGGCCGCTGGTCGCTGCAGGTCGACAAGCACGTGAATGGCCGCATCGAGGTGTTCCGCGAATCAGGTGATCTGATCGCACCCTCGGATCCGCCCGTTGCGGTGGGCATCGAGCGCGCCGCGGTCGACGTGCGCATCGTCGATGACCGGGTCAACGGAACCTTGGAGCTTGCAGCCTCGCGCATCGGCGAGCTCAACGGCACCATGCAGACCACCTTATCGCAGCGCGAGGGCAACTGGGGCGTTGCCGGCAGCACGCCGCTGCGCCTGCAAGCGCATGCCAGCATCGGATCGCTCAAGCCCGTATTCGCACTATTCGCGAAGAACTTCACGGGCGATGGTCGAATCACGCTCGACGTCGAACGTGATGGCCCGGCATCGGACGCAAAATTGCAGGGGCGAATAGAAGGGGACGCACTGCGCCTGGATTACGTCGAAGGCGGATTGTTTCTGCGGGATGGCAAGCTGCGGGCGACCTTCTCGGACGACGCGCTGAACCTCGACGAACTGACGATGCTGGGCGGCCGCGGCCGCATTAGCGCAAAGGGAAAGGCAACGCTGAGGCCGCAGCTGGGCCCGCTCGTCGAGATCTATTGGACGGCGGACAAACTAGCCGCCATCAACCGCCCGGACGTCCAGCTGATCTTGAGCGGCGGCGGTAACGTAAAGCTCGATCGTAGTCGCGTCGACGTGCACGGCCAGCTCAAAGCGGACCAGGGACGCATCGAGTTGCGCGATCAGGCAATGCCTGAGCTAGGGAACGACGTAGTGGTGCTGGACGGACGCAAGAAGCGCGAGTCGCTCGCCAATCGGGTTGTTCGCTCAGAAGTCGACCTCAAGCTCGACCTTGGCCCCGATTTCACGATCAAGGGTCGCGGTGTCGACGCGCAACTGGGCGGCCAACTCGCGTTGATGGGCACTCCGAACTCACCACTGACTGCCGAAGGGAAGATCTTTGTCGTCCGTGGCACCTACGAGGCATACTCCCAGCGCTTGACGATAGAAAAGGGGACGCTCTTCTTCACCGGCCCGCTCGACAATCCAGGGCTGGAGATACGTGCCATGCGCCTGCACCAGCAGGTGGAGGCGGGAATCGAGATCACCGGCACGGCACGTGACCCTCATCTGCGCCTGGTGTCGAAGCCAGAAGTTCCCGACAATGAGAAGCTTGCCTGGTTAGTCCTGGGACGCAATGTAGAGGCGACCAATCGATCCGATTCGGCAGCCATGCAGGCCAATGCGATGGCTCTGGCCGCGCAACTAGGTACTGCACCGATCAATGCGCAACTGGCCAAAGCGGTCGGATTGGACGAGATCCGCGTGATGCCCTCTACCAGCGGCAGTACGACAGGAGGGGTCGTTTCGCTGAGCAAACGCCTCGCCGAGAGGGTCTACGTCACCTACGAGTACAGTGTGAACAAGGCTACCAGCGCCGTGGCAATCAACTATCAATTGAGCACGCGCTGGTCCGTCCGCACTTCGACCGGCACCAGCGATGCCATCGATCTGTTCTACAGCCTTTCCTTCGACTGACGCTAAGTTCCCGATGCCGTTCCCGCCACTGACGCTGGCCGATCTGCGCCACAGCCTCCCCGAAGCCTACGTCGAGCGTGGCGCAGCCTACGCTCGGCACGGACAGGTAAGACACCTGCGCCAGTTTCCCGACGAAGCTCGCTACGAGGCTCGCGTGGCGGGTTCCGGCTATGAACCGTACAAAGTGGAAGTACGCCTGCAGCGTAGTGCTCGCGGCACGCAAATCTTCGGCGTGTGCACCTGCCCGATGAAGGTCAACTGCAAACACGTCGCCGCCGTCCTGCTCCGAGCGCTGGAAGTCCAAGGTGTGCCGCCGGACGGAGCCGAGGAAGTGAGTCCGCGTGTAGCCGCGGCCCCATCCTCAGCTCTTCCACCCGAATTGGGTCTGTGGCTGGAAAGCGCACGACGGGCTTCCCAACAAACTCCCAGGCTCGATAACTACGCCCCCAATGTTCTTCAGCGCCTGCTCTACGTTCTGGACACCATCGGCTCGCTCGGAACCGCCGCACTGCGTGTCAGCCTGGTCGTCGCGCGCCGTCTGAAAGCTGGTGGCTATGGTGGCGCCGTTCCATGGCAAAACGCACATCAAGCGCTGCACTCCAAGCCTGGCTTCGTGCTCTCGGATGATCAGCGTATTTTGCGTGCGTTGCTGATCGACTCAGATCGCCCTTACAGCAGCGAATACGTTCTGAAAGGAGACACCGCGACCGGCCTGCTTCCCGTGCTGCTCGCAACTGGCCGGTGCCACTGGCGTAGCGTCGACTCGCCCGCGTTGAGTGTAGGAGCACCGCGTGAGGCGAGCGGTGCGTGGAGGTTCGACGCATCCGGGGCACAGCACTTCGTGTTCGACACGGAACCGGCAAGCGAAGCGGTGCTGGCGCTCGCTCCGCCGTGGTATCTAGACACTCAGCGCCACGAGTGCGGCCCGGTACGTACGGCACTGCCGCCAATGGTAGCTGAAACCCTTGCTAGCGCTCCACCAGTTCCGGCCGATCACGCGAGCGGTATTCGCGCTGCTCTAGAACAACAGCTTGGCAATTCAGGAATCCCACTTCCGCAGATCCCGGATACGATCGAGGTGGAGGACGCCATACCGGTACCCTGCCTGCGGATGCTGACGTTGAAAGAGTATGCAACCCATCGCTACCGGCACGAGGGACGCGAGCACTATCTGGACATCGCGACGCTCACATTCGACTATCTGGGTCTGCGGGCGAACCGCGACAGCCCTGGAGTGGTGACGCGCTTTCAAGACGGCAAGCTGCTGCGAGTCAAGCGTCACCTTCGCGCCGAGAAGCAGGCCCATCTGCAGCTCAAGGCGATCGGATTCATCAAGGTCGCCGAGGCTGGTCGCTTGCATCTGCACGAATATCGCCACGACTACACTTTGCCGAACGAGGCGAGCTGGCTCGACTTCATGGGCGACCAGCTTGGGGCGCTGCGCACCAAAGGCTGGAGGATAGAGTTCGACGAGAACTTCCGCCTTACCCCTGCGGAGTTGGGCAACTGGTATGCGCGGATCGAGCCATCGAGCAACGACTGGTTCGATCTCAGGCTTGAAGTCGACATCGATGGCAAGCGAACGAACCTGATCGAGATCCTACTCGCAGCCATCCGCGATCGGCCGGATCTTCTGTCTCGCGACACGATCGCCGGCGCTGTCGCGTCAGACAAGTCCGTATTCCTAAATCTACGCGACGGCAGGCTGCTGCCGGTTCCACTCAGTCGCCTGCAGCCACTGATCTTGATCTTGCACGATATGTTGGATGAATCACCGCACGTCGTGCGGTTGCCTCGACTGGATGTAGTACGACTGGCCGATCTCGAGGATGCGGTCGACTTGAACTGGCAAGGTGGCGAGGCCCTGCGCAAACTTGGGCGACGTTTGTCCGAGTTCGAGCGTGTCACGCCGATCGTAGCACCCGCTGAATTCTACGCGCAGCTGCGACCGTATCAGGAGCACGGCGTCGCCTGGCTGCAATTCCTGCGCGAGTATGAACTGGGAGGCATCCTGGCGGACGACATGGGCCTGGGCAAGACCGTGCAGGCGCTCGCTCACATCCTCATCGAGAAGCAAGCGGGCCGCCTGGATCGCCCCGCCCTAGTGATCGCCCCAACCAGCGTGATCCCCAATTGGAAAGCGGAGGCGGCGCGCTTTGCGCCAGGGCTGCGTGTGCACGTTTCGCATGGTCTCAAGCGTAAGGAGGTATTCGACCAGATCACCGACTCGGACCTGGTGCTGACCACTTACGCGCTGCTACCCAGGGACAAAGAGGCGCTGCTAGCGCAGGAGTTTCATCTCGTGCTGCTGGACGAGGCTCAACAGATCAAGAATGCTCAGACCCTGGCAGCAAAAGTCGTCTCGCAACTGCATGCACGCCATCGCCTATGTCTGACCGGAACGCCGCTCGAGAACCACCTCGGTGAACTTTGGTCGCTGTTCCATTTCCTGATGCCCGGATTGCTCGGCGATGTCGCTGCGTTTCGCCGGACATACCGAACGCCGATCGAGAAGTATGGCGATGAGCTGAGGCGACATGGCCTGGTGCGTCGCATTCGTCCATTCTTGCTACGCAGGACCAAAGAGCAGGTTGCGACCGAGCTGCCGGCGAAAACCGAGATCGTGCTGCCAGTGGAGCTTGCCGGCAGGCAGCGCGATCTCTATGAGACCGTGCGCGCATCGATGCATGAGCGCGTGCGAGAGGAAATCACCGCACGCGGTCTGGCGCAGAGCCAGATCGTGGTCTTGGACGCGCTTCTCAAACTCCGCCAAGTCTGTTGCGACCCGCGGCTGCTCAAACTCGATAGTGCCAAGCGTGTGAAGGAATCCGCCAAGCTCGAGGTCCTGCTGGAAATGCTGCGCGAGATGCTGCCGCAAGGCAGGCGTGTGCTACTCTTTTCCCAGTTCACCAGCATGCTTGCATTGATCGAACAGGAGTTATCGGCGGAGTCTGTTCGTTACGTCAAACTCACCGGCGATACGCGCGATCGCGAGAAGCCGGTGAAGGCTTTCCAGTCGGGTGAGGTTCCTCTGTTCCTCATCAGCTTGAAAGCGGGCGGCACAGGACTCAACTTGACGGCTGCCGATACCGTCATCCACTACGATCCCTGGTGGAACCCGGCGGTGGAAAACCAGGCGACCGATCGTGCTCATCGCATCGGCCAGAACAAACCCGTGTTCGTCTACAAACTCATCGCGTCCGGCAGCGTCGAGGAGAAGATAGGGGCGCTGCAGGCATCGAAGGCTGCGCTGGCCGCAAGCGTACTGGGAGGTGGCGCAGCCACCGGTGCGGCTCTCACCGCCGATGACATCCGAGCATTGTTCGAGCCCATGGGATGACGTCGACAGGTGCGGTTCGACTCGGCGAACTGCTAAGCAGATTGGTGATCACAGTGGCGGTTCCGGTACCATTGAGGACCTCACCCGAAGGAACCACTTCCGTGCAGTGGATCGAGCGACACTGGTATCGTCTTTCCGCACTTTCGATGGCCCTGCTGCCGCTGAGTCTAGTTTTTCTCGTTGTGGTGATGGTGCGGCGCCTGCTTTACCGCACCAGGATTGTTGCGAGCGAAGCAATGCCCGTACCTGTGATCGTGGTCGGCAATATCGCAGTAGGAGGTACCGGGAAGACGCCCACGGTACTCTGGCTCACTGATCTATTGCTGGACGCGGGTTACCATCCGGGGATCATCACGCGCGGCTATGGTGGCAACGAGCGGATCCAGGCTGTCACGTCGCAAACCGACACCGCCATTGCCGGGGACGAACCGGTTCTGTTAGCCCAGCGCAGCGGCTGTCCGGTGTGGACGGGAGGTGATCGCGTAGCAGCCGCGCGCGTTTTGCTGGCGCAGCATCGCGAAGTCGACGTGCTGATCAGCGACGACGGGCTGCAGCACTATAGGCTCAAACGCGACATCGAGATTGCAGTCGTAGATGGCGAGCGCGGGTTCGGCAACGGGCTGTTGCTGCCGGCAGGCCCGCTGCGGGAGCCGACCGGGCGACTGCGCAGCGTGGATGCAGTAGTCGTCAACGGCACAACCCGGCTCACGCTTCCGCGCCGTCACGACATGCGTCTCGAAGGCCGCACATTCGTCAATCTTCTCAACCCGCTGCTCCAGTCCACTCCAGACGCGTTCCGCGGCAAGGTGCTCCACGCCGTGGCTGGCATTGGCAACCCGACACGGTTCTTCGCGCATCTTATGGCCCTGGATCTGAGCTTCACGGCGCATCCGTTCACCGACCATCATCGCTTCAGCCCCGCCGATCTGCATTTTCCCGACGCAGACGCAGTGCTGATGACAGAGAAGGATGCGGTAAAATGCGCTGCAATCGCGCGTGAGAACTTCTGGTGTCTGCCGGTAGAGGCCAAAGTCGACTCCGCGCTCGCAGACCTCATCCTGGATAGGCTCAAGACGCGACATGGACGCTAAGCTGCTCGACATTCTCGTATGTCCCATCTGCAAGGGCCCGCTCCTGTATGACAAGGCAAACCAAGAGCTGATCTCGATCGAAAGCGGCCTCGCCTATCCGATCAAAGACGACATTCCTGTCATGCTCGAAGAGGAAGCACGTCAGCTTTCGGCGGACGAGCTAGAAGCTTGGCGCAAGAAGCGCTGAGCGGTCTGTCGCCTAGAGCATCGGATCCCGAGCCATGCTGGACTTCGTCGTCGTAATCCCGGCTCGCTACGCCTCTACACGGCTTCCGGGCAAGCCGCTGGTAGACATTGCCGGCAAGCCGATGGTGGTGCACGTGGCCGAACGCGCACAACGCAGCGGTGCGACGGAGGTGTGGATCGCCACCGATGACCAACGCATCGTCGATTCCGCGCACAAGCATGGTTACCACGCATGGATGACAAGCCCTGATCATGCTTCCGGCACGGATCGCATCGCGGAAGTCGCTGCGGGCCGTGATTGGTCGGACAACACCATTGTCGTGAACGTACAGGGCGACGAACCCCGTATCGCCCCGGAGCTCATTCGCGAAGTCGCCACGGCACTGGATCTGCGCGGCGAGGCCTCGATGTCCACTGCCTGCCACGCGATCCACCGCGCGGAGGATCTGTTCGATCCCAACTGCGTGAAGGTCGTTCTGGATCACCGAGGCGATGCCCTGTACTTCAGCCGCGCGACGATACCCTGGGCGCGCGATGCCTTTGCGCGGGACCGGACCTCCGTTCCTACGGGCCTCCCAATCTACCGGCACATCGGCATCTACGCATATCGCTGCGGCTTCTTGCAACGCTACGCAACCCTATCCGCTCCTGACATCGAGCGCTTCGAAGCATTGGAGCAGTTACGCGCCCTGTGGCACGGGCATCGAATCACCGTGGCGGTCACCGCGTCAGCCCCGGAAGCCGGAGTCGACACCCCGGAAGATCTGGAAACCGTGCGTCGTTTGTTCGCCAAGGGTCAATGACGCCGCAGGTGCAGGCCGTATAATCGCCTAGAGGTCAGCGCGACCATCACAATAACAATGCACTAAGGGAACCGGAAATGAGACTAATCCTCCTCGGCGCACCGGGGGCAGGTAAGGGAACGCAAGCGGTATTCGTCACGCAGAAGTACGGTATCCCGCAGATTTCCACCGGAGACATGCTTCGCGCGGCGGTGAAGGCAGGCACGCGCATGGGGTTGGAGGCGAAGAAGTTTATGGACGCGGGTGCGCTGGTGCCAGACGAAGTGATCATCGGGTTGGTCAAGGATCGCATCGAGCAGCCCGACTGCGCCAATGGGTTTCTGTTCGATGGATTTCCACGCACCATTCCGCAAGCCGAAGCCATGAAGCAGGCTGGCGTAGATCTGGATTACGTCGTCGAGGTGGATGTGGACGACGCCGAGATTGTCCGACGTCTGTCGGGTCGACGTGTGCATCTAGCCTCGGGGCGCACCTACCATCTCCAATTCAATCCACCCAAAGTTGCCGGCAAGGACGACGTGACCAGTGAGGCCCTGATTCAACGCGACGATGACAAAGAGGATACGGTACAAAAACGGCTGCAGGTCTACCACTCCCAAACCAAGCCGCTGGTCGAGTACTACTCTTCATGGGCTGCAAGGGGCGGCGCGGGCGCGCCCCAGTACCGCAGAATCTCCGGGACGGGAACTATGGAGCAGATCCGCGACCGCATCTTCGCGGCGCTCGCACAATGAATTGAGCCGCGGAGATTGACGATGGCAAAGATGAATGCGTTCTATGCACAATCGGGCGGGGTTACGGCGGTGATCAACGCGAGCGCCTGTGGCGTTATCGAGACCGCACGCAAACACAGCAGCAGGATCGGCAAGGTGTACGCCGGACGCAACGGGATCATCGGCGCGCTGACCGAGGATTTGATCGACACAGGGAAGGAGGCGGCAAAGGCCATCGCCGGCCTTCGTTATACGCCATCGGGAGCGTTCGGCTCGGCACGATACAAGCTGCGCAAGTTCGACGAGGACCGCTCGCAATACGAGCGCCTGATCGAAGTCTTCAAGGCGCACGACATCGGATATTTCTTCTACAACGGTGGCGGCGATTCAGCCGATACGTGCCTCAAGGTTTCGCAACTGTCGCAGCAAATGGGCTACCCGATCGTCTGCGTGCATGTCCCCAAGACCATGGACAACGATCTGCCCATCACCGATTGCTCGCCGGGATTCGGCTCCGTGGCGAAATATCTCGCAGTGAGCATGCGAGAAGCCGGATTCGATGTGGCTTCCATGGCTAAGACATCTACCCGGGTGTTCGTATTGGAGGCGATGGGACGGCACGCTGGCTGGACCACCGCTGCGATGGGGCTGGCGGCAGAGCATCCCGGCGAGGCGCCGCACGTGCTGATGTTTCCCGAGATCGCCTTCGACGAGGTCACATTTCTGGGCAAAGTGGACGCAGCGATCACCCGATACGGCTATTGCTGCGTAGGCGTGTCGGAAGGGCTGCGGGGGCCGGACGGCAAGTTCCTTTCCGACGCTGGCTTGCGAGATGCGTTTGGCCATGCCCAACTGGGCGGCGTCGCTCCGCTGTTGGCTAATTTGGTAAAGGACCGCCTCAAGCTCAAATACCACTGGGCGGTCGCAGACTACTTGCAACGCGCAGCCCGCCACATCGCATCCAAGACAGACGTGGCACACGCCTATGCGCTAGGCAAGGCGGCGGTGGAGCTCGCGATCAAAGGCAAAAACGCCGTCATGCCCACAATCGTGCGCAAATCCAACAAACCGTACAAATGGACTATTGGAGTGGCCCATCTCGAAGACGTCGCCAATGTCGAGAAGAAGCTACCGCGCGACTACATCACCGACGACGGCTACCACATCACTGCAAAGTGCCGCAACTACCTCGCTCCACTCATCCAGGGTGAGGACTACCCGCCGTTCAAGGACGGGCTACCTGCCTACGTCCGGCTGAAGAATTCGGCCGTGCGAAAAAAGGTCGGTACCGAGTTCAAGGTCTGAGCTGAACGAGACTTCGCAGTACTAGGCCACGAACCTCTGTCCGGAGACATTTTTTTCACCATCTCGCCGGTCGGCGCAGTGTCCTACGCCCCGGTTTCTGTTGTAGAATCACGGGCTTTACTCGCGGCCGAGATACTATTAGCCGGATCGGTTCAGGCTGATTGACTTGGCATTCACCGCGAGATTCAGGTTTCTCAACGGATAAAAACTGCAAGGGGGATTCATGTCTATGCCACTGGTCATTGCCCTGGTCTGCGCCGTTATCGCGCTGGTCTACGGCCTCGTCTCCATCCAGTGGGTGCTCGCGAAACCGGCGGGCAACGCCCGGATGCAAGAGATTGCGGCTGCCATCCAGGCGGGCGCCAAGGCGTATCTCAACCGACAGTACACCACCATCGGCATCGTTGGTGTGGTGCTGTTCGTCGTGCTGGGAGTGGGGCTCGATTGGTTCACGGCGGTGGGCTTCGCAGTCGGCGCGGTGCTCTCTGGCTTGACAGGCTTCATAGGCATGAACATTTCGGTGCGCGCGAACGTGCGTACTGCCCAGGCTGCCCACGACGGCATGAACGCTGCCCTCGCAGTAGCCTTTCGAGGTGGCGCGATCACGGGAATGCTGGTGGTGGGCTTGGCTCTGCTTGGAGTAGCCGGCTACTACGCGGCGATCCTGCCCATGGCAGGCGAGGCCAAATCCTTGCATGCGCTCGTAGGCCTCGCTTTCGGTGGCTCGCTGATTTCGATCTTCGCGCGCCTCGGCGGTGGCATTTTCACCAAAGGCGCTGACGTCGGCGCTGACCTCGTCGGCAAGGTCGAAGCGGGTATTCCCGAAGACGACCCGCGCAATCCAGCCGTCATTGCGGACAACGTCGGTGACAACGTCGGTGATTGTGCGGGCATGGCAGCCGATCTGTTCGAGACCTATGCGGTGACCATCGTGGCGACGATGCTGCTCGGCGGCTTGATGATGAAGGATGCAGGCACGAGTGCGGTCTTGTACCCGCTGGTACTTGGCGGAGTCTCCATCATCGCATCCATCATCGGCACGTTCTTCGTGAAGGCCAGTGAAGGCGGCAAGATTATGAACGCGCTATACAAGGGCGTCATCGTGTCCGGCGTGCTCGCAGCGATCGCCTTCTACCCTATCACCGCCTGGATGATGCCTGGCCATGTAATGCCGCTATTCGGTGCGGCGTTGGTCGGCCTCGCGCTGACCGCGGCGATGGTGGTGATAACGGAGTACTACACCGCCACCGAGTACGCGCCCGTTCGTCACGTGGCATCCGCTTCGCAGACCGGCCACGCGACCAACATCATCGCCGGGCTGGGTGTTTCCATGAAGAGTACAGCCTTGCCCGTGCTGGCCGTGTGCGTGGCCATCTGGGCCGCATACATGTTAGCTGGCTTGTATGGCATCGCGATCGCGGCAACCGCCATGCTGTCCATGACGGGAATGATCGTGGCACTTGACGCATACGGCCCGATTACCGACAACGCAGGCGGCATCGCCGAGATGGCGGAGTTGCCCAAGCAGATTCGCAGCATCACCGATCCGCTGGACGCGGTAGGCAATACCACCAAGGCCGTTACCAAGGGATACGCCATCGGATCGGCAGGTCTCGCGGCCCTGGTGCTGTTCGCCGACTACACGCATAACCTGGAAGCTGCCGGTAAGCTCGTCGCCTTCAGCTTGTCTGATCCGGCCGTAATCATTGGTCTGTTCATCGGTGGTCTGGTGCCGTATTTGTTTGGCGCCATGGCGATGGAAGCAGTGGGGCGTGCGGCCGGCTCCGTGGTCAACGAAGTCCGCCGTCAATTCCGCGAGATCAAGGGAATCATGGAAGGTACCGCCAAGCCTGACTACTCTCGTGCCGTTGATATGCTCACGAAGGCAGCCATTAAAGAGATGATCATCCCCAGCCTCCTGCCGATCCTGGTACCGATCGTTCTCGTCCTGGTCATGAACCTAGCGATGGGTCCGGGCGCCGGCACTAAGGCGCTGGGCGGCCTGCTGATCGGTACGATCGTTACTGGATTGTTCGTCGCGATCTCCATGACCACCGGCGGTGGTGCGTGGGATAACGCAAAGAAGTACATTGAGGATGGCAACTTCGGCGGCAAGGGCTCCGATGCGCACAAGGCGGCGGTCACCGGCGATACGGTAGGAGACCCCTACAAGGACACCGCAGGCCCGGCGGTGAATCCGCTGATCAAGATCATCAACATCGTGGCGTTGCTGTTGGTGCCGGTTCTCTGAGAAGGGCGACCTCGACGCTATTCGAGGATGGGCACTAGGCAACCGAATCAGCGCTCTGTTTCCGGCGGTCAGCATGACGCCGGTCAGAGAAAGTGATAGGTCGGCTAGTGGCGCGTCGCTCTGCTACGCGCATTTCGATGTCGATCCCGGGCCGTACCTGTCGGCGCAGCTGTAATAACGAGTAGACGTTGTCCGGTCCAACCGTAAACGAGTAAACAGCTTCCGGAGCAGGTGCGTCGGAAGGTCGGGACACTGAGAAGTCGCGGCATAGCATCGCCGTGACCATCTTCATCTGAAGCATTGCCAATTGGCGTCCCGGACAAAATCGCGGTCCGGCTCCGAATGGCATAAATGCCTTCGTGTTGTGCCCCGATGCGCTGCGTTCTTCGGCCTCCAACCAGCGCTCGGGGCGGAATTGGTCCGCGTCGGTGAAATTGGCCTCCTGCGTACCTACATGGCCGTTTAGCACGAGGATGGGCGTCCCTTTCGGAACGTGCACGTCCTGGACCTGCACGTCCTCGTTCGGTTCTAGAAAGAGGTGTCCCCCGACCGGCTTGCAACGCATCGCCTCGTTGGCCACTGCCTCGACATAGCTCAACTTGTCAGCCGTTGTCGGGTCCTGCCAGGCGTTGTCGCTCAACCCGATAACGCGATCCACCTCTTCCTGTACGGCCAGCTGCACTTGCGGATACTCCATCAAAAAATAAATGATCCAGGAGATGGTGTTGGCCGTGGTGTCTTCACCCGCAAGCAGCAAGGTCATCACATTGGCAGCGATCTCGTCGTCACGCAGTCCGTCGCCCTGTTCCTGTGCAACTACCAGGGCTTCGAGGAGATTGCCCGGCTTGGCCTGCAACTGCGCATTCGCAGCGACGCGCGCGCGCGTCTCAGCTATCAGACCGTCGATGACTTTGCCTACCTCCCTCACTGCAAGGGTCACTTCGCGGTCCACACCTAGCTCTATATAACGCCAGTACGGAAACAGCGCCGTCTGGCGGCGTGCGATCGCTGGGAAAAGCTTATCCAGGTGTTTTTGGATAGGATCGATCTTCTCCTCGAGCGTGTTGAGATCTTTGCCAAACGCGAGCCCACTCGTCACATCCACCGTGAGGCGCATCAGGTCAGCGTGTGCATCCACCGGACGCCCAGCGAGCGCGGCACGCCACCAGCGACGCCGCAGGCGCCCTACCACTTCCTCCAGGCGCGGAACGAATTCGCGAACGTGGCTCGCATTCAGAGCAAACATCACGAACTTGCGTTGGCGCCTCCATTTCGCCCCTTCCGCCGTGAATAGCCCGTCCGATTTGATCTCAGCGCCGAGTTCTTCCATTCTGCGCCAGCGACGGAAGCGTTCTGGCCGGTCGCGCAACAGTAGCTGAATCGTCTCAGCGTCGGCCACGGTGAGAAAGCGCGTTGTGGCAACTTTGAACACGAAGAGCGATCCGAACTGATCCGCCCATCCGCTCATGATTTGATGCAACTGCTTCGGTTTGATTTGGAGGGCGTTGCCCAAGACCGGGACGCCCGTGGGCCCGGGCAAATCGTCCAGCGAGCGGAGGCCCGGTGCGAGAGGACCGGCACCGAGAACTGAAGGACCCGCAGAACTAGCCATCGAAGTGACCCGCGGCGGATCGATTGTCTCGAAAGTTCATTATGCGCGGTGCCTCTAATCGTCTCGCGATGAGAGGATCCATGACCGAGGCCAACGCTGGCTCTGACAGCCTAGGCTACCGACCGCAGCGGCCTTCCGCGACGCTCGCCGAATCGCCGCTCCGGAAATTTGATTGGCTGGCTCATCGCCCGACGTTCGACCCCTCGAAGTTCAACACCGTCCTTCGGGCCGGCCGCGGGTGCCTCGGAGTACGCCCGAAAGGATGTATCCATTGCAAGGTCCAACAGCTGCAAGCTTCGTTTAACAGCCAGCATCACTCGGTGCTGCTGGCGCTCGGTCGTGGCATACCGCTTGACCACCTCCAACGCGATTTTGGGGTGATCGTCGTCGTAACGGGCATGCGATCGCATCCAGCGTGAGGTATGCAGATTCATCGTCACCCCAGGAAATTTCCCATAGGCGATGAATCCGTCCAGCGTCTTGCGAGTCAAGTCGCCAGTAACTCCCTCGATCGCATAACTCGTAGCGGCGACTGCTTCTGCCAGGGTACCTTTGGTGTTGATGTACCAGAGCCAGTCCGATAGGGATTGCACGTCGCGCAATGCGGGTCGGTCCCCCGACGCCAGCTCGAGCAGATCTTTCCTTGGGAGGCCGAATCCTTCGGCCATCCACAGCCAATGCTCGGCGTGAGCTTTCTCCACCCGGATGTTGTCGATCAGGAATGAGCGCGAAAGGTCATCTTCGACTTTGATCAACGCTTCCGCCAAGAATTTGGGAAACGTATGAATGAACGGATACATGTTCACTATCCATCCGCGCAACTCGTCGACTGTCAGGCGGGTGGCAGTTGCGGATTCGGCAAATTCTCCGTTGAGCAGTGCATCCCAGTAAGGTCGAGCGAATCGATGCAAAGTATCCACCCAAACTGGGTGCGGCGAAAGCTCGTGCATGATTCCCATCTGTCCACCTTAAAGCGTAAAGGCAACTCGCCGCTCGTCTGCTCGCCCAATTCCCCAATTGGGGGCATAGCCGAAATATCTAGGCGCGAAACCCCATCCCTGCGCGTGCCTATTCCCGCAGTAGGGGTTGGCACTCAATCGCCGACGCTGTTGCGAGTACTAGTGCACGACATCGGCCGTCACAATCAGTCTATGGAGATTTTATGCTGGGATCAAGTCACCCTTGTACGGATAGCTTGTTTTTCCCAGGAGGTATGTTACCAAATCCTCCCAATTTGGGAGGTTTAGCAAATCAGGCGACGCGCGCGACGTTCAGGCGAGGGGCAAATGGTCTGGGCTTGGACACGCCATAGCCTTGGGCGTAATCGACGCCGATCAAGCGCAGCGCAGCCATCACGCGCTCGCTATCGACGAACTCAGCGATTGTCTGTTTCCCCATGACATGGCCAACGTTGTTAATGGCTTCCACCATCGCGCGATCGATTGGGTTGTCGGCCATGTCCTTCACGAAGCTGCCGTCGATCTTGAGGAAGTCAACAGGAAGGCGCTTGAGATAGGCAAATGAGGACATACCGGCGCCAAAATCATCCAGCGAGAACCTGCACCCAAGTGCGCGGAACTCTTCAATGAACCGTTGCGCTTTGTCCAGATTAGCAATCGCCGCCGTTTCCGTAATCTCGAAGCAAATACATTCGCGCGGCACGTTGAAAACGCGCAATTGCTCGTGGACAAAGTCCAGGAATCGCTCGTCGCCGATGGAGGCGCCGGAGAGGTTGATGGCGCACAAGGCGATAGGCGTGCTATTGATGTGACCACGCAAACGCGATAGCGTAGCCAGGGCCGTGCGAATCACCCATCTGTCGATCGCTGGCATGACGTTATACCGCTCTGCTGCGGGGATGAATGCCATTGGCGGCACGAGTTCACCATGCTCGTCGATCATTCGCACCAGCAGTTCGCAGTGCGTTCCTTTCTCGGTCAAACCGTTCACTGACACGATGTCCTGGGCGTAGAGCAAGAAACGGTTCTCGTCCAGGGCCCTTTGCAAGCGCCCCACCCACTCCATCTCGCCCTGGCGTACAGTGAGTTCGCTATCGTCGGGATGGTAGACTTGGACGCGATCGCGGCCCTTCTCCTTGGCCATGTAGCACGCGGTATCGGCGGCCCGCATCACTTCTGCCAGCGTAAACAGACCGTCATCCACGTTAACCAAACCGATGCTGACGCCAATATTGAAGCGCAACTGCTTCCAGGCGAAATGAAAATCCGTGACCGTTTGCCGTAACTTGTCGGCGATCCTGAGCGCAGCATCGGGGGGGCAACTCTCCAACAGGACACCAAACTCGTCTCCCCCTAACCTCGCTAACGTATCGCCTTCACGCAGGCAAGTCTGCAGCAGGTTGCTCACTTGACGCATAAGTTGGTCACCGGCTGCATGTCCGCAGGTGTCGTTGACCACCTTGAACTGGTCAAGGTCCAGATAAAGAACCGCATGATGCCGCCCAATCTGAGCGGCGGATTCCAAAGCAAGGCCCAGGCGTCGTTCGAACTCGGTCCGATTGATTAATCCAGTAAGCGCGTCGTGGCTGGCTTGGTAGGACAACGTGGCAGCGTACTGGCGCTCGCGGCTGATGTCGTGCAACACCAGAACGGCGCCGACCAGCGCTCCGGAACGGTCCCGAATCGGGGCGGCGGAATGTACCAGCGGGATCTCTGCGCCGTCATTGCGTTGCAGCAGGATGTTGACCGCGGCTTCCACCGTGCGCTCTTCGTTGAGCACCATATCGATCGGATTGGGAGCCAGCCGGCGATGACCTTCATCGACCAGACGGAACATGGCATTGATCGGCAAGCCACGCGCTTCCCGCCATGTCCAACCGGTCAGCTGCTCGGCGACGGGATTGACGTACTCCACCCACCCTTCCGTGTCGGTCGTGATGACCCCGTCGGCGATGGATGCCAGCGTCACCTGCGCTCGTTCTTTCTCAGCAAAGAGCTCCGACGCCGCGAGTTGCTTATCGGTAATGTCGGTCAACGCACCCGCCATTCGGACTGCCTTCCCAGTCGCATCTCGCACCGACTGCCCACGAATTCGAAACCAACGATACTCGCCACTCTTGGTGAGCAGGCGCACTTCGATGTCGAAAGGAGTGTCCTGGGATAGATGCGACGCCATGGCGCCATCAGTCCCAGTCCGGTCCTGGGGATGCACCAAGCCGCTCACCGCCTGCATATTTGGTTCGAGTGCGCCACTTTCGTAGCCCAGCAGCTGTGCGAAGCGGGGCGAGTAGTAGAGTTCGTCTTTCTCGATCTTCCAGTCCCACAGACCGTCGCTGCTGCCAGTTACTGCTAGATCGAATCGCTCTTCGCTCAACTTCAAAGCTTGTTCGAAGGCACGCCCGCGGCGCAGCGTTCGATGGGACAGATATACGCCCACGGGCAACAACATTGCCACGACGGAGAACATCGACACCAGCAAGATAACTTGGGTCTGGCGCGACGCTGCGCCCAGGCTTCGGGTAAAGTCCTGCGACATCGGCGTGAGCTGCGCGTTGACTTCAAGCATG
>Ga0207689_10001924_pt1 | contig 19639 bp, 17 predicted proteins | sample KBSMisM52_FD_184312 | JGI IMG/M metagenome (GOLD analysis project Ga0207689, IMG submission 184312) | Miscanthus rhizosphere microbial communities from Kellogg Biological Station, Michigan, USA - KBS Miscanthus M5-2 (SPAdes) (version 2) | ecosystem: Host-associated > Plants > Roots >... | reverse complement strand
GACGCCCGAGGGGGCGCTGGCGCTCATCCTTGTTCTCGATCAGTTTCCACGCAACATGTTCCGCGGACAGGCGCGAACCTATGAAACCGATGCGGTTGCCCGCGCCGTGGCCGATCGCGCTCTCGAGCGCGGCTTCGACCGCGAGGTGCCGCAGCAGGAGCGCCAATTCTTCTATCTGCCGCTCATGCATTCTGAAACGCTCGCCGATCAGGAACGATGTCTCGAGCTGGCGCGCGGTCTCGGCGACGATGAAGTCACAAAATACGCCGAGGTCCACGCCGACATCATTCGCCGCTTCGGCCGGTTTCCCCATCGCAACGCGATGCTGGGACGGGTTATGACACCGGACGAGCAGGCCTTTCTCGACGCCGGCGGCTTCGCCGGCTGAGACGCATTGCGAATTCGTATGACGGATCGCAAACGATCCGCATTGAATGCGCATCGCGCCGCATTACGTTTGGAGACATGCGGCAGAGCTCGGCTTACGACGAGGAAGGCGGGGAGTTTTCGCCTCCGTCCGGCATCAATGAACGCCTGGCCTGCGATCTCCTGATCGCTGGCGGTGGCCTATCCGGTCTGAGCGCCGCGGAAGCAGCTCTCCGCCGCGGCCTCGACGTCATCGTGATCGAGAAGGGTGCCTTCGGGAAGGATGCGGCGTCCGGGCTCAATGCGGGACAATTCCTGACCGGATGGGCAAAGCCGGTGGACATCATGTTGGCGGAACTGGCCCAACAGGAGCTGCGGGGCGGGCTCCCCTTCGATCAGGCGCAGTTGCACGCCCAACGCCGGGTGAGGGCATTCCTGCGCCGCACGGTCGAGGGATGCCAGCGTCTCGCCGAGCTCGACCATCATTACAATCTGCGCGCGTCGGTGCAGCACGGCGCGGTCATGGCAGCGGTGACCGAGGTGGATATGGTGGGTCTGCGCGCCGCCTACCAGTTCATGGACGACAGCAATCTGCGCGCGCTCATGCCCATGACAGACAAGCGCCGCGCGCGATTCTTCGAAACCCTCTCCGCCGCACAGGTTCAGCGGCGGTACGGCACCGCGGAGGGTTTTTACGTCGGCGGCGTGGTCGACCGCTTCGGCGGCAGTTTTCGTCCGCGCAAGTTTCTCATCGGACTGGCGCGCGCGCTGCAGAAGCGCGGCGTGCGCTTCTTTCAGGGCACGGAGGCGCAGGCGTTCGATTTTTCCGACGGCCAGGTCAGCGTGTTCTGCGGCAACGGAGCCAACATCCGCGCCAACACGCTGTTCATGGCGAATGCCTATGCGCGGCACATCAACGGCGACGTGCTCGAGCGTGCGATCTTCGAGTACGATTACGTCGTGGCGATCGAGCTTCCGGATGGCGCGAAGACGCTCTCCTCCGGCACCGTCCTCTCCGATACGCGCGAGCCTTGCTTTTACGCGCGCCGCCATGGCCGGCGGCTCTATATGGGCTACGAGGAGACACCGGAAACCTCGCCCGACATCACGCGCAACGTCGCCCGCCGAACGCTGGCCGAGGGCAAGCGGGTGTTTCCGGGACTCGCTGCCGTCGGCGAGCGCGATATCAGGAGCGCATGGTGCGGGCGGGTGTTCTACACCCTGGACGACTATCCCTTCGTCGAACGCCGGCATGGCGGACGCGTCATCGCCTTCGCGGCGCCGTCCGATCACGGCAATTCGCTGGCGCTGCGCATCGGACAACTCGTGGGCAACACCGTTGCCCCTGCAACGCTGCGGCCGAGGCGCGACGATGACATCCGGCAGCGCCGCCACAATGCTCGGCAGTTGCGGCTGTTCGAAAGCTTCCCGAAAGGGCTGCGCCTGCGGCCGGGCAAGCGGTATCAGGAAGCTGCATTCCGCGAGACTGAACCAGCCGCTCTGGAGCATCTGCCGCCGGTTTGCGAGCCGGACTTGCCGTGACGCGCGCGCTCGAGGCGCCGTGGCGCCTCGAGCACCTTTCGATCAACCTGCCGAAAGTCTGCGGCTTTTCGGGATGACGATTAGAAGCTGACCACGTCCTTCATCGCCGCTGCGGCATCGGCAGGAACGACTTTGCGCGCCACGAAGTCATCCCAATTCTTGAACTTCTCCTTGCTGCGGGCCTCGACGATCGCCTTGGAACGCGTCGGCCCGATCTGCGGCGCCTTGTCCAGTTCGGCCACGGTTGCGGTGTTGAGGTTGAGCTTGGCCGCGACGGGATGGGTTGCGGCGCCGGTGGTCGTGGGTTTCGGCGCAGCCGCCGCAGGCGCGGGATGAGCGGGTGCCGTCGGCTGCACCCCCTGCGCGAAGGCGGGAACGGACAGGAGTGCCAGTACGGCCGAGGTGACGAGAACGCGTCGAGTCGACATGTGGGTAAATCCTCTGTTGTTTCCGCCGGCTTGCGGGCGAGCATGTTCTGCGCACGAGCCGACGGGTGTCTGCATTCATCAGTACCCGGATGGGCGTCATGCCTGCTGCATCCACCACCATCCGACTGACGGCATGGACATAGCCGGTCGATTCGGAACGGCACGTGGACGACGCGTTCATCCGCTATTCACGCGGCCGATAAAGCGCCGTCACAAAGCTGAAGGAATCTCACAACCGAGTTGAAGACGTGTCGAATGCGACCGGAGAAAAATTCTGGAGGTTCACGAGACCATGCTCGGGAACACTCTACCCGGCTGACGAAGCGTCGGCTCCCGACCTTAGCGCCAGATCGCTCGCGCCGCCTCCACAACCCGCTGCAGCTTCGCACGCTCATCGGCCTCGCTCAGCGGATTGCCCGCAGCGCTGCTCGCGAAGCCGCATTGCGGGCTGATCGCGAGCCGGTCGAGATCGATATGGCTTGCGGCTTCTTCCGCGCGGCGTTGCAAGCTGTCCAGGCTTTCGAGCGCGGGAGTCTTGCTGCTGACCAGGCCCAGCACCACGCCCTTGCCTTTCGGCACGAAGCGCAGCGGCGCGAAATCGCCTGCCCGGGGCGTGTCGTATTCGAGCAGGAAGTGATTGGCGTCGGTCCCGGCGAAGAAGCGTTCTGCCACCGCGTCGTACCCACCGTCGGCCAGATAATGGCCGCGAAAGTTGCCGCGGCACATGTGCACGCCGACCACAACCTCATCCGGACACGCCGCGACCGCGCCATTGATGGCATCGATGTAGCGATCGACCAGTGCGCCGGGGTCGCCGCCCGCGGCTGCGACCCGCTCGCGGATTGCGGGATCGCACAGGAGCGCAATGGCGATCTCGTCGAGTTGCACGTACCGGCATCCTGCCTGCACCAGACCGGCAATCTCCTGCGCAAAGACCGCGATGAGATCGGCGAAGAAGGCATCGACATCGGCATAGGCGTTACGGTCGGCGAAGTCGGCAAAGCGCAGAAAATGCATGGTCGAGGGCGCCGGCAGCGTGATCTTGGCCGTGACCGTGGCGGCATCGCGCAGGAAGAGGAATTCATCGAGCGCGAGCGGATGCGCGCGACGCAGGGGTGCCGTCGCGTAGGGCGCCGTGAAATTGACTTCATGGCCATGGTCGTCGCGAAATTTGAGCAGCGCGGCGCGGACCTCGAGGCCCTCGGTACGCTCCACGAAGCGCCCCCAATAAGAACCGCGGCGAAACTCCCCGTCGGTGACGACCTCGAGCCCGGTCTCCTGCTGCATGCGGACCGCGGCACGCACGCAGTCGTCCTGAATGCGGGTGAACTCGTCCTCGCCGATCTCGCCGCCGGCGCGGCGGCGGAATGCCTGGCGCAACGCCGGCGGGCGCAGCAGGCTGCCGATGTGGTCGGCGCGAAACGGCGGACGGCCGTCCGGACGCATGCTCATGCTTGGTCGCTCCCCAACTCCGGGCTTTTGTCTATAGGTCAATAGGTAGAATTTAGTTCGCCTCCATGGCACAACACAATCCCCGGCCGCCGCCGTCGCGCTGGTTCGGGAGAGCATGTGGCCATGACGGTCGTCACCCTTCCGTCCTCGCGACGTTCACGACGGAGCCCGCGGCGGCGCGAGCCCGAGATCATCGAGGCCGCTGCCCGTGTCTTCGCGGCGCGCGGTTTTCACGGGGCCACCACCCAGGACATCGCCGACGTGCTCGGCATCAGGCAGGCGAGCCTGTACTATTATTTTCCCTCCAAGGAGGGCGCGCTCGAGCTCGTCTGTCTGCAGGGCGTGGGCGGCTTCTTCGAGGTCGCCAAGGCGATCGCGTCGGGACCGGGCAGCGCGGCCGATAAGCTTACCCGCCTCATCAAGTCGCACCTCTCGCCGCTGACCGATCGCAGCGACTTCGTCCGGGTGTTCCTGAACGAGCGCCAGCACCTGCCGCCCGAGAGCCGGCGACGGATCGGGAAATGGTCGCGCGGACTGGAGCAGGTGTTCGAAAGCGTGCTCAAGGAAGGCGTGCGCCGGGGCGAATTCCGCTCCGATCTCGATACCCGCTTGGCGGTGCTCGGTATCCTCGGCATGGCCAACGCGGTGGCGAACTGGTATCGCGCCGAGGAAGTGGCGATCGATCGCATCAGCGGCGAATTCGCCCGCCTGCTGGTCGCAGGCGTGGCGAAACGGCCAAAGCCGCCGCGTCGGCGGACTGCGGTGCGCGGGTCCGCCCGCTAGCCCGACGACGACCCGGCGAGATTCTCGTACATGCGGCGCAGGCTTCGCCGGACCACGGCGAGGTCCTTGGCCGGCACGCCGGCGATCGCACGGCGTTCCGCCGCGATCGCTCGCGGGATCAGGCGCGCGAGCGCCGCGACACCCTTGCCGGTGAGGCGCACGACCACCTCCCGGCTGTTGGTCGCCGACCGCGTGCGCGTCACCAGGCCCATTCTCGCCAGCCGGGTGATCACCCGCGAGAGCGTCGAAACGTCGATGCTGGTCATGACGGCCACGTCAATCTGACGCTGGCCGTCATCACTCGAGAGGGCCGCGAGCACGCGCCACATCGCAATGCTCAGCCGATGTCGCGCCAGCGTGCTGCGCCCGAAATCGACCACCAGCGCCGAGCCGACGCGATTGATCAGGTAGGGAAGATATTCGCCGAGATCGAGATTGGGACGGCTGGGCACGAATAGGACATTCCTGAAAGATCGATGCGCGCAAGCTTTTATGGGCGCGTTCCCGCGATGTCAAAGCTGTCGCGCTGACGGGGACGTCGGTTCGGTGCATAATGGCCCACGACGCGGCCGATCAGTTGCATTTACAACTGTTGCAAATGCATCTATATTGTCGGGAACAAGAACCGGCCTGAAGCTCGGTAGACATGGGAGGAGTGTTGTGGAATTTGGCTACTTCACCCTGAGCGACAATCACTACGAGAACAACGCGCGGACACCGAACCAGTTCGTCTCCGACATCACGGAAGAAGCGCTGCATGCCGATCGACTTGGCATGCATTCGGCCTGGATCGGCGAGCATCACTTCAATTCTCTTGGCGTGCTGTCCTGCCCGGATCTGGTGCTCGCCTATATCGCGGCGCGAACGAAGCACATCCGGCTCGCACCGGCGGTGACGGTGTTGCCGCTGCACCATCCGATCCGGGTGGCCGAGCAATGGGCCACGCTCGACCTTCTCAGCAACGGGAGAGTCGATTTCGCGACCGGTCGCGGTTACGATCAGCGTGAATACCTGCCGTTCCATGTCTCGTTCGAAGACAATCAGGGCATCTTCGACGAGGGGCTCGAGGTCGTGCGCAAGCTATGGGCTGCGGAGGACCGCATCACCCATCAGGGCAAGCACTACTCATTCGAAGATGTGCGCATCACGCCCAAGCCGGTGCAGAAGCCGATACCGACCTACGTCGGATCGTTCTCCAAGCCTTCGATCGAGCTGGCGGCGCGGCTCAATTGCGGCCTGATCGTCGCGCCATTCGCCGCCGCCATGAGTTTCGGCGGCTTGAAGCAGGTTGCGGACCTCTACCATGAATCGTGCGCCAAATACGGTACCAAGCCCGGCCGCCTGATGTGCAGCTACTTCACCCACTTCGCCGACAATCAGGCGCAAGAGGACGCCCAGCGCGCGCGCCAGATCCGCTACTACCGCGAATGCGTGATCCCGGCGCTTCCGGGCGATCCGAAGACAGCACCGCCGAGCTATCGCTATTTCGTCGACATGGTGGCGCGGCTGAACAAGGTCAGGCCGGAGGATCTCACGGAAAATTCGGTGCTGATCGGATCGGCGCAGCGGATCATCGACACCCTGAAGAAGGTGGAAGCCGCCGGCTTTCACGAGGTGATCCTCTATTTCAACGTCGGGCTGAAGCCGCACCAGCAGGTCAAGGAAGAGATGGAGCGCTTCATGCGCGAGGTGGCGCCCGCCTTCGACGGCGCGCACAAGCAAAGAGCGGCCTAGAAATCATCCTGTCCGGAGCGTCCGCGGGTTTTTCCGGGTCATCGTTTCGGCACCGCACGCGGTCACACTGATCTGACGGCTCGAGGGGCAGCGGGAAAGGAAGTCCGCGCGTAACGGCAATTCTTAGAGACACGCTTAAGTGCCGCGCTCCGACGGCACGAGCGAACCGGGAGACAACGCCTGTGACCATTCAACAAAACACCGATCGCATCCAGACCACGCACATCGGCAGCTTGCCGCGGCCCCACGCCGTGCTCGATATGATGAAGGCGAAGTTCGCCGGCCAGCCCTACGACCAGAAGACGTATGACGCGACCATCACCAAGGCGGTCGCGGACAGCGTGCGCAAGCAGGTCGATTGCGGCATCGACATCGTGACCGACGGCGAGGTCTCGAAGCCTGGCTTCTTCACCTATATCCAGGAACGGCTCGAAGGCTTCGAGTCTCGCCCCAAGCAGAAGATGCTGCTGTTCCAGCAGGAGGTCGCGGCCTTTCCGGAATACTACGCGCAGTATTTCAAGGACGCGATGATGGGCGGCGCGATCGTGCCGCTTTCACCGGTGGTCTGCGTCGCCCCGGTCAAGTACCGCGGCGAGAAGCATCTTCAGATCGACATCGACAATGTCAAAGCCGCCGCCAAGGCCGCTGGCGTTCCGGATCATCATGTATTCCTGCCGGCGACGGCGCCGTCGGGCGTCGGCATCAACGAGTATTACAAATCCGAGGAAGAGTATTTCCATGCGCTCGCGGCCGAGCTGAACAAGGAATACAAGGCGATCGTCGCGGCCGGCATCCTGGTGCAGGTCGACGACCCCTTCCTGCCGGACATCTTTTTCGAGCCCGGTCTCGACGACGCGCAGAAGAAGCGGCGCGCCGAAATCTATGTCGAGGCCACCAACGTCGCGCTCAAGGGCATTCCGGCCGAGATGGTCCGCTTCCACACCTGCTACGGCATCAACGAAGGCCCGCGCCTGTACGAAGCCAGCCTCGCCGACGTCATCGGCTACATGCTCAAGATCAGCGCCGGCTCCTACAGCTTCGAATGCGCCAATCCGCGCCACGAGCACGAATATCACCTGTTCGAGCGGATCAAGGTCCCGGAGGGGAAGGTGGTCTGCCCCGGCATGATCACCCATGCCAGCAACATCGTGGAGCATCCGGAACTGATCGCGGAACGCATCATGCGCTTCGCCAAGCTGGTGGGGCGCGAGAACGTGATCGCCGCCGCGGATTGCGGCTTCTCGTCCCAGGCGCTCTATCGCACCGAAGTGCATCACACGGTGGTGTGGGAGAAGTTCAAGGCGATGCGGCAGGGTGCCGATCTCGCCACCCGGCAGCTCTGGGGCAAGCTTTAAGGAGTGCCTGCCGACAAAAAATCTGAGATCGAGGGAGGACGATATGAACAAGCGATCCGCAGGTTTCGCGGCCCTGCTTGCGCTCGCGGCCACGCCGGGTGCGGCACAAGAGAGCGCCAAGATCGGCTTTGTCGGCACGTTCAGCGGCCCGGCCGCGGTGATCGGCAACGACATGCGCGACGGCTTCGAGCTTGCGCTCGATCATCTCGGCCGCAAGGTCGGCGGCCTCGCCGCTCAGGTCATCTACGAAGATGACCAGCAGAAGCCCGAGGTCGGCAAGCAGAAGACCGACAAGCTGATCAGTTCCGATCGCGTCAACTTTCTCGCCGGCTACATCTGGTCGAATGTCCTGCTGGCCTCGCTGAAGCCCGCGGTCGATGCCCAAACCTTCCTGATCAGCGCCAATGCCGGTCCGTCCCAGATCGCCGGCGAGCTATGCTCGCCCTGGTTCTTTTCGGTGTCGTGGCAGGGCGACCAGGTCCCGCAGGCGATCGGCGAATACCTCAATCAGAAAGGCGTCAAGTCAGCCTTCCTGATCGCGCCCAACTATGCCGCCGGCAAGGACGTGATCGCCGGCCTCAAGCAGAACTTCAAAGGCACGGTGGCCGGCGAGGAATACACCAAATGGCCGGACCAACTCGACTTCTCCGTCGAGCTGGCAAAGGCGCGCGCCGCCAAGCCGGATGCGGTCTTCGCATTCTATCCCGGCGCCGCCGGCATCCAGTTTCTCACGCAATATACCCAGGCCGGCCTCAAGGCGCAGATACCGCTCTACACCGCCTTCGTCATCGACGCCTTGTCGCTGCCGCGGCTCGGCGAGCTGGCGCTCGGGATTCCCGGCGCCCAGCACTGGGTGAACGATCTGCCCAACGAGGCGAACAAGAAATTCGTCGCCGACTTTCGCACCAAATACGGCCGCTATCCGTCATTCTATGCCGCCCAGGCGTACGATTCCGCCAAGCTCATCGACAGCGCGGTGGCCGGGGTGAAAGGCGACCTCGGCAACAAGGACGCGATCCGCGATGAGATGCGCAAGGCGAACTACGCCTCGGTGCGCGGCCCTTATCGCTACGGCAACAACCACTTCCCGATCCAGAATTTCTACCTGCAGGAAACGGTGAAGGATGCGGACGGCGCCTACACGCTCAAGACCGTCGCCACCGCGCTCAAGGATCACCAGGACCGCTACCACGCACAGTGCGTGATGAAGTAGCCGCGTCGCGAAGCTCGTCGACGTAGGCACGACGCCGAGGCTGCAATCGTCGGGCGCAGTCCCAATGCCGGCGCGCGCGGGATTGGTGGGCGACGGAGCGGGCCGCCGTGACGCATGCGTCAGTCTATCGGGCTATAGAATTGCGCCACTCCTCGGGCTATAGAAACGCATAGGGAAACGCTCAAGAGCGCCGCATGACCGCAACGCCATCGGTCGACCGGGAGGCGCTGCGCCGCAAGTCCGCACCGCTCCTGCTGTGCGAGCGGGCGCGCGCGCTGCCGGACGCCGTAGCCTTCCGCTGCAAGCATCTCGGCCTCTACCGCGAACGCAACTGGCGCGATTACGCCGCGCTGGTGGCGCGCACGGCACGCGCCTTTGCCGAACTCGGCCTTGCCCGTGGCGAGCGCGTCGCCATCATGGGCGACGCCTGCGAGCAATGGCTGATCTGCGACCTCGCAGCCCAATCGCTGGGCGCCATCGTCTACGGCATCTATCCGACCGCATCGGCCGCCGAGGTGGAGTACCAGCTGCGTGACGGCGGCGCGGTGATGTTCATCGCGGAGAACCAGGAATACGTCGACAAGATTCTGTCGTTTGCCGACGGCCTGAGCGCATTGAAATGGATCGTCGTGCTCGACGATTCCGCGATGTTCGCTTACGCGCATCCCAAGCTTCGAGGCTACGATGCGTTGCTCGCCCCGGTCGAGCAGCCCGACCTTGCATGGCTGGAGCAGCAGGCGGGACGGCTCGACCCTGAAGAGCCCGCCTTCATCGTCTATACGTCGGGCACCACCGGCCATCCCAAGGGTGCGCTGGTCGCCCACGGCAAGCATCTCGCCGCCACCGCGAACCTGGTCGAGCACTATCCGACGCTCGCGCAAAAGCCGCACCACACGGTGGCCTACCTGCCGCTCTGCCATGTGCTCGGTCGCGACGTCGCGGTGACGCTGCCGCTGATCTCGCGCCTCGTCCCGCATTTCGGTGAGAGCCCGGAAGATCTGCCGACGACACTGTTCGAATCTGCGCCCACGGTGCTGTTCACCGTTCCGCGCTACCTGCAGAAGTTCGCTTCCCAGGTGCTGCTCGGCATTCTCAACTCCAGCAGCAGCAAGCGCGCTACCGCCGATCTCGCGCTGCGATTTGCGCGCGGCCACGCACGCCGGCGCTGGGACGGCGAGGCAGGCCTTGCGCGCGAGGCGCTCTACCGTGCCTGCCGCGCCGGCGTGTTCGTACCCATCCTCAACAAGCTCGGCTTCGACCGGCTGGAGCTCGTGGTCTGCGCCGGCGCGCCACTGCCGCCCGAGACCATGGCGCTGTGGCAGATGCTCGGCGTCAACGTGGTGGAGATGTACGGCCAGACTGAAACCGCGGGCGGCATCATCAGCGGCCAGCGCGGCCCGTTTCCCCGCCCCGGAAACGTCGGCACGGTAGCCACGGGCTGGGAGGTCAAGCTCGCCGGCGACGGCGAAGTGCTGGTGAAAAGCCCCGATCTGTTCGACTGCTACTGGAACAATCCGGACGCAACCCGCGCCATCAAGGGCGAGGACGGCTGGCTGCGCACCGGCGATATCGGCGAATGGAGCGAGAGCGCGCTTCGTCTCGTCGATCGCGCGCGCGACTTCATCGTGACCTCGGGCGGCAAGACGATCTCGCCGTCGTTCATCGAAAATATCCTGCGCACCAGCCCCTATGTGGCTGAAGTGGTGGTGTTCGGCCACGGCCGCAAATACCTGACCGCGCTGATCGAGATCGACGCCGACACGGTCGCCGACTGGGCCCGCAGCCATGACGTGCCCTATACCGGCTTCACCAGCCTCGCCAACAGCCCCGACGTGGTCCGATTGATCGCGGCCGAGATCGAGCGCGCCAACGGCGAACTGGCACGGGCCGAGCAGATCAAGGCCTTCCGCATCCTGCCCAAGGCGCTCGATCCCGAGGAGGATGGCGAGCCGGTGACCCCGACGCGCAAGGTCAAGCGCCATCTCATGTACGAGCGCTTCAAGCCGCTGGTCGAAAGCATGTACGATGACCGCGAGGAAAAGCTGATTGCCGGCATAGCGCTTTCCGGCGAAGCGGAAACCGGTTCGCAGAAAGCACGTCAAACCTAGCAATGGCATCGCAGCGGAGTCCGCGTGACATTTCGCTCAACGAGGGAGGACAAACGGATGCTGAGACCAAGTCTCATGGGCGCACTGGTCGCTGCGGCGCTGGCGTGGCCGGCCGCGGCGCAAGACAGTTATGTCGTCGGCGTCAGCGGCGCGCTCACCGGGCCGGCGGCGGGCACCAATGCTCCGCCGATCGAGGGCTTGCGCCTCTATGTCGATCGTCTCAACGCCGGCGGCGGCGTCAACGGCAAGAAGATCCAGTTGATCGTGCTCGACGACCAGGCCGAGCCCTCGAAGGCCGCCGCCAATGCCAAGCGGCTCCTGACCCAGGACAATGTGCGCCTCATGGTGCTGTCGAGCCTGTCGTCCACCTACGCCCCCGTCATCGCCGAGACCAAGCGGGCCAACGTGCCGCTCATGCTCATGGGCGCGGTCTGCCCGAAGGAAGTCTACCCGCCGGCCGAAGCGCTGCAGTTCTGCACCACCGCCTATGCCGGCGGCTACGACAGCCGGGCCACGCTCGCCTTCATCAAGGAGACGGCGAAGGAGCCGGTGCGGATCGGGTTTGCCGCCATGGCGATCCCGCTCTCGCGCGGTGAAATCGACTATGCCGAGGAGCAGGCCAAGACCATGGGCATGACTGCGGTCGACAAGGAAGTCATTCCGCCACCGACCGCGGACTACACGCCGTTCGCCACCAAGCTCAAGGACGCCAACCCGAACTGGATATTTTCCTGGGCGCCATGGGTGACGGAAGTGAAGACCTTCGAGGCGCTGCGTCGGCTGGGCTGGCAGGGCGACTACATCACCTGGGCTCACATCGAGGCCGAGGGCGAGCTGGCCCGCATCAAGGATCCGAAGTTCTACGTGATCGGCGCCAACTCCCTGTTCCAGGACAATCTCGCAATCCACAAGCAGATCGTGGACGAGGCCAAGAAGGGCAATGTGCGTTATCCGGCGGAGCAGCTGACCGAGGGCTGGATCGGCGGCATGGTGCTGGAGGCGGTGCTCAAGAACGCGGGGTGGCCGGCCGACGCCGCCAAGATCCGCGCGGCGATGGAGAATGTGAAGGTCGATACCCAGGGCCTGCGCGGCGGACCGATCGAGTGGAGCAAGGACAACCATTTCCGCACCCGCCAGTACTATCGGGTCTACCACTGGGATCCTGCGAAGTCGGCCATCGCCGTGGCCAAGGATTGGGTACCGTATGACGTGAAGTGACGGGCGCGCAGAACCAGACATGCCGGGGCCCGCGTTCGGTACGGGAACCCGGGATCCAGAACCCCCAACCTGAGTTTATGGATTCCGGGCTCGCGGACTTCGCCCGCGCCCCGGAATGACCGCGAAAGCGTCAGTCCGTGCAGCTCATCGTCAATATCATCGTGCTGTCGGCGATCTATGCGCTGCTCGCCTGCGGCTACGTGCTGATCTATCGCGTGAGCCGGGTGTTGAACATGGCGCACGGCGAGATCGCCATGCTCGGCGCCTATATGCTGTTCACCAGCGCCTCGCTGTTCGTCGGCAACCCGCTCACGGCGATCGCCGTGGCGGTGGTGATGAGCCTCACCATCGGCGTCCTCGTCTACGTCCTTCTGATGCGCAAGATGACCGGAGAGATGGTGCTGGCAGCCATCCTCACGACCATCGCGATCGGCATTCTGCTGCGCGGCCTGATCGTGTTGATCTGGTCGGCAGCGCAGCAGCGTCCGCTAGAGGCGCTCGGATTCTCCAACCCTTCGATCGAGCTCATCGGCGGGGCGCGAATTTCGGCCTGCGCCGCGCTGATGGTGATCATGACCGCCGTGGTCTATGGCGGGCTGTTCGCGTTCCTGCGTTTCGGCCGCTGGGGCGTGCGCATGCGCGCGGCCGGACAGAATCCGCTGCTGGCGGCGCAGCGCGGCGTCAACCTGAATGCAATCTACGCGCTGGCCTGGGCGCTTTCGAGCCTGAGCGGATCGATCGCAGGCATGCTCATCGCGCTCGATTCCGGCCTCGACCAGACCATGGTGGTGATCGGGCTCAAGGCGTTTGCACCGGCGCTGGTCGGAGGCCTCGACAGTCTCATCGGCGCCCTCCTCGGCTCGCTCATCGTGGCCGCCGCCGAGGTGCTTGCCATCCACTATATCGATCCGCTGCTGTCCGACGTGGTGCCGTTCCTCGTGCTGATTGCCATGCTGATCGTGCGGCCCTGGGGCTTGTTCGGCACCCGCGAGGAACTCGACCGTGTCTAGGGCACCGCGCGCCAGCGGCTACTTCCGCACCAGCTACGCGCAGGACCTCGCGCTGGTCGGAACCCGGCTCGAACGCACCAGTCTCGGCGTGTTCATCCTGGCGCTGCTGGCGTTTCCTTTCGCGGCCTCGGCATTCCAGCTCGATCTCGCCTGCCAGGTTTTTCTCGCCTGCGTCGGCGCGCTCTCGCTGATGCTGCTCACCGGCTATGCCGGCCAGATCTCGCTCGGACACGCCGGCCTGATGGCGGCGGGCGCGTTCACGGTCGGGATCCTGTTCCGGGAAACCAATGCCCCGTTCTGGATCACGCTGCCGTGCGCCGCTCTTGTCGGCGCATTGCTGGGGATCATCTTCGGCTTGCCGTCGCTGCGCCTGCGCGGGCTCTACCTCGCGGTCAGCACCCTGGCGCTGCACTTCGTGGTGATCTATCTCGGCGGCGAGTATGAATCGCGGCGCGGGTTCTCCACCGGCATCGTGATCGATCCGCCCACGCTCGGCGGCTTTGCCATCACCGACGGCCGGATCTGGTACTTTATCCTCCTGGCGGCGGCGGCGACGACGTTGCTGCTCTGCGTCAACCTGCTGCGCGCGCGCAGCGGCCGGGCCTGGCGCGCGATCCGCGCGCACGAAACCGTCGCCGAGGCGCTCGGCATCAGCATTGCCGGCTACAAGCTGCTGGCCTTCGTCATCAGCTCGGCGATCACCGCGGTGGCGGGCGCGCTGTTCGCCTATTACCGCGGCTTCGTCTCGGTCGAGGCGTTCTCCCTGTTCCTCACCATCCAGTACCTGGCCATGGTGATCATCGGCGGCATGGGCTCGCTGCTCGGTGCGCTGCTTGGCGCGACCTTCGTCACTCTCTTTCCATACATCATCGAAACCGGCCTGCTCGCGCTTCCGGGCGCGCAACGTTATGCCAGCCTGCTGTTCGCGGTGAACTACGCCGGGTTCGGATTCGTGATGATCCTATTCCTGATCTTCGAACCGCTCGGGCTCGTCGGCATCTGGCATCGCATCCAGAGCTACTTCCTGCTGTGGCCGTTCAAGCACCGCTCCGCGTCGGGATCGCGCTGATGACCGGCACGCTGTTGGCGATCGAGAAGCTCGAAGTGGTCTACAAGCGGTCCATCACCGCGGTGCAGGGCATCACGCTCGCGGTCGAGGCGGGGCAGATCGTCGCGCTGCTGGGGACGAACGGCGCCGGCAAGAGCACGACGCTGCGGGCGATCTCGGGCTTCCTCGGCCTCGACGACGCGCGTGTGACCGAAGGCACGATCAGCTTCAAGGGGACGCACATCGAGAACCGGCCGCCGCACGAGAATACGCGGCGCGGCATCGTGCTGGTGCCCGAGCGCGACAAGGTGTTTCCCAACCTCACCGTTGCGGAGAACCTCGTCGCGCCGGTGCCGCGCGGGACGTCGCATGCGGAGCACCGGCGGCGCGAAGCACTGGTCTACCAGTTCTTTCCTCGGCTCGGCGAGCTCAAGACCCGCATCGGCGGGCTGCTGTCCGGCGGCGAGCGGCAGATGCTGGCGCTCGCGAGCGCCATCGTCTGCCGGCCCGAGCTGCTGCTGGTCGACGAACTCTCGCTCGGCCTCGCTCCGGTCGTGGTTGAAGATCTGCTGCGCCGGCTGATCGAAATCCGGCGCGAGCTCGGCATCACCATCCTCATCGTCGAACAGAGCGCGACCGTGGCGCTGGAGATCGCCGACTACGGCTACGTGATGGAGAACGGCCGGATCGTGCTCGACGGCACCGCCGCGCGCCTGCGCAGCCACCCCGACATCCAGGAGTTCTATCTCGGTTCCAAGAGCGGCGAGCGCAGGAATTATCGCGACGTGAAGCAATATCGCCGCAGCCGGAGGTGGTATGGCTGAGCTCGCGCTCGACCGCCTCACGCTGCGCTTCGGCGGACTCACGGTCCTCGATGGCGTGTCGCTCGCGGTGGAAGCGGGCGAGCTGTTCGCGCTGATCGGCCCGAACGGCGCCGGCAAGACCAGCGTACTCAATTGCGTAAGCGGCATCTACCACGGCGAGGGTGCGATCCGCGTGCGCGGCAACGATATCTCAGGCCGCGCGCCGCACGAGATCGCCCGGCTCGGGCTCGCGCGCACATTTCAGCACGGTGAGTTGTTCGCGCAAATGTCGGTGCTGGACAATCTGTTGACCGGGCGGCACGCGCGCATCCGCACCAACCCGCTGGCCGAGATGCTCTTTCTTCCGGGCGTGCGGCGCGAAGAGATGCGCCACCGCGAGGCGGTCGAGCGCATCATCGAGTTCGTCGAGCTCGAGCGTTATCGCCACGCGCCCGTCGCCGGCCTGCCGTTCGGGATCCAGAAGCTCGTCGGCTTCGCGCGCGCCTTGGCGCTCGAGCCGACGATCCTGATGCTTGACGAGCCGTCGGCCGGGCTCAATCGTGACGAGCGCGAGGACTTGGCGCGCTTCATCCTGCGCATCAAGCACCAACTCGGCATCACCATGATCTGGATCGAGCACGACCTCCAGATGGTGGCCGATCTCGCCGATCGTATCCACGTCCTCGATTACGGACGGACGCTGGCCGAGGGCGCCCCCGCTGACGTGCTGAAGGATCCTCGCGTCATCGCCGCCTATATCGGCACGGTCGCGCCGCTGGCTTAGGTTCACTTGCGTGAGCGCCGGCGGCCACGCACGGCCTCCACCTCGCTTCGCTCGCCCCGGTCCTAAGGCTTGACGCGGGAGCGGCGGAGCTCCCGCGGACGATCCTACTCCATCGTGATGCCCAGGCTGCGTACCACCCGGCCGAAATTGTCGCGCTCCTTGACGAGGAAAGCCTTCACGTCCTGGCTCGGACTCGCTTCCACGCCCTGTGTTGCATAGAGCTCGCGGACTTTGGGATCGTCGAGCGCAAGCGCGGTCTCCTGGCGCAGGAGCGCAAGGATCGGAGCTGGCGTCCCCTTGGGCGCAAGCAGCACGTTCCAGCTGACGAGATCGAAATCCGTCACGCCGGCCTCCTTGAAGGTCGGCACGTTCGGGAGCGCGGGCGAGCGCGCGTCGCCGGTCACCGCCAGCGGCTTGACCGCGCCGGAATCGATCGCGCCCTTGGCGGCGGCGAGGCCGGCATAGAACATGTCGATGTGGCCGCCGATCACGTCGGCCACGGCCTGCCCGCCGCCGCGATAGGGCACGTGGGTGACGGTGAGATTGTTGAGGCGATTGAACCATGCGCCCATGACGTGGGGCGGGCTCGCGATGCCGCCGCCGAAGGTGAACTTCCCGGGCGCGGCGCGCAATTCCTCGATCAGCTCGCGCACGGTGTTGGCGCGAATGTTCTTCGATGTGATCAGCACCAGCGGCACCAGCCCGGTGATCGCGATCGGCTCGAAGTCGTCGATGGAATATTTGGCGTTCTTGACCAGCGGCGGCACGATCACCGTCTCCGAGGTGTAGCCGACATAGAGCGTATGGCCATCGGGATTGGCGCGCGCCGCAAGCGCGGCGCCGACCGTGCCGCTGCCGCCGGCTTTGTTGAGCACGACCACCGACTGACCGAGACGATCCTGAAACTTCTGCGCCAGCGCACGCGCCACCAGATCGGTCGAGCCACCGGGGCCGTAGGCCACCACGATCTCGATCGTGCGGCTGGGATAGCGCGCGGTCTGCGCCGGCGCCAGCGTCGCAGCCCAGGTGATCATGATGGCGAGCGCTGCTGGTCCCGCGAACTTATGCATCAGTCCTCCCTCTCCGCGCCTTGTACCCCGACGAGACGCGAAGCGCGTCTCGAAGGGCGACGATCGATCCCGGGTTAGCCCGGAATTTTCATTGTTGAGCGCGCAAGTCGGCCATGGCCTGCCTACGATGCTTCGAGCCGCGTCGCTTCGCAACGCTGTTCAGCACGAGGCGGCAGATCACAGCGGCGTCACCCGGACGTGCAGGATCGCGGAGCGGCCGCCGCGCACCTCCTTCACACAGCGCGCGAGCGCCGCCGGCACCTCGGCGGGATCGTCGAGCTTTTCCGCATAGGCGCCGAACGCTTCGCCGATCTTGCCGAACTCGACGCCGGGCATCAGCCCGGCCTGAAACTCGTTCGCCGACTTGGCTTCGCCGTCGGGGAACACCCGCAGGGTCGATTCCTTCACCGCGGACCAGCCGGAATTGTCGAGCACGATCGCAAGGATCGGCAGCTTGTGATGCTGCGCCACCGCGAACACCGAACACGGACTGCCGAAATAGAAGCTGCCGTCGCCCACGATCTGCACCATCAGCCGCTCCGGGGCAGCAAGCTTGGCGCCGAGCGCCATGGCGCCGGACCAGCCCAGGCCGCCGCCGCCCGCGCGCATGATCGTGCCCGGAAGCGGCCGATCGATCTGCATCAGTGCCGCGCCCGCGTTACGAACGCCTTCGTTGAAGACCAGGTCTTCGGGCGCCAGCAGCTTGCCGAGCTCCGCGAACAGGTAGTGCGGATTGATCGCGTCCTGCTTGCCTTTGTCAGCGGCGAGCTTTCTGGCGCGGTCGAGACGAGCATCGCGCTCGGCGGTGAGCCGCGCGACCCGCCCCTGCGCGGCCTGGGTGAATGCGGGGGTCGCTCTCGCCTTCAATTCCTCTACGACCTGTTCGAGAATGCGCGCGCTGCTGCCCTGCATGCGCAGATGGCCGGGAAACGTCCACATCGGTGAGGCCGGCTTGAGAATGTCGACGTCGATATGGGCCCAGAACGTGTTCGCATTGGCCTCGACGTCGCTCGGGAACCACGGCACGTCGACATCGACGAGCAGGCCCACGTCGGCGTTGGGCAGATGCTTGTCGGGCGTAAACCCGAGGAAGCACGGACTGTCGTGCGAGATATTATTGGTCATGTTCGACTCGAACACGCCGATGCCGGCGAACTCGGCCAGCTCCGTGATCAATTCGGACGCGCGCGGACTGCGGCCGGCATAGCCGGTGATCAGGATCGGACTCTTGGCCGCCAGCAACCGGTCGACGAGCTGCGACACCAGCTTCGGATCGGCGCCGCCGCCGGCGGTGCTGCCGTGCTGGTCGGCGCCGAAGCTGCGGACGTCGTCGACGCTCCAGGGCTGCGTCAGGGTCTCCCGCTGCATCATCAGATAGACCGGCCCCTGCGGATCGCTCTGCATGATGGAGTGGGCGCGGCGCAGCGCTTCTTTCACCACGATGCCGGATGGCAGCGTCCATTCCCACTTCAGATAGGGGCGCACCAGGCTGGCCTGATCGAACGGCTCCTGCACGAAGTGCACGTAGGTGTCGCGCGAGCCGACCAGCTCGTTGCCGGTGGTGTACGGCGCCTTGCCGGCCATCAGCAGCACCGGCAGCCGGCTGCGGAAGATGTTGTGCATCGCCGTCGCGGTGTTCGCAGTTCCGACGTCGACGTGGACGAGCACACCCTGGCCGCGTCCAGTCACGAAGGCGTAGCCCGCCGCCATGTGGGCAGCGGTGTTTTCGTGCGGACAGGTGATGATGGTGGGGAGTGCATCGCCGCGCTTTCGCCGGTGCGCGATCTCCTCGATGATCGGCGCGTGATCGGTGCCGAAATTGCAGAATAGATATTCGATCCCGAGCTCGCTGAGCCCCTCCAGGAAAAAATAAGCGGTCGAATAGGACGGGCTGTTGGTCTTGCGCCTTGCAGCTGTTTCCATGGGATGTCCGTTAAGGGATGTCCATTCTTGGGCGATAGCGCGAAGGTTATGCCATCCATTTCTGCTTTGCGAGGCGGCTCGCACGTGCGGGGGCGGACGCGATGCAGCCATGCGCCGCAACGCTCGCGCGCGGCATCATGCTCGCTCCCGCAGCAATCTGCGGATCACCTTGCCGGTCGTGGTCATCGGCATGTGCTCGATGAAGGCGACCTCGCGCGGATATTCATGCGCGGAGAGCCGGGTCCGGACGAAGCCCTTGATGTCGGCCGCGAGCGCGTCGCTCGGCGCCTGTCCGGACTTGAGCACGATGAAAGCCTTGACGATCTCGGTCCGCACCGGATCGGGTTTGCCCACCACCGCCGCGAGCGCCACCGCCGGATGCCGGATCAGACAATCCTCGATCTCGGTCGGGCCGATGCGGTAGCCCGCCGACGTGATGACATCATCGTCGCGGCCGATGAACTGGACATAGCCCTCGGCGTCGGTGACGCCCTGGTCGCCCGTGGTCATCCAGTCGCCGATGAACTTGTCGCGGGTCGCGTCGGGCTTGCCCCAATATTCCAGGAACATCACGGGGTCGGGCCGCTTGATCGCGATCTGTCCGAGCTCGCCCGGCCCGCATTGCGAGCCGTTCGGCCGGATCACCCCAACCGTGTGGCCGGGCACCGGCTTGCCGATCGCGCCGGCGCGCGAAACGCCGAGCGCCGCGCATGACGCCAGCACCAGGTTGCACTCGGTCTGACCGTAAAACTCGTTGATGGTGACGCCCAGCGCCGACTTGCCCCATTCAAAGGTCTCGGCG
>Ga0207689_10001923_pt1 | contig 19641 bp, 15 predicted proteins | sample KBSMisM52_FD_184312 | JGI IMG/M metagenome (GOLD analysis project Ga0207689, IMG submission 184312) | Miscanthus rhizosphere microbial communities from Kellogg Biological Station, Michigan, USA - KBS Miscanthus M5-2 (SPAdes) (version 2) | ecosystem: Host-associated > Plants > Roots >... | reverse complement strand
GCTGGTCCTCGCTCATCACGGCGAGACGGCGGTCGAGGAACTCGGGACCCTGCTTGCCCCAGTAGCCGCCCCAGTCGCCGTCGGGTCCGTAGGAAACCAAAGCCGTCGAGAGTGGCGAAGACGTCGAAGGTGTAGGTCGCGGACACAGTTCCTCCTGGTGATCTGGTTGGGTGGTGTTGCCCGCGCCCAGGTGCTGAGCGCGGCCGTGTGACCTGCTGGTGGAGCGCGGGTTCGACCAGCTCGACCTGACCGCGGTCGCCCAGCGCGCCCGGGTCGGCAAGACCACGATCTACCGCCGGTGGGGCAGCGTGACCCGGCTGATCGGCGACCTGCTGTCCGACATGGCCGAGCAGTCGGTTCCCCGCGCGGCACCGGTTCACTGCGCGGCGACCTGCGCGCGAACGCCGAGCTGGTCGTGCGCACCCTGGCCGACCCGCCTGGGTCGCGGCCGGGTCCGGCGTGCTGGGGTCGGCGTGGTCTTCCGCGTCGACGGCGGGTGCACCGGCCGTCGGGTCGGCGTTGCACCGGTGAACTGACGGCCGCGATCGGAACGGGCGATCGCGTTCGACGTGGTCCGCCCGGTGTCCGCTCGCCGCCCGTCGCAAGTGGAAGGCTGACGGGCATGAACGCGTCGAGCAGTGATGCTTCCCGCAAGCACGCGTCGCCCGACTTGCGGCGCGAGGCGGTGCGTCGGCGCGTCGCCGAGCTGGGGTACGTGCGGGTCGACCAGCTCGCGGACGAGTACGGGGTGAGCATCATGACCGTGCACCGCGATCTCGACGAACTGGAGTCCCGCGGGTTCTTGCGGAAGATCCGCGGCGGGGCCACGAGCGCGCCGATGCGGACGTTCCACGGCGATCTGGCCCACCGCATGCAGGCGCAGGTGCGCGAGAAGGCGTTGATGGCCGAGTACGTGATGCGCACCGAGGTCGAGCCGGGCCAGGTGGTCGCGCTCGACGACAGCACCACGACGCTCGCGGTGGCGCGGCTGCTGCCCCGACGCGCACCGCTGACCGTGGTCACCCACTTCCTGCCCGCCATCCGCGCGCTCGCCGACCACCCCAACATCGAGATCATCGGGCTCGGCGGGCGGTACGTGCCGTCGTACGACTCCTTCCTGGGTCAGGCGACCGCCGAGGCCGCGTCCCAGCTCCAGACCGATGTCCTCTTCATGTCGACGACCGCCGTGATCGACGGCGTGTGCTACATCCAGTCCCAGGACACGGTCGTCACCCGTCGGGTGCTGGTAGCACGCGCGCAACGCACGGTGGCACTGCTGGACCACACCAAGTTCGCCCGCCGGGCCCTGCACCGCCTCGTGGACCTGGCCGAGCTCGACCGGGTGGTCGTCGACCCCGAAACGCCGCCGCACGTGGTCCGCGACCTGGCGCGGCGATCCGTGCCGGTCGAGGTCGCCCGACCCTGACGATCTGGTTGCGACTGTTAAATTTAGCCCGGTCGGCGACCCTCTTTATGAATCGATCAACGCCGTTTGAACTGCAGTTCCGCCTGACAGTCGCGAGAGCGAGCAGCGGGCACATGTGATTTCTTGCAATGTCCTGGCCTGCGTTCTGTAATACGCGTCACGTTCTGGCGGGTGCCGGCACGCAGGGCAGGGAGCGGACATGGCTGACGCGGTCTGGGTCGGTGTCGACCTCGGCACCCAGAGCGTCCGTACCGTTGCCGTGGGGTCGACGGGCACCGTCCTCTCCGCCGCAGCCCGCCCACTGACCAGCAGCCGCGACGGCAACCGTCACGAGCAGGACCCCCACGAGTGGTGGGCGAAGGCGGCCGACGCCCTCAGCGAGATGGTCCGCGGCCTGCCCGCGGGAGCCGCGGCCTCGATCGCAGGCGTTGCGGTGGACGGCACCTCGGGCACCGTGTTGATCACTGATCCCGACGGCACCCCCCGCACGCCCGGGCTGATGTACGACGACTCCCGGGCCGGCTCGCTCGCGGCCGAGGCGCAGGAGGCAGGCGACGCCCTGTGGGACCGGTTGGGTTACCGGATCCAACCCGCGTGGGCACTGCCCAAGCTGCTGTGGTGGCGCGACGAAGGCATGTTGCGCGACGGTGCTCGCCTCGCCCACCAGCCCGACGTGATCACGGCGAAGCTCGTCGGGCACCCGGTCGCCACCGACACCAGCCACGCGCTCAAGACCGGCTACGACCTGATCGGCCTGCGCTGGCCGACCGAGGTGCTGGAGAAGCTGCACGTCGACCCGGACGTGCTGCCGCCCGTGCAGCTCGCGGGCAGCGTGCTCGGGCACGTCGGCGCCGACGCGGCGCAGCAGACCGGCCTGCCCGAAGGCCTGCGCGTCATCGCAGGGATGACCGACAGCTGCGCCGCGCAGCTCGCCGCGGGCGCGCTCGCGGCGGGTGAGTGGAATTCGGTGCTCGGGACCACCCTCGCGCTCAAGGGCGTCACCGAGACCCTCCTCCATGATCCGACCGGTGCGGTGTACTCCCACCGCGCCCCCCACGGCGACCTGTGGCTACCCGGAGGAGCGTCCGGCACGGGCGCAGGCGTGATCACGACGCTGTTCCGCGGACAGGACCTCGACGTGCTCACCGAGCACGCTCGTCAGCTCCGCGACGTCCCGATGTGCTATCCGCTCGCCGATCACGGTGAGCGGTTCCCGTTCGTCCAGCCCGACGCGCGGGGGTTCCTCGGCGACGGCCCCCTGCCCGCCCGTCCGGAGGACGTCGACGACCCGGCCCAGGTGTTCGCGGCGGTGTGCATCGGGGTCGCCCGGGTGGAACGGCTGTGCTTCGACCTGCTCGCCAGCGCGGGCGCCGAGGTCAGCGGGCCGGTCAGCTTCACCGGCGGGGGGTCGCGCAACTCCTGGTGGAACCAGCTGCGCTGCGACCTGCTCGGCGCGGAGGTGCGCATCCCCAGCAGCGCCGAGCCGTCCGTCGGGATGGCCGTGCTGGCGGCCGGGGCCGTCGAGGGCGATGTGCTCGCCGCCGCCGCTCGGATGGTGCAGACGCGCGCGGTGCTCCAGCCCGACGCGGATCGCCGGGCCGAGCTCGCCGCGGGCTACGCCGACTTCGTCGACGTTCTGGCAGGCCGCGGGTGGCTCGATGCCCGAACCGCCGCCCACGCCCGAGAGCAGGCCGTCGCATGACCACCCCGCGCTCCGGACCCGTACCGGTACTCCTCGCAGGCGACGAGTTCGTGCTGAACCGGCTCATGGCCGACGAGCTCGCCTCGGTGGCGAGCCCCGGGGCGTGGGCGCTGCGCACGCTCGAGTTCCCGTGGCCGAGCGCGGCCTTCGGGCAGGTCGCCGAGGTCGACGAGGCCGCGGGCACCGAAGATCAGATGATCGAGGCGCTGCAGGGCGTGCGGGTGTGCCTCACCCAGCTGGCCCCGCTCACCACGCGCATCCTCGACGCCTGTCCCGACCTGGAGCTGTTCGCGGTCTCGCGCGGCGGTCCGGTGAACGCGAACCTCGACGCGGCCACGGCGCACGGCGTTGTCGTCACGTTCGCGCCCGGCCGCAACGCGACGGCCACCGCCGAGTACACGATCGGCATGATGCTCGCCGCGCTGCGCGGCGTCGCCGACGGGCACCTCGGGGTGAGCGAAGGTCGTTGGGAGGCATCGCGCTTCGTCTTCGCCACCTCCGGCATCGAGCTCGAGGGGACGACGGTCGGGCTCGTGGGCGCGGGCGCGATCGGCTCGCGGGTGGCGCGCATCCTGCTCGGCTTCGGCGCGCGCGTGCTGGTGTTCGACCCTTACGCCGAGCCCGCCTCCCTCCCCCAAGGCGTGACGAGCGTGGCGCTGGACGAACTGCTGTCGTCCGCGCAGGTGGTGTCGCTCCACGCGCGGGTCACCCCGGAGAACCGGAACATGATCGGAGCGGCGGAGCTCGCAGCGATGCCGCCCGGAGCGGTGCTGGTCAACTGCGCACGTGGGGCGCTCGTCGACCACGCCGCGCTGGCCGACGCGCTGTGCGACGGGCACCTGTTCGCCGCAGGCCTCGACGTGTTCGACGAGGAGCCCCTGCCCGCCGATCACCCGCTGCGTCGCGCTCCGAACGTGGTGATGACCCCGCACCTGGCCGGCGCGAGCAGGCAGGTCGCGGGGAACGCGTGCCGGATGGTCGCGGCGGAGGCCGACCGCTTCCGCCGCGGCGAGCCGCCCCTCCACTGCGCCAACCCCGACGTCCTGGCCGCGCGCGAGCACAGCGGAGGCCGCCGATGACGCTCCTCCTCACCCGCCACGCGGAGACGGTGTGGCACAGGGAGAACCGCTACGCGGGCACCAGTGACATCGACCTGACACCCCACGGGGTCGAGCAGGCGGGACGACTCGCCGAGTGGGTCAGCGCCCGGCGCGTCGACGCCATCGTCTGCTCGCCGGTGCGGCGCGCTCGGCAGACGGCCGCACCGACCGCCGCGGCGACGGGGATCGCGATCGAGGTCGACGACGAGCTGCGCGAGGTCGGGTTCGGCGTCGCCGAGGGCCGCACGCTCGCCGAGCTCGACCCGGACGTGGTCGCCCGCTTCCGGACGGATCCGGTTGCCGCGCCGTTCCCGGGAGCCGAGCCGCCCGCGGCCGGCGCGGAGCGGTGCGCAGGCGCGTTGCGCCGCATCGCGGGCAGGCACGGTGACGACACCGTGCTCGTCGTCGCGCACAACACCCTGTTGCGGCTCGGGCTCTGCGTACTGCTCGGCCTGCCGGTCGCCCGCTACCGGCAGGTGTTCCCGCGGCTCGACAACGTCGCGGTCACCGAGATCGCGCTTCCGCACGACGGCATCGGGCCCGCCGCGCTGCTCTCGCTGAACGTCCCGACCGACGTCCCACGAAAAGCACTGCCCTCCACCCAACCTCTAACCGGTTCTTGCTACTGAAGGAGGAACACATGACTCCCCAACCGCGTGCGGGATCTTCGTGGACGCGACGCGACGTCCTCAGGGCGCTGGGCCTCGCGGGCTCGGCGGCGGCCGCCGCGCCGCTGCTCAACGCCTGTGGCGTGGGCGGCGGCGGTGGCCAGGCCGCCCAGAACGGGGCCAACGCGGTCAGCGGCGGCTTCGACTGGAAGAAGGCGTCAGGCACGAGCATCAAGATCCTGCAGACGCCGCACCCCTACCAGCAGAGCTTCCAGCCGCTGTTGCAGGAGTTCACGACGCTGACCGGCATCCAGGTGCAGGCCGACCTCGTCGCCGAGGCCGACTACTTCACCAAGCTGAACACCGAGCTCGCGGGCCGCACCGGTGCCCATGACGTGTTCATGACGGGTGCGTACTTCATCTGGCAGTACGGGCCTCCCGGCTGGATGGAGGACCTCAACCCGTGGCTGCAGAACTCCTCGGCGACCGGCCCGGACTACGACTTCGAGGACATCTACGAAGGCCTGCGGACCTCGACCCGTTGGGACTTCAAGAAGGGCAGTCCGCTGGGTACCGGCGGCCAGTGGGCCATCCCGTGGGGCTTCGAGACCAACGTCGTCGCCTACAACAAGAAGTTCTTCGACGCGAAGGGCATCAAGCCCGCCGACACGTTCGACAACTTCATCCAGCTCGCCAACGACCTCACCGACCGTTCCCAGAACCGCTACGGGGTGGCGTTCCGCGGCTCGAAGTCGTGGGCGTCGATCCACCCCGGGTTCATGACCCAGTTCTCACGTGAGGGCGCCAAGGACTACACGAGCGAGGGCGGCAAGCTGCAGGCCGCGATGAACTCGCCGCAAGCCGTCGCGTTCACGCAGAAGTGGGTCGACCTCGCCAAGAGCGCGGGCCCGACGTCGTGGACCTCCTACGAGTACCCGGACTGCACCCGCGACCTCGGCGACGGCGTGGCGATGATGGTCTACGACGCCGACAGCGCGACCTACCCGAAGAACAAGCCGGGCGCCAGCGCCCAGGCGGGCAACCTCGCCTGGCACCCGGGCCCGGCGGGCCCCGACGGCAGCTACGCGACCAACCTGTGGACCTGGTCGTTGGCCATGAACTCCGCGTCGAAGAACAAGCTGGCGGCGTGGCTGTTCATCCAGTGGGCCACCGGCAAGGAGGCCCAGGGCAAGGCGACGGCGGCGGCGTTCGCCGACCCGACCCGCAAGTCGGTCTTCGACGGGTCGTTCAAGCAGACCCTCGGCGCGTTCCCCGGCTACCTGGAGACCTTCGAGCGGGTCGTGGACAGCACGAAGATCCAGTTCACGCCGCAGACGAACTTCTTCGAGACCACCGAGGACTGGTCGGTCGCGCTGCAGGAGATCTACGCGGGCCAGGACGCCAAGTCGCGGCTCGACGCGTTGGCCGCCGCCTCCACCCAGAAGGTCAACGCCACCTGACGCACCTGCAGCGGAACCACTTCCGAGAAAGGTCGGACCGTGACCACGACGATCCCGGAACGGCACCCAGGCCAAGAGGGTGCCGGTCCATCCCCGCGTCCGGGCGCCGAGCCGAAACCGGTCTCTCCGGGGCGCCGCAAGCTCCGCCCCTACATCCTTTCGGTGCCTGCGGTCGCGGTCGTCATCGGTATCCTCTACCCGTTCGTCATCGGCGTGTACTACGCCTTCCTGAACTACTCGGCGGTCAACCCGGACCCGGTGTTTATCGGCCTCGAGAACTTCGCGTTCGTCCTGAGCAGCGGCGAGTTCTGGCACAGCGTCCAGGTGACCCTCACCTACGCCATCGCCGCGACGTTGGCCGAGACGGTGCTGGGGATCGGGATCGCGCTGTTGCTCAACCGCTCCAGCATCGTCGGCAAGATCTTCGAGAAGGTACTGATCCTGCCGTTGATGATCGCTCCGGTGATCGCGGCAGTGGTCTGGAAGCTGATGTTCAACCCGCAGTTCGGGATCCTCAACCACGTGCTCGGGCTGGGGTCGACGTTCGACTGGCTCAACCGGGAGCGAGCGCTCTGGTCGACGGTCCTGGTCGACCTCTGGATCTACACGCCGTTCGTGGCGATCCTGGTGCTCGCCGGGATCCGCTCACTGCCGAAGGAGCCGTTCGAAGCGTCGGACGTGGACGGCGCGGGCTGGTTCTACATGTTCCGCCGGTTGATGCTGCCGATGATGTGGCCCTACATCCTGGTCGCGGTCATCTTCCGGTTCATGGACTGCTTGAAGATCTTCGACATCATCTACGTGCTCACCGCGGGCGGTCCCGGTGACACGACGCGCAGCCTGCAGGTCGGCGCGTACGAAGACTCGATCATCAATCTCAACTACTCGCGCGGCAGCACGTACATGTTCTTGCTGTGGGCGATCGTGTTCGCCACCGCGCGCTACCTGGTGAGCGTGCTGGGCAAAGCGCAGCGGCGCGCCGCGGGCGAGGAGGGCTGACATGGCCGAGCTGATGCCGGGCCGGAAGCGGGTGACGCCCGGCGCGATCGCCGCGGACGTCCTCGTACTCGTCTGGTTCGTGTTCTCGCTGTTCCCGATCCTGTGGATGGTGCTGCTGGCGCTCAAGACCAGCGCGGAGCAGACCAGCACCTACTTCGTCTTCACCCCGACGCTGGAGAACTTCGGCACGGTCGTCAGCCAGCGCGGCACCGACCTCACCAGCGTCGACTTCACCCGAGCGCTCCTCAACAGCATCCTGAACTGCGGGGGCGCGGTGATCGTCTCGTTGGTCGTCGGCATCCCGGCGGCCTACGCGGCCGGGCGGTGGAAGTACCGGGGTTCCGAGGACCTGATGTTCCAGATGCTCTCGTTCCGGTTCGCCCCGGAGCTGATGGTCATCGTGCCGCTGTTCGTGATCTACAACCAGGTCGGCTTGTTCGACTCGACCTTCGGGCAGATCTGGGTGCTGCAGCTGGTCTCCATGCCGTTGGTGGTGTGGATCCTGCGGTCCTACTTCCAGGATCTGAGCCCGGAGCTGGAGCAGGCGGCGCTGCTCGACGGGTACACCCGCAAGCGGGCGTTCGTCATGGTGGCCCTTCCGCTGGTGCGTCCGGGGATCGCCGCTGCGGCGCTGCTCGCCTTCATCTTCGCCTGGAACAACTACGTCTTCCCGCTGATCCTCACCGACAGCGCGGCCACCCCGGTGACCGTCGCGGTGACGAAGTTCCTCGGCGGCGGCGGCCAGGCCTACTACAACCTCACGGCCGCCGCGGCGCTCATCGGCGCCCTGCCGCCGCTGGTGCTGGCCTTGACGATCCAGCGCTACCTGGTGCGCGGACTCTCCTTCGGGGCGGTGAAGGCCTGATGGCCACGGTCGAGATCCAGGGCATGACGAAGCGGTACGGGAAGATCACCGCCGTCGACGACATGACCTTGTCGTTGGGCGACGGCGAGTTCTTCGTGGTGCTCGGCCCGTCCGGCGCGGGCAAGACCACCACGCTCAAGAGCGTCGCGGGCCTCGTCGACATCGACGACGGCGAGGTCAAGATCGGTGGCCGGACGATGACGCAGCTCGAGCCCTACCACCGCAACGTCGCCATGGCGTTCGAGAGCTACGCGCTCTACCCGCAGAAGACGGTGTTCGAGAACCTGGCGTCACCGCTGAAGTCCGGCCGCACGGGCAACTACTCGGCGCAGGACCAGAAGCAGCGCATCGATCTGGTCACCACCACGCTGGGCATCAACCCGCTGCTCAAGCGCTTCCCGCGCGAGCTGTCCAACGGGCAGCGCCAGCGCGTCGCGCTCGGGCGGGTGCTCGTGCGCGAGGCCGACGTCTACCTCCTCGACGAGCCGCTGAGCCACCTCGACGCCAAGCTGCGCGCGGCGATGCGCGCCGAGCTCAAGCAGCTGGGCGAGATGTCGAGCACCACCTCCCTGTACGTGACGCACGACTACCAGGAGGCGCTCTCGCTCGGCGACCGGATCGCGGTGCTGCACCACGGCAAGGTCGTGCAGGTCGGCACCCCCGAGCAGATCTGGCGGGAGCCCCAGAACGCGTTCGTGGCGAAGGAGCTGGGGCAGCCCGAGATCAACCTGATCGACGCGGAGGTGGTCGAGGGCCGGATCCGCCAGGCAGGCGGCGGCATCGAGTTCGACGTGCCGCGCGACGTCGACCTCGGGCGCGGCGGGCGGGTGCGGCTGGGCATCCGACCCAGCGACCTGGAGCTGGTCACGGCCGACAGCCGCAGCGGCGCCGAGTGGCTCCGCGTCCGCGGCGCCGTCCACCTCGCCGAACGGCTGGGCCGCAACGTCGAGCTCGCCGTGCACGTCGGCGACGCCGAGGTGATCGTGTTGACCTCCAGCGAGCACGCCGCGCGCGAGGGCGAGTCGGTCGAGCTGCAGGTCCGGTTGCGCGAGGTGCACCTCTTCGCTGCGGCGGAAGACGACGACCACTGCGTCCGCATCGGCGCGGCCGCGCCGCGCGAGCGCGAGCTCACCACCACCACCACCAAGGCGGCGACCCCGTCCGACAGCGAGCAGGGAGGGCGGCGAGCGTGACACGGACGACGGAGCGGTCGGACACCCCGACGGGGGTGAACCCGAATGCCGCAGGGCTTCGGCTGACGAAGCTGCACAAGACCTACGTCGCGCGCGGGCGGGAGCCGTTCGAGGCCGTGAAGGGCCTCGAGCTGGACATCCGGCCGGGTGAGCTGGTGGCACTGCTCGGGCCGTCGGGCTGCGGCAAGACCACCACGCTGCGCATGATCGCCGGTCTGGAGACGACCACGTCGGGCGAGATCCGGATCGGCGACCGGGTCGTGCAGGACCTGCCGCCTGCCAAGCGGAACGTGGGTGTGGGCTTCGAGAGCTACGCGCTCTACCCACCCCTGAACGTGCGCGAGAACCTCGCCTACGGGCTCAAGGCCCGGGGCGTCAAGGACGCGAACGAGCGCGTGCAGCGGCTGGCGGAACGGCTCGAGATGACCGACATGCTCGATCTGCGGCCCGCGGGCCTGTCCAGCGGGCAGAAGCAGCGCGTCGCCCTCGCCCGTGCGCTGGTCCGCAACCCGCCGGTGCTGCTGCTCGACGAGCCGCTGTCGCACCTGGACATGGCCGCCCGTCAGCGGGTGCGCCGCGAGCTGAAGATGCTGCAGCGCGAGTTCGGCTACACGACCATCGTCGTCACCCACGACCAGCTGGAGGCCCTCAGCCTCGCCGACCGGATGGCCGTGATGAACGCCGGGATCATCATGCAGTTCGGCACGCCCGACGAGATCTACGACGATCCGGCCAACACCTTCACCGCCGACTTCGTCGGGGAGCCGAAGATCAACCTGTTCGAGGGGATCGCCCGTCGGCAGGACGGCGAGGTCGTGGTGGCGGTCGGCCGCGACGGCCTCCTGCCCACCGCCGCCCACGACGTCGCCGACGGCCAGTCGGTCACGGTCGGCCTGCGGCCCCAGGACTGTCGGGTGGCCGCTGAAGGCGAGCGGGCCATCGGGGCCGAGGTCGTCGTGTTCGAGAACGTCCTCGAGTTCGGGCTGGCCACATTGGACGTCCCCGGTCTGGACGGTCGGATGGTCGCGCAGACGCCGAGCGACGTGCACTGGCAGACCGGCGGGCAGGCGCACATCACCGCCCGGCCGGACCGCGTGTACCTGTTCGACGTCACCACCGGAGATCGGATCCGATGACCCGTGCCGACGTGGCAGGCCCGCCGGGCGAGCGGTTCGACCAACTGCTCGCCCTGACCGCCGAGATCGGCGACCCGGTCAAGGACTACGTGATCCTCGCCGAGGGCAACACCTCGAGCAGGATCGACGGCGGTGCGATGTGGGTGAAGGCCAGCGGGGTCCGGCTCGAGCACGCCAGGGGTCCCGACGCGTTCGTGGCGGTGCAGCTGGAACCGCTGATGGGCGCGCTGCGCGGGCAGGACGGAGAGCGCGACCCCGACCTGTCCGGGTTGTTCGCCGACGCGCGGATCGGCGAGCAAGCCGGTGACCGCCGACCGTCCATCGAGACCTTCGTCCACGCCATCTGCCTGGAGCTGGGCGGGGCCGAGTTCGCGGCGCACACCCATCCGACGGCGGTCAACCGGCTGCTCTGCGCGCGGGACGCCGAAGCGATCTACAGCGGCGTGCTCTTCCCCGACGAGGCGGTCGTCTGCGGGCCGGTGCCGTTGTTCGTCCCGTACGGCGAGCCCGGACTGCCGCTGGGCCGCATCATGCTCGAGCGGTTCGAGGCGTTCCTCGACGAGCACGGCGCGCCGCCGCGGCTCGTGCTGCTCGCCAACCACGGCATCGTCGCGCTCGGCAGCACCCCCGCCGAGGTCGCGGCCATCACCGCGATGGCCGTCAAGGGAGCGAGCATCCGCGCGGGGACCCTCTCCGCGGGCGGGCCTGCTTTCCTCGGCGCCGCGCAGGCCGCGCGGTTGTTCGGGAGGGAAGACGAACAGGCGCGGCTCAGCGGCCTGGCGGCCGCGAACTGCGACACGCGAGCGGAGACTGATCATGGCAGGTAGGAGCTACCTGGGCATCGACGCCGGTACCTCGGTCGTGAAGGCGGCGATCTTCGACGAGCGGGGAGAGGCGCTGGCCGTGCAGGGCAGGCCGATCCCGCTGATGCACGAGCGCGGTGGGGTGACCGGTGCGGTCGAGCAGGACTTCGACGTCATCCTGGCCACGCTCGCGGCCGTGGTGAGCGACGCGGTCCGCGAGTCCGGTACGACACCCGCCTCGATCGCGTTGACGGGACAGGGGGACGGCTGCTGGATCACCGACGACCGCTTCCGCCCGGTCCGTCCCGCGGTGTCCTGGCTGGACGGACGGGCGAGCGGGCTCGTCGACGAGTGGGTCCGGTCCGGCGTGACGGAGGAGGTCTTCCGGATCAGCGGCGGGACCATGTTCCCGGGCGCGCCCGCCGCCTGCCTGAAGTGGCTCGACCTGAACGAGCCCCAGACGCTGGACCGGGCGGCCACCGCGGGCTACTGCAAGGACGTGATCTTCGGTCGCCTCACCGGCGAGCGCGCGACCGACCCGTCGGACGCCTCGATGCCCTTCGGTGACGGCACCGGCCTCGCCTACAGCGACCGGGTGCTGGAGCTCACCGGCCTCGCGCACCGGCGGTCCCTGCTGGCGCCGATCGTGGCCCCGGTTCCGGTCGCGGAGCTGCACGCCGAGGGCGCGTCCCTGCTCGGGCTGCCCGCGGGCACGCCCGTCACCTCGGGGCCGTTCGACTTCCCGGCCTGCGGCTTCGGCGCGGGGATGGCGTGGCCGGGCACCGAGGGCGACGCGTTGATGATCGTCGGCACCACCTTGGGCTGCCTGGTGCACCTCGACGAGCTGGTCACCTCCGGTGAGCCCGCCGGGTTCAGCGTGGCCACCGGCAAGCCCGGCCGTTGGTTGCGGGCCATGCCCGCCATGGTCGGCGCGGCCTCGCTGGACTGGGTGCTGCGCGTGCTCGGGATCGAGCTCAGCGCCGTCGAGGGCCTGCTGGGCACGAGCCCGCCGGGGGCCAACGGCCTCAACGTGCTGCCCTACCTGTCCACCTCCGGCGAGCGGGCCCCCTTCGTCGATCCCCTCGCGGCCGGGCAGATCTCCGGCCTTCGCCTGACCACCAACCGCGACGACCTGGTGCGGGCCGTGTGCGAGGGCCTCGCCTACACCGCGCGGCACTGCTTCGCGGCGGCCGGGCGCAGCGGTCGCATCGTCGTGGCCGGGGGCGGCAGCAAGTCGTCGAACTGGATGCAGATGTTCGCCGACGTGCTGGAGGTCCCCCTGGAGCTCGCCCGGAACCCCGAGGTCGGGGCCCGGGGTGCGGTGCTGGCGGGCGCCGAGGCGCGCGGGGAGCACCTCGACGTCGAGGCGTGGACCACGCCGGAGGGTGTTGTGGAGCCTGACGACGCGAACCGCGCCGTCTACGACGCGGGCTACGAGCGCCAGATGGAGTTGCTCGAAGCCGCACGACCGCTGTGGCACACCCGGGCGGCGCTGGCGGCGACCGGAGCCGAGAGGTGAATCCGGCCCTCTCCCCGTCGACCCGGAACGACGCGCTGACCGCCGCCACCGCCGGTGCCCAGGACGTCGTGGTGATCGGCGGCGGGGTCACCGGGGCGGGCGTCGCGCTGGACGCGGCGGCGCGCGGGCTGTCGGTGGTGCTGCTGGAGGCCGGTGATCTTGCGGTGGGCACGTCGTCGCGCTCCGGCAAGACCATGCACGGCGGGCTGCGCTACCTGGAGCAGCTCAACTTCTCGCTGGTGTTCGGCGCGCTGCGCGAGCGCGATCTGACGATCAGGACCCTCGCTCCCCACCTGGTGAGCCACGAACCGTTCCTGTACCCGCTGCGGCACCAGTGGGAGAAGCCCTATGTCGGCAGCGGCGTGGGGCTGTACGACGCGATGGCCACGATGAGCAGGCGGACGGGTGGCGCCCCGCACGCCCGGTACCTGGGCCGCCGGGCGGTCCAGCGGGCGGCGCCCGGGCTCGACCCGGAGGTGGTCATCGCAGGCTTGCAGTACCCGGACGGGCGGATGGACGACGCCCGGCACACGCTGGCCGTCGCCCGCACCGCCGCCGCCTACGGGGCACACGTGATCACGCGGGCCCCCGTGACGGGGGTCCGCACCGCCGCGGACGGCCGGGTCACCGGGGTGACGGCCGAGGACCGGGAGAGCGGCGCGAGCTTCGACGTGACGGCCCGCGTGGTGGTGAACGCGGCGGGCGTGTGGGCGGCGGAGATCCAGCAGCTCGCGGGCGCGAACACGTTCACCGTCGCGCCTGCGAAGGGCGTGCACCTGCTCGTCCGGAACGAAGCGTTCGAGTCGACGACGGGCGTCTTGGCCCGCGCCGAGGATTCGGTGATCGTGCTGCGCAAGTGGTACGGGCACTGGCTGCTGGGCACCACGGACACGCCGTACGAAGGCGACAAGGCCAACCCGACGGTGAACGGCGAGGACGTCGAATACCTGCTGCGCAACGTCAACGTGCTCCTGCGCCGCAAGATCGAGCGCGCCGACCTGCTCGGCACCTACGCCGGGCTGCGCCCGCTGCTCGCCCCCGCGGGTCCGGGTTCGGCCACGACCACCTCGGCCCTGTCCCGCGACCACGCCGTGATCGAAGGGCCGGAGGGGATGGTGACGATCGTCGGCGGCAAGTACACCACCTACCGGATCATGGCGAGGGACGCGGTCGACGCCGCCGCCCGCCCGCTGGGCCGGGCACTGCCGTCCACGCCCACGGCGGACCTCCCGCTCGTCGGAGCGGCGGGTTGGCGAGTGGTGGCCAACCAGCTGCCCCGTCTCTCCGCCGAGTACGGCGTGCCCGAGCCGACGCTGCGGCGGATGCTGCACCGCTACGGCGACGAGCTGCCCGAGGTGCTGGCGCCGATCAGCGGCGACGCCGGGCTGGGCCGCCCGATCGACGGCACGGCGGGCTACCTGCCCGTGGAGTTCCTCCGCGCCGTCACCCACGAGGGCGCGTTCACCCTCGACGACGTCCTCACCCGCCGCACCCACGTCGCCATCGAGGACCCCTGCGCGGGCGCAGGCGCCGCAGACGAGGTCGCTCGGCTCATCGCCCCCGCGCTCGGGTGGAACGCTGCGCGGCAGGAGGAGGAGGTCGCGGACTACGCCGCCCGACCACGCCTGGCCACGCTGGTCTGACCGACCCAACACAAGAAGGAAGGTGGGCTGCTATGCAGCTGCCCGATGAACGTGCCGAGCTGGTGGAGTACTGCCTGCGGATGCAGGCCGACGACCTGACCGTCGGCACGTCCGGCAACCTCAGCGTGCGCTCCGGCGACCTGATCGCCATCACCCCCAGCGGGGTGGTCTACGACGACCTCACCCCGGAAGCGATCTGCGTGATCGACCTGAACGGCAACGTCGTGGAAGCCGACCTCGACCCGTCCTCCGAGGTGCCCATGCACACCTCGGTCTACCGCGCCACGGACGCTCGAGCGGTCGTGCACAGCCATCCCATGTACTGCACCACGCTGTCGGTCACGATGGACGAGGTGCCGCCGGTGCACTACATGATCACGCTGCTCGGCGGGCCGGTGCGGGTCGCGCCCTACGCCCGGTTCGGCAGCCCCGAGCTCGCCCAGGGCAGCGTCGACGCGATGATCGACCGCACCGGTGTGCTGCTGCGCAACCACGGCGCGACCACCTACGGAGACAGCCTCGCCAAGGCCTACACGCGCTCCCTCTACCTCGAATGGGTGTGCAAGCTCTACCACCAAGCCAAGCTGATCGGGGAACCCGCGCTGCTGTCACAGGAGCAGCTCGACGAGGTCGCGGTGGTGATCGACACCTACGGCCAGGTCGTCCAGAGGAGGTAGTGGAGGCGCGCCGGACGGGGTCATGCCCGGTTGCGGCTCTTCCCGGGTGGACGCGGCGCGTGGCCGGTGACGGCGTCGCCCGCGGCTCTGTCCAGCAGCAGGGCCTCGACCAACGGCGCCAGCAGGACCAGGGCCAGCAGGACGAAGGCCACCCGGAACGGCTGGTCGGCGCCCGCGCCCAGGCCCACGGCCGACCCCAGGGGCGCGCCGAGCCGCACGAACAGGGCGGCGACCGCGACGCCGATGCCCGCGCCGAGCTCCTGCAGCGTCGAGTTGAGCGTGCTCGCGTGCGTCATGCGGGCCGGTTCGACGTCGGCGAACGCGACGCTGTTGTAGGTGGTGAAGCCCACCGACCGGAACACCCCGCTCGCCGACAGCAGCACGAGCAGCAGCGGGAGCGGGGTCGCGGCGGTGACGAAAGCCATCCCGACCAGGCACGCGGCGGAGGCGAGGATCGCGGTGAGCATCACGGCGCGGATGCCGAAGCGGCGCATGAGCGGCGTCGTGACGGGTTTGATCGCCACGTTGCCGAGGAACAGCGCGATCACCACCACGCCCGCCTGCGCGGCCGACCAACCCAGCCCCAGCTGGAAGAACAGGGCGAGCAGGAACGGGATCGCGGTGATCACGGCGCGGAACACCGAGCCGCCCGCCGCGGTGACGCGGTAGGTGGCGATCCGCAGGATGCGCAGGTCCAGCAGGGGACGGTCGGCGCGCAGCAGCCGCAGGACCGCCGCGGTCAGCACGGTGGCGGCGAGGGTGAGCGCGACCACCGTCGTGGCGGTGTCGATGACCGGCTTGCCCAGGGCCTCCAGACCGATCACCAGCGCGGTGACACCGAGCGCCGTGAGCGCGAACCCCCAGCGGTCCAGGGGGTCGGGCCGCTCGGCACGGACGTCGGGCACCAGGCGCCGTCCGAGCACGAGGGCCGCCACCCCCAACGGCACGTTGATCAGGAAGATCCACCGCCACGACGCGTAGGTGCTGAGCAGGCCACCCACCGCGGGCGCGAGGACGGGGGCGATCAGCGCGGGCCAGGTCAGGTAGGCGATCGCCGTGACCAGCTGGGCCTTCGGCGTGGCGCGCAGCACCACCAGCCGCCCGACCGGCACCATCATCGCGCCGCCGATGCCTTGCAGCACGCGGGTGCCGGTCAGGCTGGTCAGGTCGACCGCGGCCGCGCAGCCGACCGAGGCGAGGGTGAAGATCGCGACGGCGCTGAGGAACACCCGTCGGGCGCCGAACCGGTCGGCCAGCCACCCGCTGACCGGGATCAGCACCGCGAGGGTCAGCACGTAGGCGGTGATGGCCACGTTGATGTCGACGGCCGCCACGCCCAGGTCGGCCGCGATGTGCGGGGCCGCGGGCGCGATCACCGTGGCGTCGAGGATCTCCATGAACATGGCGCCCGCGACGAGCAGCGCCAAACCGCGGGAGACGCCACCGGCAGGCGCCCGCGGAACCGGTCCGGTGACGCCGTCGGCCACGGTCGACTCCTTTCGACGGGCGCGGATCACGGGCGGTTCCAGCGTGCGCGACGCCAACGCGACCCGCCACAGCGCGGGCCGGGGGTGGGAAAGCCTGGCCTCTCGTCACCCGATCGGGTAGGGACAGAGGTGACCGCGTTGAGCCGATGATCGCTGTCGATCCCGGGCACGGAGGCAGGTGCGGGCATGACCGTTGCCGAGAACCTCGGCCCGCTCGTCGGACGAGCGGTCGAGATCGAGGTATTGCGGTCCGAGGTGGCGGCGGTCCGCACCGGTATCCCCCGGATCGTGGTCGTGCAAGGCGACGCGGGGATCGGCAAGACCGCGCTGATCGAGAACGTGCTGGCCGCCGAACACGGCCTGGCTGTGCTGCGGACGAGCGGGGAGCCGTGGGAGGCGTCGGTCCCCCACGGCGTGATCGACCAGCTGATGTGCGTATCCGGGATCGACGCAGGCCGTCGGGTGGCGGCCCGGGGACGCCACGCGGGCCCTGAGGAACCCGGTGTCGTCGGCGCCCGGGTTCTGGACGCGCTCACCGAGCTCGGGCAGACGACCCCGATCGTCCTGGTCGTGGACGACGCGCAATGGGCCGACATGGACTCACTGCGGGCGCTGCTGTTCACCGCCCGCAGGCTGGTCGACCAGCGCATGCTGATGGTGTTCGGCGAACGCATCCAGGACGCCCACCGCCTGCCGGAGGGCCTGCACAGGCTGGCAGGCGGCCGCACCGGCACGACCGTCCTCCTGAACGGCCAGGTCCGGGGGGCCGCGGCGCGGTGTCCTCGCACACCTGCCCTCGGCGACGCCCACGACGCCCGGGATCCGTCCGTGGCCGCCGCGCAGACCTACACGACGCAGGTGCAGCATCGCTTCGACGCCTGCAGCCACCCGACCCAGACGTTCGTCGAGGCGCTCGCCGTGCTGGGCACCGCCACGCCTGCCGCCGCGGGAATCCTGGCCGGCGTACCCGATCTGACCGTCGCGCTGAGCGAGGCCTCCTCCGCCGAGCTGCTGCAGGTGCGCGGCGATTTCGGGATCCGGTCGGTCACCTTCCCGCACCCGCTCGTGCCCGCTGCCGTCTACGAGCGGCTCGGCCCCGCCCGCCGGATGCAGCTGCACTCGGCCGCGACCGAGTTCGTCGACGCGAACGAGGTGCGGCTGCGGCGTCGACTGCTCGTCGCCACCGCAGCGGATCCCCGGCTCGCCGCTGAACTGGAGGCGTTCGCCCGGCGCCAGATCGTGTCCGGCGCCTGGGCGACCGCGGCGTGGGCCCTGGTCGAGAGCAGCCGGTTGTGCCCGGAAAGCGAGCCGTGGCCGCAGCGGCTGCTGCGCACGGTGGACGCCACGATCGACGCCGTCGACCAGCCGCACACGTTCGTCCGTCACGTCCCGATGTCCACCCCCTCCGTGTGGCGGGACGCCGTCCGCGGCTACCGGGCCGTGCTGCGTGGCAGACGCACCGAAGCCGAAGAACTGCTGGGCAACGCGTGGCGACACTGCACGCAGGCACGGTCATCCGGGGACGGGTGGTTGAGCGCCACGGTCGCCCAACGGATGGCCCTGCACGAGCTGGGAAAGCTGCGCGGCGACGAGGTGGAGCGCTGGTGTCGGCGAGCCGTCGCGCTGGCCGATCCCGGCGACCCGGCGCGCGCGGAAGCCGAAACCCTGCTCGGGCTCGGACTCGCCTGGCAAGGCCGGATCGACGAGGGCATCGCGACGTACGAAACGATGCTGAGCCGGATCGACGGGGCTCCGGAGGGCCCGCAGCCTGCCCGGATCCAGATGGCGCACGGCTGGCTGCGCCTGGTCCGGGGTGACGTGATCGACGCCCGGCGCTCGCTGGCCGAGGTGGCTCCGGCGGCGCTACGCGCCGGATCCGTGCAGATCGCGGCCTGGTCGTTCAGCCTGCTCGCCATCGCCGAGTTCACGGCCGGTTCGTGGGACGAGGCGGGCGCTCATGCGGACCATGCGGTGTCGCTGCTCGACGAGGCGGGCATGGAGTGGCTGCGCCCGCTCGCCCGCTACGCCGCGGTGCTGGTCCCCGCGGCACGTGGCGACTGGGCAACGGCCGAAGCGCACCTGCGTGGCGGCGCCGCGGAGGCCGCCGACTACCAGCTGATGGTCGTTTCCGCTGCGCTGGGTCAGGCCGAGGTCGCCACGGCCCGGGGGGAGCACGCGGACGTGCTGCGCGCCCTCGAGCCGCTCGCTCGCAAGCGGTGGGCCGAGGTCGCCGGATCCGACGTCTGGCCGTGGCCGGAGCTCTACGCGCCGCGATCCCGATCCCACGATGCTCACCCCGCAGGAGCAGGCGGTCGCCCTGCTGGTCGCGGCGGGGATGAGCAACCGTCAAGTGGCCGGGGAGCTGTTCATCTCCGTGAAGACGGTGCAGTTCCACCTGACGCACATCTACACCAAGCTCGGCGTCAGCTCGCGCGCCGAGCTGGCCGCCCAGTACCGCAACTGACAGCACCAGGGGTGTCATGACCACGCAGGACCCGACCAACGGAAGCGGCCGGATGCCCGCCGCATTCTTCGGCCACGGCAACCCGATGAACGCGCTCGAGACCAACCGCTACACGACGGCGTGGCGGGCGTTCGGCGAAGCGGTGCCGCGACCACGGGCGGTGCTCGTCATCAGCGCGCACTGGTACATCAACGCCACCGCCGTCACGGCGATGCCGCGCCCACGCACCATCCACGACTTCTACGGCTTCCCCCGCGAGCTGTTCGACGTGCAGTACCCGGCACCCGGGCTCCCCGAGCTCGCCGACGAGATCTCCGACGTCGTCCGTCCGACCTGGGTCGGCGCGGACGTCGACAGCTGGGGCATCGACCACGGCACCTGGTCCGTCCTCGTCCACGCGTTCCCGGACGCGACGATCCCGGTGGTGCAGCTCTCCATCAACGCCGACAAGCCCTTGGACTACCACCTCGAGCTGGGCGCCAAGCTGGCACCGCTGCGCGAGCGTGGCGTGCTCGTCGTGGCCAGCGGCAACGTGGTGCACAACCTGCGCAGCATGAAC
>Ga0207689_10001922_pt1 | contig 19645 bp, 7 predicted proteins | sample KBSMisM52_FD_184312 | JGI IMG/M metagenome (GOLD analysis project Ga0207689, IMG submission 184312) | Miscanthus rhizosphere microbial communities from Kellogg Biological Station, Michigan, USA - KBS Miscanthus M5-2 (SPAdes) (version 2) | ecosystem: Host-associated > Plants > Roots > Rhizosphere... | reverse complement strand
ACGCTCGGAGGGGAGGACAGCTTTGCCTATCGCGTGAGCGACAGCGGAATCATCGTCGGCCGCGCGCAGGACATGACAGGGCGCTTTCACGCGTTTGTGACGACGATCACGGGCGGAACAATCGAACTCGCCGCACTCGATCCACACATGGCCGGCGACTTCGGCACCGCTGTCGCGATCAACAGTCTCGGCGATGTCATCGGCTACTACACCACTGCCGGCGAGCACATGTCGGCTCGCAATCGCGTCTTTCGCTACCGCGACTTTCAGGTCGAAGACCTTGGCACGTTTGGAGGCGAGGATGGCGTTGCCGTTGCGGTAAACGACCGCGGCAGCGTGGCCGGTTATTTCAGCTCGGAACCTCACGCCGACTATGCGCAGCACCGCTCATTCCTGTTTAGCAGCGGCACATTAGTGGCAATCGGATCATTGGGGGGACAGCTGACGACGGCACGCGATCTCAACAACCGCGACGACGTGGTCGGTGATGGCGATGTGGGTGATGGTGAGCATCACGCCTTCCTGTTCTCGGGTGGCCGCATGCGGGATCTCGGCACGTTGCCGGGGGGAAGGCAAAGCTCGGCGTACGCCATAAACGAGCGCGGTGACATCGTTGGCTCCTCGGAAGGCAGTAACCGTTCGGCGCGCGCCGTGATCATCATGGATGGTGTTATGCGCGATCTCAACGGGCTCATTCCCTCCGGATCGGGTTGGGTCTTGACGGAGGCGCGTGACATCAACGACTCCGGCCGCATCGTCGGTACCGGCTGGCGCAACGGCGAGCAACGCGGCTTCCTGCTCACGCCGTCGTAGGGTGCGGACGCGCACATACGTGCAGTCGCGAGCCGCCCGCTCGCGATGCGATCAAAAGCGTAATCGTTCCTATCCCCCGGGTATTCACGCGGGGAGGCAGGAACGTTATCATCTCGAGAGAGTTGCTAGACTTGACGTTGGGAATTCGGGCGCATGTGCCGGTAGCACGCCGCGGCCGTGCGCGTGTTCGGAGTCGACTCGTCACGACGGCATCGGCTTCTCATGACGACGCTTTCACACGAATGCATCCTCGTTGGTGCCGAATCGCTAACGCTTCAATGCGGTAAGCTCCTCGTCGAGCGCGGCCATCGACTGTTGGCCGTGGTCACGTCCGACAACTCCCTGCGGATGTGGGCCGAATCACTCGGGATTCCAATATTCGACGGCCCTGCGGCGCTTCTCGAGCGCGACGATCTGGGATGTGACTATCTGTTCTCGATCGGCAATCGGTTGGTGCTGCCGTCAGGCGTCCTTCGCCTGGCTCGACGTGCGGCAATCAACTTCCACGACGGTCCGCTCCCTCGCCATGCGGGCCTGTTCGCCCCGGTGTGGGCGCTCATCGCGCGCGAGCTCTCGCATGGGATCACCTGGCACGTGATGACCGATGCGATCGACGCGGGGAACGTGCTGAAGCAGCGCCTGTTCGAGGTGAGCGAGGGCGAGACCGCACTGACGCTGAATACCAAGTGCTACGAGGTGGGACTCGATACCTTCGAGGAGCTCGTCCTCGAGTTGGAGCGTGGCGAGACCGTGGCGACGTCGCAAGCCCCCGACCCATCCCAGTTCCATCGCCAGTCGGATCGGCCGCCCGCAGCCTGCTCCATCGATTGGCGGCGGAGTGCGGACGACATTGCCGCGCTGGTGCGAGCGCTCGATTTCGGCGACAAGTACCCCAATCCCGTTGGGCGTGCCAAGACCGTCGCTGGCGGCACGGTGTGGGTGGTGCCGGTTGCCGAGATGTTGAACGAGCGGAGCGGCAATGCGCCCGGGACCATCGTGCGCCAGGACGGCGCCGGTTTCGTGGTGGCCACAGGCTCGAGCGACGTCCTCCTGCCTCGCCTGATGCGGCCCGACGGAACGCCCGCGAATCCTGAAGAGCCTGGTCTTAAGGGCGGTGAGAGTTTCGAAATTGTCGACGAGGCGCTTGGTGCACGCCTGACGACGCTCAACCGCGCTGTTGCACGCCACGAGACGTTTTGGGTCGGCCGTCTCGCGACGGCGGAACCCTTCGACTTTGGGGCGCTCGCCTCCTCGGTGCCCGAGGGTCCGCCGGCCTTCGCACACGTGGACGTCCCGGTCCAGGACCTCACAGACCGAGCCTCGGCCATCACAGGGCATTTAGACGAATGCCTTCTCGCGGGCGTGCAGGCGTACTTTGCACGATGGAGTGACCGTCCTGCGTTCGCGTGTGCCTACACCGACGCGCACATCTCGGACACCGTGGCCGGGGTGGAGCGATGGTTCTCCGCGTACGTGCCCATGCGCGCAGACCTCATCATGGATGAGGGTCTTCGATCGGCATGCGAGCGCATCCAAACGGAGCTCAGACAGCTGCGAACCAAAGGCACGTTCGCGACCGACGTCTTCAGTCGATACCCACAGCTCAAAGGCAGCCCGGCGACCGTGGCGCTGGGGTTCGTGCTCGTGCCCGATGTCTCGATGGCAGGGCCCGCACCCGGCTGTGCGTTGACCGTCGTCATCGGCGATCGTCTGCGATGGATTTACGACACGACCCGGCTGTCAGTGGAAGTTGTGTCGAGAATGATCGAACAGTTCCGTGTGTTGTTCGTGGCCGGACTGGACGATCCGGACGATCCAGTCGCGACGCTCCCGCTGCTGCCCGAGCAGGAATGGCGTACGAGCATCGAGGATTGGAACGCAACGCAACGTGCGTATGACACGACGTGTTGTGTGCACCAGCTGTTCGAGGCGCAGGCCGCTCGTACGCCGGACGCCCTCGCGGTCGTCGCCTCGGACGGAGCGCTCACGTATCGCACGCTCGACGCGCGAGCCAACCAGCTCGCTCACCGATTGCAGTCGCTAGGAGTGGGACCTGACTGCCTGGTGGGCTTGTCAACCGATCGATCGTCGTCGATGCTCGTAGGGCTGCTGGGGATCCTCAAAGCGGGCGGTGCGTATGTGCCGCTCGATCCGGGCTACCCGAGGGAACGGCTCGACTTCATGGTCAGGGACGCGGGACTGACCGCGCTGGTGACGCGACACGAGCGAACCCTCTCGCTGTTGGAGGCGGCAGCGCCCGTCGTGACCATCGACAGCGTATTCGATGAGCCGGTCACGGCCCCCTTCCGTCGGGACGTCGCCTCGCATCACCTCGCATACGTCATCTACACCTCGGGATCCACCGGCACGCCTAAGGGCGTGATGGTCGAGCACCGGAACGTAGTGAACTTCTTTGCCGCGATGGACGATACCATCGGGACGCGTCAGGGCGTCTGGCTGGCGGTCACCAGCCTCTCGTTCGACATCTCCGTGCTCGAACTGTTGTGGACCCTGTCGCGAGGCTTCAAGGTTGTGATGTATGAAGGTCAGCACGGAGTGCGACGCCAACGTCTGCTTCATCGCTCGACCCCGATAGATTTCAGCCTCTTCTACTTCTCGAGCGACGAGTCGGCCACGGACGCACAGAACAAATATCGGCTGCTCCTCGACGGCGCGCGATTCGCCGACGAGAACGGATTCGCAGCCGTGTGGACGCCCGAGCGTCATTTTCACGCCTTCGGGGGCCTGTACCCGAATCCCGCCGTCACGAGCGCGGCGATCGCCACCATCACCAAACGTGTGCAGCTCCGTGCCGGGAGTTGCGTCCTCCCCTTGCACCATCCGCTGCGGGTCGCGGAGGAATGGTCGGTCGTCGACAACCTCTCAGGTGGACGAGCGGCCATTTCGTTCGCCTCGGGTTGGCAGCCCAACGACTTCGTGCTGCGGCCGGAAAACCACGCGCACGCGAAGCAGATCATGCTTCGCGACATCGAGACGGTGCGCGAGCTCTGGCGGGGACGCAAGATCGCGTTCCCCAACTCCAAAGGCGAGATGATCGAGGTCGGCATCGTTCCGCGACCCGTCCAGAAGGAGTTACCGGTCTGGCTGACGACTGCGGGGAACCCCGAAACATTTGCCGCGGCGGGGCGTATTGGCGCCAGGGTGCTCACACATCTGCTCGGCCAGAGCGTCGATTCGCTGTCGTCCAACCTCGCGATCTACCGTGCCGCCTGGCGTGAAGCCGGCCATCCGGGCAACGGCTTCGTGTCGTTGATGCTGCACACCTTCATCGGCACCGACGATGATCAGGTGAAGCGCACGGTACGGCAGCCGCTCATCGAATACCTGCGGAGCTCGGTCAGTCTCATCAAGCAATATGCCTCGGCGTTTCCCGCCTTCAAGAAGCGCGACGGCGAGGCGGACCTGGGCTTGTCGAACCTCTCCGGTGAGGAGATGGATGCTCTGCTTGAATACTCGTTCGAGCGCTACTACGAAACGAGTGGATTGTTCGGCACGCCGCAGGGAGTCCTGGCCTTCGTCGACACGCTCAAGGCGATCGGTGTCGACGACATTGCTTGCCTGATTGATTTCGGGGTGGACACAGAGACGGTGCTGGCGCACCTCCACTTCCTTGCCCAGTTGCGGGAGCTCGCAACGCCCAACGCGTCGGTGGACGCCGGCGACGGCACGATTGCGGAGCTCATCGAGAACCATCGCGTCACACATCTGCAATGCACCCCGTCGATGGCGACGATGCTGCTTCAAGATGAGGCCACACGTGACGCTCTCGGTTCACTCCAGACCTTGCTGGTCGGTGGCGAAGCGTGTTCCGATGATCTGGCGCGTGAGCTGTTGGGTGCGGTTCGCGGCACGATCATGAACATGTACGGCCCGACGGAGACCTGTGTCTGGTCGACATCCGCGACCATTGGGCGGCATGGTCCCGTTAGTCCGGCTAAAGCCGGACACTACGAGCACGTGTCAATTGGAAAGCCTGTTGCGAACACCAGCGTATACGTGCTCGATCGCAACCGCCAACCCCGCCCGATTGGCCTGCCGGGCGAGCTCTACATCGGAGGCGACGGAACGACGAGAGGCTATTGGAATCGCGCCGAGTTGAGCGCCGATCGGTTCGTGCCCGATCCGTATCGCGGCGGCCGCATGTATCGAACGGGCGATCTCGTGAGATGGCGTGACGAGGGAGTGCTCGAGTTCCTGGGGCGTATCGATCATCAGGTCAAGATTCGAGGACACCGCATCGAGCTCGGAGAAATCGAGCGCGCCATCGCCGAGAGTCCGGCAGTTCGAGAGGTCGTCGTCGTGGCGCGCGAGGACGTGCCCGGTGACAAACGCCTCGCGGCTTACATCGTGCCACGCGCCGAGGCCGTTGACGTCGACGCCATGCGGAGCCACCTGCAGGCGCGTCTGCCTGACGTGATGGTGCCCACGTACTTCGTCACCCTGTCGTCCTTTCCGCTTACGCCCAACGGAAAGCTCGATCGGAAATCGCTGCCGCCTCCTACTACGCTGATAACGGCCGCGCCGCCGGCGCAAGCCGAACTTCCGGCCGGCGAGATAGAAGAGTTGATCGCAGGCATCTGGCGAGACGTTCTGCAACTTCAGGAGGTGGGCACGCAAGACAACTTCTTCGACCTCGGGGGGCATTCCCTGTTGGCGGTGCAGGCGCACCGACGCTTGAAGAAGGCATTCGACCGGTCAATCTCGATGACCGATCTGTTCCGCTTCCCGACGATCCGTTCGCTTGCACAGTTCCTGAGCGGCGGCGGGAGCGAGCAGCAAGCGCGGGCCGCTGCCGCCGATCGTGCCGAGATGCGGCGACGATCCGTGACGATGAGAGCGCGGCGCGCTCACGCGGGCCGTGCGGCCGGGGACCCCGACAGCGTCGAGCAGGATGCCTGATTCCTGGTCGATGCAGATGCACACTTCATGAGCACACCAGCCGAAGCGCTTCTCACCGATATCGCGGTGATCGGGATGGCCGGGCGCTTTCCAGGCGCGCGAACGGTCGACGAGTTCTGGCCGAACGTGCGCGACGGAGTCGAGTCCATCCAGCAGTACACGGATGCCGACTTGTTAGCCGCTGGTGTCGATCCGGAACTGCTCGAGGATCCCCACTACGTGAAGGCCGGCTCGCCCCTGCCGGACATGGAGCTGTTCGACGGCTCGTTCTTCGGTTTCTCGCCGCTCGAGTCGTCCATTCTCGATCCGCAGCACCGGATCTTTCTCGAGGTGTCGTGGGAGGCGCTCGAGCGTGCGGGACATGTGCCGGAGGGCTTCCCTGGAGCGATTGGAATTTTCGCAGGCTCCGGTCATCACTCGTACCTGGCCGATCACCTCCTGACCAACAAGTCGCTCGTTCGCTCGGTGGGGCGGTTCCTGCTCCGCCATACCGGCAACGACAAGGACTTCATGGTCACGCGGGTGTCGTACCTCCTCGACCTGCGCGGTCCCAGCGTCAACATCCAGACCGCGTGTTCGACCTCGCTCGTCGCGATCCACGCGGCCTGTCAGAGCCTGTTGAACGGCGAGTGCGACATGGCCCTGGCCGGCGGCGTCACCGTCGAGCTGCCGCATCGGCAGGGCTACAAATACGAAGAGGGCGAAATACTCTCTCCCGACGGACATTGCCGCGCCTTCGATGCCGGCGCACAGGGCACCGTGTTTGGCAGCGGCGCTGGAGTCGTGGTGCTCCGGCGCCTGCGCGATGCGATCCGAGACCGCGACACCATACTTGCCGTCGTCAAAGGGTCGGCCATCAACAACGACGGCGCGCAGAAGGTGGGGTATCTGGCGCCGAGTGTCGATGGCGTGGCGCGCTGCATCTCCGAGGCATTGGCGGTCGGCAGCATCGATCCCGCCACAGTCTCCTACGTCGAAGCGCATGGGACAGGCACGTCGGTCGGCGACCCAATCGAGGTCAGTGCGCTGAAGCAGGCATTTCAATCGGTCGCATGCAAACGGAGCTGCGGGATCGGCTCGGTGAAGACCAACATCGGTCACCTCGACACGGCGGCTGGCGTGGCGAGCTTCATCAAAGTCGTCGAGGCCCTCCGGCATCGGCAGCTTCCTCCCTCGTTGAACTTCGCGCAGCCGAACCCGGCCTGCGAACTCGACGAAGGCCCGTTCTACGTGCAGAGCACGTTGGCCGATTGGAAATCTCCCGGTCCTCGTCGCGCGGGCGTCACGTCGTTAGGCGTCGGAGGCACCAATGCGCATGTGGTACTCGAAGAAGCGCCCCCGCGTGATTGGTCCCACCCGTCGCGCGAGCACCAGCTCCTTCTCGTCTCTGCGCGGACGCACGACCAGCTCGATCAGGTCACCGAGAACCTGGCGGCCCACCTGAGTGCGTGTCCGACGCTGAGTCTTGCGGACGTGGCGCATACGCTGCGCGCGGGGCGGCGCGCGATGAAGTATCGACGCGCCGTTGTGACGGCATCTACCTGCGAGGCACCTTCCGCTCTGCGCCGTTCCATGGAGCGCGACGAGGATGTCGTGCCGGCTGCCGACAAGCCTCGACCCGTCGTGTTCATGTTCGCGGGGGGCGGAGCCCAGTACGTCAACATGGCCGCGGATCTGTACAAGAGCGAGCCCGCCTTCAGCGCCGCGATGGACGAGTGTCTGAAGAGCCTCGCACAGAGGGCGCCCTGCGAATGGAAATCGCTGATTTATCCCAAACCGGGCGGGGAGGCCGATGCTGCGGAGGCTCTGGAGCGACCTTCGGTGGGCCTGCCGGCTCTGTTTGCCGTGCAGTACGCCCAGGCACGCATGTGGATGGCGTGGGGCATCAAGCCGTCCGCACTCATCGGCCACAGTATGGGCGAGTACACCGCAGCACATCTCTCCGGCGTGCTCACGCTCGAGGAGGCCCTGCACCTGGTGTTGCTCCGAGGACAGCTGTTCGAAACCTTGCCGGCCGGCGCGATGTTGAGTGTGGCCATGGATCCCAACGAGCTTCGGACGCTGATGAGTCCGGGGCTGGACATTGCTGCCATCAACGCCCCGATGTTGTGCGTGGCATCGGGTCCGGTCGCGCTCGTCGACGAGCTTCAGCGAACGCTCGCCGCGCGCGGCGTCGATACGCGGCATGTGCGAGTGGCCGTGGCTGCCCATTCCCGCATGGTCGATCCGATTCTCGAGGAGTTCCGTGCGTTCTTTTCGCGCGTGACACTCAGGCCGCCGCAAGTTCCCCTCCTGTCGAACGCCACAGGCGCTTGGCTGACGTCCGCGGAGGCCGTCGACCCGGAGTACTGGGTGGGCCACCTTCGCCATACGGTGCGATTCGCGGAAGGCTTGCGCGAGCTGTTCCGACGTCCCTGGGATGGCAGCGTGCTGCTCGAAGTCGGGCCAGGACGCACGCTCGCGTCGCTGGCACAGGTACACCCGGATCGGCCCCCGCTTCAGCCCGTCCTGACGTCGGCCCGTCATCCCGACGAGGCCGGATCGGACGTGGCGACCATGCTCGGCACGCTCGGACGCCTGTGGTCGCATGGCGTATCCATCGATTGGACGGCATTTACTGGGAACGAGCGGCCACACAAGGTGCCGCTTCCCACATATCCCTTTGCGCGAACGCGTCACTGGATTGAGGCGGTCAACGGCCGAGGCCTCGCGATCGATCCCGCGCCCGCATCCGGAGAGGGCGGGAAGCGTGCAGACATTGGCAGCTGGTTCTACCGACCTCAGTGGCAGCGGCGTCGTCTGCTTCGGTCTGCAACGGAGACCCGCGGTGGCGTGATCATTTTCGCCGACGAAAACGGAGTGGGCGATGCGCTCGCGGAGCGCCTTCGAGACTCGCGCGTGCGAATCGTTCGTTCGGGAAGGGTATTTGCGCGCGAGGACCGCGGCTTCACCGTGCCGCTCGACGACAGCGCGGCATACGTGGAGTTGCTTCGCCTCGTCGTGCAGGAGGATGGGGCGCCGGAGTCCATCATCCACCTCCTCAACCTTTCACCACCCGCCGCCGATTCCCCGCGCTCCCGTCTCGGTGAGACGATGTCGCGCGCGTTTTTGAGTCTCCTGCATCTGGCGCAGGCGATCGGAGAGCTTCAACTCACGTCACCGCTGCAGCTCACGGTGGTGTCCTCGACGCTGCAATGGGTCTCCCGCGACGATACGGTGGAAGCCGAGAAGGCTCTGCTGCTCGGCCCGGTGCGTGTCATCCCGCGCGAGTACCCGAACGTGCGATGTCAATCGATCGACGTGGAGTATCCGCAGAACGATGGTGAGCGCGACCGCATCTTGACGCAACTGGTGGCCGAGATCGGCGTTCGCGATTTGGATCCGGTGGTCGCATATCGTGGAGCGGATCGCTACGTTCAGACGTTTTCGTCCGTTCGTATCGAGGAGCCGCTGCGAGCGGCGTCGCGCCTTCGCCGTCGAGGCGTCTATTTGATCACGGGTGGGCTCGGCGGGGTCGGGCTGACCTTGGCTGACCACCTCGCTCGTTCGTTCCAGGCCCGGTTGATCCTGGTCGGCCGCTCCGCCCTGCCATGGCGCGAGCAATGGGACAACTGGTTGTCCCTCCGGCCAACACACGACAGAACCAGCCAAATGATCCGCCGCGTGCGCGCGATGGAGGCCCGCGGCGCAGAGGTTCTGGTGGCGAGCGCAGACGTGGCCAATCCGGACGACGTCCACACCGTCGTGAACCTCGCGCGGAAGCGTTTCGGACGCATTGATGGCGTTTTCCATACGGCAGGTGTGCTGCAGGATGGGATCATCCAGCTGAAAGATCGCGGGACCGCCGGGCGCGTCCTGGACCCCAAGGTCGCCGGGACGTTGGTGTTGGATGAGGCGCTGACCGATCCGCTCGACTTCATGGTGCTCTTCTCCTCGGTCTCCGCGCTCAATGGCCTCCCGGGACAGGTCGACTACGCCTCGGCCAACGCGTTTCTCGACGCATTCGCGCATCGCTCATCCACGATCGGCAACAGGTGGACGCTCTCCGTCAACTGGAGCGCATGGCAGGAAGTGGGCATGGCAGCCGCGATGGCTCGAGAGCTTGGTCTCGTGCTCACGCCGGATGCTAACGGGAAAAGTGAGCCCATCGCGCATCCGCTGCTGGTGAGACGCACGCACGAGGCAGACGCCGAGGTATACGCCGCGAATCTGACGCTCGAACGCACGTGGATCCTGAATGAGCATCGTGCTCGCGACCGCGGCGTCCTTCCGGGCACAGGATATCTGGAGCTCGTTCGGGCGGCAGTCGCTCAGCGTCGCAAATCGCACACCGGCGGCACTGGAACCGATGGCACCGTGGAATTCCGCGACGTCGTGTTTCTTCGGCCGTTCGTGGTCGGCCCGGGCGAGGCCAGAGACCTGCAGGTGCGGCTCGGTCCTGCGCTGGAGTTCAGCGTTCTCAGCACGAGCCCTGCCCAGGAGAGCCGTCTCCTGGACGGCGTCGAGCATGCCAAAGAGCACGCCCGGGGGCGGGTCGAGTGGCGGCCCGCTGCGGTGCCCGCGGCGCTGCCACTTTCGGCGATCAAGGAACGCTGCGGACGCCGCGTCGAGATCGTCGCCGGCATCGACCGCGAACGACACATGCAGTTCGGTGCACGCTGGAACAACCTGCGCACGGTGCACTATGGGACAGGCGAGGCGCTGGCGATGTTGCAGCTTCCTGAAGAGTTCGTCGGCGACCTCGACGACTACTTGCTGCATCCCGCCCTGCTCGACATGGCGACGGCCGGAGCGCAGCCGCTGATCGAAGGCTTCGACGCGGACCAGCACTTCTACGTGCCCTTCTCGTACGGTCGCCTCGTCATGCACGCGGCGCTCAAACCGAATTGCGTCAGCCACATCACCTACAAGGCCACCGGGACGTTGCCCGACATCCCGGCATTCGATGTGACGATTGCCGACGAGAGCGGGATGCCGCTCGTGACGATCTCAGACTTCGTGATGAAGCGCGTTCACGACACCCGCGTGCTGGCCGACGATGCCCGGCCAGTGAACACGGCCAATCGAATCCTCGAACACAGCCTCCAGTACGGTATTGCACCCTCCGAAGGGATGAGTGTCCTGGAGCGTATTCTCGGATCCGGCGTCGGACCGCAGATCATCGTCTCTCCCCAGGACTTGCAGACCTTCCTGTCGCTCCATGAGGCGGCAGGCGCGGGATCGGAAACGAGCGACCGCCGGCCGGAACAGCGCCGCCAGGAGGGACCGGCGTACGAAGCGCCGCAGACCCCGACCGAGCGGCGGATTTGTGAGCTGCTGCAAGACCTCCTGGGAATTGAACAAGTCGGCGTGCGCGACAATTTCTTCGAGCTTGGTGGCCATTCCCTGCTCGCCGTTCGTCTCTTCTCGCAGCTCCACAAGTCGACGCGCGTGAACCTCCCGCTCGCCACGCTGTTCGAGGCGCCGACGCCGCGGCTGTTGGCCGCTCGATTCGGTGATGCCGCCCCCGGGGCCGATGACGATCACGGCGACCGTACGCCGCAACCCCCGGATGAAATGGCGACGCCAACGGCTGTTCCACCCATCGTCGACAACGCGACGGGGCCACCGTCCAGCGTGCACAGAGCTCGCGCGAGTACGTCGTCACGACGCGTGTGGTCGTCGCTTGTCGCGCTGCAGCCCAACGGATCCCGACCGCCCTTCTTTTCCATTCACGGTCGCGGCGGGAACGTACTGAACTACGCAGCATTCATCGAGCACCTCGGGTCCGATCAACCGTTGTACGGTCTGCAGTGCCGGGGCCTCGACGGTTTGTCCGAGCCTTTTCAATCGGTGCGTGAAATGGCCGCCGCCTACGTCGAGGAGGTGCGGACCGTTCAGCCAATCGGGCCCTATTTCCTCGGCGGCGGATCGATGGGCGGGACCGTCGCTCTGGAAATGGCCCAGCAGCTTCAGGCGAAGGGTGAACGGGTGGCGCTCGTCGCCATGTTCGACACCTACGGTCCCCATTACTTCGATTTCTACGCGTCGCACGAGGTGCACGGGCGCAGCGGCTCGCGGACGCTGAATGCCGTAAGGCATCATGCCCGCAACCTGCAGGCGCTGTCGGCGCGAGCGGGCTACGACTACATCCACTCGAGGGCCTCGGCACGGTTCAACGACAAGTACAGGCATTGGATGTGCTCGGTGTATCGAGCGGCCGGTCTGCCGTTGCCACACAACTTGCGCTATTTCGCGCTCGAGCGATTGAACGTTGACATGCTGCTGAAATACGTTCCCGAGACGTACACGGGAAGAATAGTTCTGTTCCGTGCCCTCGTACAGCCGGACGGCGTGTACCAGGAACCCATGCTCGGGTGGAGTTCGATCGCTCGTGGTCCGTTCGAAGTCGTGAACATTCCAGGCACGCACAACAACCTGATCGAACAACCGATTCTCGGACAACGGCTTCGCATTGCACTACGCCAGGCGCAGCAGGCTGCCGAGTCCGGCAATGCCTGACGAGCTGCGTCTGAGAGACAATGTAAGATCACCGTCGAGGCTGGGCGGAAGCCTCCGCGGTTTGTATGCACAAGACCCAAATCCGAGAGATTCTGCTCGCCCACGGCCGTCTCAGCGTGCACGTGGAGAGCTTGGCTGACGAGAGCGATCTTTACGACGCTGGCCTGACCTCTCTGATGACGGTCAACCTGCTCCTGGCGCTCGAGGATCACTTCGACATCGAGTTCCCCGATCACATGCTGAGCCGCCGCACGTTCCAGAGCATCAATGCACTGTCCGATGCCATTTCCGAAATCCTGAGCCTCCGTGAGCAGTGAGATCCGCACCGACGTGGACACAATCGTCGACCGCGTCCATCGGATCGGACGCGAGATCGTCGAGCCCGCCGCCGCGGAGGTGGATCGAGCGGCGCGCTTCCCGACTGAGTCATTCGCGGCCCTGCGGGCGGAGAAGCTCCTCAGCGCGTACGTGCCCGTTCAATACGGCGGCATGGGACTCAGCCAGTCCGAGGTGTGCCGGATATGTGAGGTGCTCGGTCAGTACTGCGCGTCGACCGCAATGGTGTACGCCATGCACCAGATCCAGGTCGCCTGCATCGTGCACCACGGACAATCTTCGGCGTTCTTCCGCGGCTACCTGCGCGAGCTGGTCGATGAGCAGCTCCTGCTGGCGTCGGCGACGACGGAGACAGGGGTTGGTGGGGATCTGAGGCAAAGCAAGTGTGCCGTCGACGTGAGCGGCGACAGCTTCACGCTCGAAAAGCACGCGCCGGTAATCTCGTACGGCATCGAAGCAGATGCCATCCTCGCGACCTGCCGCCGGGCTCCGGACGCCGCGCCGAGCGACCAGGTACACGTGGTCGTCAAGCGCACGGACATGGAGCTCGAGGAGATCTCGTCGTGGGATACTCTTGGCTTTCGCGGAACACGCAGCCTCGGTTTTGTGCTCCGTGGGAGAGGGCGCAAGGAGCAGATTCTTCCCGCCCCCTTCGCGGACATCCTGGCTCAGAGCATGCATCCTTTCTCGCATATGGTCTGGGCTTCGCTCTGGCTCGGGCTGGCAACCGATGCCGTCAACCGCGCGCGGACATCCGTGAGGGCCGCGGCGCGCCATAGTCCAGACACGCGGCAGGTGGCCCAGCTCCGGCTCGCTGAAGTCGACGAAGTGCTGTTCAGAATGCGGAGCGGCCTTTACAGCACGATGGCGGAATACGAACGCATGCTGGCCGCTGGAGACCCGGAGGCCTTCAAGAACTTCGGCTTTGCCATTCGTGTGAACAATGTGAAGCTCACCTGCTCCGAGCTGGTCGTGGACGTCGTGGGAAAAGCGCTCGCCATCGTCGGGATCTCAGGATACCGGAATGACTCGAAGAACAGTCTGTGCCGCCACCTGCGGGATGCGTATGGCGCAGCGCTGATGGTCAACAACGACCGCATTCGCGGCTTGAACGCCAGCATGCTCGTCATACATCGCCAGGATTGAACATGGTCGAGACTGGCGTGGAGAGCGAGCAGAATCAGCGCGTCTTCCGGGACAGGCTCGTCAACGCCGGGCATCTGATTCCTTCAGGCGTAAAGGGAGTCTACGGACACGGTGCCGCCTTCGAATCAGTGGTTCAGCACCTCGATGCGTACGTGACGAGGGAGGGTGCAGATCAGAATGCGGAAGTGATCCGCTTCCCACCGATCTTGAGCCGGGCGGCGTACGAGCGCACCGACCATCTCGAAACCATGCCGCATCTCCTGGGATCGATACACAGCTTCGTGGGCGAGGAGCCCGAGTACCACGAGCTGGTGCGGATGCACGAGGCGCACGAGGATTGGTCTCGCGCATTCGCGCGAACGGACCTCGTGCTCGTTCCCGCCGTGTGCTACCCGCTGTATCCCACGGCCTCGGGCACACTCCCGCCGGGTGGCCGGGTTGTGGACCTCATGGCATTTGCGTTCCGACATGAGCCGTCTGACGACCCGGCGCGAATGCAGATGTTCCGTCAACGCGAGTACGTGCGACTGGGGACTTCTGAGCAGGCTATCGCTCACCGTGACGAGTGGCTGCGTCGCGGCGAGACGTTGTTGAAGAACCTCGGGCTCGACGTGACACGGACCGTCGCGAACGATCCGTTCTTCGGCCGCGGCGGACGGGTCATGAAGGCGACGCAGCGTGAACAGGAACTCAAGTACGAGCTGGTCGTTCCGATCACATCACAGCAGAAACCGACTGCCGTGGCGTCCAGCAACTATCATCTGGACCATTTCGGCCTGGCATTCGACATCCGCACCGCAGATGGCGATGTCGCTCACAGCGCGTGCGTCGGGTTCGGCTATGAACGGATGGCGCTGGCGTTGTTCAACACCCATGGGATGGACCCGGGCCTCTGGCCTCAAAGTGTCAAGCGAGTACTGGAGCTGTCGTGAAACGGGTGTTGGATCTCGATCCCGCGACGTACCGACGGCACATGATCCATGGTGAAGGCCGAAGCTGGGCGGAGACGAACTGTTACGCCGACGTGCTGATCGAGCTTCTTCACGCCATGCGATTCGAGCCGATCGCGGCGCTCCCGTTCACGCTCCGGATCGATTTCGAAGGGGATCAGTGGACGTTCTTCAAGTTCCCCCACGCAGATCTGCTGACGCTGTTTGCTCTCGACATCCAGGAAATGAACCCGTGGCGCAGCCTGGTCCACCACGTTGAAGAGCAGATTGGTCAGGAACGACCGGTCCTCGTCGAGCTCGATTCGTACTACCTGCCCGATACGGCGGGCACCGCATACCAACTCGCCCATGTGAAGTCCACTGTGGCCGTGAACGAGATCGACGTGGACGCCTGCCACATGGGTTATTTCCACGGCCAGGGTTATTACCATCTTCACGGCGACGACTTCATCCAGCTGTTTCAGACCGCCGGGCTGGTCCACGAGCGAATGCTTCCGCCGTACCTCGAGACGGTGAAAGTCCAAAAGCGTCCGATCCCATCCAACGATGGTGAGCTCTCTGAGGCGTCGATCGAGTGCCTCAGGCACCACGTCGCGTTCCTGCCAGACAGGAATCCATTCGATGGTTTCAAGGAACGCTTCCAGCATGACCTGGAATGGCTGATGAAAGAATCCGTCGAGACGTTTCACCAGTATTCGTTCGCCACCCTTCGCCAGTATGGAGCCTGCTTCGAGCTGGTCGAGACCTACCTTCGATGGTTGCAGGACCGTGGGGAACACGGTCTGAGCGAAAGCATCGGCGCATTCAACGAGATCTCGAACACTGCCAAGACGTTTCAGTTCCAGCTCGCCAGAGCCATGGCGCGTCGGCGCACGCTGCCTCTCGAACCGCTCGACACGATGGCCGCCCTCTGGCAGCACGGAATGGACATCGTCGTCGCGAGGTACGGTTGACTGCCTTCGCGCCCAGGACCGGCCTTCCGCCGGGAGTAGTGTCAACCCACCGAGTGCACAGCCTTTCGGAAGGCTGGAGCCTGACTTCCGCTCAGCCGGGAGTTGGCGGCATTCAGAATTCCAATCGTCCTGAACATGGTTGGAAGAGCGCAGTCGTCCCTGGCACCGTAGCGATGTCTGCCGGAGCGACCGACCTGGCTGCGCAACCCCGCTACGACGAATTGGACTGGTGGTATCGCTGCACGTTCACTCGGCCCCAGCTACTCCGATCGCCCACCGATCGCGTGCGGCTCCGCTTCGACGGTCTGGCGACGCTCGCGGACGTGTGGCTCAACGGTCATTCGATCCTGAGCTCGTGCAACATGTTCATGGCACACGGAGCTGACATCACCGAATTGCTCGCGGCGGAGAATGAGCTTCTGATCGCCTTCCGCAGTCTGGACACCGCTCTTGCTCAGAAACGGCCGCGTCCCAGGTGGAAGACGAATCTCGTCGATCAGCAACAGCTGCGCTGGTTCCGCACGACATTGCTTGGGCGCATTCCGGGCTGGACTCCTCGCCTTCACGCAGTCGGGCCGTGGCGGGCGGTATGGCTGGAGTACGTCTCCTCGATTGACCTCGAAGAGCTGGACCTGCAGCCTCGCGCGGACAGAGAACGTCAGCTGGTTTCGATCGATGCGCGCATACGTCGACTGGATCCCCGAGCCGAGATCCAATCGGCCGACCTGATCGTCGGGGACGCTCACGCTGCTTTGACGGTGGAGCCCGAGGGGGACCGCTATCGAATTCGCGGCAACGCGTCCTTCGAGCACCTTCCCCTGTGGTGGCCGCACACGCACGGAGCGCCAGTGCTTCTCGATTGCCGCCTTGTCCTCGATACGTCGATGGGCCCCGTGAGCGTGAGCTGCGGTCGCATCGGCTTTCGCAACATCGCGGTGGACCGAGGCGAAGGGGCTATCCGGTTTCACGTGAACGGCGTTCCCATCTTCTGTCGCGGAGCCTGCTGGACGGTTCCTGACGTGGCTTCACTGACGGGATCGAACGAAGAACTGAGTGCCATCCTCGACACAGTCGTTGCCAGTGGGGCCAACATGCTGCGCGTGGTCGGCTCGATGGTCTACGAGGCGGACCGCTTCTACGAGCTGTGCGACGAGCGGGGAATCATGGTCTGGCAGGATTTCATGTTTGCGAACATGGACTATCCGGTCGAGGACGCCGACTTCCGCGCCAACGTCGAAGCGGAGATCGACCAGCAGCTCCTGCGCCTGCAGCGGCATCCTTGCCTCGCCGCCTATTGCGGCGGCAGCGAGACCGAGCAACAAGCGGCCATGTTCGGCGCACCGAGAGAGATTTGGAGCAGCGAGTTTTTCTCGCGAGCGCTGCCAGACCGGATCGAGGTGCGGCACCGCGACGTGCCGTATTGGTCCTCTACTCCAACCGGAGGCGCCCTTCCATTTCATGTCGGTGAGGGGCTCGCTCATTACTACGGTGTGGGCGCCTACCGTCGTCCCCTGGAGGACGTGCGCATCGCCGGCGTGCGTTTCACGCCTGAATGCCTCGGCTTCTCCAATATCCCGGAACCGGATGGGCTCCCGACGCTCGATTCGGGTCGTATTCCGCCGCCGCATCATCCGGCGTGGAAACAGGGCGTGCCGCGTGACACCGGACCCGGGTGGGACTTCGAGGACATCCGCGATCACTACCTGCGAACCGTCTACGGCGTTGATCCCGTGGACTTGAGAAGCTTCAACCTGGAACGATACCTCGCGCTATCGAGGACGCTCACGGGCGAGCTGATGCAGCGGGTGTTCGAGGAATGGAGGAGCGACACCAACGTGTGCGGGGGCGGGCTGGTCTGGTTCCTGCGCGATCTACGTCCCGGCGCGGGTTGGGGAATCCTCGATCGCTCCGGACGTCCGAAGGCGGCCTATTACTTCTTGAAGCGCGCCTGGGCCCCCCGCGCGATTCGGTTTCTCGATCGAGGTCTCGACGGGCTGCTGATCGAAGTCAGCAATGATGTCAACGAAACGCTCGATGCACGGGTCGAGCTGCTGGTGATCGCCCGCGGGTCGACTGTGACCGCCCGCGCGTCGCGCAGCGTCTCTATCGGGGCTCGCTCCGGCAGCGCGCTCAGTGCCGACGAGTTACTTGGCTCATTCTTCGATCTGACCTATAGCTATCGTTTCGGCCCGCCGATGCACCACGCGGTCGTGGCGCGCCTCCTCGATCCGATCTCCGATACGATGTGGGCCGAAACAGTGTATGTCCCTCAACCGCTTTCAGCGGCGCGTCCAGCCGCTCTCACGGCCGCGGTCGAGCGGGTCGGTAAGGATCACGCCGTGAGGTTGACGTCGGAGGTGCTTGTGCACCACGTCCGCATCGACGTCCGGGACCATCTTCCAGAGGACAACTATTTCGCACTCACACCCGGTCGCCAGCGCGTCATCATGCTGCGCCGCGTGAGTGCAACGGAACGTCCATTTCGCGGGTTCGTGGAGGCCTCCAACGTCGCGGAGGCAATTCCATTGCACCTTCCGGAATGAACCCGCGCGCCTTTTGGCTTGAAGCGCCATCCGGGCCGCTCGCGTCCTGGCTGCACCTTCCCCAGAGCGGAACAGTACGGTCCTGCGCGGTCGTCATCTGCCCTCCGATGGGGTTCGAGTACACGCACTCCCACCGGTCGCTCCGGCATTTAGCAGAGGCTTTTGCGGAGAAGGGATTTCTCGCCGTTCGCTTCGATTATCACGGCTGCGGAAACTCGCCGGGCGATGCGTTCAGCGCGCATCAACTCCGGACGTGGGTGGCCGATATTCGCGCGGTTGTGCGTGAAGCGACGCTTCTGGCCGGCTCCGATGCGGTGGCGGTGGTTGGCTTGCGCCTCGGTGCCCTGCTGTCGGCGCTAGCCGCGACGGAGATCGACATTGATTACCTGATCGCCTGGAGTCCCGTCGTGAGCGGACGCCGGTACATACGTGAGCAACAGGCGATCGCGGCAGTGGGGGCGGGCGAAGAGCCGGCGGGCCAAGGCTATATCGAGGGTGGGGGGTTCGTCCTCTCTGACGAAATGGTGGCCGAACTCAAGAAGGTTGATCTGTCCGCGCTTCGCTACCGTGTCCGCCGAGCTGCGCTCGTGGTCGAACGCGACGACTTGCCGCAAGAGAAGGGGCTCGCTGAAACTCTGAAAACTCACGGCATCGACACCACTGTCAACCGGCCCCCCGGTTATGCGGGGATGATGGCCGAGCCACATGACACGGCCGTGCCACGCGAGGCGATCGACGGCATCGTCGAGTGGCTGTCCGAGCGAGCGCCGACGCAGAGACTTGCCCTGAATGCGGATCTCCTCGAGTCCAGAACGAGCGTCACGTCGTTTGCGTGGGAGGGCGATGGCTCCATCACCGAGGAGCTGTGCTGGGCGGATGCCCCGGTCCCCATCTTCGGTGTGCTGACCACTCCCACGGGAGCAAAGCCCGATCGCCCCCTCTTTATTCTCGCCAACGCAGGATCAGTTCATCACGTGGGTCCTAACCGCCTCTACGTGGAACTCAGTCGGCAGCTCGCGCGACACGGCTTCCCATCCTTCAGATTCGATCTTCGCAATCTCGGGGACAGCGCCCGAGGGAGCCCCGCGGAAGAGAATCATCCCTATCCCGTCACCGCAATCGACGATGTCGAGGCGGCGCTGCGATGGCTCACGCAATTGCGTGGCTTCAACGCAGTGGTCGTCGGCGGCCTCTGCTCGGGGGCCCACACCGCATTTCACGTGGGCGCTGCCGTGGATCTTCCTTCGCTGCAGGCCGCCTTACTGCTGAATCCCCTCACGTTCTTCTGGACGCCAGGTATGTCTCTGGAAATTCCTTCGGCGCATCGAACGGTGAGAGACGCGAAGTACTACGCTCAGAGCGTGCGCAATCCGGGCAAGTGGCTCAAGTTGGTCAAGGGACAAGCCGACCTGGGTTACATCATCAAGTTCGTGATTCAGCGGACTACCAGTTTGGTACGCCGATTCTGGTCCGACTCCCTCGA
>Ga0207689_10001921_pt1 | contig 19651 bp, 13 predicted proteins | sample KBSMisM52_FD_184312 | JGI IMG/M metagenome (GOLD analysis project Ga0207689, IMG submission 184312) | Miscanthus rhizosphere microbial communities from Kellogg Biological Station, Michigan, USA - KBS Miscanthus M5-2 (SPAdes) (version 2) | ecosystem: Host-associated > Plants > Roots >... | reverse complement strand
GCCGACGTAGGATCGATCAGCATGGCACGACGGGCCGGGACCAGGACGGCGATCGTCGCACTGAAGACCAACACCACAATTGAAGCGGCAAGCGACAGCGGATCACTCGAGATGCCACTGAGGTGATGTTCGAGCATGCGCACGACGACGATCGACAACGGTACGCCCAGTACGACGCCGATGACGACGGGGCGAAGGCCGTCGCGTAGGGCCAGCCGAGCGATGTCGGACCGATTCGCGCCGAGTGCGATGCGCACGCCGAATTCGCTCGTGCGGCGCGCGATGCTGTAGCTCGCGACGCCGAACAGCCCGATTGCGGCGAGCAGCAGCGCGAGCGCACCCAACACCGTCGCGAGGCGTGCCACGAGGCGTTCGTCGCGGATCGAGATGCGGATGAGCTGGCGCACGGGATCGATCGAGTCGATCGGGAGATTGCGATCCGTCTCGACGATGGCCGCGCGCACGGCCTGGACGATCTTGCCCGGATCGCCGCTGGCGCGGATGAGCAGTCGAAGCCGCTCCGGCTGCGGAAACTTCGTGGTGCCACTCTGATGCAGATACGGGATGTAGATTCGTCGCTCGGCGATCGGTGATTCCAACGTGTCGAGCGAGCGGCCGCGAACGTCAGCGATGACGCCGACGATCTGCACGGCGCTCGAATCGTCGAAGCGCGCGTACTGGCCGACGACGTTGCGGCCGGTCGGGTCGTTGAAAAAGAAGCGAGCGAACGATTGGTTGACGATCGCCGTGCGCGGCGCGACGCCTTCGTCGCGCGCCTCGAAGTCGCGGCCGGCGATGACGGTCGCCCCGATCGATCGCGCATACCCGGCGCCCGCCCGATCCGCGGCCGTCGTGCTGTCTTTGCTCGATCGTGGAACGAAACCCGATACATAGACGTCGGTATGCCACTCGCTGCCGGAGAAGATGCCGAGCTGGGAGTACGAGACGGCGGAGACACCAGGCACGGAGGCAACGCGGTCGCGGATGGCGTGCACCGCCGCCGCCAGGCGCTCGGACGCGTAGCCCGGCGTACTGATGTCGAGATCGGCGGCGACCAGGTGATCGCGATCGAATCCGAGCGGGATCGTTTCCGTCTGGCGCAGGCTGCGCGTGAGGATCGATGCGCCGGCGAGCAGCAGCAACGAGAGCGCGACCTGTCCGGCGATGAGCGTCGTTCCGAAGCGCGCGCCCGAGGAGACGGAGCGGGACGTCGAACGAAGCGCCGATGCGAGATCGACGCGCGACGCGCGCAGCGCCGGAACAAGCCCGAAGACGATCACGGACAACACGGAAACGCCGAGCGTGAAGGCGAGGATGCGGGCGTTGGGCCCCACGGCCAGCGAGATTGGATCGCCCTCCGAGGCCATCGTCACGAGGAGCCGGCTCCCCCACCATGCGACGACGAGTGCCGCGATGCCGCTGAAGAGCGCGAGCACGAGACTTTCGACTAATAGTTGTCGGACTATTCGACCACGATTGGCGCCGATCGCCAGTCGGAGCGACATCTCGCGCCGCCGGGCGATGCCGCGCGCCAGCAGGAGGTTCGCGATATTCACGCAAACGATCCCGAGTAACAGTGCGACGCCAGCCATCAAGGTGACGAGCGGCGCCGCGAACGGACCGCGCACCGACGACAGCCCGCGCGCACCGGGCGCGAATATGGTCGTGATGCCGCGATCCTTGATCTCCGCCAGCTCGTCCGGCGCGGCGCTGGCAACGACGGCCGACTTGATGACGGGTGTGAATTGCGCGCGGACCTGCTCGAGTGTCAGTCCGGCCTTCGGACGTCCGATGAGCAGGAGCCACATCATCCGGTGATCGCGAAAGAGCGGCGCGTTCGGGTGCAAGCGATCACGCAGCGCGAGCGGTAGCCAGAGGTCCGTCCGGTAGCCGACGACTTCGCCGACGAAACCCGGCGGAGCGACGCCCGTGATCGTGACGCGTAGCCCGTCCACGAAGATGTTGCGGCCGACGACAGTCGGATCGCCGTTGAAGCGGCGCATCCAGTAGTCATGGCTGATCGTTGCCTGCGGCGGCGCGTCCGGATCGTCGGTGGCGGCGTCGAGCGTGCGCCCGGCGACGGCGTGTACTCCGAGCACCGCGAAGTAGTCGCCGGAGACGAGTCGGCCGCGGGGATGTTCGATCTCGTTTCGTGATTCGTCGATACGCGCGTCGACGCGGTCGGGGTCGGCGACGGCGGCGATGTGTTCGAATGATTGCGCGTTCTTTCGGACCTCGGTCCAGACGAAGTACGAGAAGAGTTTGGCGTCGGGCGTGCCATGGCCGCGCGAATCGACGTAGCGCGGATCCCCGACGATGACGAGTGGATCGGGATTCGGAATCGGCAACTTGCGAACGAGAACGGCGTCGATCAGCGAATAAATGGCCGCGTTCGCGCCGATGCCGAGCGCCAGTCCGCCGACGACCAGCGCCGTCAGGAGCGAGTTTCTTCGCAGCGTGCGGAGGCCGAAGGCAACATCCTGCCGCAGCTCGGCGAACAGGTTCACCCGACGGCGCACGGTGTCGTGCTGTCGGTCTGTGAGGAGCATCTCGTCGCGAACGGTGGTGAGGTCGCCGAATTGCCGGAGTGCCACGCTGCGCGCCTCCGTCGCATTCATGCCCGACTCGACCAAGGCGTCGATGCGCGACTGGAGATGGAAGGCGATCTCGTCGTCCACGTCGCGGACGAGATGAGAGCGGCTGAACGGGATACGGAAAACGCGACGCATGGGCGTCCCCTCTGTGTTAGAGGGGAGTATAGGATTCGGGCGCGCGTCCGGCAAGTCCCTCGGGAATCAGCCGGGCGACCACTCCGGGAAGGTGCAAGCCGGCCGCGCTGGTGTCCATTCGGGGTGGTCCGTATAATCGGTGCGCCGGGCGTCGTGCGGGCGTGACGTATCCATCGAGGAGGTCGTGATGCGCCGAGTCGTGTTTGCCGCGCTGCTGTTTGGAATGCCGCTCCGCCCGTCGTTGTCGCAAACGCTTCCGCCGCTCAAGGGCAGCGTCGACCGGGTCAAGGTTCACGCCGCCGCGCTCGAGGGAAACCTCGAAGGCGATTCGCCGGATCGCGACGTCTCCGTCTATTTGCCGCCGAGCTACCGCACCGAGACGCAGCGACGGTATCCGGTCGTCTACGTTCTTCACGGCTTTACCGATACCGAGAACGGTTGGTTCCGCGTTCCTTCGCATTTCGTGAACCTGCCCAAATCGATGGAGCAGGCGTTGGCCGCCGGCGGCACGCGCGAGATGATCCTCGTCATGCCGAACGCGTTCACCCGCTACGCCGGCAGTTTCTATGGCAGCTCCGTCACGACCGGCGATTGGGAGACGTTCGTCACGCGCGAGCTGGTGGCGTACGTCGACAGCCACTATCGCACCATCGCCTTACGCGCGAGCCGGGGACTCGCCGGACATTCGATGGGAGGCTACGGCACCTTCCGGCTGGCGATGAAGAACCCCGACGTGTACGGCGCGGTGTACGCGTTGAGCGCATGCTGCCTCGCCCCTTTCAACACGCAGCCCTCGGGTATCGCGAAGGCGCGCACGATCCAGACCGACAGCCAGTTCACGAAGACCGACTTCATTACAAAAGTCATCATCGCCTTGGCTGCGGCGTGGTCGCCGACTCCCAAGACACCGCCGTATTTCGACTTTCCATTCAAGGACAGCACGCTGCAGCGCGACGTGTCGGCAGCGTGGAGCGCGAACGCGCCGATAGCGATGTTGGGCCAGTACGTCGCGGCCCTCAAACGAATCCGTTTCATCGCCTTCGACGTCGGGCTCCAGGACGGCCTGCTCGCGGAAAACCAGCGCATGGATCGCCTGTTGAGCGATTATATGATCGCGCACACTTTCGAGACGTACGAGGGCGATCACGTCAACAAGATCGCCGACAGAATCGAGGCGAAGACGTTGCCCTTCTTCTCGAAAGTGCTCTCCTTCGGCCCGCCGGATCGATAGGCGAAGCGTCCCGAGCAGTTGGGAACGGAGTCTGCATGCTGGCGGCGCATGAATGCTCCAGACAACAAGACCGCAGTCCTCGCCGCGATGCTCGCATTGACGCCCGTCGCCCTGACCGGGCAGCAACCGGGCGTCTGTTTCAGTGGCGTCGCCCGACCCGCCTGCTCGGGCTTTCTCCTCCTCGAGGGAACCGCGGCCGCATCCGGAGGGTCGAGCGAGTTCACGATCAACACCACCACTCCATCGACGACGGGCCCGATCATTCTCGCGCATCACATGCGTGACCTGCCGAGCTACGTGAGCGGAGCGTTGGGTTACGTGCACGTCGTCAACTCCAACACCGCTGTCGGCGCAGTCGGAGAGCTCGGATTCGCCAACTCGTCGGAACTGGGGAACACGCACCGCTTCGCCGCCACCGTGCGCGTCCGGCGCTGGCTCGGAGCCGCGGTGCTCGACGTCGGCGCTGGTCCGCTGGGCGTGGAAGTGCTTACGCTCTCGCCCTATGGTGACTGTTGCACCGACAAGGTCAGGTCGTACGGCGCAACGCTCGAGACAGCGCTCTCCTACAAAGGGTGGGCGGGTCTCACTCTTGGCGTGGACGCGATCCACGGAGCGGGGCGGACGAGCACCGGACTGCACGCCGGCGTTCGCGTCGGATCGTACGGCGCCGTCGCTACCGCGGTCGTCACCGCGGCGCTCGGCGCCTTCGTGTGGTACGGGCTCGCCCACTCCGGCGACTGATCGCTACAACTCCATCGCGGACTTGGCACCGCGCTGCTCGAGCAGCGCGACGATGCGCGACGCACCGGCCGTTCTGGCAACATCGAGCGGCGCGTAGCCGTCGCCGGCGACGATGTTCGGATCTGCTCCGTGATCGAGGAGGAGCCGCACGAGGTACTCCTTGTCGGCCTCGTCGAACGAGTGCTCACCGTCGTCGTCGTAGATCTTCGTCCACGCCGCCCAATAGAGCGGCGTGCACTGCGGCGCCTCCCACTGATCCAGGCGTCGGTTCACCGACGCAGCATCGTCACGGCAGCGCGCCTCGGCGTGCTCACGCAGGTTGAACCCGACGGCGTCGTGGAGATCGACGCGAGTGTTACCGCGTAGCCAGTCGAAAACCTCACGCTGAACGTTGTGCTGTGCCCAGGACAGCGGCGTCGAGTTGAACGGATTATCGCGGTTGGAGACGTCGGCGCCCTTCGCCACGAGACGTTTGACCATGTCGAGATCGCCGCCCCAAGCCGCGCGGTGCATCGCCGTGCCGTTGTTCACGCCGATCATGTTCCAGTTGCCATCGCGCTCGAGGAGAAAGTCGACGGCATCGCGCTTGTTGTTGACGTACGCGAAGAGCAGCGCGAGGCCGATCGCGTCGCGGTGCGTCAACACAGTGCCGTGATGCACCGATGGAACGCGCAGGCGGCCCTCTTCGTCGAACGAGCCGCGCAGCAGGTCCATTCGGCCGAGCGCCGCCGCTGCGCAGACGTCCGCTTTGGCGCCGAGTTCGATCAACTTCTCCGCGGCCCGTGGCGCGTGGTTCGCGAGTGGAGCGTCGAGCACGTTCATCGCGCCCCAATCGGGAATGACCGACTCCGTCGTTCCGAGGTCGAGTGTCGCGCCGCGATCACGGAGCAAATCGATCAGCGTTCCGGAGACGTTCGCTTCACTCGCCATGCGGCTGGTGATGACGAGACCCATCGTCGTTCCGCCGCTCCGGCCGAGTGTCGAGGCTTCGACGTCGGCGCCGCGATCGATCAGCAGCCGCGCGATGTCGACGATGTTCGACGGCACGTGCTCCTCGCGCGACGGATTCCACGCGACGTGGTGCAGCAGCGTCGCCGCGCTGAAGTAACCGTGCGGCGGATCGAGGTTCGTTCGTGCGCGAACGAGCTCCGGGTGCTCGTCGAGCAGTCGGGAGAGCGTGGTGATGTCTCCGCTCACCAGCGCGCCGACTGCCTCGCCAAACCGCGGATGCGGCGTCAGCTTGGCGACGCGTTCGCCGATCTCGACGAACTGTTTGAGCGCGCCCCAGCTCGTGAAGCCGTATTCGCGCGCGACGACGAGCTGTGCGTCGGCGAGCCTGAACGGGGAGGACGCGTCGAGGACGGACTGTGCCTCGGCTTTGGCGAACCGTGGATGATGCGCCGCGATGCGCGCCGCGGCGGCTCGGCGCCGCTCGCGATGCAAAGCGTGCAGCTCTTTCGCCTGGAGCTTGAGCTGCGCGAGGTTCGGGCGCTCGGGAAGCGTCTTTGTGGACATACGCGCTCCTTTCGTTGGTGCCCGTTGTCCGCGGTGCGGGCCGAAAGGAAGCGAGATGCGACGAGCTCGCGTCAAAACTCAGGCGGGACTCGGTCCCTTTCCGCGGACGGGTGGCGCCCTGCGCGCTCGACTGTGAAGATCGCGCGATGGGACGAGTCGGTCAATCGCGGAACGGTGGTTGCAGGCCTTTCCCGCCCTACGACCGACGGCTGGTCGCTCGTCCCTCCCACCATCACACCGCCCGTAGGAGGCATCAAATGGCAAAAGCGAAGAGCCCGATTCCCGAAGGATTCCACACCGTGACGCCGCAATTGACTTTGGACAACGCGTCGCGCGCGATCGACTGGTACAAGAAAGCGTTCGGCGCCGTCGAGGTCTCTAAGGCAGTCGGACCGGACGGCAAGGTCATGCATGCCGACCTCAAGATCGGCAATTCACACGTGATGATGAACGACGTGATGGGCGAGGAAGGCAAAGGCCCGAAGGCGTTCGGCGGATCGCCGGCGTCGCTCTGGCTCTACGTCGAGGACGCGGACGCGCTGTTCCGCCGCGCTGTAGACGCCGGCGCAAAGATCCCGCCGGGGCCGATGGGTCAGATCCAGGACCAATTCTGGGGCGACCGGTGCGGCATGGTGATCGATCCGGAAGGCTATCGCTGGACGATCGCGACGCATAAGGAGGACCTGACACCAGACGAGATGAATCAGCGGCAGGAAGAGTTCTTCCGTCAGTTCGCGCACGCGTAGCATCGCCGGCTGATCACCGTTTCGTCGCCGTACCCACGTAGAGAATTCCCTGGTAGGCGGACGGCCGCCGCGCGGTGATTCGCGCGGCGGTCAGTCCAGCCGCATCCGCCAACTCCGGCCAGCGCGACGCGGAAATCGGATGCGGAACCCAACGGCTCGCGCCGCGTCGGTCGTATTCCACGACGACGACGCGACCACCTGGACGTAATTCCTCGGCAAGTTGCCCCAGCACCCCCGGCGCGTTCTCGACAAAGTGGAGCGCGTTGGCCAACAGAATCCCGTCGAGTAGCCCCTCGCCGGTTGCCGGCAGTTCGAGCCGCTCGGTGAAGTCGGCCTTCACGGGAATGATGCGAACGGTGGGCGTCGGCGGCAGAGCGCGAAGTGCGCGAACGGCGGTCGCGTCGTCATCCACCGCGTAGATCGTACTGCCGGGGCCGAGCAGCGCGGCGAGGGCGCGCGTGAACGTCCCCGTTCCGGCGCCGAGATCCGCCCAGAGACCGGTGCTGTCGCCGACAGCGTCGCGAAGAAGCTCGATGGCGTCGTGAAGCTCCGTCGTCGATCTCCACGGACGGGGGGGTTGGTTCCGAACAAGCCTGCCTCGCCTTATGCTAGCTGGGTCGGGCACGGTTATCCCCATCAATTGAGATCAGACCATGAAGAGAGCTCGTCACAGTCTCGGCGCGTCGTTCGCGCTGCTCGTCGTTGCTGTCGCTCCTGCCGCGCACGCTCAACGCGGCGGCAATGTCGCGATCGATACGGCCAATGATCCTGTCTTCGCGCTGGTGGACCGCCTCGATCTCGAGAAATACAAAGCGACGATCAAGGGTCTCACGCAGTTCGGCGATCGCCGCCAGGGCACCGATCGCAATCGAGCCGCGGTGGACTGGATCGAGGCGCAGCTCAAGAGCTACGGCTGCACGCCGACCGAGCGCATCACCTACACCTACACCACGCTGCAGCGGGGAGGGGGAGGGGGCGGCGGCCGCGGGCCTGCGCGTCCGCCGGGCAGTGTCGTCGGCGTCGGCAAGTCGGCCGCGCCGGCACAGGGCGGCGGCCGCTTGTGGGGCGTCCGTACCCAGACGGGCGTCAATACGGATTCTCTAAAGCAGCCGGACACCAAGCTCCGTGCGCTGAACGCACAGCCCGCGACCGACGGCGAGAGACAAGAGGTCTACTGCACCAAGGTCGGCAAAACGCATCCCGAAGAGATGTACATCGTCGGTGGACACATGGACGGCCATGGCTGGGGCGAAGCCGCGAACGACGACGGCTCCGGAACCGCGCTGGTCATGGAGCTCGCCCGTGTTTTTAGTCAGCCCGATGTTCAGACAGACCGCTCGATCCGATTCATTCTCTGGAACAACGAAGAGACCGGCACCAACGGCGCCCGCGCCTACATCGCACAGCGCCAGGCGCTCCAGGGAAAAGAGGAGCCCGCGGGATCAGGCAAATACCCCGAGCCCAAATGGCTCGGAATGATCCAACACGACATGATGATGTTCGACCACGGCGCGCCGCGCCCCGACGGCACGCTCAATCCCGAGCAGCGCCCCGAGGCCAACGTCAACATCGAGTTCCAATCGAGCTCGAAGTTTGCCGAGGGCGCGCAGAAACTCGCCTGGTTCTTCCAAACCGCGAATGAGAAATACGCGAAGGACTATCCGGCCAAGGTCGGCCAGCACATGACGAACACCGACTCGGGCCCCTTCCAGGACATCATCCCCGCGATCTCGCTCCGCGAGAACGAACGCGGTGAACAGATCGGCGCAGGCTGGGATCCGCACTGGCACCAGCCCACGGATCGGTACTCGACGTTCTCGGACAAGGATTTCAGGCTCGGCTTGAACGCGGCGGAAACCACGCTCGCGGCCGTAGCTCTTCTCACGGGCGCTACGCTCAAAAAGTGAGAAGCTCTAGAGATCAGTCCGATTTGGCGCTCGTGACGAGTCGAAACTGCGAAACCGCTTTGGATACGGGACAAAGCAACAGGATTTGACGGATCACCTACAGGAGAACTGCTTATGAGGGGACGTGGCGACAGAGTTCCTTGCTGCCAAACCCCATTCACAAGCAGTTAATCCTGTAGTTGCTCCGTTCAATCCCGTCGCAGTGTCCCGTATCCAAAGCGTTTTCGCCGTTATCAGCAGGTTCTAAAGAACTCGACGCGCCGCTACGAAATAGGCGACGAACCAGTCGCCGCCTGAATTGAGATCGGTGTACGCCACGCCGCCTCCCGAGACAGAAGAGTGGATGATGTGGCCGTTGCCGACGTAGATCGCCACGTGGGAGATCGCTTCACCGGGTTCGGCGAACATCATCAGGTCGCCGGGGCGCAGTGCCCGGAAATCCGGCGCGACGCCGCTTCCCGCGCGGACCTGTTCGCGTGAGGTGCGTGGGAGCGTGATGCCGTACTTCGCGAACACGTACTTGGTAAAGCCGGAGCAGTCGAATCCCTTCGGCGTGTTCCCGCCCCAGACGTATGGCACTCCTACGTACGCGTCGGCAGTTCGAAGCACGCGTGACGCGGCGGCGGATGGAGGCGGCGACTCGGGAATGCGACGACGGCTTCCGCCTCCGGATGGGATGGTACGGCCACCGCTGGTCGTCGTCGTTGTTGACGACGGAATGTTCGCGATGACGGCTGACAGAATGTCGGTTGGCGATACGCCGAGCGTCGTCGCCGATGTACAACCGGCGAGAGAGAGCACGGAGACTGCGGCGATCGCGCCGGCTCGAGCTTGCGAGGGCGTGACCATGTCCCGCGGGAAAGCATCTTCAAAGCCAAGATGTTCCGAGCGCGCAACGCGTTGGTCCGCGCCGTCTTACTAAAATCGCGCGCGCTCTACGCCCGCTTCGAGCGTCCTGATTGAGCGACAGATCACCCGCTCCGGCGAGGACATCCGAGCTCGTCCCTAGTGATGTCCTCGCCGAGTCGCCGAGTCGCCGAGTCGCCGAGTCGCCGAGTCGCCGAGTCGCCGAGTCGCCGAGTCGCCGAGCCCTCAGGGCGTCACGGTCGGTCGCACCAACTTCTTGAGCGCCTCGATCGCCGCTTCGAGCTGCTGATCGCGTCCTTTGCTCACGACATTGTACTCGTTCATCACCTTGATGTCCGGCTCGGTCTGCTGATTCTCGAGATACTTGCCGGTCTTCGCGTCCTTCACGCCGACGCCCGGGACGCCCCAACGGATTCCGTCGGGTAGACCTTCCCATCCGGCGAACGTGCAGGTGCCGGGCGTCGGCATGCCGACGAGCGGTCCGATCTTGAGATCCTTGTACGCGTACGCGAAGCAGTGGCCGTCGCTGTAGTTCGCCTCGTTCGCCATCGCGACGCTTGGCTTCGTCCAGCGGAAGTTCGGCTCGTAACCCGTGCTGCGTGTGTCGGTCGTGTAGTCGAAGAACTTCTGACCGCTCAGGAACATCGCGAGATCGGCAACGAGGTCGCCACCGCCGTTGAACCGCGTGTCGACGACGATGCCCTTTCGTGTGGCGTATTTGCCCATCACTTCCTCGAACGTCGTGCGATAGGCGCCGTCGTTCATCCCAGGAATGTGCACGTAGCCGAGCTCACCATTGCTCGCCTTGTCCACTTCGTCCTGGTTTCGCTTCACCCAGCGCGTATAGAGAAGGCGGTTCTCCTCGCCCAGCGTGATCGGCTTTACGACCGCCTCGCTCTTCGCCGCGCCGTCGGCGAAGCCGAGCAGCACGTTCTTGCCCGCCTTCCGATTCAGGAACTCGGCGACGTCTTTGTCGGCTGGAATTGGCCGGCCGTCGATCGACTCGATGATCATCCCCGGCTTCACCGCGACCGTCGACCGATCGAGCGGGCCGTCCTTGATGACCTCAGTGATCTTCACGCCGGGGCCGGCGTACGTCTGGTCGTAGAAGATGCCCAGTGAGGCGGTGGCGTCGTCGGTCGGCTGCGACGCGTTGAACGTCGCGCCGCTGTGGCTGATGTTGAGCTCTCCGAGCATCTCGGCCATCATCTCGGCGAACTCGTAATTGTTGCCGACGTGCGGCAGATACTTCGCGTAGACCGAGCGCAAGCCGATCCAGTCGATCCCATGATAGCCCTTCGAGTAGAAGGTGTCGCGCGTACGGCGCCACACGTGATCGAACATCGCCGCCCGTTCAGCGTCGGCGTCGAGCGCTTCCTCGCCGGCGAGCGCGATGTTGTCGCGCTTGGCCGTCGCGGGATCGATGCGCGAGATCTGGCCGTCGGCCAGCAGGAAGATGGCCTTCTGGTTCTTGTCCCAGACCATGCTGCCGCTGTTGGCGTTCAGCGCGAGGACCATCTTCGTCTCACGCGTACGGAGATTGGTCGACCAGAGGTTGATGCCGCGCTCGAACCGCGCGAGATAGAAAAGCATCTCGCCGTCCTTGCTGACCAACGCATCGCTGAGCGACGACGAGTGGATCGTGAGCCGTGCTTTACGATTCTCGATGCCATCGAGGTCGAGGACGAGGTCTTTCTTGCGCGCGCCCGCCGCGCCGGCCGCGCCCGCCTGCATCACGCGACCGCTGTCGCCGGCCACCTTCGACGTATCCGGCCGCGGTGGGCGACTCGCCAGCGAGTCGATCTCCTTGGCCAACGCGAATTCGTCTTTGCTCAACCGCGACTTCTCCCATGCGTCGCGATCGAAGAACATCGCGTACACGTCCTGCTGCGCGCTGCCGCCTTGCGCGACCGACTTGAGACCGTCGCGGTTGCTGAACCAGAGCATCGCCTTGCCGTCGAGAATCCATTTGCCGCGGGCGTCGTTGAAGCCGCTCTCCGTGAGATTCACGACTTTGCCTGAGCCGTCGGCGCGGACGAGACCAACTTCTCCCGGCGCGATCCCCGGCACGTCGAGATCGAACAGGATCCATTTGCCGTCCGGGCTCCACTGATAATAGTGGTCGTTGCCGAACAGCTCCTTGTCGGTGAGCAGCGTGCGCGACTGCTTGTTCGCGACGGTGTAGGTCTTGAGCGTGTTGCGGTCCTCGAGATAGGCGACTGCGCTGCCGTCGGGCGAATACTTCGGCGACGAGTTCTGATGATCGTTCGACACGACCGGCGCCTCGACGACAACCGTCGATGCGTAGAAGTACGGCTCGGCGGCGCGCTGCCGGCGGGCTTCATAGATCGCCCACTTGCCGCCGCGCTCCGAGGCGTAGATCAGCGCCTTGCCGTCGGGCGAGAACTCGAGACCGCGCTCGACTTCCGGCGTGTTCGTGATGCGCTTGGTTCCGCCGCCGTCCACACCGGCCACGAAAACGTCGCCGCGATACGTGAAGGCGACTTCCTTTCCGTTCGGCGACACAGTGAGCTCGCCCGCGCCGTTGTTCACCGCCATGATGCGCTCGGCGTTCGCCCGCGTGTCGGACGTGATGGCGACGTCCACCTGCTTGGGGGACGCACCCGACGTCATCGTGTAGATCTGGCCGTCGAAACCAAAGCACAACGTCCCGTTGTCCGACGACGACAGAAAGCGCACCGGCACCTGCTTGAACGACGTGAGCTGCTGCGACCTCCCGCCTTCCAGGGGCATTCTATGCACATTGAAAGAGCCGCTCTCTTCACTGAGGTAGTAGAACGACTTCTCGTCGCTCGCGAAGACCGGGTTCCGATCTTCGCCGGCGAACGTCGTCACCTTGCGGTGCCCGCCGGTCCTGCTGTCGTAGATCCAGATGTCGCGCGCGATCGCCGACGTGTGATGCTTTCGCCAGGCGTTCTCGCCGCCCTTCTTGTCCTGATAGATGATGTAGCGGCCGTCTTTGCTTTGCCGAGCTTCTTCGGCGGGCGTCGTCAGGATTTGCATCGGACGGCCCCCGTTCGCCGGCACCTGGTAGAGCTCCGGCTGCGATCCGGTGGGGTATTCACGGTTCGCCGCTTCGTCCATGCGTGCCGCGCCGAAGATGATGTTCTTGTCGTCGGCCGAGAAGCTGTACGGATACTCTGCGGCCGAGTGGAACGTGAGCCGCGACGGCTCCCCGCCGCTGGCCGGCATGACGTAGACGTCGAAGTTGCCATGACGATCCGACGCGAACGCGATGCGCTTTCCGTCGTGGCTCCAGACGGGCATGAAGTCGTGCGCCACATGCGTCGTGAGCGCCGTCGCCGTACCGCCTGTCGCCGAAACGCGATAGAGATCGCCCTTATAGGTGAAGGCGATGGTCTTCCCGTCGGGCGAGATGGCTGGGTAGCGCATCCAGCTGGCGCCGGCAGCGGAGGTCGATGGCGACTGGGCGGCGAGCGCCGACGATAGGAACAAAAGCGCGGTGATCGACCGCGGGAGCGAGTGTGTCATCGTGGTGTCGCGGGAGGCAGAGAGACTGCATTGTAAGGTCTGGTCATGCCGCGCGCCACGAGACGGATGTAAGACGCAACACGATTGTCGTCGGTCGGCCGAAACGCCTTACCGTCGGGAGTCTGCCGTTCGGAGAAAGGATCGCACGGCATCCTGTGTCGCCGACGCGTTGTCCCACTGAATGTGATGGCCGGCGTTCGGGATCACGACGAAGCGCGCACCCGGTGTCAGGCTGGCGTGGCGCCGTACGATGTGGGGGCCGGCGACGTCAAATTCGCCCACGACGAACAACACCGGCACTTTCACCTGGCTCAAGAATGCAGTCGCGTCGTAGTTCCGAAGCGTCCCCGCGGGAGTGAACGGGTTCGTTCCCATCATGTAAGCGGCGATCTCGGGGTTGCTCAGCCTCGTCAGACTGTCCGCTTCGACCGCGACCGGTGACCGCGTAAAGTGGCCCCGAAATGACCTCATGGCCGCCTGATACGCCGTCGAATCGTAGGGCGCTCCTGCCATCCTGAGCCGCACTGCGCGCGACACCGAGTCCGGCATGGATTCGAACAGGCTGCGGACGTTGGCCGAGAACGCCGGAAGATCCAGCGTCTCGCTGGCGAGCGTGAGGCTGGTGACGTGCTCGGGGTACGCCCGGTAGTACTCCAGCGCGAGAGTTGCTCCCCAAGAATGCCCGTAGAGATGCACGCGCTCGACTGCCAAGTGCCGGCGCAGTAGCTCCAATTCTTCGACGAAATGACGGATGTTGAACAACGAGGTATCGTGTACGGTGTCGGAGTAGCCCGCGCCGAGTTGGTCATAACGAACCACCGCGCGTTCGGTGCTGAGAGCCTCGAGTGACTTGAGGTAGACGCTGGCGTTGCCAGGACCGCCGTGGAGGAGAATGACCGGCGTGCCGCTTCCGCCTCCGGTGACGCGATACCAAATCTCACCGCCGGGTACCGTCAGGCGGCTGCCGCTCGTAACGGCGATCTGCGATGCGGTCTTGACCTGCGCGCCGGCTATACAGACGTGGGCGATCGAGAGAAGCAACGCTGCCTGCGGTCGCATATGACCTCCTTCAGTCAGAGGATTCGCCTCTTGATCGAGCCAATGCCGCCCAGTTGCCGCGATCGTCCCGCGAGACCTAGCGGCTTCGGCTGCAAGTGAGATACCGAAACTGCACAGGCGAGTCGACCAGCCACTGATGACGAGAAGGCCCGGGGGCGAGGAATTTCGCGACCGGCGTCCAGATCGAGTCGATCACCTTGCCGTACGTCTTGTTCAGGATCGCGATGCTGTCAGCAACCTCGGCACGTGGATGAAGGTGTGTTTCGGATCTCACGAATTCAGGGCAGATAGTCGCGCGGTAGGTCGGGTTGCAGGCGGTCGAGCATCTGCGGCCAGGGCTCAGGAGGAGCGCGATGCCCCCACACGATCTCGAACGTCGTTCGCGAAGCACGGGGATGGTCCAGCGCGGCGACGAAACCTTCCGCGACGTCGGCTCGAGCGATTCGATAGCGGAGCGAGAGAGGAAGTGGAGTCTGCGACACCTTGATGACATGCTCACCGGCAGGCGCGTCGACCAGCACTCCTGATCGGATGATTGTGTAGTCGCCGCCGGCGGACCGTATCTCGCCTTCCGCGCGCTCTCGCCAACGGAGCGTGTTCCCCTTGAACAAGTTGAGGAATACTCGCGCAATGGATCGCGTGCTCCCGCCGACGGCCGTCATATATAGGAAGCGCCCGCTGAATCCGACGGCACGTGCGGCACGCAGGGTGTTGACGACCCCTTGGTACTCCGTGTCGCGCACAGATTCCTCCCGAGCCGGACGGTTACTGCGGCGGCCGGCGGTGAAGACGATGTGACTCACGTTCTCAATCGCCGACGGCAGGGTTTCGGGACGAGTGATGTCACCCGCCACAACCTCGACTCCCCGGCCGAGCGCTTGGGTCGCGCGAGCAGAATCGCGAGCGAGGGCACGCACCGCGACGCCCGCCTGCGTCAGGCGCCGGGCAATCAGGAGGCCCGTGCCGCGCGTGGCACCGATCACGAGCACCCGATCACTTGGCATGGGATCCTCAATCTCGGGCGCCTTGGATCAGCTCGAGGTCCGGCAGCAACAGCCGGAATTCAACCACCTTCCCGCTCCCAGATCTTGCCGCCCACGTCGTCCTTGGTTGCCGCGTCGAATGATTCCATCGAACGCGACGCGATGTGGCCGATCGGTCACGCCGTAGTCGTACCAGGCCGCGAGACTAATTCGCGATGCGAGTCGCGCCGAAGTATCCTTGCGCATTCGTCGGAGGCCCGTGCTGGTCAAGCGCCACTACCGAGCATCCATGGCGCCGAATAGCGGAAAAGTCACATCTCACTCCATCGGATATCGCTCCAACGAGCGTCTCTCTAACGCCATAGGCGAGCAGATGCGATCCTCCGGCGCTACCGCTTCAATTCAGAATTGCGGCGATTGGCCGAGATCAACAGGCCGACGCCTGCGACCGCTACGATCCCGCCGTAGACGGCCCACTTCGTTTGGCCAGTCATGAAACTCCCTGGGAGGATGTTAATTCCCTGAAGGATCCAGACGCAGCCCACAAGCAGACATAAGATGCCTGCAATATTCAAAGCGATGCGCATCAGTAGACATGCTGGTTGTGTGTCCGCCTGACGCCCCAGTTAACCTGCGGGCGAGTCACATCCGAGAGCCGCATGAGCCGCCCCGGGCAACGCTGCTCTTGTTGCGCAATCCAGGCCTGCGTTTGCGTTGTATCGAGTCCGGACGGCACGGGGATTTCCTTGCCGAGAGTGAGTTGATGGCTGCGATGAACACAGCCAGTCGTCGCCCCGAGGATCCCGACGACCGACGCAGTCGCGATAACAGATGAAGAACGGCTCACTGGGTGATGCCTGTGTTCCGCCTAACACCGGAGTTCCGCCAGCTGCAACGCACGTTACGGCGGTGGCCGGGCGCCGAGACGTCAACTGGGAAGCGCAGCACTCACGTCAGCGGTCTGGCAATCCGGTGGGCAATTCGGTCCGTTTGGATGCGAATGCGCATAGGTCACTTGAACCACCTCGGTTTCGCGCGACGCCGTACCGACGCGTACGGTGACGAAGAGCCGATCCGCAATCAAGCCGGGAAAGAATATGTCTTGTCGGCACCGGTGGTTGTCGTCGGTACAGTCAAAGATGTACGCGACATCACTCGGGGAGGTGCGGACCTCGATTCGGAATGGCTGGGACGGAAGCGCAGGTAGGTGCACCGTGACGCCGCTTTGGCAGCCGAGCAGCGTGCAGACCCGCGTTGCGTCCGAGCAAGCGAGGGCGATGAACAGCGCGGGTACAGGGACTCGTGTCGGTCTTGGCAAGAATCGCATATCGGTGAGTGAAGCCAAATGCAGCCGCCTAATGCCCAAGTTAACGTGCGAGCGAATCAAACAAAGGTGAGCGAAGCGAGCAATCCCTAGATCGCTCGCCAGGTTCAACGATCGTCAGACCGCGTGGCGCATCGAACGATGCCCCGACGCGGCTGCCGCCAACCCGTACGTAATGCTGCTGAATTCGACCGAGCGTGGGTCAGCGGTGACCGCCACGCGCCTCGATCAGACGCAGCGACTCGCGGCTGACAAAGATCTTCGCGTCGTACCGCTCGCCCCAGCCGAGCGCTGTGACGTCGCGATACTCGCGGAGCGGTCCACCACCATGCCCTTCTTCGAGTCGCGCACGGAGTGACGCGCGGACGTTGGGGTCTGCGCCACGATCCAGCAGGAGTCGTGTGAAGCGCGCTTCGTCGGGCTGTCCCTTTCGGTAGTTGACCCAGAAGTTGTGCTGGCACACGACTGTCGAGAACAGCGCGGTGTGGCCGCCGAACCCATGAGCATCGATCGCTGCCCGTGCATCCGGATCCATGCCGCGGTCGAGCAACCACTCCGCGATCTCCGTCTCGTCGAAATACGCGGCAATGTGGAGGAGCGTCGCGCCGTGCACCGGCGTCCCCTGAGCGGTATACGGTTCTCGCGCGCAAGCGGGCGCCATAGGGAAGACGTCGGCGATGTCGAACGTCCGCGTGAGGAGCTCCGAGTCTCGCGCCACGTGCGCTTCGAGGAGATCGATGCGTCCCCGATGCAGCGCCATGACCGGAGTGTCGGACGGCTCAAAGCCGTGCTCGACGTACATCTCGAGAATGCGATGCTTTGCTTCGGGCTTACGGCCGTCAGTGCCAAGCAGGTGCTCCATCGTGTTGGTGTCCACACCGTGCGGCCCATCAACGCGAACGCCCAGCGCAAACAAGACGGCCGTGCCTTCCACATTCAGCGTATATGCGGGACCGGCGAGCGCCCGCGCATCCAGCGGCGGCCGCCCCGCCATCTCGTAAATCATCCGGATCGATCAGCACGTGTTCATGCAGCAATGCTGGATTGCCCGTGACGATGGCGCGAACGCTCTCTATATCGTCCCGCCAAATGGCGTCGGCCAACCGCGCAGAGTGCGCTAAGCGTGTCCAACTCGACGCACCGTACTTTCGCGCCAGCGTGAGTTGCGCATCGGCCAGCCTCGCCGTTTGCGGATCGATCGGCGCGGGGTGGTGCTCGCGCAGCTCGGCGATCGCGTCGGCATCGCCGCCATGAATGGCGCGGAGCAGTTCTTTGGCCTGACGCTGTAGCTGTTCGAGATCAGGCCGGACGGGCAGTCGGCGGACGGACATAGTCGAATCTCCGCTCGCTCTCACTTACCGACTCGCGTTGCTTCCAGAACCGCAAAATCGCGAATCCACGTGGTGCCGTTGTCGTAGCTACGATCCGCTCGCCACAGAAAGTGATCGGGGAGCAACGCCAAATAGCGCATGCGCGTGATCACGCTGTGCGCGCGCTGAATGACGTAGCGATTCTGCGCGTCCGACCACGTCAAGCCGAGTTGTACGGCGCCGCCGTACGAGGAGGCGCCTATGATCTGCCACAGCTTTCGCTCGGGATCATAAACGCGATACGAGTAAAGGCTCACGCCCATTGGCAGTGAGGGGTCGTCGGGCCGATAACGGTCTTCGACGAGTCCGCCGCCCGGTTTCTTTTCGAACGTCCAATGCCCGGTGATTGGAGCTTTGAACCCGTTGGGCTGGCGAATCTGAAATCGGAACGTCCAGGTGCCGACGAGTGTGTCGTAATCGGCGAGCGAACCGGTCTTCGTGGCGCTATCGGCCAGCGGGAAGTTGGCGCCGAGCGTGTCTGGAAGCGGTATGACGCGGCCGGCTGGTGCGACACCCTGGGCAACCGTGTGGGACGGTGCGGACAGAGAGAGGGCAAGCGCTAGGCTTGCCGCGAACGCGATGCGGGCGGGCATGACGAGCCTCCTCGAGAAATGCCCGGGGTCCGCTGTCACTGGGCGGAAGGAGGTTCGTGAAGAACCGACATCCTTCGACGACTACCAGGTGGACTCAGTCCTACCCGCGGACGGGAGGCGCCCTGCACGCCTGGCGCTAAGGTATGCGCCGCCCAAAATGTCCGCAACCCTGGTAACGGGACTGCAGCGTCTCAGAAGGTATCGAGAAGCCCGGGCGCGGTCTAACGCCCGAGTTCACCTGCAAGGGAACAAGATAAGAGCGCCGCGCGCGAAGCGCGGCGCAATCCTCAGCTCCCTTGTCAGGTGCAACGATCGTTATACGGATGGCTGGACTTCACCCGATTTGATGGACGCGTGAGTGATAGGACAATTCAGCATCCGTAGTAGCCAAGTCCGAAGCTCTTTTCGGATGAGTTATTCGATTTCTCACGGCGACAGATTCCTTCAACTGTCCCGATTGCCTGTCTCCCACCGGTGTTCCACTCAAAAACCTTGCAACGGGGCTGCGGGAAGTCGCGCAACAGTGCTGCAACAAACGCAGACTTCATTCACCGAACCGAGCCGGCTCTGGCTGCCATCGCTTGCGCCGCCCTAGCAAACGCGACCTCCGCGCCTCGTTCTGCGCTGGCATCGACTCATCTGCTGTTCCGTCCCATGAGAACGGGAGCGGGTCAACGAGGACTCACGAAGGCGCGAATCGCTCGTCTTATGGATCGACGATGATGACACCCTTCTGGCCCATCGCAAGATGCGGGGTGCAGTGATACTCGTACTTACCCGGCGGGACATTGGTGAATGGGACCGTGAGGGCCTCGCCTGGATTCATCAACAAGGGGCTCGAGAGATAGGCCATTTTGACGGTCATGTTGCGATTGATCACATCGGCGGCGTCGCCAGTTGCTGCTTGTGAGAACGCAATATTGTGCGGCCCGCCGCTGACCATCTTCCACATGACCAGATCGCCGGTGTGAATGTGCACGGTGTCTGGGGTAAACACGTACCCGTTGGCATCACCGCGCATTTCGATCACAACCGTGTCAGCCTTGGGTTCCGCACTGCGCCTCGCGTGGGCC
>Ga0207689_10001919_pt1 | contig 19656 bp, 14 predicted proteins | sample KBSMisM52_FD_184312 | JGI IMG/M metagenome (GOLD analysis project Ga0207689, IMG submission 184312) | Miscanthus rhizosphere microbial communities from Kellogg Biological Station, Michigan, USA - KBS Miscanthus M5-2 (SPAdes) (version 2) | ecosystem: Host-associated > Plants > Roots >... | reverse complement strand
TCGATCTTGATCCGCCGCCGGAACTGCTGGTTCTCGTTGCAGACGAACTCGATCGGCTCCTCGTCGGCCATGATGCGCTGATCGATCCGCACCGTCCACGGCTTCGTGTACGCCTTGGCGTCCTCGAGCGTGGTGTCGATGATCAGGTGGCCGAAGTTGATCCGCTTGAAGCGCTCGATGAACTTGGCCTGCTGGCTGTAAGGGCTTCCGTTCACGTCGAGCCAGCCGTCGAACGGGCTGTCCTCCGCGCCGCGCAGGTTGTTGGTCTCGACCACCAGCGTGTCGCCTTCCCAGTGGCCCACCGAGTAGCCGTACCACCAGGGCTGCGGATCGCCCTGCTTCGGCAGCGGGCGCCCGTCGAGATAGATGTGGCGCAGCCCGTAGTTCGCCTCGTATTCGATGAGGATCAGCTGCTTGGTCTGAACGATCTTCCGCGGCTGCGGCTGCTGATGGAACTGCAGGAAGCCCATCGGGAAGCAGTTCGCGTCGGGGTTGTCCTTCGCCTTGTCCACTTCGAAGCGCTGCTTGCGGATGGCGAGCGCCCACGGCGTGTAGGGAAGCCCCCCTTCGATGTTCGCGCCCGCTTCGAAGAACGTGGCCAGGGGCGGGCCCGTGGGGTCGAACGGAAAGGGCGCCGTGGACGGCTCGAGCGACACGCCGCCGCGGCCGCCTCCCGCGCCCACGCCTTCGGTCGGCTGCCCGCCGGGAATGCCGCCCGGTGCCCCGGGCGCGGCCGCCGCACCTTCACGACCGGCCGGTGGCGGGCCACCGGGTCGCCCCGCCTGGCCCCCGGGGCCGGCGGCTCCGCGCCCCCGGCCGCGTCCGGGCGGGGCGCTGTTGGCGCGCTGCCACACGCCGGTGAAATCGATCTTGCCGTCGGGGGTGCGGGGGGCCGGCGCGTCGTAGTTGATTCCACCCTGCGCGGTGCGGGGAATCGACGCATCCCGGAACTTGGGCCACTGGGCCGCCAGCGACACGGAGCCGGCCACGACGAGCACGGCGGTGCCGAGGGATAGGGCGAGCGAAGCGGGTCTGTTCATCTCGCGATCGTATACGACGAGCAAGGCTCCGCCCCGTGACAGGAAACTGCCGGGGGTCAGCGCTTCTTGGTCGAACGCTTCGCCGCGCCGGTGCGCTTCCGGGGCACTTTCGCGCCCTTCTCGCGCGCCTCGCTGAGCCCGATCGCGATGGCCTGCTTGCGGCTCTTCACCGTGCCTCCGGAGCCGCTTTTGAGCGTGCCCTTCTTGCGGCGATGCATCGCCGATTTCACCGACTTCGACGCCGAGCGTCCGTACTTGGCCATGGGTGCTCTTTCAACTGGAGGTCAGCGCCGCCACCGCGACCACGAGCCCGAACAGATCTCTCGTGAGACTGCTCTTCGAACAGCGCGCAACCAAAAACAGGAGGAGCGCCCAGATCACGACCACCACGGCGTCATAGACGCTGAGCGCAGCGGTTGGGACAAGGGCGACCGGCCGGCTGTCGGTAAGGATGGGCATAGGCAATGTGAGCTGTGGCCGCGGTGGCGGCACGCTGCTCAGGGCAAACTGAATGCCAGCGTCGGCGACGCATCAATCCGCGCAGATGACGCACCTGCCACGCCAGCTCTGCGTCGATCAGGAATTCTTTGCAGCACGCCGTCGCAAGAGTTTCAAGTGGCATCCCGCGTGCTTCCTGTCTCGAGATGCAGAACACAATCACGCCTCCGTCTTCTTTTCTCCAGACCGCGTCTGAGGTCGAACGCTGGGCCGGCGTGGCGATGGCGACGGCCGTCGTCGCCTACGGCCTGAGCCGCCGCTCGTTCGCCGGCGTGGCGATGGCCGCCGCCGCGGCGCCACTGGCGTATCGCGGCATCACCGGCGCCTGGCCCGGCTTTGCGAACGGGGCCGGCGACACGCGGGTGGCGCTCGGCGGCCATCGCGGCACGCACGTGCGCGAAGCCATCCGGGTCGATGTACCGCTCCACGTGGTCTACGAGTTCTGGAGCCGGCTCGAGAATCTGCCCCGCTTCATGACCCATCTGGAGACCGTCACGGATCTCGGGGACGGACGCTCGCACTGGGTGGCGCGCGGACCGGCCGACATGCCGATTGAGTGGGACGCCGAGATCATCAACGAGGTCCCCAACAAGGTCATCGGCTGGCGCTCGATCCCCGGCTCGGATATCGCCACCGCTGGTTCGGTGCACTTCTCGCCCGACCGGCAGGGGCGCGGCACGCAGGTGTCGGTGAACCTGCAGTACTCCGCGCCCGGCGGCGCCGCCGCGCGGGCGCTGGCGTACGTGCTGGGCCGCGACCCGGCCCAGATGATTCGCGAGGATCTGCGCCATGTGAAGCAGCTGCTCGAGGGTGGCTCAACGCGCTGATGCCGCCGTCGCAGGGGCCGCCGTCAGGCGGCCCCTGCTCGAAGCCACTCCAGCAGGCGCGGCGTCGTCCAGCAGTTGACGATGCGGTCGGGCGGGATGCCGGCCAGGCGCGCGTGGGCGAGCGCGGTCTCGGCATAGACCAGCTGCGATGTGGTGTGGGCATCGCTGTCGAGCGCGAACAGGCAGCCGGCCGCCAGCGCCCGGGCGGCCATTGAGAAGTCCAGATCCTGCCGCGACGGATCGCCGTCGATCTCGACGGCGACGCCGTGCTGAACGGCAGCGCTGAACACCGCGTCCCAGTCGGCCACCACGCCGGCCCGGCTTCCGGTGATGCGCCCGCGCGGGTGCGCGAGCACCCGAACCCGCGGCGTGGCCACCGCGGCCAGCATGCGTGCGGTCTGGTCCTCGGGCCGCCGCAGCTTCGAGTGCGGTGCCGCGAGCACCAGCTCGAAGCCGGCGGCCTCCTCGGCCGACAGATCGAGCTGTCCGTCGGCGCCGATGTTGGCCTCGACGCCGCTGATCATCCGGAAGCGGCCGCCGTGACGTTCGTTCAGGCGCGCGATGGCCTCGCGTTGCGCCGCGGCTTCGGCCGGGGACATGCCGCCGGCGATCTTGAGCCCGTGCGAGTGATCGGTGACAGCCGCGTGCGCGTAGCCGCGGGCGACGCAGGCGTCGGCAATCTCGTCCAGCGTTGGCGTGCCGTCGCTCCACTCCGAGTGCATCTGCAGGTCGCCGCGATAGTCGGTGCGCGTCGGGCCGTCGAAGCGCGGGTCGCGCAGGATGCGAAGGACTTCCGCGCGGCTCAGAAAGTGTGACCGCAAGCTCCGGCGTCGTGCGATGTCGGCGGCGCGTCCGCTCAGGTTCACGGCCGCGTCGACCGTCGGCGACGCGCCGCTGTCGAGCACCTCGAAGATGACGCGCTCGGACGCCGGCCCGACGCCGGGAATACGGGACAGCCGGTGCCCAGGCGTCATCAGGCTCGTCAACGGCTCCTCGAGGGCCAGCACGGCGGCGGCCGCGCGCTTGTACCCGAACATCTTCGGTTGCGACGTCTGGGCGTACGCCAGGTCACGGAGATAGCCGGCGGCCACCGCGTTGACGTCCGAGAAGCGCTGAGGTGAGGGGGGCATGGGAGCGGCAGGATGCGGCGGCATGGCGGGCACCAGCGACTCATCGTTCGGTGCAAGCGTGGTGCCTGTCGCGGTGCGGGTGCGATTCCCCGTGGCAGCCTCATTGCTTTGTTGGGGGCATGCCATCGCTTTCCTACTGGACCGACTCAGCTTCACTCCCGGCGTTCCCGAAACTCGAGTCCGCCACGAAGGCCGACGTCGTCGTGGTGGGCGGCGGCATGACCGGCCTGACGACGGCCTGGCTGCTCGCACGGAGCGGACGGTCGGTGGTCCTGCTCGAACGCGGGCGATGCGCGGCCGTCGACACGGCGCATACGAGCGCGCACCTGACGATGGTCACCGACATGCGCCTCACAAAGCTCGTCAGCCGCTTCGGCCGCACGCACGCGCAGGCCGTGTGGGACGCCGGGCGCGCCGCGATCGGACAGATCGACGAGATCGCCTGCGAACACGAGATCAACTGCGGCTTCAAGTGGGTGGACGGCTATCTGCACGCGCGCGATCCGCGAGCGGGCGCCGGGGAAGCCGAGGAGTTCCGAGCCGAAGCCGCGCTCGCCTGTGAGCTGGGGTTCGACGCCACGTTCATGACGACGGTGCCGTTCGCCGGCGGTCCCGGCATCCGCTTCCACGATCAGGCGCGCCTGCATCCGCGCCGCTACCTCGCCGGCGTGGCGCGCGTGTTCACCGCCGCCGGGGGCCGCATCTTCGAGCACAGCGAGGCCGAGGAGTTCCGTGAATCACCGCTCGGCGTCAAGGCGAACGGCCACTGGGTGTCGTGCGGCGACATCGTGCTGGCGACACACAACCCGCTGGTCGGCATCGAGTCGATGGCGAGCGCCTCGGTGTTCCAGACCAAGCTGGCGCTCTACACGAGCTACGTCGTGGCCGGGCGTATCCCGCGCGGCACGGTGCCCGACGCGCTCTTCTGGGATTCCGGCGACCCCTATCGTTACGTGCGCCTCGAGGCACACCGCGATCACGATCTGTTGATCGTCGGCGGCGAAGATCACAAGACCGGCCAGGCCGACGATACGCGCGCCTGCTTCGACCGGGTCGAGCACGTGGCCCGCGAACGCGTCCCGGAGATCGAACTGACACATCGCTGGTCCGGACAGGTGATCGAAACGCCCGACGGGCTGCCGTATATCGGCCGGATGACCGATCATCAGTACGCCGCCACGGGGTTCTGCGGCAACGGCCTGACCTTCGGCACCCTGGCGGCGATGCTGATCACCGATGCGATCGAAGGGCACGACAACCCGTGGGCCGAGCTGTTCGAGCCTGGCCGCTCGGCCCTGCGCCGCGGCTTCTGGGACTACGTGAAGGAGAACGCCGACTACCCGTATTACATGCTGCGCGACCGATTCGCCGGCGCCGAGGGACGCTCGGTCCGGTCGGTCAAGCGCGGCCAGGGCAAGGTGGTCGAGCACAACGGCGAGAAGGTGGCCGCGTATCGCGACTCGCGGGGTGCGTTGACGCTGCGCTCGGCGGTGTGCACGCACCTGGGGTGCACCGTGGGCTGGAACGACGCCGAAGGCACCTGGGACTGCCCGTGCCACGGCTCGCGCTTCACTCCACAGGGCGACGTCATCTCAGGACCGGCCGAGACGCCGCTGCCCGAGGCTACAGGTAGGAGAACCACCAGTCCCGGCGCCGGCGCTTCACGTCGCCCCACCAGCGGCACAGCGGATAGATGATGACGAGCACGGCCACCCAGCCGGCGTAGACGATCGGCAGCGGGAAGCTCGTGCCCTCGAACACCTTGGGGTCGAAGAAGAAGTAGCGGATCGTGCCGAACATGCCGGTGATGTCGTGCCCCGCGGCGGCGTGCGCGCCCACCGCGACGAGGTGCATGACATAGAGGTGCGAGACGTACGCCATCAGCGGCACGGCGCCATACGTCCGGAAGAAGGCGGGCACCGGCCCGCGCAGCCGATCGAACAGCGGCACGAGCAGCAGCATCGGCCCGAGCGTGGCGCACACATACAGCAGCGACGGCGGGTACTTCTGGACGTTCATGAACGCCATCAGCGTCTTGCCCGTGGTGTCCTGCGGGGCCCACGGGAGTGGATCGCCGTAGACGTTGAAGGTGCGGAGCAGGAGGAACAGGGCGATCATCCCGAGCGAGATCCGCAGCAGCGTGCGATCTCGCCGCGGTGACAGGAAGACCGGTCCGAGGCCGTAGCCAAGCGCCATCACGCCAATCCACGCCAGCACTGGATAGACCGCCAGCGCGAAGATGTTTCCGTTCCAGGTCAGCGGTGCGCGTTCGTGCAGCAGGTACCACGCCCACGCCCAGCGTCCGAACTGCTGGCCGCGGATCGGGTCGAGCAGGTTGTGCCCCGCCACGATGGCGACGCCGATGGCGAGCACGGCTCCGGCCGGGAGCCGGACCAGCGCCGCGAGCACGATCATCGAGAAGCCGATCGCCCAGATCACCTGGAAGGGCAGGATGAACGGGATCGAGAACGACCAGCCGAAGCCGATGACCGTCCACTCGAGCACGAGCAGCCACAGCCCGCGCGTGACCAGAAACCGCGCGAGCCGCCCGGGGTCCTTGCCCTTGGCCCCCTGCAGCCAGGCCGAGACGCCCGCAAGGAACACGAACGTCGGGGCGCAGAAGTGCGTCACCCAGCGGGTGAGATAGAGCGCCCCCGTCGTGACCGCCGGGTCGAGCGGGTCGTAGGCGTACCCGCTTTCGTGAAAGTAGTCGCGCACGTGATCGAGCGCCATCAGCACGATCACGAAGCCGCGGAGCACGTCGAGCGCCTGGACGCGCGTGCCCGGTTGCAGCGAAGGAGACGAGGCCGCCACGAAGGCGGCATTCTAGCCCGGCCTCAGTTCAGATCGAGCACCGAACGCCACCCGCTCCATTCGATGTGGCGCGGGCGTGCCCGCAAGGCGCTGCGGCGCAGCCGGTTGACGAGCGCGCGCGCGTCCGGTGCGGACGCCGCGATCTGTTGGCGTTCGAGCCAGCCGTCGACGTCGCGCCAGTCGGCCTGCACGCGGGCCGCCTGCATTTCCAGACGCACGGGCAGCGCCGCGGCCCGCACCGACCAGAGCACCAGCGCCAGCCCCACGGCGATGGTCACCATGCGGGACGGCGGCCGCGTCCCGCCCGTGAGCCGCAGTGCCGTCGCCGAATAGACGGCGAGCGCGAAGCAGGCGCCGCCGGCGCTCATGATGATGTCCTTCGTATAGGCAAAGCTCACGACGGCGTTGGCGACGAGCACGGCGACGGCCACGAGCAGCAGCCGCTCGTGCCGTCCTGCCGCGCCGGAACGCCAGCGTGCCAGCGCGCCCGGCAGGGTCCAGAGCACGAGCCCGCTGCAGATCACCGAGGCGGCGACGCTGATCGCGAGCCACGACGGCCACGGGTTGCCGGCGGCAATGCCCTGCGCGGCATACCAGACGCCGCCCCGCGGTTCGGCAAGGAGCACCGTGGCGAGCGAGGCGACGACGTTGGCGGCGTAGAACGGCAGCGGATTCGCCCCGAACCGTGTCACGAGCTCGTCCGGTTCGAGCACACGGAAGCCGAAGCCGGCCGCGCGCTCGCTGAGCGACGGGCTGCCGGCGTGCAGGACCGCAACCCGCAGCACCAGGTACGCCGCCGCCATGACGGCGACCGTCACCGCCGCGTTCCGCGACACGCCCCGCAGGCCGGCAAGGCGGGCGGCCACCACCGCCGTGGCGACCAGCAGCCCGGACTCGAGGGTGAGCAGCGCGACGACGACGGTGGCCGCGGCCGCGGCATCGCGCCACCACGCCGGCTCGCCGTCGGCGAGCACCAGCGCCGTGAGCACGCACAGCACGATGGTCAGGAAGGAGTTGATCGGAAACGCCTCACGCACCAGCCCGTCGAAGGTGTGCAGGCCGAAGAGCACGAGCACGGCCAGCACGGCGGCCGCCAGTTCGGCGCGGGAGCGCACCGGCATCAGCCGCAGCGCCAGCAGGGCCAGCAGCAGGAGCTGGGCGACGTGGATCGCCTTGAAGACGAGGGTTTCGCGCCCTTGCGCCGCCTCGTAGGCGATCTTGAATTCGGCCCACAGGAGGGGCCGTACGTACGCGCCGTTGGAGAACTGACTGAAGAAGACGTCGCCGAGCGGCTGCCGCTGCACCTGCAGCAGATTCCCGACGCTGTCGCTCACCTGGACGGGGATGCGGCACACCTCGAATGCGATCAGCGCGGTGAGCGCGAGCGTGATCGCCACGGCGGCCGTGCGAGGAGAGGTCAGGCGGATGCTCATGCCGGTCGCACGACGAGCGCGGCAACCGCGTGCGGCGTGCGAGACGGGTCCAGTCTAGCGCCCAGCCGCCGCACCATCGCGGTCCACGCGCGGCGGCCCGGCGCGTTGTCGGCCATGCGCCGGATGCGCCGGGGCCGCTCGCCCAGGGCGGCCGCCCACTCGGGGCGGGCGCGCCCGGCGTCGTCGAAGGCCACGACCGTGAAGTCGGGGCCGTCCTTGTAGACGGCGGCCAGCCCCTCGCCGGCTTCGCTGCCTGCCTGCAGTTCGATCCGCACGGCGCGGCCGAACACGCCGTCCTCGTAATGCGCCAGGATGCCCTCGACGAGCGCGTGTCCGGACGCGAAGAAGTCGATGGTTTCGTCCTCCACCGCCTCCTCGCGATCGAACGACCCGACATAGGCCGAGCCGCTGCGCACGCCCGGCAGGCTGTCCACGAGCGCGCCGCTTCCCAGCTCGATGGCGAACACGCGGCGGCCGCGCGTGTGCTCCACGTTGAACCCGAGGCGCGTGCACGCGGTGACCACCACGTCCTGGTTGAGCGCGTCGAGCTCCGCGGGCACGCGCGCGAGCAGATCGGCCGCCATGCCGGCGCGGTAGGGATGCCGGTGCAGCTGCTGAAAGGCGGCCTCGCGGATGCGCGTGCGCGCCGCGCCGACGTCGGCGACCAGCGCCCCGCAGGCGTCGTCCGGGAGCGACGCGTCCGGATCGCCGGCCACGGCGTCGAGCGTGCTCTCGACCTGCGCCAGCTCCGGCTCCACGCCCGCGAGCGGCTCGCGGAAGAGGCCCAGTGCCTCGAACAGCCGGGCGGTGTCCGCGCCGATGCCGCGCGGCGGCCGGAAGTAGGCGATCTCCACCGGCAGGCGCCGGCCGATGCGATCGAGCCGGCCGATGCGCTGTTCGACGACCGACGGCTTCCACGGCAGGTCGAACAGGACGATCCGGCGGCAGAACTCGAAGTTGCGCCCCTCGCCGCCGGCTTCGGTGGAGACGAGCAGGCTGGGCCCGCCATCTTCGCGGAACCGCGCCACTTCGAGATCGCGCCGCGCCGGGGGTAGTTCTTCGTGAAAGGCGCCGGTCGCCAGCTGCGCGCGGTGGCTGAGCGCGGTGCGCAGCATCTCCAGCGTCTCGCGGTGCGCGACGAACACCAGCGTCTTCTGACCCGCGTCGCGCCAGCGCGGCGCCTGCGCGACCAGCCAGTCGATACGCGGGTCCGACGCGTCCATCGCCTGTGCTTGATCCCGCAGCGCGCGCTCCTCGGGCCCCAGCACCGCGGCCAGCGCCGCACCCGAAGCGAGCGCGCGGCGGATCCGCTCGCCCTTCTGGCGGCGGGCGACGGCGTGCGGCGCGGCGGCGGCACGCACCGCGGCCTCGACGGCCTCGCGGCCGCGCCACCGCGCGGGATCGTCGATGGTGATGGGCACGCCCACCCGCGGCGGCAGCCCGCCGATGTCCACGCGCCTGGTGGAGCTCGTGCAGGGCGGCAGCGGCGTGCCGGCGGCCAGGCGCGCCTCGAAGCCGACGTCCTCGGGGAACTCGTCGGGCCGCAGCAGCTGCAGCAGCCGGAAGAAGCCGTGCGCGTCGTCTTCGAGCGGGGTCGCGCTGAGCAGCAGCACGTGCCGGCCGAGCGCGGCGATCGGGGCCACGGCGCGCCACGCGGGTTCGCCGGGATGTCCGGGCGGGCGGCGCAGCCGCTGCGCTTCGTCCACCACCAGCAGATCGATCCCGGCATCCACCGCCTGTGCGGTCAACCCGGGGTCGGCCGTCAGCGTTTCAAGGGCGATCACGGCGCGCCGGTGCAGCTCGAAGGGATTGAAGCCGGCGCCGAAGTCGCGCCCCACGTCGGCGAGCCGGCGCTCGTCGAGCAGGGTGAACACCTGGTGATACTTGCGCCACAGCTCACCGAGCCACTGCACGGTGAGCGACGCAGGCGCCACCACGAGGCAGCGCTCGATGCGGCGGGTGTGGACCAGGCGGTTGAGGATGAGGCACGCCTCGATCGTCTTGCCGAGCCCGACCTCGTCGGCCAGCAGCCAGCGGACCGGGTCGCCGGCCGTCGCGTGCTCGGCCACGTGGAGCTGGTGCGGGAAGAGGCGCACGCGGCCGCCGAGGAACGAGCCCAGGCCGTCCGCTTCGCGAACGCGCCGCAGGTGGAGGATGTCGAGGCGGATCAGGAAGTCGCCCGCCTCGTCGAGGTCGCCGAGCGCCAGGCGATCGAGCAGCGCGCCCTCTGTCGCGGGCGCACCCGCGCCCGGATCGACGGGCACGAGCGCGTCGGAACCGGCCGCGAGCCGCAGTGTCGTGCCGGTGCGCGGAAACTCGACAACGAGCGTGCGCCCCTCGAGAGCGGTGACACGCCCGATGCCGAGATCGGGGTTGAAACGGTGCGCGAGGTGGTCGCCCGGGGCCCAGGCTGGGGTCACCCGATCGAGCTTACCTCGGCGCGCCGGCTCCGCTAGTGCGTACCGATGGCTTCACCCGACACCACGAGCTCCACGCGCCGGTTGCGCTGGCGGCCCGCCGCCGTGTCGTTGGTGGCCACCGGGCGGCTCTCGCCGAAGCCCGCCGTGGTGACCGTCTGCGCCGCGATGTTCTGCGACACGAGATAGCTGCGCACCGACTCGGCGCGCCGCTCCGACAACGACTGGTTGTAGCTGTCCGAGCCGACGCTGTCGGTGTGCCCCTCGATCTCGAGCTTCAGATCGGGGTGCGTGACCAGGATGCCGGAGACGCGCGCCAGCTTCTCGCGCGCGCCCGGCTTGAGCGTGGACTTCGCCGTGTCGAACAGCACGTCGGACAGGTTGACGATGAGGCCGCGCGCCGTTTCGCGCGTCTCGAGGATCACGTTCAGCTGCTGCCGCAGGCGATCGCGCAGCTCGGCCTTCTCGCGCTCGGCCGATTCGCGGACTCGCGAGGATTCCGCCTCGGCATTGCGCAGCGACGCTTCGGCACGCTCACGCTCGGCTTCGGCCGCTGCTCGTGCCGCATCCGCCCGCTGACGTTCGGTCTCGGCGGCCGCGCGTGCGGCGTCGGCCTCGGCCTTGGCGCGCTCGGCGTCGGCGCGCTGAGCCGACGCGGCCTGCGCGTTCAGCTCGGCCTGCCGCCGCTGCTCGGCCTCGAGGCGCGCGCGTTCGGCTTCGGCGCGGGCGCGTGCATTCGCATCCGCCTCGCGCGCCGCGGCGACGCGCCGCTGCTCGGCCTGGTATTCCTCGTCCTGGCGCTGCAGGCCGACGAGCCGCGCATCTTCAGCCGTCTGCGCGGCCTGCCGCGCCGGTTGCATGATGTCGTTCCGGTTCCGCCGCTTTTCGCGCGCGATCTCGGCGTCGTTCAGCAGCGCCGCGGCTTTGTTGAACGTGTCGGCCGCGTAGCGGTCGGCACCCGCCAGCCGCGCGAGCTCCACGGCGTTGCGCGCCTCGGCGAGATCGAGCGGCGCGCCCGGCTCGAGCGGCTTGATGCGCAGCCGGCCGGCGTCCTGGTTCATCAGGTACGACCCGCGCTTCAGCAGCTCGTACTTCGCCTGGATGGTTTCCGCGCGCCCCTTGGTGCCGTCGCGCAGGACGTTCTCCATCACCACGACGTCGCTCGGCTGCGTCACCGCGAAGTAGGGCTCGGCGGTGAGAATCAGACCGAACGCCTGCAGCTCGGTGGTGACCTTCACGCGCGCGTCCGCGTCGTCACGCTGCACTTCGCCGAGATTGGTTGCGCGCCCTTCGGGCGTGACGGCCCACAGCACGTAGGTGAGGTACTCACGCCCGAACTGCGTGGGCGGCGCGAGCTTGTCAAAGCGCGCGTCGATGTGGATATAGCCCTTCTCGCCGGACACGACGGCGCTGCCGTGCGCCATCGGCATCAGCGGCGTGCCGTCGAAATCGATCTTCGTCTCGCCGTTGCGTGGCCGGTAGTTGACTGCCGGCGTCGTGCGCCCGACGACCGTGACCTTGAAGAGGGGCACTCCGTTGTCGGTCGTCACGACCGCTGTCGGCCGCTGCGTTGGATTGGGCGCCGCTGTCTGCGCAGACGCCACACTCGCCGTGAGAACGCCGCATGCCACCAGGACTGCTGTTCGACTGACCATGTTGCACCTCATGTAGTCGCGGGCCTCAGACCCGCGCACTGGACCGTTGAAGCGGTCGAGCCGCTTCGACGTTCTGAGGTGCAAGATGGGCGCCTCGAAGATCGGCGCCGATTCGTTCCGGAAAACCGCTCGAGCACACCGCAGCCGCCGGGCTGGAGCCGCCGAGTCGGCATTGGAAGAATTACTAGCGGCGGATGCGTTCGGTGGAGCGCGAGCGTTCCGGCAGCCACGCGCGGAAGGTGAGCGCCACTGAGCCGAGATGCACGAGATCGCCGTCGCGCAACGCCGCCTCGGCCTCGACTTTCGTCTCGTTGACGAACGTCCCGTTCGTGCTGCCGAGATCCTCGATCGTCGCGGCGCCGCTCTCGGTATCGAGCGTCAGGCGCGCATGGCGGCGCGAGACGCCCGCGGCATCCACCCAGACGCCGCACTCGGGGTTGCGGCCGATCACGTTGGCGCCGGCGGACAGCGCGAAGGTGCGATCGTTCCAGGCCAGCCAGAATCGGCTGGTGGTGCTGGCGGGCCGTGCCGCGGCCGATCCGGCCACCTCACCGCAGAAGGCGTAGCCCACCCTGTGGACCGTGCGGATGTAGCGCGGCGCCTGTGCGCTGTCGGCGAGCGCCTTCCGGATCTCGCCGACGAGGACGCTGAGGTTGGCATCCACCACGAAGGTGCCCGGCCAGATGCGATCGTGCAGATCGCCCTTGGGCACCACGGTCGGCCGGGCCTCGACGAGCACCTGCAGGACGTCGAAGGCCTTTGGAGACAGATGGATCGGGCGCCCGGCCTCGAGCAGCTCTCTCGTGGCCGGGTCGAGCGTGAACGGGCCGAAATGCATGCGCACGGCGGTTCGAGAACCTGGAGATTCCTTGTCGTTTCCTTAAGACTGGGCGGCGTGCCGTGAGGAATAGTGTATGCCGTGGCCACGTCCCCCGAAGGCTCCGCCGCGCCGGCGCGGCGGCCGGCGCGCGACCTGATCGAACTCGTGCTCGAGCACATGCGCCGCAACCTCGAACCGCTGAAATACTCGACGCTCGCGCCGAGCCGGTACGTGGTCTACCTGCACGCGGCCGAATACGCGCGGCTCGAGGGCATCCTCGGGATCATGCAGCAGCAGACGATCCGCGCCTTGAACGAGGAGCTGTCCACGCTCAACGCGGGCACCGGGCTTCAGCGCTACGCGCGGCGGGTCTGGAAGCGGCCGCTCGCCGCCGTCGAGAACGCCGCGCCGGAATGGCACGTGGAGTTCCGGGTCGATCCCGACGGGGACCTGCAGCCGGGCGACGTGCTGGTGGATTCGGAGCTGATGCTGCCTTCGAGCCCCGAGCTCGCGGTGGGCGCACGCACGCGGCGCATCGCCACCGTGTACACCGGCTCGCGCGTCGCGCGCCAGGTGCCCGTGCCGGAACCTGTCGCTCCGCCCGCTCCAGCCTCCGTCCCCTCTCCGCCTTCTCTGCCTTCTCCGCCCTCTCAGCCTCTTTCGACCGACGTGGCCACGTCGACGCTACCGGCGCCGGTGGCCGTGGCCACGCCCACGACGGTGCAGTCGGGGCCGCGGGCGCTCGCCCGGATCTCGTACGACGACGACACGGGGACTCACGGCTACACGGTCGTGAAAGCCTCGGTGTCGATCGGGCGCGGCGGCGTGGCCTACCCGGTCGACGTGCGCATCACGTCGTCCACCGACGTGTCTCGTGAACACGCGCGCATCCGTCATGACGCCGACACCGGACGCTTCTGCCTGATCGATCTGAGCTCTCTCGGCACGACGGTGGACGGCGTGGTGGTGCCCCGCGGGTACGATGAGGCCGACGGCAGCAAGCGCGAGAACGGCATCGAGGTCGTGCTGCCCGAGCGCGCGCGCATCGGTCTGGCCAACATCGTCTTTCTGGACTTCCGCGTCGAGCGCTGACGTCGATACCGGCATGACCCTGCTGCTCCTTGCCCGCTTCGTGCTCCTCGCCGCGATTGCCGCGGTGGCCGGGCTCACCGTGTGGGCCGGTCGAGGGCCGGCGCGATGACGACCGCCACGACACCGCGGGCCGCCGTGCTTCGCGCCGCCGGCGCCACCGATCCGGGTCTGCAGCGCGACAACAACGAGGACCGCTTCCACGTAGACGAGGCGCGCGGCCTGTTCATGGTGGTCGACGGCGTCGGCGGCCAGGCCGCGGGCGGCGAGGCCGCGGACCTGGCGTTGTCGATGCTGCGCGCGCGGCTCGAGCGCGAGACGGGTCCGGTGGACGAGCGCGTGCGCGAGGCCATCGCGGTGGCCAACAACGAGATTCACCGCGCCGCCGCGTCCAGGCCCGACTGGAAGGGCATGGCCTGCGTGCTCACGGTCGCCGTCGTCAAGGACGGCGTCGCCACCGTCGGGCACGTCGGCGATACGCGCCTGTACAAGATCCGGCAGGGGCGCATCGAAAAGATCACGCGCGACCATTCGCCGGTGGGCGAGCGCGAGGACGCCGGAGAGCTCTCGGAAACCGACGCGATGCGGCATCCACGGCGGAACGAGGTGTACCGCGACGTGGGGTCCGAGCCGCACCAGCCGGGCGACGCCGACTTCGTGGACGTCGCCACCGTTCCGGTCGAGCCCGACGCCGCGCTGCTGCTCTGCAGCGACGGCCTCAGCGACCTCGTGCCGTCGGCCGCCATCAGCGCCGTCGCGGCACGTTTTGCCGCGGATCCGTCGCGCGTCGTGCAGGGGCTGGTGGAGGCCGCCAACGATGCCGGCGGCAAGGACAACGTCACCGCGGTCTTCATCGCGGGCGAGCGGTTCGGCGCCAGTGCGACGGCGCCGGTGCCGGTGCCTGCGCTGCGTCCCAGCCGGGCGGGATCGCTGGCCGTGCGGGCCGCTCTGGTGGCGCTACTACTCGGCGTGGTGGGGTATGCGCTCGTGCGCGCCGGCGTCGTGCGGTGGCCGGCGGAGTCCGTCTCGTTGCCGTCGCTGTCGGGCTCCGGCGTCATCAAGGTGGAAGAGGGTGAATCGATTGCCGCTGCCGTGGAGCAGGCCCGTGCCGGCAGCCAGGTGATCGTGGAGCCGGGCGTGTACCGCGAGCGGGTGCGCCTCAAGGACGGCGTCCGGATCGTGAGCCGCGTCCCGCGCGAGGCCACCTTGCGCATGCCGATCGGCACGCCGGAAGGGGAACCGGCCGTCGTGGCCCGCGACGTCACGGCCGCCGAACTGTCTGGATTCCGCATCGTCGGCGATGCGGCCACCCCGCTCGGTACCGGGGTGCTGGTGGAGCGGGCCGATGTGTCCCTCGTCGATCTGGAAGTCCTGGGGGCGATGACGGCGGCGGTCGAGCTGGGCACGGGTTCGGCGGGGTCGGTGGTGGGGGTGTCCATCCACGACAACCCGGGCGCGGGGCTCGTGATCCGTTCCGGCGCCGCCTCTCGTATCTCACATAGCGGGTTCAACAAGAACGGGATGTCCGAGCGCACCAGCGCGCCAGTAATCGTCGAGGCGGGAGCCCGAGTGCGGCTCGAGCAGAACGTCTTTGCGGGCATCGCGCCCGACGTGTTCCGCACGCTTTCCCCCGACGCGGCCGCGGCGGCGCTCCGCGAGAACTGGTTCCCCGGCCTGGGCATGCACGTCAACCGGCAGGCCGACGCCTTGAGGGGGAAGTGACTTCCATGCTCCAGGAGGTCCTCAAGGCGTCCCGCCCGCACGAAGTGCGGGCAAGAGATACTGCCTTCAGCGAGGCGGAGCCGTACGCCGTGTCCAGGGCGGAGCCTCGCTGAATGCGCACCGTTTACAACCGCATCGGACCGTACGACATCCACCAGGAAATCGGCCGTGGCGGCATGGCGGTGGTCTTCCTGGCCACCGACACCACCACCGAGCAGCGGGTGGCGCTGCGCACCGTGCCCACCTACACCGCGCCGGACCTGCTGGCGTCCGAGCAGCGCGGCGCCGAGCTGCAGGAGCAGTTCTGCCGCGTCAGCGGGTTCGTACCCCAGGTCTACAAGTACGGCACCGAGGCCGACTACTTCTATGTCGCGATGGAGTATCTCGACGGCGAGAACCTGTCGCAGGCGATCCGCCGCGGGCCGCTGCCGGAAACCCGCGCCGTGGCGGTGGCCATCGAGTTGTGCCGCTTCCTCGAAGACGCGCGCGGCTTCACCTGGAAGGTCGAAGGGCGCGAAGTGCGCCACCTGCTCCACGGTGACCTGACGCCCGCCAACGTCCGTCTCATGAGCGACGGCCGCGTCAAGGTGCTCGACTTCGGCATCGCCAAGGCGTTGTCGATGAGCCGCAAGGTGACGCGCAACGACTTCGGCAGCCTGGCCTACCTGTCGCCGGAACGCATCGAGAGCGGCGGCGAGATGGACGCCACCGACGGCTTCTGGGCGCTCGGCGTGATGCTCTACGAGATGGTGCGCGGCGCGCAGCCGTTCAGCGCGCCCGACACGCGCCGGCTCGAGCGGCTGATCATCTCGCGGCGCGCGGCACCCGGCCTCGACGGTGTCTGCCCGATCGGGCTCCAGGCGATCATCGCCAAGCTGCTCGGTCCGACGCCGGCGGACCGCTACCCGAGCGCGGAGGCGATTCGCCGCGATCTCGAGTGCTATCAGGCAGCCGAGCAAACCGAGGCGCAGAAGCAGGGGTGGCCAGCCAGGCTGGCGGACGAACCCGCGACTCGCCGGCTGGGGCCGCCGCCGAGCGAACCGGACGACGCGGTGACACGGCGCACCGTGCCGCCCCCGCTTCCTCCATCCGCGCTCGCCGCGGCCGTCACCGCCCCGACGGCCCCGACGCCCAGGGCCAAGCCCGCGGTGCCGCCGCCGCTCCCGCCGCTTGCCGGAAAGGCCACGCCTCCCGGAAAGCCTGAACCGCGTGCGGTTCTGCCGGCGCGCGTACCCCGCAAACCGAGCGGCATGCAGAAGGTGCTGCGCTGGGCGCTCGTCATGCTCGTCGGGATGGCCACGCTCAACGAGATCTCGATCGGGCGCCAGGCGCGCGAGGTGGCGGTGACGGTACCCACGCGCGATCTGGAATCGCTCGGTCCGGCCTGGTCGCGCTATCAGGATCTGTCGTCCGACGGAATCGGGCTCGGCACGTCGCGACTGCGGCGCATGCTCATCCAGCGCACCATGTCGCTCACCGACCGCGTGGCGGCCACGTACCGCGAAGGGCTGAAGGTGGTGTGGGAGCCGCAGTGGCGCGAGGCGCACGACGTGCTGGCGCGCGCGGCCGCGGCCAACCCCGATCACAACGGGCTGAACGGGGCGCTGCGCTACACCGAAGGGCACCTGTCGCGCATCGACGGCGATGCGCGCAAGGCCAAGGGCGACGTGGAAGGCGCGCAGCGCGAATACGCCGACGCCATCAATTCCTTCCGCGAGGCGGCGCAGCTCCGTCCGTCGTGGCCGGATCCGTTCATCGGCCTGTCACGCACGTTCATCGCCGGCCTCGGCGACGTGGACCGCGGTGCGGATGCGCTCGCGCAGGCGCGCCGTCTGGGCTACCAGCCGGGCCAGCGCGAGACCGCGCAGCTCGCGGGCGGGTATCAGGAGCGCGGGGACTCGCTGTGGCAGAGCGCGCGCGGCCTTCGCGGCATGCCGCAGGAGCGCGACTACCTTACGCGCTCGTCCGAAGCGTACCAGCAGGCGCTCGATCTCTACACGCAGGTCGCGTCGTTCAGCGGCGTGCCCGGCAGCGTGCGAAAGACGCAGGCCGGCCTGGAGCGCGTGAAGAACCGGATGGGCGAGATCGAAGGGTCGCACTTCAGCATCGACCTCGGCCCGCTCGGCAACGTCACCTTCCGGAAGGATCTCGACGAGTCTGGCGCCGACCATGGCGCCAAGGGTGGCAGCGAGCCGCACGAGGCGAACGACTCGGGCAATTCGGGCGATAGCGGCGAGCCGCAGCAGTGATCCCATGGCAGTGACCTACACGCGCGCGCTGCAGCGCGACACCCACCGCGATACGCGCAGACGGATCGTCGTCGCGGCGAGCGCCGTCGAGACGTCGCAGCTGCTGCTCCTGGCCACGTCGCTCGTGGCGCTCCTGGCCGTGGCGCTGGCCTACGAGGGGCGCGTGCGCCGGAGCGATCCGCTCGGGCCCGCGCAGCCCGCCACCGTGTTCAACCTGGCGAGCGGCACCGACGCCAGCCAGCTCGAGGCGGCACTCGACCCGGCGCTGGCCGCGCCGGCGGACCGCCGCTTCGCGGCGCACGAGCTCCTCAGCTTCCTGGCGGCGGCACGCGACAAGGGCGAGGAGCTGCCCAACGTGGCGGTGATCCTGCGCGCCACCGTGCCAGCCACCCTCATCGATCGCACGCCTGGGCTGGTGACGTATGCCGAGCGGCTGCAGCGTGCTCGCGAGGCGCAGTCGGAGCGCAGCGCGACGGGGCCGGAGCGGCTGGCGCTCTTCTCGTCCGCCGATCTCGTCCTGCTGAAGCCCGGGCTCAGCGTGCGTTCGCCCGGCGAGTTCAGATCGCTGCTGCTGCGCTGGGGCGCGCTCTTCATCGCCGGGTTCTACCTGGTGGTGCTGCTGTGGAAGGTGACCCGCCGCGAGGGCGACCTGCTCCTGCTGTCGGCCGCGCATCTCCTGACCGCGCTCGGCCTGGCGGCGCTGATCTCGCGCGCCGATCCGCTGCGCGACAGCCTGCTCTTCGTCCGCTACGTCCAGGGCGTGCTCGTCGGCCTCGGGTTCCTCGGCGGCCTGTCGCTGGTCAACCTGCGCACCAGCGCGTGGCTGCGCCTGCGCTATCTGCCGCTCGCCGCGGCGTTCACGCTGTCGCTGGCGCTCATCCTGTTTGGCGACGGTCCGGGCTCGAGCGGCGCCAAGGTCAATCTGGGCCCCATCCAGCCGATCGAAGCGATCCGGCTGCTGCTGGCCCTGTTCCTCGCCGGCTACTTCGCGCGCGTGTGGGAGCTGCTGCGGCAGGTGCACGAGAAGGCGCTGCCGCCGGCGGCGCCGTCGTGGCTGCGCATCCCGCGCGTGGGCTACGTGGTGCCGGTGATCGGCGGCGTGGGGCTGGCCCTCGTCTTCTTCTTCCTGCAGAAGGACCTGGGACCGGCGCTGATGCTGTCGTGCGTGTTCCTCGCGCTCTACGCGGTGGCCCGCGGGCGCGTTGCGGCCGCGCTGGCGGGCAGCGCCGTGCTCGTCGCCGGCTTCTATCTGGGCTACCGGCTGCACATCTCCGAGACGCTCGCCGCGCGCGTGGCGATGTGGCAGGCGCCGTGGGACAACGCCGTCCGCGGCGGCGATCAGGTGGCGCAGTCGGTGTGGGCGCTCGCCACTGGCGGCGTGTTCGGCACCGGATTCGGACTGGGGGAGACGCGGTATCTGCCGGCCGGGCACACCGACCTGGCGCTCGCGGCGCTCGGCGAAGAGCTGGGGCTCGTGGGTCTGCTGGCGGTGGGCGCGCTGTATGCGGCGATCACGTGGCGCGGATTCCGCGCGGCGATGAGCGCCGCCAACGACTACGGGTTCTTCCTCGGCACCGCGGTGACGCTGTTCCTCGTCGTGCCGGTGCTGCTCATGGCTGCCGGGCTCCTCGGCGTGGTGCCGCTGACCGGCGTCGTGACGCCGTTTCTGAGCTACGGCGGCTCCGCCATGGCGGCCAACTTCGCGGCGCTCGGCATCGTGATCGCGATTGGCGCGCATCGCGGCGGCCGCGAGGGCGCCGAGCCGTTCCGCGTGCCGATGCGCTACCTCACGCGCGGTCTCGGTTTCGCCGGGCTGGTGCTGGTGGGCGTGCTGGCCAGCGTGCAGCTGGTGCGCGCGGACCGATATGTGGTGCGGCCGCACCTCAGTCTGCAGGCCGACGGCGTGGCACGCTATCAGTACAACCCGCGCGTGCTCGACCTGGTGCGGGCGCTGCCGCGCGG
>Ga0207689_10001916_pt1 | contig 19682 bp, 17 predicted proteins | sample KBSMisM52_FD_184312 | JGI IMG/M metagenome (GOLD analysis project Ga0207689, IMG submission 184312) | Miscanthus rhizosphere microbial communities from Kellogg Biological Station, Michigan, USA - KBS Miscanthus M5-2 (SPAdes) (version 2) | ecosystem: Host-associated > Plants > Roots >... | reverse complement strand
CTGCGTCAGCAGCAGATGCCGGATCTCGCGAAGAGCGACACGGTCCTCGACGCTGCCGTCGCTGACTCGCTGCGCGGCGCCGACGCGAACGATGTCGTCTATCAGCTCGAGGCTTCGCACGACTACGATCCCGCGCCGGGGCTGGAGAAAATCCGCGCGCCGCTGCTCGCGATCAACTTCGCCGACGATCTGATCAATCCGCCGGAGCTCGGCATCCTCGAGCGCGAGATCAAACGCGTGCCGCACGGCCGCGCGCTGGTGATGCCAGTGACGCCGCTATCGCGCGGTCACGGCACGCACACGGTCGCCGCAGTCTGGAAGGAACATCTCGCCGAGTTGTTGCGCAGCTCGGCTCACGACTGAGCCGGCGACCGAGCTTCAGATTCGCCGCAGAATCTGCTCGCCCATGGCGGCATTGCGCGCATTGCCGTTCAGGCCAGTGTCGAGCAGCGTGACTCCGAACAGCACGGCCCAGCCGCGGGCGCGCGTCCAGAGCGGCGTGTTCACGGCGTCGTAGGCTTCCTGCGCTCGCTGCCGCGCTGCCGCGTTCGGCAACAGCATCCACAGACACGCGAGATCGATTGCCGGATCGCCGGACGTCATGTCGCCCCAATCGATCACGCCCGTCATCGTGCCTTCGATCGTCAGCACGTTGCGCGCGTGCAGGTCGCCATGGATCCAGGTCGGCGACGTGCCATTCGGCGCTTCCAGCGCCTCGCTCCACGCGTCGCGGATGCGATGGTCGATCACGTCGGTGGCGTGCTCGAGGTGCTTGATGCGCTCGCCAATGGCTGCCGCGCGGCTGGTCAGCGACGCTGAGCGCTCGAAGTTGCGAGGGGCGTCGGCCGGCGCCGCCACGTGCAGAGCACGCAGGAAGGCCGCCAATCGTGGCGCCTCCTTTGCGGCGACCGGAGAGGCTTCGGCAGTGGCGCCCACCAACCAAGGCACCACGCTCCAGCGCCACGGAAAGCCGAAGGCGGGCTGGCCGACGCGAATCGGTACGGGGATCTGCAGCGGCAAGCGGTCGCTGAGAGTGATGAGCCAGCGCTGCTCGTTGGCAAGCAGGCGCGCCGAGGCAGCAGAGCGCGGCATGCGCACTGCGAACGACTCGCCGAGACGGAACATCCAATTGTCGAAGCCGCGCTCGGCCGCGCGCACCGGCAGCGATGCGAGGTTCGGATGCTGCTGGGCCAGCAGCACTTCGACCAGCTCGATGTCAACATCGACCTCGCCGGGCGGACCATCCATTACTGCCGTGAGCACTGGGCGCTCCACGCGACTCAAGGTGTCGGGGCTGCAAAATCGGCGGTGCTGATGAGATTCGTCTGCACCGTGACGTTCTGCGTGCCCGTGAACGTCAGCGTGTCGTCCGCAGTCGCGTCGTCGTCACCGCAAGTAAAAGCGACCGTATAGGGACCCGCAGGCAGAAAGGCCGCGCGATAGGGATACGCGGTGCTGCCGTTCTGCACGGCTACGCTGGCGACGACCAGCGGATCCGCGTCGGCGCCGCTCGCCTCTTCGATGTCGTCCGGCGTTACGCCGCTGCCGGAGAAGACGTAGACCTTCGGCAGGCAGCCGTCGGTCACCAGTGAGCTGTCGACGTTGCCGGCAATGGCGCCGACTTCTGCGTTTGCGACGATGCGCAACGTTGGGCGCAGCAAGTAACCCTGAGTGCAGGCTGCGGCGGACCCACGCTGTCCGGGAGGTGCGTGCACCGACTTGCGCAGGTCGAAATCGATCGTCAGCGCGACGCTGCCATCGGCAGGCAGCGTGAAGCCGCGATTGAGCTTGAGACCCGACTCGGCGCCACTGGGCACGCGCAGCTCGCACTCCGCGCCGCCGCTCAGCACGACGTACGAGTCGCGCACTGCCGGCTCGTTGTCGACGATGAGCCGGATCCATTCGTAGTCGCCGGCCGGAAGCGTTACGCCGTCGAGCAACAGCGCGGCACGACCGCCCTGGTACTGCAGCAGATCGAGCTGCCGTGGCGATGGCGAGAGGTTCTCCACTCTTTCCGCGGCCGAGCCGGCACGCTTGAAGGCGACGCCGCTGAACTGCACGACGACGCTGCTCGCATCGTCGACGGGTGCATCGGTCACACCGAGGCTGAGCCGGCCTGTGTCGTTGCTCTCGCCGCCGCCCCCGCCGCCGCTGCATCCGGCCAGACCCAGCATCATCGCGATCGCCGCCGCTGGAATCGTTGCTCGCATTTTGCAAATCCTCCTGTGTCGTACACCGTCACACGGCGCTGCCTCGGCAAGGGTTCCAGCGGAACGATTCGACCCCGGCACTCGTGTTGGTTTCTAATGAAGCGCATGGGGTGGCTGAAACGTACGCGGGTTTCACGCGCGACTGGCGACGCCGCTGAGTTCGAGCGGCTGATGCGCGAGCACGTCGCCCCGCTGTATCGCGCCGCCTATCGCTGGACCGGAGCCGTCGATCGCGCCGAGGATCTGGTCCAGCAGCTCCTGGTGCGCCTGTATCCGCGGCTGGCCGAGCTGCGCGAGCTGGACCGCCTGCGGCCGTGGGCCCTGCGCGTTATGTATCGGATCTTCGTGGACGGGATCCGGCGCGAGCGCGCCTCGCCGGTGCAGTTCGGCAGCGAAACGGCTGCCGAGGAAGCAACGGGCGAAGACGAGCCCTGGCTGGATCCAGGGCCCGGGCCCGCAGAGCTCGCTGAGCAGGAGCTCACGCAGGAGCGCCTCTTACGAGCCTGGGAGCAGCTCGGCGAGGACCACCGGGTGGTGCTGTCCCTGCACGACATCGAGGACTACAGCCTTCCTGAGCTGTCCCAGATTATGGATATTCCCCTGGGAACCCTGAAGTCGCGCCTGCACCGGGCGCGTGCCAGACTGCGCGAGCTGCTGGCCGCGGAACGAATAGTCGCGGCGGACCGTGTATGAAAGGGAAGGACGAAACAGGACTTAATGTGGCTGACGCCGAATTCCAGACCCTGCGACAAGCGCTGCGGCAGATGCCGTCGCCGGAACCGCGTGCCGGTTTCGTCGAGCGCGCGCTCGCCCGGGCGGTAGCTCAGTCGCGTAGTGGCCAACGGGCGGCATCCCTTCCCGGGCGCCTGCGCAGCTTCGTGACGCGGTGGGAGACCTGGGCGGGCGCCGCGCTCGGCGGCGCCGTCGCGGCGGCCCTGACTCTGGTGCTGCTGCGGACGGTAGACACCGCGGAAGTGAGCCCGCAGCCGCAGCTTGCGCTGACGCTGCACGAGGCTCGCAACGTCGACGTGTTGATCGACTCGGAGCGCGACCTCAAAGGCGCGACGATCCGCATCGCTGCGAGTGGCAGCATTGCGCTCGACGGCTTCGAAAACGAGCGCCAGGCAGACTGGCAGGCGGATCTCGAACGCGGCAGCAACCTGCTGTCGCTGCCGGTCGTGGCGCGCGCCACCGGCAAGGGCCGGCTGGTCGCCATCGTGGAATTCCAGGGCCGCACGCAGCGCGTTGCGGTCGACCTCACAGTTCTCGAGCCGAAGGTGTCGCGATCATGAAGATCTGCGGAACCACCGGCTTGTCAGAGTCGCGCCGTGCAGTGATGATGCGCGCGGCCGTCATGCTTGCGGCAGTCGTCGCGCTGGGCTCTTTCACACAGCACGCCGCCGCGCAGCAATCACAAGAGAAGCGTGACGATCTCGACGTTACGATGCAGATCATCGCGGACCCGGATGCCAAGCTGCCTGACGAAGTCGTTCGCCGCATTCCTCTGCCAACACGCAAGTCCGCAGGTCCCTCGTCAGCCTCCGGCGCTGCCGCAACCGGCAACTCTGGCAACTCCGGTAATTCCGGCAATTCTGCAAACGCCGGCAATTCCGCTAATTCGGACACCGGCAAGCCCGACAAGAGCGAGATCACGAACGGCAACGAGCGCAACGAAGCTGCGAATGAGCACGGCAAGGAAACTTCGCAGGCCGCTCACGAAGCCGCACGCGAGGCCGCCGATCAGCGCGAAGCGGCACGCCGGGCGGAGGCCGAAGAGCGCAAGAAGAAAGAGCGCGGCCCACCCGACGATCGCCCCGACCCGCCGAAGAAGCCGCCCAAGAATTAGTCTCATTCGCCCTCTGCACGCCGTCCTGACGGTCGTGCTGATCGCGTTTCTGGCTCCCCTCCTCGCGCACGCCCATAGCACCGAGTCGCTGCAGCAGTTCGCGATCGGCAAGCAAGCGGTGGCCGCGAAGGATTTCGTGACAGCGCTCGATGCGTTCGAAGCTGCCGCGGCCGCCGGCATGAGCGGCCCCGCCGTGCAATTCAATATCGGCGTGTGCGCTTATCGGCTCGGCCGTTGGTCGCGAGCCGCGACGGCCTTTCGCGAGGTCGCTCGCACGCCGGAGATGGCGCCGCTCGCATACTACAACCTCGGGCTCGTTGCGCTCGGCGCGGGTAAGCGCGACGAAGCCGCGCGCTGGTTTGCGCAGACAGAGCGCGGCAGTAGCGACGAAGCATTGCGCTCTTTGGCAACGCGGCAACTCGCTCAGCTGCCGCCGCCGCCCCAGCGCAACTGGGTGGCGTTCGGCTCGGCCGCGGCCGGCTACGACGACAACGTTGCGCTGGTCTCGGGCGGCGACGTGCTCGGAGTCAGCGGGACGGACGACGCCTTCGGCGAACTGCAGATCGCGGCGGCGGGTCCTCTGGTCGGACCTTGGCGGTTCGACGGCGGCGTCGTGCTCCTCGATTACCAGGACCTGGACACTTTCGATCAACTCACTGCAAACGCTGGCGCGCGTTATCGCCTGCCGCTCGGCGACTGGACCGGCGAAGCGGCGCTACAGCTCTCGTACTCAACGCTCGATACCGAAGGCTTCGAGAGCAAGCGGATGCTGATGCTCCAGGCCTCGCGCGCGTTGAGCGCAGAGTGGCGTTTGCGCGCGCGTTATCGCTTCAGCGACATCGACGGTCTCGATGGCTTCCAGGGCCTTGATGGCACCCGCCACGAGCTCGGCGTCCGCGGCGTCTGGCACCGGGACAGCTGGGACGTCAGCCTGGAATACAAATACGACACCAGCGACTACGCCGACGAATCCTTGTCGTTCAGCCGCAATCAGTTCAGCGTCGATGTGCAGCGGGACTTCGCCGAGTACTGGAACGTGCAGGCAGGACTGTCGTACGACGACAGCCGCTATGACGTTACGACGAACGGCGGCGAGCAGCGCTTCGAGCTGACGCTGGCGGCCGGCCGCAATCTCAGCGACACGTGGCGAGTCGTCGTGCGTTACGCGTACGCCGACAACTCGGCCGATCTGCCGGAATTCAACTACCAGCGCAACCTGTTCTCGGCTGGCGTCGAGGCAGCCTGGTGACTGGCGCTGTCGTGAGTTGACGCCCGCGGGGCCGCGGTGCTTCCATGCCGCACGAGGTCGCCCCATGCAACGGCAGTACCACGCGCTCATTCCGGCAATCGTCCTGGCGGGCTCCGCGCACGCCTACACGCCGCCGCGCACCGCGGACGGCAAGCCTGACTTGCAAGGGATCTGGGCGAACAATACCGCGACGCCGCTGGAACGACCGGCGATGCTTCAGGGCCGCGCTTATCTCACCGAGCAGGAAGTCGCAGCGCTGAAGAAGCGCTACGCGGAGATCTTCGCCGGCGACGGCGACGCTGCGTTCGGCGACGCCATTTTCGAAGCGGTGCTGCAGGATGTGCAGAAGTACCAGCCGACGACGTTCGACGTCCCCACCGGCAACTACAACGCTTTCTGGCTGGTCGAACGCGACTTCGACAATCGCACGTCGCTGATCACGGATCCGCCGGACGGGCACATGCCGCCGGTCGTGCCGGAAGCTGCCGGCCGGACGATGAAGGCATACCCGACGCAGAGCGCGGAAGGCCCGGAAGCGCGCGGCTTGAGCGAACGCTGCATCACTTTCGGCGTGCCCGACGTGCTCGCGGGCTACAACAGCTACTACCAGATCGTGCAGAGCCCCGGTGCGGTGGTGCTGCATTCGGAAAAGATTCACGACGCACGCATCGTTTACCTGGACGGACGGCCGCACGCGCCGGCAGCGGTCAGCTCGTGGCTCGGCGATTCGCGCGGTCATTGGGACGGCGACACGCTGGTCGTCGAGACCACCAACCTGCGCAGCAGCTTCCTGATCGCATCCGACGCGTTGCACCTGATCGAGCGCTTCACGCGAGTCGGACCGAACACGTTGCAGTACGCAGTCACGGTCGACGATCCGCACACGTGGACGCGGCCCTGGACGCTGATGATTCCGCTGAAGCGCAGCGATCAGCACATCTACGAGTACGCCTGTCACGAAGGCAATATCGGGCTCTCCGGCATCCTCTCGGGCGCCCGCGCCGAAGAAGCGAAATAAATGGCGAAAGACCTGCTGCAAGACGCCGCGTCACGCGCGACGCGCTACCTCGATGACGTCCGGCAACGCCGAGTCTCGCCCTCGCCCGACGCGCTGCGCGAGATGCAGCGCTTCGCGGTGGAGTTGCAGGATGACTCGATCGACGCCGCGAAAGTGCTCGCGGAACTGGACACGCTCGGCTCGCCCGCCACTGTCGCGTGCACGGGCGGTCGTTACTTCGGCTTCGTGACCGGCGGCGCACTGCCCGCGCCGCTGGCGGCGAACATGCTCGCTGCAGCGTGGGACCAGAACAGCGGACTCGAAGTCCAATCGCCGATCGCCGCGCATCTCGAGCGAGTCTGTCGCGACTGGATGATCGCGCTGCTCGGTTTGCCCGCGCAGACGGAAATTGGCTTCGTGACCGGCGCGACGATGGCGAACTTCACCGGACTGGCAGCTGCGCGACACTCCGTGTTGCGCGCGCAGGGCTGGGACGTCGAAGCGCAAGGGCTATTCGGCGCGCCGCCGCTTACGGTCGTGGTCGGCGATGAAGTCCACGTCAGCCTGATGAAAGGACTCGGGATGCTCGGTCTCGGACGCGAGCGTGTGGTGCGGGTGCCCGTCGACGGCCAGGGTCGACTGATCGCTGCACGATTGCCGGCCATCGATGGCCCGTCGATCGTGTGCCTGCAAGCCGGCAACGTGAACACCGGCGCGTTCGATCCGATCGGCGAAGTCGCCGCACGACTGCACGGAACCGGCGCGTGGATTCATGTCGACGGCGCGTTCGGGCTGTGGGCCGCGGCTTCGTCGCAGAAGCGTGCGCTGATCAGCGGCATCGACCTCGCGGACTCGCTGGCGACAGATGCGCACAAGTGGCTCAACGTTCCGTACGACAGCGGTCTCGTGTTCGTACGCGACGCTCGCGCCCTGTATGCGGCGATGTCGGCAAATGCTGCATATTTTCCTGAAGGGCAGACCCGGGACCCGCAGCGCTTCGTTCCGGAAGGGTCACGTCGCGCGCGTGCGATCGAAGTCTGGGCCGCGCTGCGCTCACTGGGCCGGCGCGGTCTGGCGGAGATGATCGAGCGTAATTGTCGGCACGCGGAGCGCTTCGCGAACGAGCTGCGCAAAGCCGGCTATCAGGTGCTCAATGACGTGGTGCTGAATCAGGTACTCGTTTCCTTTGGCGCGCCGGAGGTCACACGACGCGTCATCGCTGCGATTCAGCAGGAGGGCACGTGCTGGTGCGGCGGCACTTCATGGCAGGGAACCCTGGCGATGCGCATCAGCGTTTCGTCGTGGGCGACCAGCGATGCGGACGTCGAACAGAGCATCGCAGCCATCGTGCGCTGTGCGCGGGCAACGCAGCGGGCATGATCGTCGAGAACTTGACCATCGACCGGCGCTTTCGCGGTCCGGCCCAGTCGGGCAACGGCGGTTACGTGTGCGGGCGAATCGCGCGACACGTGCCGGGCGCTGCCACCGTGCGACTCGCAATTCCACCGCCGCTCGATACTCCGCTGTACGTCGATGTGACCGATGGTGTCGCGCGATTGATGGCCGGCACGACGCTGGTGGGCGAAGGCCGTCCGGCACAGCTCGACCTCGAGCCGCGCGCGCCGGTTTCGTTCGAGGCGGCGACTGAAAGCTCGAAGCAGTATCACGGCTTCAAGCAGCACACGTTTCCGCAGTGTTTCGTGTGTGGCCCGCACCGACAGGTAGGAGATGGTCTGCGTATCTTCGCGGGGCCGGTTGCCGGGCGCGAAGCAGTCGCTGCACCTTGGCTGGTCGATCCATCGCTGGGTACGCCGGTAGCGACGGATTTCTTGTGGGCGGCGCTCGATTGTCCGAGCGGCTTCGCGCTGTGGTCGCCGCTCGAAGGGACGACCGTCGTGCTTGGGCAGCTCACGGCAACGATTCGCGGCGCAGTGCAGGCGGGAGATAAATGCGTGGCGATGGGGTGGCCGTTGCAGGTCGAGGGACGCAAGCGCTTCGCGGGGTCCGCGGTGTTTTCGGAGAAGGGTGAGCTGATTGCGCTGGCGCGGGCGATCTGGATCGAGGTGCCGGCGAGTGCGTTCAAAGAGTCGGCCTAGACCTGCTGTAACTTCCAGCGGCCGCGCTTGAAGAGCACTGCGCTCCAGAGTGCGAGCACAGTGAACGACGTCGGCACGGCGATGAAGACGCCGAGCGCGCCGAGGTCCAGAACGTCTGCGAGGATCCACGCGAGCGGCACCTGGCCGAGCCAGAAGCAGAAGAAGTTCAACCGCGTCGGCGTCCACGTGTCGCCGGCGCCATTGAACGCTGCCTCGAAGCACATGCCGGCCGCGTAAAGCGGGAACGCGAGGCTCACGATCCACAACGCGCGCGCTCCGTAGGCGAGCGTTTCCGGATCTGACGTGAACAGGCCCACCAGCGGATACGCGAGAATCACGAAGATCGCGCCGACGATTGCCAACAGCAGCACGTTGAAGCGCATCGCGATGCGCACCGCGGCCTCCGCGCGATCGGGCTTCTGTGCGCCGAGATTCTGGCCGACCAGCGTCGCGCCCGCGTTCGCCAGGCCCCAGGCCGGCATGAGCGCGAACACCACGATGCGAATCGCGATCGTGTAGCCGGCGAGCGCGCCGCTACCGAACACCGAAAGGATCTTGAACAGCCCCACCCAACTCGTGGTGCTGATCAGCAACTGCAGAATGCCGTTACCTGAAGTCGTGATGATGGTCCTCATCACCTCCGGCGCAGGCAGGAAGTGGTGCAGTCGCACGCGCACGCGGCTGTTGTGACCGGCGAGATGCCACAACTGATAGAGCACGCCGATACCGCGACCGATGTTGGTGGCGACTGCCGCGCCGGTCACGCCCAGCTCCGGAAACGGTCCCCAGCCGAAGATGAAGCACGGACCGAGCACGATGTTGAGTGCGTTCGCGAGCCACAGAGTGCGCATCGCGAGCACGGCGTCGCCGGCGCCGCGGAAGATCGCGTTGATCAGGAAGATCATGAACACGGTCACGTTGCCGCCGAGCATGATGCGCGCGAAGTCCGCACCGAGCTCGACGATCGCGGGGCTCGCGCCCATCAGCCGCAGGATGTCCGGCGCGAAGAAGCTGAGCAGCACGCCGAGCCCCGCGGAGATCGTCACGCCGAGCATGATGATCTGCGCCGCCGAGCGCGCAGCGCTTTCTGGATCTTTCTCGCCGATGCGACGTGCGACGATCGCGGTAGCTGCAAACGAGATGCCGATGGCAACTGCGTAGACCAGGCTCATCACCGACTCCGTCAGCCCGATCACGGCGACGGCATCGCGCCCGAGGCGCGACACCCAGAAGACGTCGACGACCGCGAACAGCGACTCCATCAGCATTTCCAGGACCATCGGCACGGCGAGCAGCAGCGTCGCGCGATTGAGCGATTCCGCCGTGTAGTCGTGCTGCTCGCCTTTCAACGCGTGCGCGACGTCGCTCCAGAACGACGTGCGTGCTGGCGACGAGCCGGTCTCTGGGGTTGACGTGGAGGAAGACATGAAGAGTGGCTGCGGCCGGCAGCCGGTACGCGAAAAGCGCGCATTCTATGCTAGCTTTCGTGCGCCATTCCACAGCGGAGCAATCCATGCGCACGGCACTGTTCGTGTCGATCATCGTTTTCGTGCAGGGCGCGCACGCGGGCTCGCTGAGCGCCGACGTCGCACGCCACGCGCAGCAGAATTGGCCGGAATTTCTCGACCTGCTCGCGCTCCCCAACGTCGCGGACCAACCGGCCGACATCCAGCGCAACGCGACCTTCCTCGAGCAGGCGTTCGCGAAGCGCGGTTTCAAGGTGCGGCGGATCGACAATCCTGCCAAGCGACCGGCCGTGTTCGCCGAGCTCGCAGGCGCCAGTCCGCAAGCGCGCACAGTCTTGTTGTATGCGCACTTCGACGGTCAGCCAGTCATTCCCGAGAACTGGTCGCAGCAGGACCCGTTCCGGCCGGTCGTGAAGCGTCGCGATGCGCAGGGCAAATGGCAGGAGGTCGGACGTCAGCAGCTGCAGGCAAGTCCGCTCGATCCGGAGCTGCGCGTGTTCGCGCGTTCCGCGTCCGACGACAAGGCACCGATCATGATGCTGTTGACCGCGGTCGACCTGTTGCGCGCACAGAAGAAATCTCCGGCGATCAACGTCAAGGTTCTGCTCGATCCCGAAGAGGAGATGGGCTCGCCGAGCCTCGCGGGCATGATCGACCAGGACCGCGCGGCGTTCGCAGCCGACGCAATGGTGATTCTCGATGGCCCGCAGCACGATTCCGGTCGCTCGACACTGGTGTTCGGCAATCGCGGCGTGACGCAAGCGACGCTGACCGTGTTCGGTCCGCGCGCGCCGCTGCATAGCGGACACTTCGGCAACTACGCGCCGAACCCGGCGATGCGGCTGGCGCGATTGCTCGCATCGATGAAGGACGACAACGGTCGTGTTCTGGTGAAGGGCTACTACGACGGCGTGGCTCTCTCGTCCGCAGAGCGCGCGAGCCTGAAAGCTGTTGGCGACGACGAGGCGGCGCTGCGCAAGCGGATTGGCATCGCGCAAGCCGAGAAGGTTGGCGACACCTACCAGGAAGCCTTGCAGTACCCGTCGTTGAACGTGCGCGGCATGGCCGCGGCCGGCGTCGGCGCGAAGGCCGCGAACATAGTGCCGAGCGAGGCAGTGGCCGAGATCGACATTCGCACGACCCCGACAACGGACGGCCGCAAGCTGTTCGAGCTACTCAGGCGTCACGTCGAACAGCAGGGTTATCACCTCGTCGAGCAGACGCCAACCGACGCGGACCGCGCGACCTACGACAAGCTCGCGAGCTTGCGCCTTGGCTCGGTCGAAGCAGCGGCACGCACGCCGATGGATGCAGCCGTCGGGCAGTGGGCATTCACAGCACTGAAGTCGCCGACTGCGCCGAATCCTGCGCAGGACCCCGTGCGCATCCGGATGATGGGCGGCACGGTGCCGACGGACGTGCTGGTCGAAGCACTGCATCTGCCGTTCGTGCTGATCCCGACCGTCAACGGCGACAACAATCAACACGCGCACGACGAGAACCTGCGCGTCGGTCATTTCCTCAGCGGCACGGAAATCGTCTACAGTCTGCTCACGACGCCATGAAGCGAGTAGCCGACATCGAGCGATTTCGCGCCAACCTCGTCGACGAGCTGAATGGCGCAGCGCTGTACAACGCGCTGGCCGCGGCCGAGCCCGACGCGAATCGGCGCGACATCTTCCTGCAGCTTGCCGAAGCCGAAGCGCGTCACGCACGCTTCTGGCGCGACAAGCTCACTGCCGCCGGTGTGACCGACGTGCCGTTCTCGCCGACTCTGCGCACACGGATCATCAGTGCGCTCGCGCGCCGCTTCGGACCGCGCTTCGTGTTGCCGACCGTTGCTGCGGCCGAGTTCAACGATCGCGGCAAGTATCTGAGTCAGCCCGATGCGCAGTCGATCTCCGCGGAAGAGCGCGGGCACGCCGCAGTCGTCGAAGCGATCGCCGGCCCGACGCATCGCGCGAGCACTTTGGGCAGTGACATCGGTCGCGCCGAACCGTGGCACAGGAGTGCGTCGGGCAACAACCTGCGCGCTGCCGTGCTGGGCGCGAACGACGGGCTCGTCTCGAACTTCTGTCTGGTGATGGGCGTCGCGGGCGCCGGCGCGTCGACTCGCACGATTCTCATGACCGGTGTCGCCGGGCTCGTGGCCGGCGCGTGCTCGATGGCGCTCGGCGAGTGGCTGTCGGTCGCCAACGCACGCGAGCTGGCGACGATGCAAATCGAGAAGGAACGCGAAGAGATCGAGCAGTCGCCCGAAGCGGAAGAGCATGAGCTCGCCCTGATCCTGCAAGCGAAGGGCGTGGCGAAGGCGGAAGCGCAGCGCGCTGCAGCTCAGATCATGCAAGACAAGGAAGGTGCGCTCGACACGCTGGCTCGCGAAGAGCTGGGCATCGATCCCAACGAGCTCGGCGGTAATCCGTGGGCTGCAGCGGGTACTTCGTTCGCGTTGTTCGCGATGGGCGCGGTATTTCCGATCCTGCCTTACATGTGGAGCAGCGGCAGCGTATCGATCATCACCAGTGCGGCACTGAGCGCGCTGGTGCTCGCCGCGATCGGCATGCTCACGTCGCTGTTCAATGGACGCAGCGCTACGTACTCAGCGCTGCGACAGGTCGCATTCGGATGCCTGGCTGCGGCAGTGACCTACGGAGTCGGCAGACTCTTGGGCGTCTCGCTGTCGTAGGAGCTGGCGGCTGCGGATCTGCGGTGCCAGATGGCCTTGGCGCGCTCGCCGAGGCGGTACAGATACGTGTACAGCACCGGCACGATCAGCAGCGTCAGGACCGTCGAGGTGATGACGCCACCGATCACGGCGCGTCCCATCGGCGCGAGCATCTCGCCGCCCTGTCCCACACCAACCGCCATCGGCAACATGCCGAAGATCATTGCCATGGTCGTCATCAGGATCGGCCGCAAGCGCACCTGCCCGGCTTCGCGGATCGCCTCGTGCAGGCTGCGGCCGTTGCGCAGCGCCTGGTTGGTGAAATCGACGAGCAGAATTGCGTTCTTGGTCACCAGGCCCATCAGCATGATGAAGCCGATGATCGAGAAGATGTTGAGCGTCGTGCCGGTGAACAACAGCGCCAGCAGCACGCCGATGAGCGACAGCGGCAGCGACACCATGATCGCGATTGGCTGGATGAAGCTGCCGAACTGCGACGCCAGCACCAGGTAGATGAAGATCACTGCAAGGCCGAGCGCAGCGAGCGCCGCACTGAACGTCTCGTTCATTTCCTGCTGACCGCCGCTCAAGTCGAAGCGATAGCCGGGCGGCAGTTTCATTTCCTTCACGACCCGCTCCGCATCCGAGCCGACGTCGCCCGACGGGCGGCCGTTCGCGTTCGCGTAGATCGAAATGCGACGCTGCAGATTGAGACGCTTGATCTGCTGCGGGCTGCCGGTCTCGACGAACTCCGCGACCTGCCGCAGCGGCACCAGGAGCGGTGAGCCGTTCGCGTCGAGACGCGAGCTGGCCACGTACAGATCGCCGAGATCGGCGGCGATTTCGCGGCGATGCTTCGGCAGCTGCACGATCACGTCGTAGTCCTGACCGTCCGGGCCGAGCCACGTGCTGATGTCATCGCCCGCGATCAACGGTCGCAGCGCGTTGCCGATTGCGGCGGTCGTGAGCCCGAGATCGCTCGCGAGCTCGTTGTTGATGCGCACGGCGATCGTCGGGTTCGCACCCTTCTCGCTGCTTTCCAGGTCGGCGATGCCCGGCACCTTCGCAAGCCGCTTCATGAGCTCCTGCGACAGCTCGGTGAGCTTGCCGCTGTCGGGGCCGAGCAGCGAGATCGCCACCGGGCGATTGTTCTGGTTGATCGAAACCGTGAGCCCGGCCATGCGCAGCAGCCGCTCGCGGATGATGTTCTCGTACTCGGTCTGCGGCGGACGCTTGGTCGTCTTGCGATCCGCAAGCACGACGGTGAGACGCGCGTAGTTCTTGCCTTCGTCCGTGCCGACGGTCGTGACGATCGCCTCGACGCCTTTGATCTCGCGGATCGCCGCCTCGGCGTCGCGAATCTTCGCATCCGTGTATTGCAGGCTCGAGCCGATCGGCGTGTTCAGCCGCATCGACACCATGCCTTCGTCCTGCTGCGGCACGAACTCGGTACCGATCAGCGGCACGATCATGAAGCTGCCGAAGAACGTCAGCGCGGCCACGCCCAGCAACAGCACTCGCGGGCTGAAGAAGCGCGCATAGCGGCGGCCGCTCAACGTCCAGCGCAGCAGCCGGTCGTACACGACGTGTGCGCGCTCAACTACTCGCTCGACGCGCTCCATGATGCGGCCCAGCCATGGCAAGCGGCGGAAGCGGCCGTGGGACGGATCCGGCCAGATCGACGACAGCATCGGATCGAGCGTGAAGCTGACGAACAACGACACCATCACGGCGACCGCGACCGTGATGCCGAACTGCAGGAAGAAGCGGCCGATGACCCCGCTCATGAATGCAACGGGAATGAACACGGCCAGGATCGCGAACGTGGTCGCCATCACGGCGACGCCGATTTCCTGCGTGCCCTGCAGCGCCGCTTCGCGATGGCTCTTGCCCATGTTCATGTGACGCACGATGTTCTCGCGCACCACGATCGCGTCGTCGATCAGCAGGCCGATGCACAGCGACAGGGCCATCAGCGTCATGAAGTTCAGCGAGAAGCCGAAAGCGTGCAGCGCGATGAACGTCGCGATCGCCGAGATCGGCAGCGTCAAGCCGGTGATCACCGTCGAGCGCCAGGAATGCAGGAACAGGAACACAATCAGGATCGTGAGCATCGCGCCTTCGAAGATCGTTTCCTTGACGCGCTCCATCGAGCCCTCGATCCACTTCGCATCCGACCACAGCGTGCGGATCTTCACGTCCTCGGGCAGACGGCCCTGCAGCTCGGCGATCGCCTCGTCGACGCCCTTGCCGACCTGCACGAGATTCGCCTGCTGCGCGCGATAGACCGAGAGCGAAACCGAGCGCATGCCGTCGACGCGCGCGATCGACTGCTCTTCCTGCTCGCCGTCGACGATGTCGGCTACCTGGCCCAGGTAAACCGGCGCGCCGCCCTGATTCGTGACGATGATGCGCTCGAAGCCACGCGGATCCTTGATGCGGCCTTCGACGCGCACCAGCTGCTCGCTCGCTTCGCGCGAGATGCTGCCGGCGGGCAGATCCTGATTCTCGGCGCGAATCGCGGCGATCACCTGGTCGACGCCGACGCGCAGGCTCTGCAACTGTTCCGGACGCAGGTAGATCTGCACCTGCCGCTGCACCGAGCCGCCGACCTCGATGTGACCGACGCCGGCGACGTTCTGCAGACGCTTCACGATCTGCTGATCGACCAGCGTCGAGACTTCGCGCAGGCTGCGCGCGCCCGAATACACGACCATCTCGACCGCCGCGCCCTGCTGACTGTCTGCACTGGCGCGCTCGATCTTCGGTTCGCGCACCTCGCGCGGCAGCGTCGAGCGGATCTGGGCAACCCGGTCGCGGACTTCCTGCGTCGCCGCGATCACGTCGGTTTCGAGACGGAACTCGATCTGGAAGTTGGCGCGGCCTTCACGCGCGGTCGCGTAGATGTTGCGTACGCCTTCGATCGAGTTGATGACGTTCTCGATCGGCTTGAGCACTTCGTCTTCGATCGCTTCCGGCGAAGCGCCCGGGTACTCCACCTCGATGTACGCCTCCGGCATGCTGATCTCGGGCATTTCCTCGACCGGCAGCAGGCGATAGGAGAACAGGCCGAGCACGACCAGCGCGAGCATGACCATGGTCGCGAAGACGGGCTGGTTGATGCTGGTCTTGGTGATCCACATAAGAAGAGAAGCGGAGAGCGGTTAGCGGTTGGCGGTCAGTGCGGAAGCCGAGGCGGAGTCGGCGCGCACGAGAACTTTCTGGCCGACTTGGGCGGCGGTGATCTCGGTGACGATGACGCGGTCACCGGCCGCGAGGCCTTCGCGCACTTCGACGAAGGTGGCGCCGGGACCAGCGGCACCGACCCTGACGTTGGTGCGTGCAATCTTCTCGTCGCGCAGGGTGTAGACGTAGGTTGCGCCGGCTTCTGCGTGCACTGCTCGTTGCGGCACGGCCAGCACTGGTTCCGTCGTGTCGAGCGTGAGCGCGCCTTGCGCGAACATGCCGCCCTTCAGTGCGCGGTTCGGATTCGGCACGGCGATGTAGATCGTGATCGCGCGCGAGCCGTCCGCAGTGATCGGATTGATCCGCTGCACTTCGCCGACGAACTCACGGCTACCGAAGCCGCCGACCTTGAACTTCGCAGGCTGCCCGATCTGGACCGCGGGAATGTCGGCTGCGGGTACGGCGGCTTCGAGCACCATCTGGCGCAAGTCGACGAGCGTCACGATGGTCGAGTCCATCGACACTTTCTCGCCCGGCTGCACGTGGCGCTTGGCGACCGTGCCGGCGAACGGCGCGCGGATCACCGCATCTTCGAGGCCGATCTTCGCCAGGCGCGCGTCGGCCTCAGCGAGTTTCAGGTTCGCGACCATGCCGGCATAGGCACTCTCGGTCGCTTCGTAAGTGTTCTGAGAGATGTAGTGCTGATCGAGCAGCACGCGGTTCTTGTCGCGATTGAGCGTGGCGAGATCCAGGTCCGCTCGCGCGCGGTCGACGGCCGCGAGCTGACGATCGTATTGCGCTTGCAGGTTGCGCGTATCGATGCGCGCGAGCACTTCGCCTTCGCGCACGTCCTGGCCTTCGCGCAGCGGCACCAGCTCGACTTCACCGCCGACTTTCGACTTCAACGTCGCCTGCACGATCGGCGACATCGATCCCGACAGCGGCAGCGAACGCGACAGCTTCTGGAGCGCGACCGTCGTGACGTCGACGGAGGCCAGCTCGAGCGGCTGTGTAGTCGCAGCGGCGGCCGCGGGCGCAGCCGCCGGGCCGCGCACTGCCATGTAAACGACAGCGCCGATGATCGCGGCTAGCAACGCGGCGATCAGGGCCTTCATCTGCCAGCCGCGCGAGACCGGAGGAGCAACCTGCGCACCGGAACCGGCATCCGCGGCGGCGGCGTCCGCGCGCGGAAACGGCGTCACGCTCGCCAGCGCCGGAGCGCTGTCTTCGAGTGTGTCTGAGCGAACGAAGTGCTTATTGGCCGTCGTCATTAGTCTGTCCCTTTCGAATGCCCTGCCTGCGGTCCGCTACGACCGCCCGTCCAGAACACCGGCGCTGGCGCCAAGTTGCAGAATTGGACGCGACCACGGGCGCGAAAGGTTGCAGCTGGGCCGCTTGCAGATCGACGCAGGGGGCCAAACAGGGAAAAGCTCACACTTAGGCTGACAAAGATCGTTTATCCTCCCGTCACCACAACTCAAAAGACGAATCCGCGGCGATGCCGACGCACTCCTGGCGACGACTCCTTCTGACTCTGCTCCTGGCGCCCGCGCTGACCTTCGCCTCCCCTGCCGGGACCGCTGTCGCGACCGGTCAGGCCAAGCCGAAACATGTCGGCAAGCTCGACGTCCGCTCCAGCTCGGTCCTGGTCCTGGACGCCGCCGATTCGTCGGTGCTGTATTCGAAACAGGCGCAGCAGCCGCTGCCGATTGCCTCGATCACCAAGCTCATGACCGCCCTGGTCGTTCTCGATGCCGGGCAGCCCCTCGACGAGATGATCGAGCTGACCGCGGAGGACCGGCGGCTGGAGCGCAGCTCGGCTTCACGACTGGCTGTCGGCAGCCATCTGAGCCGGGGTGACCTGCTCCATCTGGCTTTGATGTCGTCCGAGAACCGGGCGGCTCACGCGGTGGCACGAGCCTATCCAGGCGGGATCCCCGCTTGCCTCAAGGCTATGAATGCCAAGGCACGCGACCTCGGCATGCCCACTGCCCATTTCACCGATCCGACGGGCCTGTCGAGCGGGAACGTTTCCAGTGCCGCCGACCTGGCGAAGCTGGTTTCCGCCGCGGCTGCCGATCCGACTATTCGCACGTTTTCGACCAGCGCAAGCCATACCGTGGCGGTCGGCAAGCAGGAACTCGAGTTCCGCAATACCAACTCCCTGGTGCGTAAGGACGACTGGGACGTGATCCTGCAGAAGACGGGCTATACCAGTGACGCCGGCCAGTGCCTGGTCATGAAGACCGTCATCCGGGAGCGGCCGGTGCTGATCGTGCTGCTCAACTCCTTCGGCAAGTACACGCGAGTCGCCGACGCCCGCCGCATCCGCAAGTGGATGGAAGCCGGCCTGGAGCCGGGCCAGCTGGCACAGGTCGCCCGGTAGGAATTCGGCGGACCGACCCCATATCGACCGGCTGCAATCGCAGCCCGGCCCCTGGAGGCGCGGTTGCAGCACTTTTCGACTACAATCCGCGTCCCCGCATGTCAGCCCCACATCAGGAATCAATGGTGAATCAACCCGAACTCGAGCTCCAATTGAAGGTCTGGAAGGAACTTGCCATCAGCAAACAGATGCTGATGCGCGCAGCGACGGATGCGCTGAAGCTGGATCCGAACTGTTCGCAGGAAGAGCTCAAGGCGGCCCTCGAAAGCGTTCTGAAGAAGATCGCGAAAGCCGAGACCGAAACCGCCGAAGCCCGCGCGCAGGCGAAGATCACGATCACGGCGATGGAGAACAAAGTCGCCGCGAGCGAGCGAGCGCTGGCCACCGCCCAGGCGAGCGTCACGCAATTGCAGGCTGCGCAAGAGAACAGCACGAAGCAGATGGCCACCGATCGCGCCGCTGCCGCCAAAGAGCTGCAGAAGGTGAAGGATCGCGTCGCCGAGCAGGAGAAGGCGCTCAAGGCGATCAACACCGCGCTGTCGGATACGCCGGAGAACGTCATCAAGAAGATGAACGTGCTCAAGAAGCAGAAGCAGGAAGAAGCCGATCTCCGCCGCGAAATCGAAACCTCGCTGAACACGCTGCGCAACGAGAAGAAGCAGCAGGATCAGAAGGCCGCTGCCGGCGAGAAGCTCGCGCCACAGTATCGCGAGCTGCATGAGATCAGCGTGAAGCTGCATGAGCGCGCCACAGCCGCGCTGCCGGATGCAAAGGATCTGCCGGTCGTGCCGGAGCTCGATGCGAAGCTGCTCGAGAGCCTCGGCGTGAAGGTCGCAGACGAAGACAAGACCGACGCCAAGGCCGAGAACGGCTCCAAGCAGAAGTCGAAGAAGAAATAGTAGTTGCCCGCCAGTGCCCTCCCGTTCGGGAGGGCACTTAGCGCCGCGCTTCCAGCGGCGCAAATCTGTCCGATCCGTCCGCTGTTTTTTTCTATCCGCCGCGCCCCGCGCGGGTTCGCCGGTAGCGTGCCGCAACTGGCCGGCCGCCTCTCGTCGACTGCAACCTTTCCGAGGAGGATCGCATCTGAACTAACGAACACCGCAATAACGCGGCTGGCAATGAAAGATAGAGAGTAAGGAGATCGCCATGTATGCCCTCAACCAGATGAGCCGGACCACGCAGCGCACCGTTTGCACCGTGGTGTCCGCCGTGATCGTTGCCCTCTGGCTCAGCCTCGGGGCGTATGGCGCAGAGATGGCCGCTCACCCCGGCTACTCGGTCACGATCACGCAGATCCAGTAATTCCCTGGAGCCCACTGCCGGCGTAGCGAATGAAGCACGCCGGCAGTCTTGGCAACGAACGCCCTCCCCGACCCCCGGCGAGCGGCGCAAACTACCGGAATGCAGCACCAGCTTCGTTCCGGCTTTTTTTTAACCATCACCCTCGTCGCCAGCGCTGCCGTTGCAGACTCATCGGTCACGCAACAGCGCAGCGTCACTAAGATCGCCGAAGGCGTTTACGCAATCCGGCACGTCGATTCGCCGGATAGCAATCCTCAAGGCAACACTACCGTCATCATC
>Ga0207689_10001906_pt1 | contig 19720 bp, 34 predicted proteins | sample KBSMisM52_FD_184312 | JGI IMG/M metagenome (GOLD analysis project Ga0207689, IMG submission 184312) | Miscanthus rhizosphere microbial communities from Kellogg Biological Station, Michigan, USA - KBS Miscanthus M5-2 (SPAdes) (version 2) | ecosystem: Host-associated > Plants > Roots >... | reverse complement strand
CCGCTCCGCTCGCCTCCGGCGCCGGACGCCGCTCCGCGGCCCCGCGGCGTCCCCGCCGCGCAGGTGCTTGACAGTCGCACGCTCCGCGTGCTAGGCGCTTGTAGCGATGCGCGTAACGCTCTACGCCGCGCGGATGAGCGCCGGCGTCTCCAGGCACAGGCACCCGCGCCGGCGGCAGCCGATGCCGGCGCGGTCGCTGTGCCACCTGGTTGGGTCGCCGCAGCTCGGGCAGTGCCGCGCCGGCGCCGGCCGCGCCGGCGCCGGCTCGTCGAGCGCGGCGGCCACCATCCGGGCGTAGGAGTCCGCGAGCGTGTTGACGACGTCGACCGTCGTCCGCCGGCGGCCCCAGGGCACCAGGTCCCAGAGCCGAGCGCGCCCGAAGTCGTACAGCTCCCGCGCGGTCGGCTGCGGGGGCAGGCGTCCGTCGTCGGGCTCGTACTCGGGGTGAAGGTCCCCGTTGATCACCACGCGCGCCGGCGGTGCCACTCGTCGCCGCACGCGCGCACGCCGAACCTGCCGCGCGTGGTGTCGACCTCGCGGCGGTCGGCGCGGTCGGTGGCGCCGCAGGTCGGGCAGAGGCCGCCGGCGTAGGGCTCGACAGGGCGCCGGCGGGGGCAGGCGTGCCCGATCGCGAGCGCGGTGACCTGCGCGAGGGTCCACGATGCCTCGTCGCTGGCGAGCTGCTCACCGCAGTAGTCGCAGCAGAGCATCACGCCGCCGTCGGTGGTGCCGCACACGGTGAAGTCCTCGCCGTGCACGCCGAGCGCGGTCACGCGGCATCGGGCACGGAGCGTGCCATCTCGCGCAGCAGTGCGAACGCTTCTGACAGCTCGATGCACCCGGCGCCGAACTCGCCCAGGTGCGACAGGTCGCGGTGGACGTAGTAGCCCGGGGGGTGCAGGGCATCCCACAGGTACACGCCGTCGCAATCGAACGGCGCGGCACCGTGCCAAACGGTCATCCAAACGGCGTGCTCGTAGTCGTGCGCGACGCCGAGCTGCGCGCGCCGGCCGCGGGCTCGGAAGTAGAAGTAGCGGCCATCGCGCAACCGGCCCTGAACCTGCACTGGCACGGCCTCGCAGGTGACCGTCACGTCCTCCGACAGGGTCGCGCTCACCGCGGGTCCTGGTGACGCTGCAACAGGTACAGCTCGTATGCGGTCGCTGGGCGCGCCCAGACCGGGATGTGCTCGCCGTCCCAGTCCAGCTCGATCGATTCCAGGACTGTGAAGGGGTTGGGTCCCCCGGTCGGCAGCGACTCCGCTCCTGACGTGGCAGAGAGTCCGACCGGGGGCCCGCCCGCGCCGTCGTCGGTGGGCTCAGACGGCGCTGTGTGGCCGTCTCCTGACGTGAGGGGAGTCGGCCTGACCACGCGCCCAGGGTAGCCCGTTTCAGCCCTCCTGGCGGCGTCTCTCGCACTCGCGGGTGCATCGGTGGTTGGCCCAGTCGAGCCGGCCGTCGCGCCACGCCGGCAGGCACGGCCAACCCCAGGACTCGCGGGCTCGGTCTCGGATTTGCTCGGGTGTCAACCCTGGTCTTTCGCGCAGCTCGCGCCGGCGAGCCGCGCGGGCCAGGGGTCCAGGCCAGGCCACGTAGGGGGTCATGCCGCGAACGCGGCCGGCGCGGTGCCCGGCCAGCCACGCGTCCCAGGTCTGCGGGTCGGACATCCACCACGTGATCGGGTAGTCGTCGAGCGAGGGGCGGTCGCGGTCACGAGACGCTGTATCCGGTGCCACCGTTGAACTCCATGTAACCGGCCCCCTCGCCGATGTCCTCATAGATCACGTCTTCGATGAAGTACTCCTCGAACAGCTCGTCATCTAGCTCGCCGTCCTCCCAAGCCTCTTCGATCCGAGACCAGTCACCGGAGCTGCCCTCGACCCGCAACGGGGCGTGCCCGTCCTGGCCTCGCACGCGCGAGTCACGGCCCATGGTGACGCGGCCCGTGATCTCGAACCGGTGCCCCTGCAGCGCGGCCCGCGGGAACGTGCCAGCCATCGCCCGGTAGGCGCGCTCGATCAACTCGCGGTTGGCCTTGGACGGCGCCTGAGTCTCCGACAGCCACCGCCGCAGCGTGGTCGGTGAGACGTCGAGCCCTACAGCGTCCGCGGCCCGCGACCCGCGGTCGCTGCTGGTGAGCTTGGAGAGCTGCGCGTGCCATCCCTTCGCCCGATAGGTGCTCATCTCGCCGCGGCCGGTGTAGCCGAGCTGCCGCGCGTAGTCGACGAGCGCGGCCCCGAACGTGCCACCGCTACCGGTCGGCATCGTCACCGCCTCTCAGCCGGTGCGCGGCCCACCCGATCGTGCACGCGAGGACGAGCGCAACGAACGTCCACGCGCCGAGGATCGCGCTGAGCGTGACTAGCCAGTCCCACACGTCATCCCACACGGGCGCGCCTGCCCTTCTGTCGGCCTACCCAGGTCGCCGCGGGGAGCGGCGATGCCACGTGCTCGTCCGGTCCGATCTTGACGTCCTTGTGCGCGACCTGCCCGAACCGTCGGCCGATCACGTACGGCGCCGGCGCCCAGGTGCTGTCAGCGTCGTCGGGCGCGACGAACACCACCTCATCAACGGCGCCGATCGATAGCAGCTCTGCGCCGTGCCCGATCGCTTGCCAGGCACGGACCCAGTGCCGCACGGATGCCTCTGCGCGGATGCTGACCGACCAGTCAGGCCGCCAGAACGGGGACCGCGATTCCTTGGGCCACAGCGACCGCAGCGCGATCGACGAGCGGCGCTTGACGAGCGCGTAGGCGTCCGGGTCGGCGGCGTTCTGCTCCCGCGCTTCCCGCACCGCGCGGGAGAACGCTGAGAACAGACCACCTGTCGCGCGGCCGGTCCACGAGTCACGGATGACCGGGGCCGGTATCACGCCCTCGCCGGCGAGCTTCACCAGGAGGTCAAGGTGCGGGGTGGTCACCCAGAGGTCGCCGGCGACGTCCGCGAGCCGGCCCAGGGGGTGACCGATCCGCGAGTCGACCCAGGGGATCGGGTCGATGTGGAAGATGCCTGCCAGCGGCTTACCGTCGGAACTGCGCGGCTCGTCGAGCGCGCCGGAGTGCGTGAGCAGATTCGCTGCGACGACAGTGCTCGACGCCGCGGACGGGTACGAGCCGCGCCTGTCGAACACGGCCACCATGCCGGAGGTCGGCAGCTCGTCACGCGTCCACCGGTGCTCTCCGGTCATCCGCTCGACTATCAGCGTCCACGGCGCAGCGTCGCGGTCGCTCTCCCGAATCCGGGGCACGGGGTGCATCCGCGAGGCCGCTAGCGCCTCCTTCATCAACCGGAACCCGTTGAACTGCAACGTTTCGTCGAGCGGTTCCGCGTACTCGTCGCGGCCGGCGAGGGGCACCGTCTCAGGCTCCACGGGTGCGGGCTCGTCCGCGGGCGGCAGCTCGAGCTCGGGACACCCTGGGTGGGTGCGTTGCCCTTGAATGGCCACGATCATCGGCTCGCCGCACGCTTCGCACCGGCTGAACCCAGGCCCCGGACGTGTCCGGCGAGGGTCGGGCGTGAGCTGCCACCGCCCGTAGAACAGTCGGATCACCTGCTCACGGCGCAGCCTGTCGAGCACCTTGCCGAGCGAGGGGCCGATGCCGAGCTTGTGAAGCTCCCGCCGCGACCGCGGCCCCTCGCGCAGCTCTGCCAGTACGGCGCGCTTGTGGCCAACGGCGCCGGCCTCTGCGGGGCCGATGGTCTGAGTGAACGTCCACGTACCGTCATCGTTCTGGACGAGCGGGTAGGCGAACGCGGGCCCGTTGCGGACCTTCAAGGACCGCAAAACCGCTGTGGTGTAACCGGTCTCGTCGTCCGGGCGCGTGACGTCGAGCTTGCAAACCATCGTCGAGCTACCCGCGGTGCCTGTCGAGCCCGAGACCTCGCCGGCCTTATTCGTGTGGTGCACAAGGACGATCGCGACGCCGTGACGCTTGGCAAGGTTGTTCAGCTCGCCTACCGTCTCCGCCTCCCACGTGTACACGTTCGCGTGCGGGGGCCGCGGGCCCATGAACTTGCTCAGGGTGTCGATCACAACCACACCGAGCGGCGCGCCGGCCGCGCGTGCGTCGGTCAACGCCTGGTCGAGGTAGGCGATGTGGCGCCACGCGGGCAGACGGAAGCTCGCCCAATCCTCGCGCTCGGGCGGCGGGATCACCCAAGCCGTGTACCACAGGTAGTTGTCTTTCCGTTCCCACGAGCCATCTTCGGGGAGGTCGCCATAGGGGGTGATGGCATAGCCACGCTCGCGGGTGAGGACCGAATCGCCCTCTAGATCGATCACCCAGGCGAGGTGACCACCGAGCCCGGGGGGGTCCCAGTCACCGAGCGGTCGCCCGTAGCACAGGTGATGCAAAATCTGTTGCACCACATACGATTTCCCCGCGCCAGGGTCCGCGATGATGATGCTCACGCCGATCGGCAGCAAGCCGTCAATTAGCCACGCCGGCGGCGGCTCGTCGCCCCGTTCACGGTTCTGCGCATCGGAATACACGGCGTCGCGGTCCGCGACGAGCTGCTGCATCCGGGTGAGCGGGTGCTCGACAACTGTGGTCGGATCAGCCAATTCGGCTACCATGCAAAAGACTCCGATCGACGTGCGCAACGCGTAGCAACGGAGCGAGTGCCCATGAGGGTGGGTGCGTGAGGGGCCGGACGGTATAGGCGACCGTCCGGTCCCTCAGTCGTCCCCGGGGGGCGGCCCGGGTTGGCCCGATCCTACGGCCCCCCCTAGCCGCTCTAGCAGGCATTGCGCCAGGTCAGACGGGTTGTGTCCCGCGACCAGGCACGCGATGACATCGGATGGTGACACGTCGCGCTCAGCGTGCACCGCCACAGAGCGGACGAGCGCGCGGAAAGCCAGAGCTTCCGGCGCGCGCAGCGTCAAGGATGTGTACCCAGGTCTCGGCATGCTGCAGACCGTACCGTCCCGACCGCACGGGTGATACGTTCGACACGACCGATTGCATCCTGCCCTCACAGGGAGACACTCAGTGACAATCACTACTCACCGTTGCTGCCTATGCGACGGCCCAGAGGTGCCCGCCGCGACCGGCGTTGACGCCATCTGCGAGCGCTGCACCGCCGAGCACTCGCGCACCTACCGGGAGCAGCTCGCCGGCGACCGGCGCGAGGCGATGCGCGCTGTGATGGAGCGGCACGCCGGCTCGCTGCGCACGTTCGACCCCGAGAGCTTCACGGGGGGCAACGCTGACAGCCGCGCCACGGTGCTGGACTTCGTACACCACGTGTGGGTCCGCACGTTCGGCATCGACGAGTTGCTCGACGGCGCGACGCGGCTGAGCGAGGACGAGTGCCGCGCGCTCGTCCTGGGCGCGATGCACATCACGCAGCAGTCCCGGAAGGGCGCCTGGTCGGCCCGCGCGAGGATCGCCGAGGACGAGATCGCCGCGGGCACCTACGCGCTGCAGTGGTCTGTCATGCAGCTCGCGCTCATCAACCTCGGGTGGGAGAGGTGAGCCGGCCGCGGCTGAACCCATGGTTCGACGAGCGCGCCGCTATCGACGCGCTGCTCGACCCGCCGCCGCCGCCGGCGCCCCAGGAGGACCCCGAGCGCCCCTGCGCCGAGTGCGGCAAGCCCGTCCGGGAGTGCCGCGGGGCCCTCCTCGCCCGATCGGAGACCCGATGAACGGCGACGACGAGCTGCGCCCCTCGCCGGCGATGCTCGCGCTCGGGGTGATCACGCTCGTCCTGTCCGGCTACGGGCTCTACGGGCTCATGGTCACGTTCGGCGGGTTCCCCGCGCCCCTCGCGGCGGCGGCGGTCGCCGGACTCGACCTCTTCGCGATCGCCGCGGGACGTCACGCGGTCGCGCTCGCCCGCGACGGCGACTCGCCGGCGCTGTGGCTGGCGCTCGTGGTGCTCGTCGTCGGGATCTCCGCCGCGGCGCAGTACTCGCACATTCACCTGATCGGCGGACCCCCCATCGTCGGCATCGTCGCGGCGGCCTTCCCGTGCGCGACTGTGCTGCTGTTCCACGGGTCGCTGCGACGAGCTGCCCGGCTCGACGGCCGGCGGACGCACCGGGTCGCGCCACCGCGGGCCACGTTCGAGCCTCTGCTGTGGGTGGTCTACCCGCGGGCCACCTGGCAGGCGTTCAAGCTCGCCGTTGCCGATCGCTCCCTAGGCGCGTCCGGGGCGTTCAAGATCGGCATAGCCGTCACCTCGCGGGAGCGCGACCGCGCCGATGCTCAGGAGGGTGGCCGCCGCGACGTCGACCTGTGGGCCGTCCTGGGCGCGCTCAGCACCCTTCCGGCCTTGACCGGGCACCCGCCGGCGGACGTCCCGGACATGTCCGGCGGACGTCCGGTCAGCACGGCATCTCTCGTGCGGGCGGCCATCGCTGCCGGGTGCACAGACCTTGACGCCGTGACCGAACATGTCCGCCGGACGGCGCCGGCAGCGCCGGCGGACACGATCCGGCGCGCCTACGCACGCGCCACAACCGATGAGGCCGCGTCGTGAGCCGCGGCCCGTACAACCGGGAGAGAGGCACCATGCAGCTACAGGGGGCCATCCGGCGCCTACTCGGGCACCGCGCGGAGGAGGTCACGGCGTTGGACGCTGAGGCCGCGCACCGCGAGCTGCAGCGCCTGGTCGCGGGGCACGTGGCGGAGCTGCGGCAGCTCGACGAGCTGCGGCAGCTCCCGCCGCTCGACTCCGGACAGCTCGACGTCGTCGATGTCGACGACGGCGACGAGGACGAGTGCCGCTGGTGCGGTGCCCGATGACCATCGCGACGCACTACCTCGAGCGTGGCCAGTCGGAGGCCCCGTGCGGTGAGGTCCCGTCCCTGGCGAGCCGTGACCCGAACGTCGTCACGTGCCAGGTGTGCCGCATCGTGCTCGGGCTCGCCGTCACGGTCCGGACGCGGATCACGGTCAACCTGGTCGAGCTGTACGCGGTGCCGTTCGTCTGCGCGGTGTGCGAGCGCCCGCACGCCTACGTCACCCCGTCGGCGGAGGCTGCCGAGCGCGCGACGCGCCTGATCCACATGCTCGGGCTCGCCTGCACGGGGTGCGTGCCCCGCGGAACCTGAGCGCTCCGCCGCGTGGCGGCCCCCAGGAGCGACGTACGGCCCCTCCCCGGCACTCGGGGAGGGGCCGACGCGTTCTAGAGCCGCTCAGGGGCGCTCAGCGGCTCACCGCAGGAACGCTGCGACCGCCGCCGCGGACAGGCTGCCCACCGTCGCCGAGATGACCGACGCCGGAATGGCCAGGGTCCAGCGCTCGACGCCGCGTAGCCGGTGCTCGTGGTCGGTGGCCAGGCTCGCCGCGCCCGTGTTCTGCAGCTCGATCGCGGTGAGCCGGACGAGGATGCTCGTCAAGGTCTGATCGATCCGGTCGAGCCGCTCGTCGCCGGCCGCCATCACCGGCCCCGGAACCACCGGGAGTCGCTCAGCGACTTGCGCTCCGCCGCCTTCCCGCCGGCGGCCGGCGGCGGCGTGCCCTCGCCGGCCGCGGCAGGCTTCCCACCGCCGGCGGCCGGCTCCGCGGGTGCGGCCGGCGCGCTCTTGGGCTCGGGCGCCGGCGCCGCGGGCTCGGTGGAGCTCGCGCCGGCGCGCGCCAGGCTGCCGAGCGCGGCCCCGATCGCGTCGAACCCTGACTTCACCTCGCTCCGGAGCTGCGCGACGTCGTCCTGCGCGCTGTAGGCGGCGCTCGCGGCCTCGCCGGCGGCGCCGGCGGCGGAGGTCGCGACGTCCGCGGCCGCGGCCGCGGTCTCGGTGGCCTCGGTGGCGGCCTCTTCGGCGTTGGCAGCGACGACAGCCGCGGCGCCGGCCGCGAGGCCCGCAGCGACGCCCGCGGCCTCGTCCCCGTTGTCGGTCACGGTCACGCTCACAGTGCACTCAGCCCCTTTCGGTAGGTCTCTTCCCAGGCGTTCACCCACATCGATTGAGCGAACGATCGTGCGTGCGCGCGGCCCCGCGCGGCCATCTCGGCCCGGAGCTGCGGCCGGTCGACGAGCCGCTGTAGCGAATCCAGCCATTGCGCCGGCGTCCGGCACAGAAAACCCGTCTGCCCATGGGTCACGACGTCGCGGTACTGCGGAAAGTCGGCCACGATCGGAACGATGCCTAGCGCCTGGTATTCCTGCGCTTTGATGCCGGACTTCCCGCGGTTGAACGGGATATCGGCCAGGGGCGCTATACCTACGTGCCCACTCAGCGACCGTAGGTACTCGCTCGTCTGTTTCTGCCACCCGAACGCGCGGATACGCCAGGACGCGGGCACACCTACGGGCCGCGCCGCCGGCCCATAGAAACGAAGTTCGACGCCCGGGTTTCGCCGCATGAAGCGCTGCAGGGTCGGCGCGAAATCCTGCACGTCGATCGTGTGACTGGGCGAGCAGGAATAGGCCACCGAGAACCGGTCGCCTCGCTCGGGCATGTCGTGGCATAGGAGCCAATCCGGTACGCAATTGGGCAGGATAACGACGTTCGGATTGTACGCCCGGTAGACCTCTGCGAGCGCCGGCGTCGTCACGGTGACGACGTGCGACGCGGCGATGGCCTGCGCCATCCGGTCGAGGGTGCCCGAATCGTCGTACGCGGTGCCGCGCCCGATCACTTCATCTGTGCGGAAAATGTCATCGTCCGCATCCCACACGCACAGCTTGTCGCCGCGGCCGGCCCACGCTATCCACCGGTCAACGGAATTGCCCATGTTGATGTATTGCGTCACCAGAACATCGGCTTCACTGTAGGTCTCGATATCGATCCCGGAACCCCAGGACGTGACGTGCCCCAGCTCCCGCAGCGCGGTGAGTGGCTGGCGTATCCGGTAGTGAAAGCATCCGCCCCGGTCGACGGAAAGGCCGTGAATTCTCATGGTCCGATCACCGAGTTATTGCGTTCGTAAAGAATGTTCCATCCGATAAAGTCATCGGTGGCCGGTGTGAATGGGCTTGTCGCCGACCATAGGCCACTTACCCCAGGGCCCAGAAAACCGGTTACTTGGAATTGTCCGGAGTCACCGTCGTCGATGAATGCGAATCCGTGCCATGTACCGCTTGCCGATGCGTCGCGTAGGAATACCTCGCCCACGGGCCACAACTCTTGATTGGCGAACCTGACGATGCCCGGCGTCGGCAGCTCTATGGCGTAGTTGCCTGTGCCATTCGTGGCCGTCGAACCGCGCTTGATGTAGCCGTAGTAATGCACCAGGCGCCCGAAGATTTTATAGGCGCTCTCAATTACAGAGTTGCCAGGTGTCGGGTCGGTGCCCGTTGTGCTGCGCCATTCCGGAGTGAAGTCGGTATAAGCCTGTCCGCCCCAGGTGATGTCATCGGCCACGCTGAGGCCCTTGGTAATGGCTATGCGCAGAGGCGACGTGCTGCGCTGCAATCCCACGATGGTGCCGAGCGTGTTCGTTCCGTCGCCGAAACTGAGCGCGCCTGTGCCATCGACGCTGAACCGTAGGCCGGCGTCACCCTGCTGTTGGACTGAGAGCCCGAGCGACGTTGAGGATGCGGTCGGAATCTTTACGGTGAGAATGCCCGAGCCCGAGCCGGGAGTGTCATTGACTGCGGCCAGGAGGTTGCCATCCGTGTCGTACACGGTGAATTCCGGGTTAGTCGGCGCGATTTGCAGGCGCAGGTCGCCGGTCGAGTCATAGACGGAAATGAGGCCGTTCACACCGTCGAGAACAATGCGCTGCCCCGAGACGGCGCCGGCCGGCAGGACGAGAGACCGGAGTGCGGCAAGAATGGATCTCATGCGTTACTACGCTCGTCATAGATGATGAACACCTTGACCGGAGTACTCGCGGTTAGCCCGGTCCACACAACGGTGAGCACGTCCGACCCGTAGAGCGTCACGGGCGGCTCGTCGCCGGCGGAGTCGCCCTGCGCGATCATCAGCGTCACGAAGTTGCCGTTCTTGCGGACAGTGCAGGTCGCGCCGAGCGGGGCAGTGCCGACCACTTCAATCGAGACCTGCCGCACGATCCACGTGCGTTGCTTCGTGTTCGGACTGATGGTGACCGTTGCGACGCCGCCGGCGGTCGCGGTCGCCGAGTAGCTCTGGTCAGGCATCAGGAGACCGCCGCGGCGTAGAGCCGGCGCGAGCCCGACGAGCTGCTCAGCAGCGCGAGCGCGGCGTACCCGTTCGCGCTCGCGTCGCTGTAGGTGATGGTTGCCGTGCGCGCCGCGGCGGCGGACGCGGTGAAGGTCCCGAGATAGATCGTGGTCGCTGTGGTCGCGTCCTCGTCGAAGGTCGACTGAGTGACCGTCTCGCCGCCGGAGGACACCACCGATGACACGGTGGTCGGCGCGGCGATGGTGCGCTCAGCGGCGACCAGGAGGACGCCGCCGCCGGCCGCCGGCGAGACGCTGCCGGACGTCGTCGCGTTGGAACTGGCGCCGCGGATGGCAGAGACCAGGCTTGCGTCCACTACGCGCCACTTGTCCGTGTACATGTGGGTGATGTGGCTGTTCGCTGCCGAGCTGCCCCCGGTCGTGACCACCTGGCCGGCGACGAGCCCGGTACCGGTGAACACGGACACGCGCATGTTGCCGGCCGCGCGCTCCTCTTGCTTGACGAACGTCGCGCCGGACGCGGTGAGGGTCGAGGCGACCGCGGTTGCGGACGCGGTGGCCATCACGATGACTGCCGTCATGCCCGCGGTGACGCCTACAGGCACGGTGAACGTGGCGCCCAGGTTCAGATTCACCGGCGTACCGATGATCTCTGTGGTCCCCGCGGTGCCCCCGAACGGGAACCATAACCGGCGCCGGCCCATCAGTGCGCCCAGCGCTCCGGCAGGACCGACAGGCGCGTCGTCGAGGCCACGGAAGACACCCACAGCTCGTCGCAGTGCTGGACGACGAACGGCACGCCTACGGGCCACCACGCGCCCGTAGGCGTGCCCGTTCCGCCTTGCGTCTGGCGGACGTCCACGTTCCCCTGGTCGGTGCCGATGTAGATGTCCTGATCACGCGAGACGAGCGTGACCAGCTTCCGGCGAGGGTCGGCGGCCAGCACCCGCGAGCCGCTCGTGTCGAGCGTGACCGACGTCGCGCCGGCGCCGATGGCCGGCAGCTCCCGCACGTTCAGCGGCCCGTCCACCGTCACGCGCACCGCGGGGAGATCCGGCGTCTCGTCCTGCAGAACGTCGTCGGCGCGCTCCTCGCCCTCGAAACCACGATCGTTACTCATGAGACTTTCCCTTTCGTGGCAACGGCTTTCACGGTGGACGAGATCGGGGCAACCACCTTGCTGACGCGGCCGGACACGGTGAGCTGCACACCGGCGATGATGAGCGCGCCGCCGGTCACGACGTAGACCACCCGTAGCCAGTTGTGCGGGTTGCTCACCCAGGCCGCGCCGGTCGCGGCCAGGCGCACACCGTCGCGCGCCGCGCCGGCCGCGTCGGCGGCGTCGCCCAGTAGCGGGATGTGGTCGAGAAACCCAGCGTTGTCGGCGCTCCCTGGGTCGGCCGGCGCGCCGGCGGCCTGGGTGGCCTGTAGCTGGAATCGGCCGGCGGAACCGTTCGTGAAGGTCACCCAGGGGCGGAAGGTCCCGCCGGCCTCGCGGTAGATCCGGTAGGCGCCGGCGGCGTTCGCCGCGGGGTCCTGCCAGTTGATCGAAGTCACCCACGGGTGCGCCTTGTCGTTGAGCTGCCACACGCCACGATCGGTGCTGCCGTTGCGGTTCACGTTCGTCGCGTCCGTCCGGCCCCCGGACTCTGCGAGCGCGACCGCGACCGCGGTGACGAGCGCGGGGCCGCTGAACCCTGCCTGGCGCGCGTATCCCGCGATTTGCGCAGGGGTGAGCGTCGTCATGGTTCAGCGGCCCCGCACCGGCTCAGATGACCGACTCGTAGAGCGCGTCACCCGGGACGGCGTACAGCTCGGGCGCGCCGGCCTGGGTGACGCGCGGGGTCGCGTCGGGCAGGCCGCGGCCCTCGGTGCCCGCGCGGCCCTCCACCGGGTTCACGGCGTTCGCGTGGCGGTGCCACAGGGACATCGCGATCACCATGCTCCCGCCGATGATGAACACGGTTCCGTCCTTGGCCAGGAGCGAGATCCCGGCCACGACCGCCGCGGCGGTCCACCCGGCCATCCGCTCCGACGCGGCCACATCCTGGTTGTGCGCGTCGAGGCTGCGCACGTCCGCGACCGGCGGCAGGGCACCCTGGTAGATGCCGTAGACGACAGTGCCGACGGCGAGACCGACGCCGATGCTCACTTCCGGTGTCCGCAGAGCCATGATCACGAGCCTTTCTTGCCGGTGCTGAAGTTGATGACGGATGACCAGGGGCCCGCGCCGTGCGAGTTACGGGCGCGAACCCTTGCCGTGTAACGGGTTTGCGAGTGGAGGCCCGTTGCCCGATCGCTCGTGACGGCGCCGACGCGCTTGATCGGCTTGTGGCTGACGTCGATGTCGTACCCGGTCGCGCCGGCGACCGCGGGCCACTGGAGGATGACGTTGTCGTCATGAACCGTGTTGACGAACAGTCCCGACGGGCGCGGCGGTACGGATGCCTTGGCCGGCTCGGTGTGGCCACCGGAGACGAGGACGACCGGATACGGGCCCCCGACCGGCGGCTGCCCCGCGGCGGCGGTCGCCGCGCGCACGATGAGCGCCTCCTGATCGGTGAGCGGCTGCCGTGCAAGGAACTTGCCGAGCGCGGTGAGGACCGTTCGGGACTCCCACCCGCCGATCGTGGTGAGCTTCTCGACGGCGCGATCGGTCCACTGGTCGTTCGTCGTGATCTGGCCGTCCGTGCCGGACGTGTCGGTGGTGTTGCCGGTCCGGTCACTGGCCAGGGGCGCGCCGCCGGCCTGGGTGATGGAACTGGTGTCCGGCTCGTAGTCGGCCGCCGCCGGCGGGCTCGAGCCCGTGTTCGCCGCGGACCAGTACCGGTAGACGACGTAGGCCCCGACCACTCCGCCGGCGCCGAGCACGTACGACTTCTTGACCGGCCCGACCTTGGGGACGTTGATCGTTTCGCTCACAGCGAGTCGCCACCGATCGTGACGTCGTATCCGGCGCCGGCCGCCGGCGACGCTGCCAGGAGCGAGTCATCGACGCGGCCAGGGTCGCGCCATAGCGCCGGCTCGGTCTCGCGCCGTCCTGCCCATGCGGGGAGCCACCCGGGCAGGACGGGCCCGTAGTAGGGCGCGCCAGGCGATGCGAGGTTGACGGGCACGTTCAGGTCGCTCCCGCGCTCGGTGAGCGGCTGCAGGTCGTACCGGTAGCGCCGGCGCTGCATCAGGCGCCACGCGTCCGGGACGAGCCGGCGGAACGCACCGGGGCGGACGCCGCGCGTGTAGCCCTCGCGGTCCGGGTTGTTCAGCGGGTAGGCGTTGATGCCGCGCATGAGCGCCGGCGAGCCCTGAGTGTTCGGGTTGATCGGGATGAGGTTGCCCTCGTCGACGAGCTCGCCGTACACCTCGCGGTTGCCCTGCACCGGGGGAGCGGCGTACTGCGAGCGGACGTGCCCGCGGTCGCGGCCGGCGCCGTGCGCGTCCGGGAGCTGCTCCCGGTACTGGTCGTCGCTGTAGACCGGCCAGAGGATCGCGGGCCCGTCATGGTCGGCCCACGAGGGATCGTCGAGAACGATGCCCGGCCCCTGGGTGACGTCGTCCGGGAACCGCGTGCCCGCGTAGTCGTCCCCGGTCGTCGTCGGCACGCGGTGCCGCTCGGGGTACTCGTCGGTTCCGTCCTCGTCGTGCGAGCGCGACTGATGCCGCGGGTCCGGGTTGGGGTTCTTGATGTCGTCCGGGTGCGCCCAGGTGCGCACGAGGTTGCCGCTGTAGCGCGCCACGGGGCGCCTCCCTCCGGTTGCTCGTCGAGGACCGCTCAGGCGGCCTTGGCGGTGCCCATCGCGGTGCCCAGCAGACGGGTCGACAGGCGGTTGATCGCGTTGATGACTGGCACGGTCTGGCGACCGGGCAGGATCAGCGTCGTGACCATGCCGAGCCCGATGATCGCTGTGCCGAGCTTCTCCACGGTGCTCATGACTTGCTCCCTTCCCACCAGCGCAAGGCACTCTCTGCCGGCGCCGGAACCGTTGGATCGATGCGCGTGAGGACGACGGCGACGAGCGCGAGCCACGCGAGACCGACGACGAGCTGCCCGCCGCCGGCGTTCTCGGCCAGGGCGAACACGCCGGCCGCGAGCCCGGTAGCCACCGCCACGCGCAGGTCCGGCGCCTTGCCGTTGAACACGCTCTGGTTGGCCATCGTGATCCCGCCGATGGCGAGGATCGGGCCGGTGCTGCCCGCCATCACCAGGACCCCCCGCCGCCGGCGCCCGGAGCGGCGCTCTGGGCGCCCGCGTAGCGCCTGAAACCGACGGGGGGTTGCCCGGCTATGCCGTTGGCCCCGATCGGCCCCTCACGGATGCCTGTGCGCGTGTTCAGCGCGCCCACGACCGTGGTCGCGCCGGCGCTCGTCGCGATCGCGACGTGCGAGACCGCCGGGGCCCCCCAGAACACGAGGTCACCCGGCTGCGCGTCGGCCTGCCGCGGCACGCGCGTGAGCGCGGACCACAGGTATTGCTGGCCGGAAGTTCGGGGGCACCCGGCGACTCCGATGTCCCGGAACGAGCGCTGGACTAGCGCTGAGCAATCCAGTCCCGTACTCGGGTTGGTGCCCCCGAACCTGTACCGTCCGCCCACGTAGCGGCGCGCCGCTGTTACGAGCGCACCGCCGGCCCCGAGCACGGACGGCGCAGACGAGCCGGCCCCTCCCGACTGCTGCGCGAGCGCAACTGCCGTAGGCGAGGAGGTCCGGCCCACCCCGGCCACGCGGCCCGACGCTACCTGGCGCAGGGCGTCGAGCGGCGTGAGGTCCCGCAGGCCGGCGTACACCATCACGGCGCCGGCGGTGGCCATGCCCACCGCGACGCCTGGGATGCCGCCGGCCGCCGCCACCGCTCAGCCCTCGTCCGCGGCGGCGTCCAGCTCGCGCAGGCGCTCGACGAGTTCCGCCTTGCGGGCGCCGCGGGCCACCGCCTCACCGCGCTCGCCCAGCTCGCGCGCCAGGTCCTCGCGCGTCATGGCGTCGTACCCGTCCGACTCCGCCGGCTCGGGCGCGTTCTCGTCGAGGTACGCCGCGACCGTCGCGGCGGCGGACTCGTCGCCGCGGAAGTCGTGCCCGGCGGCCAGAGCTGCGATCGCGTCGTAAACGTCCGCCACGTCAGATGGCCTTGATGATGCGCGGGAGCACCAGGAAACCGATCGCGAGCCACACGATCTTTCCGGCGTCCGGCTTGAGAATGCTGGGCATTGTCGGTCCTCTCTCGGGGTGTTTTCCGGGGCGCTTGTCAGCGGCCCCCGGTCAGCGCCTTCGGGTCGCCGCCGGCCGGGTTGACGTAGTTGAGGAAGACGTTGAACGTGTGCGACGCCGAGCCCGAGCCGACGGACCCCTTGAGGAGGAACGTCGTCGCGGACGTGACCCAGAGGTAGCCGAAGCGGTTTTCGGCACCGGGCTTGAGCCCGAAGTCCTTGGCGAACGAGACGGGGTAGGTGCCGGAGTCGCGACCGCCGGCGGTGTCGACCGCGGCGACGTAGCCGTAGTCCTCGCCGATCAGGTGGCGCCACACGGTGCGCAGGCGGTTGAGGGGGATGTACTTGTCGACCTGCAGCGTGAACGGGTCCGGCCAGTCGGCCTCGTTGCCCGAGCGCGTGAGGTTGGAGTCGCGCAGCTCGAAGATCACGGTGCGCAGGCCGCCCGAGAACGAGTTCAGCTTCTGGGCCATCTGGCCGGAGGTGAAGGTGAACGTCTGCTTGTCCCAGTACTGAATCGAGTTCAGCGCCGGCGGGTTGGGGGCGGTCGGGTTGCCCTTGATGTCGCGCGTGTCGGAATCCATCCAGCCGAACTGCGCGATGCGCACCCGCGTCGAGCTGCTCGTCGCCGGCGCCGCGGACGTCGCGAACGGCGTCGTGGAAGCCGACAGGGTGAGGTCGAGCCGGAACACGGCCGAAGCGGACTTGTTCAGCAGCGCGCCCAGGCCGTCGCGGTGCACGATCTCGATCGGCAGGTAGAGGACGAACGTGAAGGACCCCTGAGTGGAGCCGGTCCCGGTCGTCACCGAGAACACCGGCGACTGCTTGGGATCGTCGACGAAGTGGTATCCGCCGTACTTCACGCACGAGGCCAGGTCGTGCCCGTTCATGGGCCCGAGAATGGCTTTGTTGTTCGTGTCGCTGAACTGGATTGTGTCCAGCACGCTGAAAGGCCCGTCCTCCTTGAAAGAGGCCGTGACCGACGCATTCCCCGCGCCCGTGTTCTCCACGAGGAGGTACAGGCCGGCGGTGAAACCGTCGGTGTCCAGCTCGAAGGTCGGCAGCTTCTGGGTGCTGCCGGTGAGCGTCTTCGTCTGGTCGTACGTGAAGTCGTCCGCGAACCGCGAACCGGTGACGAAAGGCCGGTTCATGGTGGGCGCGGCCTTCTTGTCCGCGGGAGCGGGCGGAGCTGCCGTCGGTGTCATCGGGTGGCCTTTCTCGTCCGGGCTCTTTGTGCGCAGTATAGGAGCCTGTCAAGGCCCGACAACGCATAGGACAGTAGGCGTGTCCTCGCGTGCCTTGCGGATGTAGAGCCATTCCCACTGGCGTAATTCGGAGGTCACTCCGGTAACTAGATCCCGGTCGATTCCCCCAATCTCCTCGTATCTCTTGCGGGATCTCTCGTCCGTATCGTTGCCAATGAACAGGTGCATTGCGCCGCCGTAAATCATGCCTGGCGCGTTGAATGGTCTCTGAGTTGCAGCAAATAGCGACGCGTCGAGAGATCGTGCCTGCCGAAGGAAATGATCGATCGTTTTTTCTAATCCGAGCGCGCCGCGGCCCAGGTCTGCAACCTCATCCGCGAACACCTTGACGCCCCGACCGCGGCGCATACACCCGAGCAGCGCAGCGCGAAATTCCCCGCGCTGCCGCTCGTGATCGATGTTCGGATCTCCAGTGAATTTCGGCCAGAGCAGGAACCCTGGCGGCCGGATCGGACTGTGCTTGTACGCGCGGGAGATCGGCGGCGGCCACGAGCGGACCTTGATGAATCCCATGTCCTTGCCGAACTGGTCGACCGTCCGGTCACGTGCCTTCATCACGAGGATTACCGACGGTTCGTCGGGCGTCGACAGGGGCCGGAGGAGATCGAATGCGAGCGTCGTTTTCCCCCACCCAGACGGCGCGAGAATCGTGACGTGCTCGCCCTGGCGGTGCGCCCACCGTTCGTTGATGAATTCGTCACGCGTGAACCGCTCGACGCGCGGCAACGGTTCAGCTCTCCGGCGCACCATCAGTCCTCCGATCCTGTGCCGACCCACAGCCGAGTAATCCCGCCGCGCCGGCTCGGAGTCGTCGAGCGCCGAAACCCAGCCTCCCGGATCACGCCGGCCCGACGAGCGACCTTGAACGCGACGCCGAGCTGCCCGCGCTTGCGCGGTTTCGGCAATCCGCACTCGACGAGGAGATCATCCGCGGCGAACGGTTCACCGGTCGCCGCGAGTTGCGCGATTGCGCGGCGCGCACGCACCGCCCACACCGTCATGCGTCTCCCTCCCCTGGCACGCCGCCGGAATTGAGTCCGTGGTGTCTCCATGCCCACGTGCGCATCGCGAGATGGGAGATCGTGGCGCCGGCGGCCACCGCGTCGAGGGTGAATTGCCAGTCCTCGCCATGGCGCAACGTCGTGCCCGGAATGAGTTTGTCGACCGGTTGCGGCTTGAATCCGATTGCCTGCGCGAGATCCGTGCGGACGAGAATCGTCATGGTTGTCTGATGCGGATTCGCCGGATCGAACGGGCGCCCGAACGTCCCCAACGGGTCGACGTCCGGGCGTAATCCCTCCCAGGCGTCGTGAACCGAGAAATACGAGAACACGTAATCGGCGCGCGATTCCTGCGCCCACTGCTGCAGCCATTCGAGATGCCGCGGGTAGAACCAATCATCGGAGTCGAGAAACGCGGTCCACGGGGTGACGACGCGCTGCAGGCCGCGGTCGCGGGTCACCGCGGCGCCGGCGCCGGCCTCGTCGACCTCCACCAGGAGATCCGCCGGCGAGGCCGTCTGCTCCCGCACCGACCGGACGGCGCGCGTCAGCATCCCGTTCGTGAGACGCGCCGGGTGAGTCGGAACGACAACGGTCACGCTCACGCCGCCGCCGGCATCCCCGTGACGTGCTCGACGAGCTGCTCGGGAGCCATCGCGCCCAGGCCGCGGCCGGTCTCCAGGGGGATGAGCCCGTGGTTGACCCCAATCTGCACCCCCAGGGCGACCAGGGGCGCCACCATCGCCGCCCAGGGGCCCGCAGCGAGCAGCCTGTCGAGGAACTGAGCCACCCGCGAGTCCGCCTCTGCGACGGCCTGCGCGCCGGCGCCCAGGGCGTCCGCGTGAACGATCAGCGTCGCGGCGTCCGCGAGCGCGGCTGGGTTGCGCTGTCCGGCCAGGAACATCGGTGCGGCGACGAGCTGCACCAGGCCCCGGACGCCGGACGCGTAGTCGGGCGCCTGTGGCCGCCGGCGGGCGCTCGACGACGTCGCGCTCGGGCGGGCTCGTCCGGGAGCGCGCGCCGTGCGCGGCCCCTTCGGTCCGGGCTTCCGGCGCGGCGCGCCCGAGCGCGTACGCCCGTACGGCGCGTCCGGGTCCTTGGGGTCCGGCTCGGGGGCCGGCTCGGGCGCCGGCGCGTCGCCGGCGGCCGGCGCGTCGGGCGCCCACTCGTTCTCGAGCACGCTCGCAGTCACATGAACCCCTCTCGTCGGGTCGGAAGCACGAATTCTTCCCGCACGTCGTTGTTCTGCATTGGGCGCATTCCCGCGGCGTAAAGGCGCTCGCAATACACCAGGAATTTCTCCATGTCCTCCGCATTCACGCCGGTTAGCGGAATGCAGAGATAGGCGCAGAAATTCTCGTGAAACTGGTGCCGAATTGCCTCGTCGCGGCGCTCATAGAGCACACCGTCCGACTTCCCGTCGGAGAGGCGAATTGCGACCCATTTCTGCGCACAGGCGATTCCGAGAGCAGCGAAATGCACGTTTACGGCGTCAACCGCGTGCCGCGCCCGGTCGGTGCTCACTGCGAGACCGGGCACCGGCGGCCGGCGACCAGCAGCGCCACAGTCGCCAGCAGCAGCGCCGAGACCGCGACCGCAGTGATCCCCCACAGCGCGGACTGCGCGTCGCCGGCGAGCTGCTCCGCACGATCGCCCGCCTTCTGGATTTCATCCCGGATTCCCGTACCGAATCTCATAACTGGAGACTGTACGGGCACGCCCGGGCTCATGTCATCGAATCCGGGCAACACGCCCGTAGATCCACCCCCTGCGCTACCGTGACGAGCGCCGGCGGACCCCACGCCGCCGGGCACGACCGGACACGCGGCCCCTCTGCGGCGCCGGCGGGGGGGTCCGACACCCGCCCCTGCCCTAGGAGCGACGCACGGGCACGGCACCCGGTCACCGACCGGCCCCGCGCCGCGCCGGCGGGCGGTCCGCCTCCCGCGAGCGCGGGGCCGGTACCCTGAGAGCTGCAGCACACGCAACCCCCCGTCACGGACTGGCCCTGTCCGTGACGGGGGGTTGCGGCGTTCCCAGGGGAAAACGACACCAGCGACACCAGCGACAGGAGAGACACGAGCGACACCAGCGACACAATCGCCGAACGCTGACAACGCACTCGGGCGTGTCGCCGCGGATTCCCGCGGCGAGGACGCCGCGGGGCCGCGCAGCGGCGTCCGGCGCCGGAGGCGAGCGGAGC
>Ga0207689_10001902_pt1 | contig 19735 bp, 14 predicted proteins | sample KBSMisM52_FD_184312 | JGI IMG/M metagenome (GOLD analysis project Ga0207689, IMG submission 184312) | Miscanthus rhizosphere microbial communities from Kellogg Biological Station, Michigan, USA - KBS Miscanthus M5-2 (SPAdes) (version 2) | ecosystem: Host-associated > Plants > Roots >... | reverse complement strand
CTTTTCGAACCTGCTCCAGACGGCCGGAAAGGAATATGCCGGCGTCACCCTAAGTTATTCATGCGGAGACGGTTCAGACCTTCGAACGACCTTGAAAAAGCTTCTTCCGATCGAGCGCGCGAGGGGCCGGTCGCTGGCCGGGCCGCACCGCGACGACCTGCTCTGGAGCCGGGGGGGTCGACCCCTGGAGGGACGGGCTTCGGCCGGTGAGATTCACCGCCTGGTCACTCTCGCCAAGCTGGCCGAGTGGCGGGTCGTCCGGGAGGCGACGGGCGAGGCGCCCCTCTTCGCGGTGGACGACTTCGACGCCGGGCTCTCCCCCCGGTCACTCGAGCGCTTCGTGGCGGGTCTTCCAGAGGGAACGACCGTCGTCCTGACGACGGCCTCGGACGTCTCGCGATTCCGGGGGCTGCCGGCGGCAGTCCTGCGGATGACTGGCGGGGTTTCTGCCGCCGACTCGCCGCGCGTCGCGGCTTCGACCGGGAAGGGGACATGAGCACCGCCTACACCACCGACTCGATCAAGCTCCTCAAGGGGCTCGAGGCCGTCCGCAAGCGGCCGGGGATGTACATCGGAGACACCGACGACCTCTCCGGTCTCCATCACATGGTCTTCGAGCTCGTGGACAACTCGATCGACGAAGCGCAGGTCGGTCACGCCGACCGCGTGTCGGTGACGATCCACCCGGACAACTCCGTGACGGTCGAGGACAACGGCCGCGGCATCCCGGTCGGGATGCACAAGGAGCACAAGCGCGAGACGCTCGAGATCATCATGACGGACCTCCACTCCGGAGGGAAGTTCGACGACAACTCGTACAAGGTCTCGGGCGGCCTCCACGGCGTCGGCGTCTCCGTCGTGAACGCCCTGTCGAAGCGCCTGGACGTGGAGGTGCGGCGAGAGGGGAAGGTCTGGGCACAGAGCTACGAACGCGGGTTTCCCGCCGCGCCGATCCGTACGACGGGCACGTCGCGGAAGACCGGCACGAAGATCACGTTCTGGGCGGACCCCGAGATCTTCTCGGTCACCGAGTTCCACTTCGACAGCCTGTCGCAGCGGCTCCGCGAGCTCTCGTTCCTGAATCCGGGCGTCGCGATCGCGATCCACGACGAGCGCACCGACAAGAAACACGACTTTGCGTACGAGGGGGGCATCCGCTCGTTCGTCGAGCTCCTGAACAAGACCAAGCAGGCGATCAACGACAAGGTGATCTTCTTCCAGGACGTCCGGGGCGGCACCGGCGACCCGAAGCGCGACGCCGACAAGGAGCGCGTCGAGATCGCTCTTCAGTGGAACGACGGCTACTCCGAGACGCTCTACACGTTCACGAACACGATCAACAACCGCGACGGCGGAACGCACCTCGAGGGCTTCAAGACGGCGCTGACGCGCGCTCTCCAGAAGTATGCCGACCAGAGCGGCCAGACCAAGGCGCTGAAGGAGACGAGCCTTTCCGGAGACGACTGCCGGGAAGGCCTGACGGCGGTCATCTCCGTCAAGGTCCGCGACCCCAAGTTCTCCTCCCAGACGAAGGACAAGCTCGTCTCGTCCGAAGTGAAGACGTGGGTGCAGCAGGTCGTCTACGAGAGGCTCGGCTCGTACCTCGAGGAGAACCCCCGGGTCGCGCGAAAGATCCTCGAGAAGATCGTGGAATCGGCGCGGGCTCGCGAGGCCGCGCGCAAGGCGCGGGAGCTCGTCCGGCGCAAGGGAGCGCTCGACTCTTCGTCGCTCCCCGGAAAGCTCGCGGACTGCCAGGAGAAAGACCCCGCCTTCTCGGAGCTCTTCATCGTCGAGGGAGACAGCGCGGGCGGCAGCGCCAAGCAGGGGCGCGACCGGAAGTTCCAGGCGATCCTGCCGCTTCGCGGGAAGATCCTGAACGTCGAAAAAGCGCGCCTCGACAAGATGCTCGCGTCGGCCGAGATCCGGACGCTGATCACGGCGCTCGGCACCGGGATCGCGCAGGACTTCGACTCCGCGAAGGTCCGGTACCACAAGGTGATCGTGATGACGGACGCCGACGTCGACGGATCCCACATCCGGACGCTCCTCCTGACCTTCTTCTACCGCCACATGCAGGCCGTGATCGACAAGGGCTTTCTCTACATTGCGCAGCCGCCGCTCTTCAAAGTCGCCGAGGGAAAGAAAGAGACGTACCTGAAGGACGAGAAGGAAATGTCGAAGTTCCTGCTCGCCCGGATCGGGGACGACCGGTCGCTCGCCTCGGAGATGTCCGGCTCCGCAGCGGCCGGGGCGAAGCTCGTCGCGCTGCTCGAAAAGATGGAGGAGTACCGGGGGCACGTCGGAAAGCTGGCGAAGCGCGGCATCCCGGAGGGCGTCGTCCGCGCGTTACTCGACCGCGGAATGGCGTCGAAGGGCGACTTCGGCGACAAGAAGAAGGTGGAGGATCTCGCCCGCGCGATCCGTGCGTTCGACGTCGAGAAGTCCGACGTGGTCGCGGACGAGGAGCACTCGGGCTGGGCGCTCGAGCTCCTGCAGCGCGTCAACGGCGTTCCCCGGGCGGCCCGGATCGACGCCGACTTCGTGGGGAGCTTCGAGATGAAACGGATCCGCGAGGTCGCCCGGTCGATCGGCGCGTTCCTGGACGGCCCGTACGTCGTCACGCGGAACGGGGAGACGGAGCGTCACCCCACGCTGCCGGCGGTCGTCGACGCGATCTACGAATCCACCAAGAAGGGGCTCGTCATCAACCGGTACAAGGGGCTGGGCGAGATGAACCCCGAGCAGCTCTGGGACACGACGATGAATCCCGAGACACGGCGCCTCCTGCAGGTCGCAATCGAGGACGGCGTCGAGGCCAACGAGGTGTTCTCCATTCTGATGGGCGACGCTGTCGAGCCGCGGCGCGACTTCATCGAGAAGAACGCGCTGAACGTGAGGAATCTGGATATCTGAGGGATCGGAACTCGGTCGAGTTCCGTGTCCCGGCTAGGTCATGAGCAACATCCTTTCGAGCGAAGAACGCGTTCCCGTAACGATCGAGGACGAGGTCCGACGGTCGTACCTCGACTACGCGATGTCCGTCATCATCGGCCGGGCCCTCCCGGACGTGCGCGACGGGCTGAAGCCGGTCCACCGCCGCTGCCTGTTCGGCATGTGGGAGCAGAACAACCTCCACAACAAGCCTTACAAGAAGTCGGCCCGCATCGTCGGAGACGTGCTCGGCAAGTACCACCCCCACGGAGAGGGTTCGGTTTACGACTCGATCGTCCGCATGGCCCAGGACTTCTCCATGCGGTACCCGCTGGTCGACGGCCAGGGCAACTTCGGGTCGATCGACGGCGACAACGCCGCGGCGATGCGCTACACCGAGATCCGCCTGACCCGTCTCGCCGCGGAGCTGATCGGCGACGACATCGCGAAGGAAACGGTCGACTGGGTCCCCAACTACGACGGGTCGCTCGTCGAACCGACCGTTCTCCCCTCGAAGTTCCCGAACCTGCTCGTGAACGGGTCCTCGGGAATCGCGGTCGGCATGGCGACCAACATCCCGCCGCACAACCTGGGCGAGGTGGTGGACGCGACGGTCGAGCTCATCCGCCATCCCGATGCCACCGTCTCCCAGCTCATGCGCCGGCTTCCGGGCCCCGACTTCCCCACCGCCGGGTTCATCCACGGCGCCGAGGGCATCCGGGAGGCGTACAAGACGGGGCGCGGGATCGTGCAGGTCCGCGCGCGGGCCGTCGTCGAGAAGGCGGCGCGCGGCGAGAAGGAATCGATCGTTCTCACCGAGATCCCCTACCAGGTGAACAAGGCGAAGCTCGTCGAGCGGATCGCCGAGCTCGTGAACGACAAGAAGATCGACGGGATCGCCGACCTGCGCGACGAGTCCAGCCGCGAGGGGATCCGCGTGGTCGTCGAGCTGAAGCGGGGCGAGAACGCGCAGGTCGTTCTCAACCAGCTCTATGCGCTCACCCCGATGCAGTCGACGTTCGGGATCATCTTCCTCGCGATCGTCGAGAACCAGCCGAGGATCCTGCCGCTCGTCGACCTGCTTCGACACTTCATCGACCACCGCAAGTCGGTCGTCATCCGGCGCACGCAGTTCGACCTGAAGAAGGCGGAGGAGCGCGCCCATCTCCTGCGCGGCCTCGCCCTGGCGCTCGCGAACATCGAGCTCGTGATCAAGATCATCCGCGGTTCGAAGGATCCGAAAGAGGCCAAGGAGCGCCTCGTGGCCGAGGTCTCCATGAGTCGCGCGGGGCTCGAGAAATTCACGGGCATGAAGCTTCCCGACGGGCCGAAGGGGAAGAAGGACGACGTCATCCGGCTCGACGAGATCCAGGCGCAGGCAATTCTCGAGATGCGGCTGCAGCGGCTGACCGGCCTGGAGCGGGAAAAGATCGTGGCCGAGTTCGTGGAGGTGCTGGCGCTGATCGTCAAGCTGCGCGAAATCCTCGGCTCCGAGAAGCTCGTTCTGGACATCATCGTGGACGAGCTGCAGGAGATCAAAAAGCTCTTCGGCGACGAACGGCGGACCGAGATCGTCGCGGAGGCCTCCGACATCGACATCGAGGACCTGATCGTCGAAGAAGACATGGTGATCACGGTCTCGCGCGGCGGCTACATCAAGCGCTCTCCCCTTTCGCTCTACCGCGCGCAGCGCCGCGGCGGCAAGGGACGGATCGGCGCGACCACCAAGGAAGAGGACGTCGTCGAGCACCTGTTCGTCGCGTCGACCCACGCGTACGTCCTCGCGTTCACGTCTCGCGGACGCATGCACTGGATCAAGGTGTACGAGGTGCCGCAGCTCGGGCCCGCGACCCGCGGTAAGGCGATCGTCAACCTTCTCAACCTCGACCCGAACGAGCGGGTCGTGGCGCTCGCCTCCACGAAGGACTTCCCGGAGGATCAGTACCTGGTCTTCGCGACCAAGCAGGGCCTGATCAAGAAGACGGCTCTCGCGGCGTACTCGAACGTTCGTTCCGGCGGCATCATCGCGATCAACATCGAGTCGGGGGACGAGCTGCTGTCGGTCCGCGTCACCGACGGCACGCGCCAGATCTTCATCGGCACGCACCTCGGCCAGGGAATCCGGTTCGCGGAGACCGACGTCCGGCCGACCGGCCGGGACACCACGGGCGTGTGGGGAATCTCGCTCAAGAAGAACGAGGACTACGTGGTCGAGATGGAGGTCGTCGAAGAGCACGGCCACCTCCTGACGGTGACCGAGAAGGGCTACGGAAAGCGGTCCGAAGCCTCGGAGTACCGCTTCCAGGGGCGCGGCGGCTCGGGCGTCATCAACATCAAGGTGACCGAGAAGAACGGCCCCGTCGCCGGCATCAAGTCGGTGACCGACATGGACCAGCTCCTCCTGATCACGCAGAGCGGCATGCTGATCCGGATCAAGGTCAAGGACATCCGCGAGACCGGCCGCGCGGCGCAGGGCGTGCGCCTCATCAACCTCGACGAGGGGGACCGCGTCGTCGCCGTGGCGAAGCTCGCGGAGCCCGAGGACACCGACGAGGAGACGCAGCCGGCGCTGCCGGGCGCCGAGCCGGAGCCCAAACCCTCCGGTCCCAAGTCCGGCAACGGCGGCGAATCGACCCCGTTCCTGGACGACGACAACTAGCTCCCGGTCCCATCCGGCGTTCCCGGCCACGCGGCTTCCGTGGCATAGAATCCCCCGCTTCTCATGCGCTTTTTCCTCGACAGCGCCGTCGCCGACGAGGCCCGCAAGGTCCGCGAGTGGGGCCTCCTGGACGGCGTGTGGCTCTCCGCGGAGGCCGCCGAAAAGGCGGGCGTGGACTACCGCCGCGCGGCGCGGGAGCTGTCGGGGCTGACGGACGGCCCGGTGTGCGTGGAGCCGACCTCGACCGACGCGAAGGGCATGTACAAGGAGGCGCGGGAGCTCGCCAAGCTCGGCAAGGACATCGTCGTGTCGCTTCCGGCGCAGCCGGAGGGCATGCGGGTCGCGCGATTGCTCGCGCAGGACCAGGTCGCCGTGTGCGCGTCCGGCTGCTTTTCCGCCGCGCAGGCCTTGATCGCGGCGAAGTCGAACGTCAGCTACGTCGCGCCCGCGGTGGGGCCTCTCGACGACGTCGGCTCGATCGGGATGGACCTCGTCGAGCAGATCATCCGCGTCTACGACAACTACGGGTTCCAGACGCAGATCCTGGTGTCGGACCTGCGCAACCCCATCCATGTGCTCGACGCGGCGCTCATGGGCGCCGACGTCGCCGCGATTTCGACCGCCGTGATCGAGCAGCTCTTCCGCCACCCGCTGTCCGACGAGATTCTCGCGAGCCGGGAGCGATGAAGCCGTCGCCCGACCGCGTGCTGTATCTCTCGCGCGTCATCGCGAAGAAGCTCAAAGAGAACCTGAACCTGACGCAGAAGGCGGACGACGACACCGTGCGGCGGGCGATCGTCCGGGACCTGACCGAGGCGTACAAGGAGCTCGACGCGATCGAGGAGAAGGTCCGCGGCTCGCTCGCGAAGCGGAAGAACGTCTCCTCGCGGGACGAGGAGTTCCTGTTCTCGCGGAACCTGGACGACGAGCTCCGCAAGCACGGAGCCTGAAGCTAAAGTACTGATGGAATAGGGGATTCGGGCCGGTGCCGGGTCCAGAGCCCCGAACCTGCAAAAAACTCCACTTTTCTCTTCGCCATCAACAATTTAGCGATTTATTCTTTCCCGCCTCCGGAGTTGTGCTAATACAATTGGGCCGGTGGCGGACCAATTGGATCACATCGCTTCCATTACGCTGGACCGCGCGTCGCGGGAGCCGCTCGCCGAGCAGCTCTACGCGGCGCTCGCGGCACGGATCGAGACGGGTCTCTTCCCCGCCGGTTCGCGGCTTCCCACGACCCGCGAAGTCGCGGCCGCGCTCTCCGTGAACCGCGGCAGCGTGCAGGCGGCCTACCGCCGTCTCCAGGAAGAGGGCCTCGCGAACACGCGGGTCGGGAGCGGCACCGTCGTTCGCGCGAACCCGCGGCTCCCCCGCACGTTCGACCCGTTGGAACTCGTCTCGCGGCGCGCCTCTGCGATCCCGGCCGCGGCTCCCCCGCCGGTCGCGACGCCGATCGTCGCGGACTTTTCGCGTCTGACGCCGGACGAGCGTTTCTTTCCGATCGACCGTTTCACGCAGACGCTGACCGAGGCGTGGAGCCGCCGGCCCGAGCTCTGGCAGTACGCTCCCCCGCTCGGACTGGACGAGCTGCGCGTCGAGATCTCGCGCCGGCTCGCGGAGAGCGGCGTCGATCGGTCGCCCGACGAGATCCTCGTGACGAGCGGCGCGCAGCAGGGCCTCGACCTTCTCTTCCGCACGTTCACCGACGCCGGCGATTCGATCGCGATGGAGTCTCCGTCGTATCCGGGCGCACTCGCGCTCGCGCGGTTCGCGGGCCTCGACGTCGTCGAGATGCCGATGACGCCGCAGGGACCGGACGTGGCGGCGCTCTCCGGGCGCCGGGTCAAGCTCGTGTACGTCATGCCGGAGCGGCAGAACCCGACCGGTGTGACCGCCACCGAAATGAAGCGCCGCGAGATCGTGGAAGCCGCGATCGAGGCGGGAGCGCTCATCGTCGAGGACGGCTACGAGGAGCCCGAGTCGGGATGGGCGCCGCTCGCGGCGCTCGCCCCGGGTCGCGTCGTCTGGCTCGGAACGCTGTCGAAAGACCTCGTGCCCGGATTCCGGATCGGCTGGCTCGCAGCGTCCCGGGCAGTCGTCGAGCGGCTCGCGCTCGTCAAGCGCACCGCGGACTTCCAGACGCCGCTGCCGCTGCAGGCCGCGATCGCGTCGTTTCTCCGCGCCGGAGCGGACCGCGAAGCGCGCCGCGCGCGGTCCCGCGCGGTGGAGGCGCGGCGCGAGGCGATGATCGCGGCCCTCCAGAGACACCTTCCCGACATTTCCTGGTGGGGCGGGGAGAAGGGGAGCGCGATCTTCTGGCTCCTGCTGCCGTCCGGCGTTTCGGGCCGCCGCGTGGCGGAGGCCGCCGCGGGCAAGGGAGTCGCGGTCTCGCCCGGCGCGGATTTCGATCCGAAGGGCGACGACCGGGAGAGCCTCCGGATCTCGGTGTCGCGCGTGGAAATGGAATCGATCGAGCATGGCATTGCGCTGCTCGCGGAAGCGGTGAAGGAGACCCGGGCCCGGACGTCGGCGATCGACGCCGCGCCGGTTGTCTAAGCAAGTCCCGGGGACAGGGCCTCAGGGCCCTGCACCCGGCACAGTTCAAGAAGGGGACAGGGCCTGCGGCCCTGCACCCGGCACAGTCCAGAAAGGTTGATAAGGAGACATCGCGATGAAGAACACGGATTCCTTCCGCGTCAAGGTCGGACTCGCGGAAATGCTCAAGGGCGGCGTCATCATGGACGTCGTCAACGCGGACCAGGCGCGGATCGCGGAAGCCGCCGGCGCCGCGGCCGTCATGGCTCTCGAGCGCGTGCCCGCGGACATCCGGCGCGATGGGGGAGTCGCCCGCATGTCGCCGGTGTCGAAGATCCGCGAGATCCAGGAGGCGGTGTCGATCCCGGTCATGGCGAAGTGCCGGATCGGGCACGTCGCCGAGGCGCGCATCCTCGAAGCGCTCAAGGTGGACTTCATCGACGAGTCCGAGGTGCTGACGCCGGCGGACGAGGAGAACCACGTCTACAAGCACGACTTCGCGATCCCGTTCGTCTGCGGCTGCCGCAACCTGGGCGAAGCGCTCCGTCGAATCGGGGAGGGCGCGGCGATGATCCGGACGAAAGGGGAGGCGGGGACGGGCGACATCGTGCACGCGGTCAAGCACCTCCGCGACGTCGGCCGCGAGATCCGCAACCTCACCCTCATGAGCAAGGACGAGCGCATGCGCGAGGCAAAGCGGCTCCAGGCGCCGTTCGAGCTCGTCGAGCAGGTTGCGGAGACGGGCCGCATGCCGGTCCCGAACTTCGCGGCCGGAGGCGTCGCGACGCCGGCGGACGCCGCGCTCTGCATGATGCTCGGCGCCGAGGCGATCTTCGTGGGCTCCGGCATCTTCAAGTCGGACGACCCCGCGCTGCGCGCCCGCGCAATCGTGAAGGCCACGACCCACTGGCAGGATCCGCAGGCGCTGGTGGAGGCGGAGGAGTCGCTCGGCGCCGGGATGAAGGGCATCGAAGCGGCGAGCCTGCCGGAAGAGGCGCGGCTCCAGGGGAGAGGGTGGTGAAGAGCGGCATCGCCGTCCTCGCCCTCCAGGGGGACTTCGCGGCGCACGGCGCGCGTCTCTCCGAAATGGGGCTCGGCTGGTTCGAGGCGCGGCGGCCGGAGGAGCTCGACCTCGCCGCGGGCCTCGTCGTGCCGGGGGGCGAGTCGACCACGCTCTGGAAGTTCTTCGAGTCCGCGCCGTGGGAAGACGCGATCCGCCGTTTCGCGGCGCGCGGCGCTCCGGTGCTGGGCACGTGCGCGGGAGCGATCGTGCTGGCGCGGGAGGTCACCAATCCGGTCCAGCGGGGACTCGACGTGATCGACATCTCGGTCGAACGCAACGCATACGGGCGTCAGGCCGACTCTTTCGTGGGTACCGTGGATGCACCCGGTCTCGGCGGACGGCTGTCCGCCGTCTTCATCCGCGCGCCGAAGATCCGGCGCGTCGGACCGGGCGTCGAGGTGCTCGCGACGCGGGAGTCGGAGCCCGTGCTCGTCCGGCAGAACAACGTGATCGCGGCGACGTTCCATCCGGAGCTCACGGAAGACGCGACGGTTCACGAAGTCGCTTTCGCGCCGATCCTGGAGAAGCGGAGGACGGCGTGAGCGCCGTGACGGGTCTCGTCCGTTCCGAGATTCACGGGGGCGACGTCGCGGTCCTCACGCTCGACCGGCCGCGCGCCAATGCGATCAACCCGGCTCTCGTCGCCGACCTGCGCCGCGCGGTGGCGGACGCCGCGGGAGCGCCGGCGCTTCTCCTCGCGTCGTCCCAGGGCCTCTTTTCGGCGGGGTGGGACCTTCCGACGGTCCGCTCGTTCGGGCGGGAGGAGATGTCGCGCTTCCTCGCGGACTTCACCGCATTGATGCGGGAGCTGTTTGCCTTCGATGGCCCGGTTGTCGCGGCTCTGCCGGGTCACGCGATCGCCGGGGGACTCATCCTGGCTTCCGGCGCGGACGAACGGATCGCGGCCGAGGGGAAAGGAGAGTTCGGTCTCTCCGAGGTCGCGCTCGGCGTGCCGATCCCGCGCGCCGCCTACGAGATCTTCCGCTACATCCTGGGCGACCGCGGCGCCGAGCGGCTCGCGGCCGCCGGCGACAACGTCTCCGCGGTTCGCGCCCTCGAGATGGGGTTCCTCGACCGGATCGTTCCGGCCGAAGACCTCCTCGACGTCGCGGTCGGACGCGCCCGCCAGCTCGCGGGGCGCTCCCGCGCCGCCTATGCCGAGATCAAGCGGCGGGCGCGGGCCGGGACGCTCGCCCGCTTCGATCGCGCGTCGGAGGGCGACCCGTTCCTCGACTTCTGGTTCTCGGAGGAGGCGCGGGGCCGGATCGACCAGCTCGTGGCCCGGCTGACGAAGAAAGCTTGAGCTTCGATCCGGCGGACGTCCTCGACGCGCTCGAGCTCGCCGCCGAAGATCCTTCCCCGGCGTTCCTCGAGAGACTCTTCGGCCGCTTCAACGCGCGCGTTCTCTTCGAGACCGCGTCGAAGATCGTCCGAAACGCCGACGTCTCCGACCCCGCCGAGAAACCGCGCACGCCCGACGTCTTCTGGAACGACTTCCTGGAGTCCGGCGCGGGCGGCACGTGCTACGCGCGCGTCGCCGCGTTCGACGCGCTCCTCACCGCGCTGCGATTCCCGACGCGGAAGGTCCTCGGCCGCGTGCTCGCCGACTTCGACCACGCCGCGCTCGTCGTGGCGGTCGGCGGAAGGGACTGGCTCGCGGACGTGGGTTTTCCGCTGCCGGCGCTCCTCCCGATGAGCGGGGGAGAGGTCGACACGGAAATCGTTTCGGTCTCGGCCACTCCCGGCGCGCGCGGGCTCGACATCCGATTCCTCTCGGGGGTCCCGGAAGGGCCTCCGAACTTCGAGATCTTCCGCGACGCGGTGACCGACGAAGATTTCTTTCGCCACTGGCGCGCCACGTTCCGGCCGGGCTCGACGTTCCTGGGGAGCGTCGTACTCACGCGGCGTTTCGGCCCCCGGCGGATCCGGTTCGCGCACGGAGAGATCCGGATCGACGACCTGCACACGAGGACGCGGATCCCGATCCGCGGCGACCGGGCGGTCCGCGTCGCCGAGATCTTCGGCATCGACCCGGATCTCCTCCGCCGCGCCTTCTCGATCGCGGGAGATTCGGAGGCCGAGATCGCCGACGCGCGAATCACGGCGTTTCTCTCGGTCACGGCCGGACCCGACGCGGCGTTCGACGCGATCGCGACTCCCGGCGAGTACCGCCGGTTGATGGAGGGCGTCGCCGAGGTGAGCGGGGAGGAGTGGAACCTGCGCTTCGCTCCTCCGGGCGCGTCCGACGCCGGATTCGAGGAGGAGGTCACTCCGCACCCGGACCGGCGCGCGCTCGCAATCCGGCGGCGCTATCCGGACGGGCGGGAGGTCCCGCTCGAGCTCCGCGTCGAGGTCCGCAACGGCGACACGTGGCTCGTGCGCGAGGCATTGCTCGCCGGCGCGCGCGAGGACCTGTTGCGGAACGATCACGCGCGCGGACGGCTCGCCGGCACGCTCGCCGTGGACCTGCTCGCGTGGGCGCGCCGCCTCCGCTAGAAGCGAAAACTTCTTTCCGACTCCAGGAGCTTCAGCCTCGGTTCGCGCAGGGCCGCGATCTCCCGCCGGATGCGCGCGAGAGACGGCGGCTTCATGTGGTACAGGTAGACGGGCACCTTCGCGGGCATCTTCTCGAGCTCCTCCGCGACGAGGCTCGGGGTCATGTGGCACGAGTCGCGCGCCAGCTCGGCCTGGGAGTCGGAGAACGACACCTCCAGGAAGATCGCCTTGAGGTTCCGCGTGCGGCGCGCGACCTGCCAGATCCTCTCGGTCGGACACGTGTCGCCCGAGAACACGACGGCGCGGCCCGGCTTCGAGACGATGTATCCGAAGCCCGGGATCAAGTGTTTTACCGGAACGGGCGTCAGCGTGACCGAGCCCGCGCGATACGGCCGGCTCTCCGAGATCGTGCGAAAACGGAGCGTCGGTTTCGCCGGAGAAGGGAGCTTCGTGAAGTCCGGCCACGTCAAATCGTTGAAAACGTGTTTCCGGATCGCTGCGATGACCGGCGCCGGCGCCGCAACCTCCAAGGGCTCGGAGCCTCGGCCGGCGAGGTTCGCGACCAGGAAGGGGAGCGAGGCCAGGTGGTCGAAGTGCGCGTGCGTGAGGGTCACCCGCCGGATCCTCCGCTGCGCGCCGAGCGGGAGCGTTTCGGTCAGCGAGCCCGCGTCGAGCGCCGTCTCTCCGTCGATCAGAAACGTCGTCATCCGGTAGCCGGGCGCGGAGCCGCCGTAGGTTCCGAGGACCCGGATCGCCAGAGAGCTTTGTTGGGGCAAGTCCCGGCGATTGTACGCAAATCGGGGACAGATCTATTGAACGCGGCCGGGGGTCCGCACGCCCCAGGAGCGTCTAAATAGGTCTGTCCCCTTTTCGGACGGCTAGAACTGCGCCCCGATGTAGAACGAGGTCTTGAAGCCCGACAGGGTCTTCTTGAAGTCCCACAGCCGCGCGAAGTCCCAGTGGAGATCGAGGCCCAGCAGGGACACCTGGAATCCCAGCCCGTACGCGGCCTTTCCGTCGATCAACTGGCGCTCGTTGGCGTCCCAGAACCGGAACTTCTGGTCCTTCAGCGCGGCTCCGCCCACGTCCACGAAGACCTGGCCGCGGATGTTCCGGAATGCGCCGATCGGGAGCTGCAGCACGTCGACCAGCGGGAACCGGTACTCGAAGTTCGCGTAGCCGACGGTGTTGCCGATCTGCTCGCGGAAGTCGAGGCCGCGCAGCGTATCGAGGCCGCCGAAGTAGTAGATGTTCGGGAAGTTGCCGGTCGAGTGCGCGCCGAAGAGTCGGACGGCGATGAGCGACCGCTCCGTGATCTTGAAGTAGTGGCGGATGTCGACCGAGACGTCGGACGAGAGCGTCCCGGAGTCGTGCAGCCCCGGGGCCGTGGTGTCCGTGTCCTTCTTGAAGTCGGGCGCGTAGGAGTACGAGAGCTGGAAGCGGCGCCCGGAGAGCGGTCCCCATTCCTGGTAGATCACCGTGTCGCCGATGAGCGAGATTCCCGCGGTCGGGTAGTTGTCGGAGCGGGACTCCACGAAGAACTGCTGCGTCCCGTCGTTGTTCGTGATGACGAAGGGGAAGTCGAACTTCCGGGAGATGAAGCCGAGCTGCCCCTCGACCCGGTAATAGCGCGAGAACGGGTAGCTCAGCAGCCCGAGCGCGCCGGTCTGGCGGTAGATGCGGCGGCCGCGCTCGAACTGGTTGCGGCTCTGATCGAAGCCCAGGAAGAAGGTCCGGTCGTCGAAGAGCGCGAACCCCTTCTGGAGGCGCTGGCGCAGGTTGTAGTAGATGAAGTTGAAGTTCGTGAACGAGGAGAGCGACTGGAATTGCGCGATCAGGCGCCGGTCGCCGAGGTTGTCCCCGAAGATCAGCACCGTGTTCGAGACGAAGGTCTGGTCGGTGTTCACGCCGGCGACGACCTGCGCGTCCTCCAGCTGGAGCTTCCGGCTCCCGCGGGGCTTGATCTTCTCGGGATCGACGGCGACCTCGATCGCGGGCTGGAACGGCCGCAGAGACTCCGGCCCGGCGGGAGAAATCGCCGGCGCGAGGTCGGGGAGGCGCCGGACGGACTTCCTCGCGTCCGCAATGTAGAGCGTGAACCGCCGTTTGTAGTAGGCGGAGAAGACGAGCTTTTCGGCGTTGTCCTTCCCGATAAACACGGTGGGGGAGAAGGCGCCCGCCACGACGTTGGTGTGCAGGCTCGTCTCGCCGTTCTCCAGGTTGATCGAGTAGATGTTGAAGATTCCGCCGTCCCGGTCGGATGTAAAGAAGATCCGCTTACTGTCGGGCGTGACGGAAACGTCTTCGTCGTTCCACTCGCCGTACGTGACCTGCTCGCGGGAACCCGGATTCGCCGGGTCGAAGCGGAAGATCTTCGCCTTCGTCCCCCGCACCGAGGAGTAGTAGACCCACTTCCCGTCGGGCGACCACGCCGGCCCGAAGTCGAACGCATCGTCGTCGGTCAGGTTCGTGAGGGTCTTGTCGTCGATCGAATACGACCAGATGTCGGGGCGGCCGTCCTTGAGCGCCCGGAACACCACCGTGCGCGAGTCCGGCGAGAAAGCCGGGTTCAGCTGCTGGTCGAGGCCCGGCATCTCGATCCGCTCCCGGATCCCGCCGTTCAGGGCGTTCAAGAGCAGCATCTCGCGGCCACGCTCGCGCCGCGCGAACACGGCGACGGTGTTTCCGTCGGGAGAGACGCCGAGGTCCGCGCCGCCGAGCGGCCCGGTCGTCAGCCACTGGCTGACGAGGTACTCGTAGCGCGTCGTGGAGCCCTTCGTGAGGTTCCGATAGAGCTTGCGGTCCGTGGTCGAGAGGACCACGACGTCCGCGTCGTTCTTCAACGTCGAGATCGCCGCGATGAAGTCGCCCGAGGGGTACGCGCGGGGAGAGATTTCGGCGCTGGGCTCGTCCACGAGCTTGAAGCGCTCGCCGAAGTCGATCGGCTCACCGCGCTCGGTCAGGATCTTCAGGTACCGCTGCCGCAGGTACCGCCGGAACTTCACGTCGAAGTCCTCGGCGGAAATGTTGAAGGCCCGCTTGATGACCCGCTCGACGTTCCCGCCGATCTGGTTGCGGAACTCGAAGACGAAGTCACGGACCGCGTCCTTGCCCCACTCCGCCTCGATGAAGTCGAAGACGGAGTGGCCGAACCGGTACGCGAAGAAGCCCTGGATGTTGCCGGTCTCCGCGATTTCGGGCACCTGGTCCGCGAGAACCGCGTCGCGCAGGACCATCCGGTCCTTGTTGTCTTCGTCGTTTCCGAAGTACGACGCCATGCCCTCCGTGAACCACTGCGGGGCGTTGGTCGTCTGGGCGCGGATGTAGTTTCCGCCGAAGAGGATCTCGAACTGGAAGACGTGCGTGAGCTCGTGTGCGATCAACTGCGCGAGCTTCTCGTCGGGTATGTCGATCGGCAGGACCATCCGGTTGCGGGAGGGGAGCGCGAACGCGCCGATCCCCTCCGGGAGGAAGTTCAGGATCGTGTTGGTCTGCTCGAAGTCGGCGTGCGTCGCGTAGTAGATCAAGTTGATCGACTTCGGGATCTGGAAGTTCAGGGCCCGCGAGATGTCGTCGTACGCGCTCTCCGCGTAGGAGGCGACTTTCGGAAGGGCCGCTTTCTCCGAGTCGTAGAAGTAGATCGTGAAGTGGGTCGAACGGTAGACCTTCCAGTCGAACCGGTCGTAGGCGATCTTGTTCTTCCCGAACTGCGCGGCGGCGGGAGCTGCCGCGGCGATGACGAGGACGAGAGCGATGGCGAACTTCTTCATGACGCAAGCCTCCTCAAAGTCCTCCTCGGCGAATCGAGAAATCCCGTGCGCCTCCGGCGTTCGGAGGGACGGGAAGAGAATCCTGGTTGGCGAGTGCGGCGGGATCGAATGGTGGGTACCTCGGCCGGCGACTCAGTCGGTGAAGATGTACCGCTCGGCGTCGCGATCGCGCGCCACGAAGAGGTTCAGGATCTGGTTCTCGAGGGAGAACAGGTTCTCGAAGAGTCCCTGGAGCTCGTCGGCCCGCCGGCCGCCGGTCTGGCGGAAGTCCTTGAACTCATCCTGCAGGATTTTCTCGCCGGACCGTCCGTCGAAGACGAGGAACACGATGTCGAACAGGAACCCGGTCTGCTCGACGTACACCTGGCGGTAGTAGGTCCGGCCGTCGATGGGGGAGACGTACTCCTCGGTCTTGTAACCGGACCGGTCCTCGACGCGGAACTCCAGGCTGCCCGAGACCACGATCTCGGCGCCCGTCTGCGTGCCGAGCGCCCGCCAGAACTCGGTGGAGCGTCCGAGTTCCGAGAGATTCTGGGTCGGCAGCTTCAGGTCCGTCGGGAGCTCGACGATCTCGAGCTTGGTCTTTTTCTCGATCTGCTTCTTCAGGAACCGCTGGAACTCGGCCTGGAGGTCGACGTTCTGCAGCCGCTTGTCGCGCGCCTTCTCGGCTTCGGTCGCGATCACGAAGGGAGCGAGCGCGATCTTCTCGTTGCCGCGCAGGGGCAGCCGCGGCTTCAACGGCAGCTTGAGCTTGACCTGCGCCACGCCCGCCGAAACCGGCAGCGCGGCGAGGAGCGCCAGGAGGACAAGGGCGCCGGCGCGCCTGGAGGCAGACCTAAGGGCCACCACTCGCCTTTCCGGTCGTCCGCGTGTACGACGTGTAGAACTCGGCGAACCGCGCGTAGTTCCGCCGGATGTAGGAGTCGCCGGAATCGAGCTCCAGAGCGCGCTTGTACTCGGCGAGCGCCCGCGCGAACTCGCCTTCGGCTTCCAGTGCGACCGCGAGGTTGTTGTGCGCCCGTGCGTTGTTCGGCTCCTGCTGCACCGCGCGCTCGAACCGGAACGCGGCCTCGCGCCAGAGGCCTTTGCGCGCGACCGAGCTTCCGAAGGAGATCTGGGTCTGCGCCTTGTCCGTCCGGGAGTACGACGAGCAGCCGGCCGCCATCGCGACGACTCCGGCCACCAGCGCGAGCTTCTTGAACATCCGGCTACGCATCCCCGTTCCCCCGGTGGGGCGGCTATTATAGGAAAGGCGCCGCGCGCTCGCGGAATTTCGCTCATCCCGCGGCCGAATCGCGTCTTTCCCTCCTCGTTCCTGAAGAATCCATGAAAACGTGCGGGACGTCCGGCGGGTTGGAGAAGACCGTGCGGGCCGGCTTCCCGATCCGTCCGTGTCGGGGAAAATATGTTTCGGATGCACCTCGCTCGCAGGACCGCGATCTCCTGGGCCCGATCCGGGGAGCTGACGCCCCAGAGGGTCTGGCCGCTGCTTCGGGATCTCCACGGCCTGGACGCGGTCCTTTCGACTCCGGCGGGGGAGCTGGCGGAGAGGCTCGGCTCGGCGGAGCGCGCCCGGGCGCTTCTGCGCGGGCCCGAAGACGCCTCGGCGGAGCGGTGGGCCGCGGCGGTCGAGGCGTCCGGGATGCGGATCGTGACCGCTTTCGACGGGGATTACCCGAAGCTGCTTTCGGAGATCCCGGACCCGCCGTTTCTTCTCTTTGCCGTCGGGCGCCTGGAGAAGCTGCGCCTGCCGGCGGTCGCGGTCGTCGGGTCGCGCAACGCCACCCGTTACGGAAGGGACGTGGCGGCGCGTCTCTCGCGCGACCTCTCGCACGCCGGCGTGACGGTCGTGTCCGGCTTCGCGCGGGGAGTCGACGCCGCCGCCCACGAAGCGGCGCGCGAGGGTCCGGGCGGAACCGTTGCCGTGCTCGGGTGCGGACTCGACGTCGACTACCCGCGCGAGCACGCGCGCCTGAAGGAAGCAATGTCCGCGACGGACCTCCTCCTCTCGGAGTTTCCGCCGGGGGCGGAGCCGCGCCCGCAGAACTTCCCGATCCGGAATCGGATCATCGCGGGGCTCGCGGTCGGCGTCGTCGTCGTCGAGGCGTCGCGCCGGAGCGGTTCGTTGATCACGGCCCGGCTCGCGGCCGACTCCGGCCGCGACGTCTTCGCCGTGCCCGGCAGCGTGTTTTCGGAGACGTCTGCGGGCACGCACGAGCTCCTGCGCGATGGCGCGATCCTCTGCCGCGACTCGCAGGACGTTCTCGCGGAGCTGTTCCCGTCGGTGGGCGTCCCGGTCGTGCGCTCCGCGGATCCGAAGTTGCCGGGCTCCATGTCCGTCGAGGCCGCGCGCCTGTACGAGACCCTGCGCCGCGAGGAGTCGCTTTCGGCGGAGGAGCTCGCGCAGAGTCTCGAGCTCCCGGCGGCGACGGTTCTCGCCGCGCTCTTCGAGCTCGAGGCCGCGGGCCTGGCGGTCTGCGACTCCGGACGATACGGGGCCGCGAGGCGGTGATCCGGCGCCGCCCGGGGTCGGACCGGCATCGGGAATAGGCGTTTGTTCTCAACGGTGCAGGACGCTCCGCATTGCGCTTTCCACGCTGATATGGCAGCGTCCCACGCCCCGTCATGACCAATCTCGTCATCGTCGAGTCGCCTGCGAAGGCCCGAACGCTCGAGAAATTCCTCGGGAAGGATTTCCGCGTCCTGGCCTCCTACGGCCACGTCCGGGACCTTCCCAAGAAGGGGCTGGGCGTCGACCGCGGCCACTCCTACGAGCCCACGTACGAGGTCCTCCACGGAAAGGAGAAGACGCTCCAGGAGCTGAAGCGCGCGGCCACGAAGGCCGACGTGGTCTACCTCGCGGCGGATCCGGACCGGGAGGGCGAGGCGATCTCGTGGCACCTCCAGCAGACGCTCGCCGCCTCCGCGAAGGGGAAGCCGTTCCGCCGGGTGCGCTTCAACGAGATCACGAAGAAGGCAGTCCTCGCCGCGATGCAGGCGGCGGGCGACATCGACTCGCGGCTCGTAGACGCGCAGCAGGCGCGCCGCATCATCGACCGGCTCGTCGGATACGAGGTCTCGGACCTCCTCTGGAAGAAGATCTGGCGGGGACTCTCCGCCGGCCGCGTGCAGACGGTCGCCCTCCGGATCATCTGCGAGCGGGAAAACGAAATCGAAGCGTTCGTTCCCGTCCAGTACTGGACGGTGGACGCGGACCTCGAGGCCTCGGCGCCGCCGCCGTTCACCGCGAAGCTGGTCTCGTTCGACGGGAAGAAGCTCAAGTTCGACGGAACCGACCCGCGCCTGGAATCGGAGTCGGCGGCCGCGGAAGTCCGCGCGGAGGCGGAGAAGGCGGACTGGCGTATCGCGAAGGTCGACACGTCCGAGCGGCGGAAGAACCCCGCGCCGCCGTTCATCACGTCGCAGCTCCAGCAGGGAGCGGCCCGCCGGCTCGGGTTCGCGGTGCGGCGAACGATGCAGATCGCGCAGCGGCTCTACGAGGGGCGGGAAATCCCGGGCCGCGGCACGGTCGGCCTCATCACCTACATGCGGACGGACTCGCCGCGCGTCGCGGACGAAGCGCTCGCCGCGGTGCGGGAGCACATCTCCGCGAAGTACGGCCCGGGTCTGGACGTGCTACCGGACGCGCCGCGCTTCTTCAAAGGGAAGCGCGACGTGCAGGACGCGCACGAGGCGATCCGCCCGACCGATCTCTCGCTCCCCCCGGACGAGGTCGGGCGCTACCTCGCGGCCGACGAGGCGAAGCTCTACCGGCTCATCTGGGAGCGATTCGTCGCGTCGCAGATGTCGCCCGCGGTCTACGACACCGTGAGCGCCGAGATCGAGGCGGGGCGCGCTCTCTACCGCGCGTCCGGCTCGACCCTGAAGACGCCCGGCTATCTCGCGGCGTACGGAGTGGCGGTGGAGGAGGACGAGGAGTCCGACAAGGATGGGACGAAGCTCCCGCCGCTCACGGCCGGAGAGACGCTGAAGCTCGTGGCGGTGAAGCCCGAGCGGAAGGAGACGCAGCCCCCGCCGCGCTTCAACGAGGCGTCGCTCGTGAAGTTCCTGGAGGAGAACGGCATCGGCCGTCCCTCCACGTACGCCGAGATCCTGCGCAAGCTCGAGGACCGGGAGTACGTCCGCAAGAAGGACCGCCGCTTCATCCCGACCGCGCTCGGCCGGACCGTGCTCGAGCTCCTGATCCCGTACTTCGACGACTTCTTCGAGACGGGCTACACCGCGCGGATGGAGGAGGCGCTCGACGAGGTCGAGGAGGGC